>Ga0007882_10000394_pt1 | contig 25769 bp, 19 predicted proteins | sample CryBogCBH12Aug01_FD_71195 | JGI IMG/M metagenome (GOLD analysis project Ga0007882, IMG submission 71195) | Freshwater microbial communities from Crystal Bog, Wisconsin, USA - CBH12Aug09.1 | ecosystem: Environmental > Aquatic > Freshwater > Lake | place: Crystal Bog, Wisconsin, USA | collected... | reverse complement strand
CTGACCGACTCCCTGATTGAGCGGGATGCGTACTACATCCTTTTCGCACTTGTTGCGCATCTCGACGAGATTGCTCAGGTCCACCTGCAACAAAATGGGAGATCGCCGGAGTGGGTTTCGCTTCAGTCCGAGCTTTTTGGTGTGCATGGGGCGGGCGAACAGTTCTTCAGTTACATCGATTCCTTCAAGGGTCGGAACGATATCCCACAACTTGTTTTCGAAACCTATTACTTTTGTATCAGCGACGGATTCATGGGACGGTTTGCGATGAGTCCCGAAACCCAGGATACCTATCGGCAGGATGTGAAAGCCTATATTCAACAAAAACCCATCATCCCGGAGCTGGGGCCAGGTACTATTCCGTCGAAGAAATATTTTCGACCTTCCCCATGGATGTATTACGCCGCTGTCCTGATGGTGTTCTTTCTCGTCCATCAGCTCCTCCCCCTCGTGCCGTTGAACCTGCCGCTAGCCCTTGAGCATGCGCTGCAATGAAAACACCTAAACCCGATATTTCGTTGAATCAGAGATCTTTCGAGGTCAACTGGACTCCGGGCAGATCATCGGGGGGTGACATTGGTGAACTCGTAGACCCCGTCAGCGCGATTGACCGGGCTTGGACCGAACTGGCTGCCATTACCCAAGCGGAGTATGGGGATTTTCCACCCCTTCATGCGTTTGTTGCCTGGATGGAAAGCGAAATGCCTGAAAGCTGGGATTGGAACAATCCCAAAGTGATTTTATTTCTGGAACGGCTGGATCAACTCGAAGATCTGGGGTGGGCTCTCGACCTTCAGAGGGCTCAAGGCTCATGAGTGTTGCGTTGCCATTGCATTGCTTCTCGATTAAACGTGGTCCCTTACGTCAGGTGTCATGGTGACTTTCTCATCCACTTGCATTGATCTGATGAGTCAATCAGGCCCATGACCATCGGATCTTTCATACCCAGTTACGACCGGGGCGGAACCGTCAAGGGGATCCATTGCGTTGGCGCGGCGAGTTTCCGCGAAAGTGCGATGATGACGCCGGAGATCATCGCCCGCCTCAAGAAGAGAGTAACGGAGTTTGATGTCTTTGCATTACTCGATCTCCTTGAATTTTTGGGCATGGATGTTAATCAGATTACCTTTAAGGGATACCGGGGCAATGAGTCTCAACCCGGCATGATCCGAAGTATTGATTTTCAAAGAAATGGCCAGATCGCTGTCGAGTTCTTCTATGGGATTTTGGGTGCCAATTCTCCGTTGCCGAGCTATTTTTTCCGGATGGCAGATACCGGTGAAGTCAATGAGCTTCATTTCAATGAGTTCTTCGGCTTTATTGATCAGGCATTGATCAAGACCTGGCTCAAGACGATGTACCCCGAACGGTTTAACCTCAGTTACATGTTCCGGGAGAATCGGCGTAACTGGCTGGGTGCATTCAGTAAGCTGGGATCGATTCAGCAGATCAAATGGCTTTTTGATCTGGTTTTTCCGGAACTCCAGGTCAGAGTCCATCGTAAGCAGTTCGGAAACACCCAGGAAGCACGGCCCGCCGTGATTGGGCGGTCAAAGATCGGGATTGAGATGATCTTGGGGCATCACTTTCCGACCATGGATTACCGCTATTCGATCAACCTGATCAGTTATGACGAAATCTTTCGGAAAGAAGTCCCCTGGCGAAGTGAGATTGAAGACCGAGTCCATTCAAGGATCTTTCCCTTGCTTTCACCCTTGAGCATGAACCTTGAAATCGTTCTGACCATTCTAGAGTCGAAAAGCTGGATGACCTTGAGTCAAGAGACCGGCTTCCTCGGCTATGAGCGGCTTAAGAATGAAAATACCCGAATGAAACAAATTCCCATCCATTTGGGATTGATTCCGACGTAACGTTTAAGCGAGACGCCCTTATGCTTTCTTCTTTGCTGGCCATTGCCGATCCGGAAGCTGACCTTCAGTTTCTTGAGTTTGATTCCCCCTACCTTGAGCAACTCCGGCAATTGACCGATGAAGGTAACTACGCGGGCGTTGAAGAACTCTGCAATGAAATGGCGGAATCCGGCATCTTTGATGTTCGCATCCTTTTGGTCGGGATGTACGCACAAACACTTGAAAATCCCCTGGTTGGGCTCAGTAGGGTGGTTGAGGATCTTGAGATTTTGTTCGGCGAAGCATGGCCGATCATTGGTCCCGCTGAAAAAAAGAATAAGTATGCCAAAGGAAGTCTCGCGTGGCTTTTGAAACAGATTCGAGTCGATCTTGATTCGCAAAAAGTGGAAGAGACTGATCTTTGGAAAACCTGGATCAGTGGAGAAATCACCCGCGAGGAGTTAGCAAATTTCCTAGCCGCCATCGATGAGGTGAAGCGTGAAATCATCGCCATTCTTGAGGATGATTCGGATGCCCCCCTGCAAGCCTTCACGGATTTGATCAAGTGGCTGAAAGAACTCTCACAATTGATTCCTGAGTCGCCTGGAGAATCTGAAGAATTGCAGGAGGATTCAGGTGATGAATCCACTGAAAACAAGCCTTCAAGTGTTGATCAACGTGGTTTCATGGTGGGGGAGGGTAACGGAAATCTTCCTCAGGTTCAGGGTTCTTATCATGTTCAGCTTCTGATTCAGAAAATGGAACTCTTTCGGTTTGTCGTTCAGAAAGGGGATCTATTCAAGGCTGCGATAGTGGCGTCAGACATGAATGAAATTTTGACGCAGTTTGATCCCAAGAAATATTTCCCTGAGCTTTTTTCAGAGTACTTGTACGTGATGGCCGGAGATGCAAACCGAATCTCGGATGCCATGGAAATGAGGGATACCCCCCAATGGCAGGTCCTCACTGAACTCTACAAGATCGACATGGCCAAGTTTGCAAAGGTAAAAACGGATCTCTTGTAAAGGAGGATCAGCATATGGCACTAGCGACCTGCACAAGTGGAATGATGACCTGCACTTTCGGGATTGCACCGATGGTGTTGAACGTTCTACCGACGACGATGGTGTTCACGAAAATGCCTTACGCCAACATCATGAGCAACATTCCGATGGCAAACATCCCGCCCTTTGGGATGTGCAATTGCCCCAGTAATCCGATGTTTATTGCGGCAACGGCGGCCAAGTTGGGCGTTCCCACCCCCGTCCCCTGTATCCCAGTTACACCGGCGCCCTGGTTTCCTGGTTCTCCGACCATTCTGGCGGGAAAGCTTCCGAGCCTTAATTCGAACGCTAACCTGATGTGCGTATGGCCCTCCTTGATCAAGCTGACGTTTCCAGGTCAGGTTCCCGTCATGGTCACAGGATAATTGGCGGTAAATTCCATGCCAGAACAGTCTTTGATCTTGGCCCCCTTTTCTTTGGATCTCGCATCCGAAGCCTCTTCTATTCACCATCGGACGCTTCTCGGTCAGTGGCATCAGCATCAGGGTTACAACAGTAAATCGTTTCCTCAAAAGACCATTGACTTTTATGCTGATTGCCTTATTCGCCATCTCAGCAAGGATGGTGTTGCACTGCGTTGGTATGAGGATGGGAAATTAAACGAGATCCGTTTTACCGAGTTACACGCTGCGGTCGTTGAGTGTGCCGAGTGTTGGCATGGTAACGGCATCGAGCCTGGAAGCAGAGTCGCGATTCTCTGCGCATCTCCTTTAAGACGCACGATCGCATTGCTTGCAGGCTTTAAACTGGGTCTCAAAATTTCCTTGATTCCCGTCACGGGATCCTTGCTCCTAAAGCAACACCTTCAACGGCTTGCACCTGACTATCTCCATGTCGATAGTGCGTATCAATCCTGGGTCGAGGAAGGTTCCCCGTGCAAAGCGATCAACAGACAGTTACATCGCACTCTGGATATAGGCGATGAAAGGAGTTATGAAAGAGATGAAATTGTTCTGAGACTCCTTGATCCTTACTCCGAGAGTGAAGATTCGGTACTGGAACTTCGAGCAGGGTATGTATTTGAACGTTTACTTCACGATGCGCTACTGATATTGGAGCTTGAGCGAGGGTATCTTTATGCCGGCATGAGTTCAATCAGTAATGGCGTCGCCCCTTTTCCGGAACTCTCCACTTTACTCGTAGGTGCCACTTTCTTTTTCATCGAGCCCGCCGACTGGCGTCGTCATGCACTTGATCTGATGCAGCGTAGCGTCGATGTGGTTTCTATTCCAGCACAAGCTAGAACAGCCCTTGCCGAGAGTGGCGCAAAAGTCGAAGCAGGGCTGTGGCGACGCTGGATCAGAAACCCCATCGAGTCCCTTGATTATCAATCCTGGCGTGATTTTGGAACGTTAACGGGCCTGGATGAAGTTCCCCATGCGGATCTTCTGTATACGAGCCAGATGGCGGGAATCTCTCTGGGTCAGCCCTGGTCGACGGACTTTCTGAATATGGGGCTTTACACCCCGACTGCGACCCATTACCACTTGGGGGATTTGGTAAACCCGGAGGCTCCGTCTGCCCTCGCGCATGGGAGATTATGTGCCATTGCTCTGGTGGGAGAAGAGGCGGTGGTTTCACCGACGCCCTTCATGCTGACCAAGTTTGATGGCTCATTTCGCTTCGTTGGCCTCTATCCACCCGGCCGTCAGGGCAAGGCCTATCCCATCTCGAGCGTTCTAGAACTTCTTGCCACCCCTGATGCGCATCACGCAGTCATCGAAAAGCCAGGTTCGGAAGGCGTCGAAAGTAAGACCTACTTTATTCTGACGGCCTTCAATGATGCGCGGACCGAAGAAGAATTGGGCCTTCTCATTCAATCGCGTCTTGGCGAGGCCGCTCTTCCTGACGAAATCCTTGGGGTGCCCCTGTTTCCAAGGCTCAAGCTCAATGGGGATGTCGATGTGGACTGGGTCAGTCGGCTTTATTTTCGAGGTGAACTGGCCCTGCGGGGCAATCGTGATTTCTATCGTGCGATGGGTGCCTTCAAGCACCTGGTTTATCAACGATTGGGAAAGCGCCCAAAATAAATAAATAGTGAATGGTGGAAATAATTTGTCCCACAAAGGCATTCATTCACCTATTCCTGTATTGATGTTTTTAGAATAGTCCCATACTTGGTTTTACGATCAACTGAGGTCTGCCATGATCATTGAGAAGCTCACCCCCGCGGCCCAATCCTTCATCGAGAAGGCGTGCCGTCTGGCCGTGCGACACAACCATGCGAATGTCTCCCACTGGCACTTTCTGAGCGCACTTCAGAGTGATTCGGTAGGGATCGCCTCGGCACAAGGCGTGGATCAGGATACCTTAAGCCTCAAGTTGGATATCCGTTTGTCGGGTCTCGATAAAGCACTCAAAAATGCCCAGAACACACCGATTAGCCGAGACTTTGAACGTCTGCTGATCGTGGCTGAAGATCAGGCGCAACCAGAAAAGATCGCATTGCACCACTTGCAGATGGCTCTTTTGAGCCGTGAAGATGTGGTGGAGGTTCTTTTAGCGACGGGGGCGACGCTGGAAGAGCTTCAGTTTGCTGCGAGAGGAACGGAGGCCCTTGAAAAACAAAAAGTGCTGAGTGATCGCACCACCGGCGATGGGAATGGCGATGACAGCATGATCAACAAGTACACCCGCAACCTGACCCAAATGGCGAAGGACGGTCTCTTGGATCCTGTGATTGGTCGACAAAATGAGATTCGCCTCGCCATTCAGATCCTCTGCCGGCGCATCAAAAATAACCCCATTCTTATTGGTGAGCCGGGCGTTGGTAAAACGGCGGTCGTTGAGGGTCTGGCACAACTGGTAGCGGGCGGGGATGTCCCTGAAAATCTCAAGGATGCCCCCATCCTCTCGCTCGATATGGGGCAAATGGTTGCGGGTGCAAAGTATCGCGGGGAGTTTGAGGAGCGCCTCAAGGGTCTGGTCACGGAGGTTCAAGCACTTCCCAAGGCGATTCTATTCATTGACGAAATTCATATTCTGATTGGAGCAGGGAAAGGCGAAGGTTCCATGGATGCCGCGAACCTGCTGAAGCCTGCCCTTTCACGCGGTGAATTGACCTGTGTCGGGGCCACGACCCTCGAAGAGTATCGGATGCATTTTGAAAAGGACGATGCCTTGATGCGTCGTTTCCAGACCCTTGAAGTCCCCGAGCCTTCCTATGATGAAACCATGACGATTCTACGGGGGCTTGAGGAGAAGTACGAAAAGCATCATGGCGTGATCATCACTGAAGAAGCCCTGGATGCTGCCATCCGGTTTTCACAACGGTATATCACGGACCGCTATCTTCCCGATAAGGCGATCGACCTGATTGATCAAACTGCTGCGGCCCTTCGTATTCGTCTTTCTTCCAAACCTGAAGATTTGGATCAGATTGACCAGAAAATCCTCACGCTCAATATTGAGCAGCGCGCTATCAGGAATGAGAACAACGCAGAGAGGATGCAGGCCATTGAGTCTGAACTCGCCGAACTCAATCAGGAGAGTGCGCGCTTGACCCAAATCTGGGAGCGCAATCGCCAGGGCATGGAACATGTAAGAGAAGCTTACCGGACGCTCGATGAGGCCCGTCAGGAGCTCAACGAGAAGATTCAGGTCGAGGATTTTGCAAGGGTTGCTGAGCTTCAATACAAGATCATTCCCAATGCCGAAAAAATTGTCGCGGAATTTGCGGATATCGACCTGTCTGCAACGGCCGTTGAAACGGCCGTAACCGGTGAAATGATTGCCCTCACTGTTGAAAAGCTAACGGGCATCCCGGTCAGTCAAATGGTCGATAGTGAAAAGGAAAGACTGGTTCAACTGGAGTCAGTTTTGCAGGCCCGCGTGGTCGGACAGGATGAGGCGGTCAAGGCCATTGCCAGAGCCATTCGTCGATCAAAGGCAGGGCTACAGGATCCCAGACGCCCGTTGGGCTCATTTTTGATGCTGGGTCCAAGCGGTGTGGGTAAGACAGAGCTGGCTAAGACGCTGGCTGATTTCCTCTTCGATGATGAGGCTGCCATTATTCGCTTTGATATGAGCGAATACATGGAAAAGCATGCCATTTCAAGGCTGACCGGCGCTCCCCCAGGTTATGTTGGCTATGAAGAAGGGGGCCTTTTAACGAACCGCGTTCGTCGGAAACCTTATTCCGTTGTGCTCTTCGATGAAGTCGAAAAGGCGCATCCTGATGTCTTTAATTTGTTCCTTCAGATGTTGGATGAAGGACGACTGACGGATTCCCAGGGTCATGTGGTCAATTTCTCGAACACTGTGGTCCTTCTGACCTCCAATTTGGGGGCGCAGTTCATCCGGCCGACCACGACCGAAGAAGAGGCTGCCGAAGTCCATGACAAAATCATGGAAGCCGTCAGGGCCCATTTCAAACCGGAGTTTTTGAATCGGCTCGATGAAATCCTGGTCTTCAGTCAGCTGACAGCGGACGCCATGAGACCGATTGTTGATATTCAGCTGAATCACCTGAAAAAGATGCTGACACAACAGGAAATCGACATCGAGATCTCTGAATCTGCAAGGGATCTTCTTGCAACCTGGGGATATAACCCATTGTATGGAGCCCGTCCTCTGAAGCGTGTCATACAATCCAAACTCCAGGACACGCTCTCCGATATGCTGCTTCGGGGAGAATTGGAATCGAAATCCTTGGTCAAGGTCGATGCCAACGAAAATAATGATGCACTGACCTTTGAGGTTTGGGGCTGAAGGCAACTGAACGATATCGGATTAGGATCGGAACTACTTCTTCATGCAAAAGGTTGCCGCGTTTGTCATCGCCTGGTTAAAGGTGCACTGGGCTGAAATTCTGGTTTGGCTTTTCCTTCTGGCAATTCTGATTCTGATCGGATGGATTTTTTGGCGCCGTTTCGGCGAGGGGATCATCACCCGCGCTCAAAGCTTCTGGCAAAGACTGACCCGAGTCCCGGAAATTCCTTCAGACGCTCTGACGCGGATCTGGCGTGAGTTCAAACGCGAAATTCCTCCAAAGCTTAGGAGAGCCGTCAGGCGGTATCCCATTTTCGTTGTGATCGGTGATCATGGCTGTGGAAAAACCACACTGATCGACATCTGGGGTCATCTTGATGTCCAAAGACTTCGCTATCACGGGAGTTCGACCGATAGCAACCTGATGCAGGCGCATTTGGGCAATAACGAGATTATTCTTGAAATCTCTTCAAACTTTCTCTATTCGACGGACAAGGACCACGCCAATGCCTTATTGGCACTTTGGTCTCAATTGCCCCAGGGAACAACCATCATTCTGACGATTGATGCGAGAGGGTTACTTTCGCCAGATGTTGACCAGCAAAGTCGCATTATCAATGCACTGGTTTCGAAGTTTGCTCTTTTTAATGAAGCCTCAGAACGACCGATTCCCGTTCGAATTGCTCTTTCCCATATGGATGAAATTGAAGGGTTCCCTCCCTTCTATGCCTTTGCGGCAAATTCCGGCCTCGACATCCATGTGGAAATCGAAAATGGATCTTCTGGCCCCGCATTTGCCCATGGTCTGGACCACTATCTTCAGTATTTGAGCAACTTTCTTGTGGGGCTCTCATCCCGTGACTTCATGGCGTCGATGGGATTTCTTTCCCATATCCGGGAGGTCCTGGGGGCTTTGCAAAATCAATTGAATGCAGCCTTGGAGCGTCATGAGGTCAAGGGTCTGACACTGGATTCGGTCTGTTTGATCTCCTATGGGGACCGGGATCTGCAGCTTGGGCTTGAGAGTAATGATCCCTTCCGTTATGTCCCTCAAGCGAGTCGATTTAGCGATGTTCTGTCCCCTAAACATTTGCGCTGGGCGACCAGGTTAGGGGCTGCTGGATTGGCATTGATCCTTTTCAACTACACGAGCGAACGCCTTTCGATTGAAAGAGCTGCTGATTTGGTTCAAAGCATTCCGGGGCTTACAGCGCAGGAATATGCGATTCAAGCCCATCCTCATTTTGCGCATCTTCAAAACAGTCATCACCACGGGCATTCATTCGATTTCTTCCATCTGGGTGCGCGTTATTATCCGACACAGGCGCGCATTGTCGGATTGGCCCTGGCGAAGTCGATTCGAACGCACTATTTGCTTCCGGGATTGAAGCTGGCTCAGTCGGAGCCTCACGTGTATGCGATGACAGTCCGCTGGCTTGCCTTAATTCACGCCAACGCCACCAATCAGCTCGGAGCCTTCTACATGAAGGAGGGCATAGATACCGGAATTCAATTGCCCTATGAACTTATCCACGACTATGTCTCCTGGAATATTGATCTGAAGGAGCCTCAGATTCTGAATCTTGAGAATGAAGATTACGGAATGCTGGCCGGTCGGGATGTGAGCGATCGTCCTTGGCCCAGGTTAGCTCAGCTTCTCGATTTCTCGGCACGAGACACTTACATCACTCAGTCGGAGCTTGTGGACATCCAGAATGCGGCCCGTGATCTTCAAGGCTCGGTGAATAGCGCTCGAGCATTTCCTCAATTGGACGAACAAATTCTCTGGTTAAGTGAGAATGGTCATATTTCAAACAATACGCGTCAGTACTGGAAGGATTCGCCATCAGATGGTCAGCTTGAGTCGGATGCTCTGAAGCGTTCGTTGGATCTGATCGTCAGCTCCGCTGTCAATCGGGGTGAGCAGCCGCAGAACATCATGCAAGTTCTGGAGCTGATCCAGAAACTCATGAACGACTACAAGGATCTGATTGCCAAAAACACGTTGGGGGTCGTCGGGACGACCATCAACGGTCACTACTATTCGTTCGATACCAATCGTTGGTATCAATTGATGCTCCGGAGTCAGGTCAAGGAGATCCTCACCAGTTACTATGCCTTGAATTACAGCAACACCGGCTGGATTTTCTTTAACCCACAGGCGCAAGCGTATCGCGTGCCCTTGGGTATCAGCACGGACATTTCCGGCGGGCTCGTCAACAATGCCCAAGTCGATATTCGTCTGACGCGCGAAAGTTTCGAGCAGAAGGTCAAACCTGCGATTATCCTTCTCACGACCATGGTGGGAGAGATCCCCCTTCAGAATCAGGATAAGCAGGCGCTCATCGACTTTTTTGTGAGCAACCTCACGATCTATGCTGGCAATTATGCCGATGCCTACTGGGGTTTCTTCAAAAACATGATCATCCGGGTCAATAGCCCTGACAATCTGGAAGCTTACCTTCGAGAACTCCAGCGCCCAGGATCGGCGTTTGTCCAAAATCTGATGCGCATCAAGGAAAATGTACTCCTGGATATTCCGACCGATCCCAACTTTCAACCAGTGAGAGATCGTCTGGCAGATTTCCAGTTCATGCAAAAGCTCATGCAGGAACAGGCAGGATCATATCCTCAGCTACAGCGCTATATCGCCTTGTCAGGAGAACTCCTTGATCACATGTCCAAGGATGAGGCATTGCCACCGGCAGGACTGGAAAAACCGGGGCCCGATGCCGGTCTCAAAAAAGTGCTGACCCCACTGGGTCGTGTGTCGTATGAGATGCTCAACGGCGGTTCGTCCTCGTTGCTTTATCGCGTAGAGGCCTATTTGCGAGAACTCAATATACCGGCCAGTTGGCAGGGACCCTTTGTGGTTCCTTTTCAGAAAGCCCGTGAGTTTGGGCGGCAAGAGGCCAATACCACGCTGTACAGGCAATGGCAGCAATTGTGGGATTCGCAGGTCGTTCCTTTGCTGAGCTGCTTTCCCTTTGAGTATCAAAAAAGTACGACGACACAGGATTGTGAACCTGATCAGATCCAGCTGGTCTTCCATCCATTGAATGGCACCTTCTGGTCACGCATGAAAGAGGTGTTTGGTGGCTTGTTCCAGGTGAGCGATAGCCAATGGAAGCCCCGTCAAGACATCGTTACCCAGTTTATGTTGCCGGAAAATATGTTGAGGCGACTTGAGGCTGCATCCGCACTGACCCAAGCCCTATGGACTAAAGAAGGTGCAAATCAGCCCTTGGTTTTCAAAGTGAAACCAGAACTCCTCCCTGAAATCACGGTGATGAACGAGGAAGGACAAGAGGTTCCCATGCCTTCGTTGGCTTTCTTGCGAAGCCCCGGTTCATCCGTCCTTGGGTTTAATCAGAAAAAAGCCTGGCAGGATTTCAATTTTGAATGGTGGCAAAAATCGCAAGTTTCTGCCGGTATTGAATTTGTCAGTCCGACGGAGAAGACCCGAAAGTATGCCAGCACAGATGTCGATGATTCACGTTGGGCCTTTTTCCGCCTTTTAATGACGTCAGATCGCAGCGCCAATTGGCTCTATACCTGGCGGGTGATCCACCCCGAGAAACCCGACAAGAAACTTTCGGTCTCCTTTACCTTGAAAAAGGATCCCTTTGAACTCTTTTCTGCCATCAAGCAGCGGTAAACGTTTTGGAGGGCGCCATGCAAAAGTTTCGTATCAAGTTCCTGAGTGTGGTGGCAATGGTTTTTCTGACCGCTTGCGCAGCGGATGGACCTGAGCCCCCAAAGCCAGTCACCCTCTATGTGAGTGCGAGTCATGATACGAATGACTCACGAATGGTCTATATGGTGATACGGAATGTGAATGAAAAACAGTTCATTGACGAGCCCTATGGCCTGGTTGCCGAGAAAGCCTTCCCCAAAGCTGAAGATGCCACTCTCTTGGGAGCTCATCCCGTATTTCCCGGAGAGAAGATGAAGTTCAATTTCATGACTCCGGTCAAGGGGACCGCTGCCGTCTATTTCCTCTTCACCAATCCAGGTTCCCACTGGAAAACGATCCTTCAGTTGCCGATTCAAGATGATTATGGCATCACTCTTTCAGGGCCAAATTCGGTTGTCGTCGGTGACAAACCCGATTGGCTCGATCGCTGGAGTTACCACTAGTGATCGGGCCCATTTCGACCTCTGATAGGGGATTGAGATGAGTGCCTTATTAGCCTCACCGCACGTGATCATATCGATCCTCCTTATTGCTGCTTGCATGGGAGGGGCCTTGGTTTACCTGTTGGTCCGGCCACAATCTCACGATCAAGAGTACTTTGAGGATGATTGGGATTCCTTTGACCTGGACTCCGGCTGGAGTGAATCTTCAAGGAATGGACCGACATCCGACCCGCGCCAGGGTGGATTGATGGGTTCAAGGCTGGCATCCACGCAGCAAGTCCACCAAGACCCTGCTTCGCCGGTGCTCAGTGCGTATGAGCTCGATCTTGCGGCGCATAACCTTCAACCAAAGTCGCCTCCTGAGGCGGATCTGATCAATGAGGGCTCAGGTTCGCAAGGATTGAAGGAAGCAGCGAGCAACCTATCTCAATCAGAGCAAGACCGATCTGAGCATTCGATTCGCTCGCCGCATCCTGATTCGATCGATTTTCACCCTGAGGCTGTCGTTGAAGCTGCCCTCAAGGATGCAAAGGAACCTGAGGAGAAGGGGGTGAACCCCGAATTCGATCCCAACCTGACCCATTCAACCATGAAGGCTTCGAATGAGCCTGGCGGGATGGACCCATGGGTTAAAAAGCTCAGGGCGATTCATGGAGGGATGGAAGCCCTGGACCACTCTCTTATAACGCCGAAAGCAAAGTTCAACGAGAAGGGCTAAGTGGGGAGGGCTATGCTGAACGACCATCCACCCAGCCATCCCAAGCTTCATCCTTTGGATCTGAACTTTGACCACTGGTAATCCACACTCAAAAGGCATGGTGCGGTACTGAGGAGAAGACCCAAAATGATTCCCCACTCGATATGATCCATGAAGGCTGCAGGGAGAGCCACAAGAGTGGAGTAATACGAAATGACGGCAACGATATTCACGAAGAAGAGAGCAAGGGCGGACAGGCGGGTTTGAATACCGAGGGCCAGTAGAACGGAGAAAAACAACTCACCGAATGCCCCTGTGAAGGCGGCCATGACGGGGGGCAGGAGAGGGACCTGATATTCATTCATGAATAAGAATAGGGTCGTATCCCAGTCGGAAACCTTGTTTACTCCTGAAAGAAAGAAGACTCTTGCAACGTAGAGCCTCGCCAAAGGGACAAAGAACTCATGGCTTCGAGTGAGGTATTGAGAAAGCGTGAGAAGTTTTTCTTTCAATTCTTCGATCATGACGCAGTGCCTATGAAGAGTCGGATTGGGAAGCAAACGATTTCTTTTGTATATGACTTGTTGACTGAAACTTGAAGCAATATCTTACTCCAATACCGGAATGGCAAAACTGACGCTTAAGGAAGCTGCCGCGATCACAGGCTTTGAGGAAGGTCGTATCTGGAAGCAGATGACCCGCGGCTGGTTAATGGCCTCAAGGAATGCAAACGGTGAATGGGTGATTGATGAAGAGGATCTCTTTCGGATATTCCCGCCTCGCGAACCGGGTGTTGAGCATCAGGTGACCCCTGTTGTTGTTTCTGCTCGCATTGAAACTAAGCCAATAGAGGAGGTGAACTGGGCTGATAATGAGGGGGCTCCGAAAACTAGATCAAATTACCTTAAACGCTCTGATCGCACTGAGCGCTCCGTCATTCCAAGAAAAAACAACCCGCCGGAACATCAGCCGAATATGGGCTGGATCCTGTTTTTGTTATCGCTTGCCAGTTTTATTTTGGGGGTTTCCTATTCTGATTCTGTGCGCGAAAGCTTGAGGCGGTCATGTGAAATGCTGACTTCGCTGATTCAGCAGGCTAGCCCATGAGACCATCTAAAGCGATGCTGAGCTACATCATGCACTTCAAGTTGCAGCGGATGCCATTTGAGGCGGGTGTCCACACCGGTCCCCTGTTCTTGACGTCAGGGCTGAAGCGCACGTTAGAAAGTATGATTGATCGCGTCGCGAGTGGTTCTGCCATTAGCCTTTTGAGCGGGCCTTCAGGCTCAGGGCGAACAACGATGCTGTTGGCGGCTTTTCAAGAAACACCCACTTTCAAGGATGCAGTTATCCTCTCTGTCCGGGGTATCGAAAATGAAATTCCAACCCACATTCTCAAGGGCCTGGGTATACATCCCTTAAAAGATCACACCACACCGCTTGAGAGTCTTCGTCGATATTTAAGTCAGCATTCTTCTGAACTATGGGCTCTTCTCGTCTTTCTCGATGATATCGAAGGACTTCTTCAGGAACATGGGGATGAGCTCAATACCCTTTTAAGGTTACGTGATTCGGAACAACTGCCGATACAGTTCGTTCTGGCGGGAGGCCCAGAGGCCTCATCAGCGCTGAAAGCCTTAATCCCTTCCAGATTGTTCAATGTCACGCTTCCGGAACTTTCACTGGACTCATTGGATCGCACAGAAACCGAGGCTTACCTCAATCATCGTCTGAAATCAGTAGGCGCTACTAAATCTCTTTTCAGTGCTCATGCCATTGATCGAATCCATTTCTATACCAAAGGTCGTCCGCTAAAAATCAATCGCCTTTCGGATCGATGTCTCCAGATAGCAGCGCTAAAAGGTGACAGTTCAATCTCTCGGGGATTAGTCGATCAAGTCGTCAGGCCTGATTCATCCGCCCAAAGATTTAAAAAGCCCTCTAAAGGCAGCCTTGTCGCCTGGAGTCTACTGGCTATTGGGCCGATGGTTCTCGCGATCATTCTTTATCCATCGATGTTCGATTCAGAAAGATCCGAAATCAGCCCAGTCGTTCGCTCAACCGGATTTATGACTTCTCAAGAAGGCACAACCTTATCCTCTAATCCCACATCAGATACTGTTCAGCCTTCGCTTGAGCCGGATCATTCAAACGCTTCTGCTCCTGGGGATGCCGTTGGCGAGGTCTCGGCACTGGGAGCCTCCTCCCCTCCCAACCTCGAAAAGGGCAGCAATGAACTTCCCGCACCTTCTGAAACCTTGGGTCTGGGGCCTGTGCCATCGGAATCGGTGTCTTTGCAGGATGCACTCCCTATTCCTGCGAAATCGAATGAGTCCCTTTTATCTTGGCTTTCCGGCACCACGATCAGTAACGATGAGCTTGAAAGGAGCCTCCTTCGCCTCTGGCATCCTGAAATGCCTTCATCAGCAAAGATCTCTTGTCAGAACGCAAGTCTTGTCGGACTTCGCTGTGAAAGATTTAAAGGCAGTGTAAAGGCTCTCGCCGGATTGAATCTTCCCGCAGTAGTTGGGTTCAAACTTCCAGGTGGCATCCAAAAAGGGGCAGTGTTGCGATTTTTATCACCTCATCAGGTATCCCTTACGATGAATAAGGAAGCAAGGAACTTTGAACTAGATGAGTTCTCGAAAGACTGGAATGGTAAGGCCGTGATTTTATGGCGTCCATCGAAGGACATGCAGACCCAATTGAGTGATATCCAGCAGGAAGCTTCACCTTCAGAACTTGAGTGGCTCCGCTCTTATATGGATCATGAGTCGATGAGTCGCTCTTCTCACTCCGAATCGGTCATTCGTTCTAAAGGGATTGGGGAGACGCCCCATTTGTCGGATAGTGATGTCTCATTGGGTGATCAAAGCTGTGAAACACAGGATGGTATCTTATCGACACCATAATGGTCTGGGGTTGGATGGGGATAACTGTCATCAATGACGGCTATAACACAGAATGATTTCCTCTTCACATGATATGAGAGAAAATGCGTTTCAGACTAATCAAAGACCCTACGAGATTGGCTTTTTCTAAGATTTCAGAAATCCTAATCTAGGGCTTGAGGTAAGTTTCGATGGGATTGTGATCTTTTTGATTGGTTATCAGGTGATGTGGATCTTGCGCCTCTTTCAGTCTCTACAACGTTGGCTAAGGAAGATCCTCTAATTTTTCTTCATCTTTAAGTGATGACTTAATTCTGATTGCTTTTTAATAATTAATTATCTGGAGATCCATCATGGCCGGCGAAAAGGGTGTATATAAAAAGTTTGCCGAGATTAAAGTACGGGATAATCTCATACAAAATGAAATTAAAGGTATTGAGAAGGTGATTGCTGATGGTGACGATGCGATCCAGAAAGCCTTGACATCGATACAAAAAGATATCTCTACAGTCGTTTCCATTGAAAAAGCCATCGTAGCCCAAGATCGAAAGGTTGCGTTCTATATCGCCAATTCAGCCACTTCACTTCTTGCTTTTGTTCCCGTCTGGGGAACTGCGGCATCAAGCGTAGCGAAGGCAATGGTAGGATTTATTCAAAAAGTCTCTGAGCCGGGCTCCGACACTTTGGTAGCGCTCGCGTCTGGATTTGGATCGCTTGGTCAGTCCATCCTTGCAGTCGGTTTTCAGGATTCAGCGGGGAATACATGGGATATCGGCGAAGCGATTTCTTATTCGTCTCTCGGTAAAGGGATAATAATTGGTGCCTCTAATGACGACAGAAAGGGCCTAGGCTATGCACAAATCCAAAAAACTAAACAAAATCCTGGCGACGAAAGAGTACTTACAAAGGTTCAATTAGATAAAGATGGTTCGATTACAGGAACCTATACCGGAACGCTAGGGGGTCTAGCATCAATCGATCCAACAGCCGCCATCTCAAAAACAGTGAATGGTTCGATCAGCCAGTTAGCTGGAATGCTAACCGATGTACCAGCACTGTTTCAGAAGCAGACCGGTTCGAGTGTCACCTTACTGGCTGTAACGGAAGCCGAAAATATCTATAAAGAACTTGGGGATTATCAGGTCGCGATTAAAGAGGGGTATTCATGGATTGATCAAGCCGGCGTCTCAAAAGGATCCGAATTTAATCCCATGGATCCCGATGCCATCGCAACCCTGAATAAATCTGGTATGGATGGTCTTTCCAATAAGTCTAATTGGAACGAAAGAGTAAAGTCGGTTTTGCTGCCGGTCGCGATGTATCAGTTTATCAACAGCACTGATGCCGGTGGTCGAGGCAACCAAGTGATTGGACTCAGTAATGTATTGAATGAGTCAGGTGACGGATATGGTGATTTAAAAAGTGCAAGGACTAAAGCCGAAGGGGTGCTCAAGAGTATCAATTCGGGGCGCATTCTTCATGGTTCTACACGCCTTACTGATGAGCTGAAGCTCTACAAAGTCAATGGAAGTTCAGGATGTGCCGTGGGCTATTCATTGATATTTTTTGGAGATGAAAACAGGGTGCTCACCACTGAAGGTGAGAAAGCGGCTATACCTATTCTTACAGGGATTGCTTTTGAGAAGGCCAGAACTGTAGCGTATTTTCAGGACTGGCGTAATAAGTTAGATTCAGGCGTCGGTTTTGCATTCGCCGATCTGATCACCGATCGAAGTGCCGCATTCACAGATGAGGATTCTTGGGATGCGGCTCGCCCCCTTCCGTTCTATTTTTCAGCTGAGAAATCAAAAGAAAAACTGCGGGAGCGTATTGAGGTCATTTATAGTGCTATTTCCGCGCATGGCAACAAACCAGTACCCATGTATGGATTTAATGACAAAGCCAGCGGTCGTAATCTTAATTTCAGCCCTGAGGATGTGAGGGATCTCAAGGCCGAGTTCGGGAACAAATCACTACATGATGTGATGCTGTTGCTCGAGAGAGATCCCAGTGCTCTAACAAAAACCTTGCAAAGAGTTCAGAAAATAGAGGATGACAAGGACAAAGATGCGGTAGTCGCAGGTTTGTTGACTTTTGGCGTAGGTGCAGCTGTAGTCCTTGCTGAGCGAGCAATCCACACGAAGAAAGGTAAGGTCAAAACAGACTTTCCAAAATCTGGAGGCGCCAAGGGGAATATCCATTGGGACGTGGGTTGGAAACACCAGCGCCGCGATTACTTTGTTGCAAACTATGCCTTTTTTGCAATACTCACCCGACATCTTGGGACCTGGAACCTGTCATCGTTACCTGCCATGGGTCTTTATGCTGATAGCGATCGTAGAGTCCACAATGCTCTCATCGATGCGCTGGCAACCTTCTGGTTCATTTGTTCCCGTGCCCACGGGTATCAGGGTGCTCAAGCAATAGATTATTACAAGGGACGGAGCAAAGTCAGGACCGATGATGATATTTTCCGTTATAACCTTCCGACCATCGGATTTCTTCGTTCACCCTACCTCAGGGGGCATTTCGATATAGAACGCATTTGTAAGCAGCTCGGAAGAAAGTTCTATATTGATCGCATCATTGTTCGCAGCCCTGGTCGTCTGGCCGCACTGCAAGATAAGGCCGGAAGAAAGACGATTTATGAGCTGTCTAAGGATATTTTTGGTAATGACTTATTGACTAGCTCAGATGAGGCGTTTTTGGGGAAGCCGGCTGCTAATGGTGTAGCTGCCCAGACTGGTTTATACGTTCAACTCATGCCGAAACTTCGCGTCTACTTGCTCGATCTATTTGCACAGGACGGGCCATGGGGTTTCAACAAATTCAAAACCATCAATGGAGCGCCAGTCAATACTGCTGCAACTCCGGGCGCAGCAACCAACATAGCAGCAGGTCCGCAGCTCACGGGGGAAATACCTGTTACGGATCGTCTTTTGCTTTCCCTCATGCCCACTAAACATACCATTGCGGATAACTATGCGACTAAAATCGTCGCAATGCTTGACGAGGCTTATTATGCTAAAACACGGGCTGCTCTTATAGCGGATACTAATCTTCCAGCCCATCTCCAAAAGGCCTTTTTGGATGGGTTTAACGAGAGCCGAGCTTCTTTAGGGAAGAATTTCGGAAAGGATGGATTCGATTACGATAACATCATCGATGGTAAATCGAGGAATGAAGCAGCCTACGCTAAGATTTTAGAAAAATATGGCACAAAACTGGATGCTGGTGAGAGGTTAAAAACAGCGAATGATATTAATGCTGGCTACTCTGAAATCGTCAAACAAGGATTTAAGACACCGAAGCAATCTCTAGTAACTTCGGGTCAGAATGCAGTTACAAGTAATACGACAACAACCCTTTCGGCTCCGAAAGATATAAATCAAGAGTTGGCTAACGAGCTAACGAAGTTGCATTTGGGCGCCGTCAGTTCTATCGACCCAGCCGAATCGGGGTTTGAGCAATCTGATTTTAATCGGTCTGTACTTCGCGCTTTAAAGCTTATGCTTTATAAAATGCATGCGGATAAAAAAATCAATTAACCGTGACCTCTAAGCCCTGAAGCCTATCTTTATTGGCTTCAGGGATTTGTTAGTTTCAGCGCCGTTGATTCCGATCCCATACATGTGGGTTTCTGAATGGGTCAAAGCTATTCTTGGCTGAGGATCTAATAAAATTCGAAAGCTTTAGCATTCTCATCGATTTATTGGGGTGCCTATTTTAATATCCAAACCCCGCCACTTCACCATTGCGTAAAATAACAATGACCTATTTTGCAGGAAAAATACGCACTGGACTTACCGCATGGCAAAAGGCGGCTCGGGTTTTCATGCCTCTGGTCTTTTCTGGTCTCGCGCTCTTTTTTCAGGAGTATTTTTGGGAGCATATCCATAGTCATAAATTCCTTTTCTTCTATCCGGCCGTCATGGCTAGTGGTTGGTTCTCTGGACGCTTGGGAGCGCTAATTACAACTGTCATTTCATCGGTTGCTTGTTATTTCTTTTTGCTTGAGCCCACACGACTGACTGAAACGCTCAGTCGGGATGAGATTATCCCTTTGGTCGTGTTTGTCGCTATCGGGTTCATGATCTCCCATTATCTTCACGTTGAAGAGCGAGTGATTTCGGCGTTGGAGTTAAAGACACGTGAGCTTGAGGAGTCCAATTTGGCGAGAACTTCATTTCTTGCCTATGTGAGTCATGAGATCCGTACGCCTCTCAATGCGATTTTGGGCTATGCCCAGTTGCTCGAAAACGCAACGATAGAGGGGGAAAATCGTGCCATGTTGCACCGGATTCGTTCCTCCGGTGATTACCTCCTTTCCATTTTGAACAAGATCCTTGATTTTAAGAAAATGGAAGCCAGTCTTCTCAAGCTGGATCCGAAACCCATCGATTTGATTGGTCTTTTCAAGGAGATTGACCATACGCTCAAACCTTCTGTCGAAGCCAAATGTCTGAAGATGCGTCTCGAGCTCCCTGATCTCTCTCATTTACATGTTCAGGTGGATGCCCTACGTATTCGGCAAATTCTGATCAACCTCTGTTCCAATGCAACCAAATTCACTGAAACGGGGTCCGTGACGCTCAGATTGCGACTTCTCCACATGGATGAACAACAGGTTTCTGTTTTGATTGAAGTTCAGGATACTGGAATTGGTATTCCTGAATCTCGTATTCCATCGCTATTCAATCCCTTTACCCAGGCTGATGCATCGATTGCAGGTCGTTTTGGAGGGAGCGGATTGGGTCTTTCCATCGTCAAGCAATTGGTCGAATTGATGGGAGGAAAATTAGGCGTGGAAAGTCGACTCTCCCACGGCACCCTTTTTTGGGTGGAACTGGCTCTGGAGCGCGTTCTTAACGTCAATGACATTCCATCGCCCAAGGCAATCTCATCACTACCACACCAGCAATTGAGAGGGTTAAGGGTTCTCGCTGCAGATGACAATCCCATCAACCTTGTGCTTCTTGAGCAGATCATTTCACGTGAGGGGGGAACGGTCTATAAAACCGTTGACGGCAGGGCAGCCCTTAATCAATTGACAGACCTTCAAGGCCAAATTGATGTAATCCTTCTGGATCTTCACATGCCGGTGCTTGATGGTATCGAAGCCGTACGTGAAATCAGGGCTCATTCAGAATGGGCACAACTTCCTGTTTTGGCCTACACGGCTGAAACGCAAGAATTTAGTGAGGAAAGGGATGCCATCAACCTTTTCGATGGCATCATTGAAAAACCGATTCAGATCAACGCCCTTATCGAGACACTTTCTCGATTCCGTTCGGATCCGCTTGATCTTTTGGTCAGCGCAGATTCGAAGTCTACCTCGTTAAAGATCATCTCGAAGTCGATTTCAAGAGTGTCCTTGCCGTCTTGCGTTGATGCAGAACGCGTTCGCATTCTCTTTGGTGAGGATCTTGGACTTTTTCAAAGTTGTCTTCGTCAGTTCCAGAACATTTTTGAAAATGCGGCCGTCGAATTATCAGCGTATCTGAAAGGGAAGGAGACGGCCATGGCCGTTGATGCGTTACACAATATCCGCGGAGCTGCAGCCAATCTTGGTTTTGTGGGGCTGGCATCCTCTGCTCTTGCTTTGGAAGAAGTCCTCAACGGGCATCCTGAGGGTTTTGATCCGGAACTTCATGGGAACTTTACACGGCTGCTTCATGAAGTTCTCTCCATTGACTTGAATCAGGATCATTCTCCTCAGATCAATTCATTGCATCTTCAACGCGATGAATCCACAGCTACTGTGCATGCGCTGGCCGTTGCATTGGCCGAGTCAAACCTTGCGGCGATCGATATGGCCCTTTCACTTGAATCGATTTTGATCGAAAAGATGTCGCCTCGTGCAATAACAACGTTCCAGGAATCTCTGGAGACCCTCGACTTTGCTTCTGCTCTTGACGCACTTACCCAAGGTTTTGGAGATGAGCTCCAACTCAGGCGGGAAACCCCTGGTTCGGGCGCCGTTTCAGAGGTCGCATAGGGGATTCATCTTCTTTATTTCCGGATCTAGTCAAAAGAGTTTTATTTGTATTGATCCTCTGATTCGATTTTACGCTAAAAACAGGGCGGTCTGTATCCAACTTCCACACGGGCAGGTCCTCGAGGGTAGACAGTGATCGTGATACTCAGGGTAAGGCTCTCTTTCTGAACTGAAATGCTACTTTAAAAAAAGCAATGCAAATATCTCAGATCTATCTGACCGACAACGGGAGTCCGCCTTCCCCTTTTCTTGAGACCTGCATCCAAAGTGTTCTTGACATACTGCCAGGCTATCCCTACAAGTTATATGGCTTCGATCAGGCTAGGGATTTTCTACGGTCACAGTTTGAACCGGAGGTGCTTCATTCGTTTGATGCGCTGCGCCCCTATGCCTATAAGGCCGATCTTCTGCGGTATTGTCTCCTTTATGATATTGGGGGCTGGTATTTTGATATCGCCGTAAAACCAATAGAGTCATTTGACTTGTCAAGTCATATTGAGACGATAGCCTTCAGGGATATGCAGCGCTGTACAAGTACTAATTGGTCCTGTCAAAATTCTGTTCTCTTCTCACGGCCAAGGTCTTCTGTATATGAAACAGCCATCAAGCTTGTGTTGGAAAATGTCAGAAACCAGCATTACGGAATTAATGCCGTCTGCCCCACGGGTCCCGTTCTTCTGGGTAAGGCGTTCGCGCTCACAGGCGAAAGTCATGACAGAATGTTTGGTGATTATATGTTTCTAACGCCGACTCATCACTATAAAAATCCTGCTTTTGTTTTTCCCAGCGGTTTGATATTTGCTCTTGGTAAACCTGCAGAAGGGGGAGATCTGACGGAGCTGGGGGGGCTTGGAACCAATAACTACAACGACTTTTATGAATCGGGTACGGTTTATGCCACAATCAATGAATATCGATAAATAATTTCAATAAGCAGAAAATATAACAGAAATCTCTGATATTTATATATTTCTAGGGTCGCGATGCATTCTTCATCGCCTCTTGCTTTAAATTATAATATTTAGTGATAGCAATATAAATAAATATTAAAATCAATTTACGTTGGTTTTATATCCCAATAATGCTCTTGATCAAATCACGAAATCGTATTTCCGATGAATTCATTAAAAGTTATCGTTTGAACAGATCTAGGCTTTAGAAGCTGTCAACTAAACTCCTGGTCCTGACCTATTCGTGTGCTTGATATGTATACCCTGGAGATGTTGTGGATGCCTTGGCAACATAAGGCGTAAGGTGTTTCGATCACCATGCAAGATCAGATATTAAAAGCCGTAGTTTTAAACTAGACAAATACCATCATCTAGGCTGGGTCTGTGTGCCTCTATCTCTCAAAAGCTCAGATGATTAGATATCGTCCCGAAACATTGCTCTGCTTTTTTTTGCTTTTTATCAGATTCTGCGCCCTACGGTGTTCGGACAATTGCTAGAATTCGGGCTGCAAAAACTGTTCGATCCGTCATCGCCTCTTTTTGCATAAAAAACGAGTCACATCAATGGTCTTAGCCAAGGAGTTCTCTAATGAATAAAGCCAATAAGATTGCTGTTGCTACGGCTGCTGCCGCACTGTTCTCTGCTGCTGTTGCCCCGGTTGCTCTGGCCGCCAAGGATGAAGCATCAGTCAAGTGTTCAGGCATCAATAGCTGCAAGGGTCAGTCCAAGTGCGCAACCGCAAATTCAGCATGCGCAGGCCAGAATTCTTGCAAAGGTCAGGGTTGGCTTCCGACCGCGACTGAAAAAGAATGCACCGATAAAGGTGGCAAGGTCCTTGCGAAGTAATTGAGGACGGGTCAGGGCCGCAAGCTTACTTTTGTGGCCCTGATCACATGATCTATGTAGGGGAGATCGTCACTTGATCGGGCAAGAGTCAGGAGGCTTGTCGGGTGTCGGACTAGGGCTACGCCCCGAGCATTATCAAGATTTCGTCAACACACCACAGCCCGTTGACTGGCTCGAAATTCTGACCGAAAACTACCTGGTCCCCGGTGGCAAACCCCTGTTCTATCTGGACGCCATTCGGCAGGACTACCCGATGGCCATGCATGGAGTTGCCATGAATCTCGGATCAACCGACCCTCTGGATTTTGATTATCTCCGGGCGGTCAGGAATCTTGCCGATAGAATTCAACCGGATATCGTTTCGGATCATCTTTGCTGGACGGGTGTATCCGGGCGTCGTCTTTATGACTTGTTACCCCTTCCCTATACGGAAGAGGCTGTTCAATACGTTGCTGATCGCATCAAACGGGTCCAGGATTTTCTGGGACGCCGTCTCACCATTGAGAATCTTTCTGCCTACATCGAAGCCGATGCTCCTATGACAGAGTGGGCGTTTGTCGCAGCAGTGGCCGAGGCCTCGGACTGTGATCTTCTGGTCGATGTCAACAACATCTATGTCTCCAGCCGAAATCAGAACTTTGATCCAGTAACCTATCTTGATGCTCTTGTCCCAGCACGAGTCCGGCAAATACATCTCGCGGGCCATACCGATTATGGCGATCATTGCATCGATACCCACGATCATCCGGTTTGCGAAGCCGTCTGGGATCTCTACGCCTATGCGATTCGGCGCTTTGGACCCGTTCCTACTCTTCTTGAACGTGATGATCAAATTCCGCCTCTGGATGAGTTGCTCGTCGAATTAAATCATGCCCGCTCCATTCAGGCTCTGGCATTCCCCAATGAATACAACTCGTCAAAGGCAAACGGGCAGGGCAGGGAAATCCGATGATGGATCTGGCCCACTGGGAACATCGTCTTCAATCCAGCATCCTTGACGTCAAGGATGATCTGGGTGACTGGATGAAGCCGTCTCATCTTTCCCAGGCGTTGCGCCTTGAGATCTATCAGAACGCTTATCTCTTGCGTTTGGCTGAAGCTCTTCGGACTAATTTTCCAAGCCTCTATGCCATTTTAGGAGAAGATGATTTTGGTCGGATGATGCTCGGCTACTTGAGGCAGCATGCTCCCACCGCTTTTTCCATTCGGTGGTTTGGTGAAGACCTCGCCGCATACCTTGAATCCTTTCCGCCGCCGGGGCATGGGGTCTATCTGGCCGAGATAGCACGCTTTGAATGGGCCATCCGACATACGGTTGATGCGCCGGATCAATCTGTGGTCACCATTGATGAGCTCATGGCGCTTGATCCTGAGGAGTGGCTCACGCTCAGCTTGAGATTGCATCCATCAGTCTCCCTCCTGAATTTTGAATGGAATAGTGTTGCTATCTGGCAAAGTCATTCAGCACAGAATGAAGATCCTCCAGAGTCAATGCGATCCCAGCCCTCTTCCTGGCTTGTCTACCGGGATTCTGAGGGCCGGGCGGCATGGCGAAGTCTTCTACCCCTTGAGTATGCGGGTCTAAGTGCCCTTTCAATTGCAGCAACTTTTCCCGATCTGTGTGACGCTCTGGCCGAAAGGGCATCATTTGAACATGATCTCCCTCAAACTGCGGCTTCCTTTTTAAAAGGCTGGGTCGGAGAAGGCATCCTCACTCGATGCTGAACCGGTTTTTAGGATCAAGCATCATTTCGGTTGATAGATATAAAGACCCATGTCGTATTCCAAAATTGCACTAGCCCTTTTATTGGGTTTGCTTCCTGTCGCCTCCGTTTATTGTGGTACTTATGAGCTCCGTATTCACGAAATTCACCAGAACATCGATGGGCGCTCTCATGTAGGTGTCGGCGTTAATGGTTTCTCTCCTGCGCCACTTCTCCACTGGAAGGAAGGGGAGGATGTCGAGATCAAGGTGATCAATCAGATGGATCGCCCGACGTCCATTCATTGGCACGGATTGATTCTCCCCTACATGATGGATGGAGTGCCAGGGATTAGCTTCGACGGCATCGCGCCTGGGAAAAGCTTTACCTATCGTTTCACACTGAAACAATCTGGAACTTACTGGTACCACGGACATACCGATTTTCAGGAGCAGGAAGGTCTTTATGGTCCTATCGTCATTGACCCGCTTGAGAATCGTGATCCACCTTCGGATCGCAGTTATCCCATCGTTCTTTCCGACTGGACGGATGAAAATCCCCGCCGAATCTTCGCCAAATTGAAGGCACAGTCCGATTACTACAATTTCGATCGAATTACCGTCTCTGACTTTCTCGAGGAGGTAAGAAGCAAGGGATTTATTGAAGCTTTCTCGGAGAATCTCGAATGGGGTTCGATGCGAATGAATCAGACTGATCTTTCGGATGTCACTGGAGATACCTACAGCTATCTCATCAATGGAAAAGGTCATCAGCCTCCCTGGATAGGTGAGTTTAAGAAAGGCGAGGTGGTCAGGCTTCACCTCATCAATGCTTCAGCCATGACCTATTTTGATGTCAGCATTCCGGGTCTCGAGATGCTGATCATTCAGTCAGATGGTCAATTCGTTCAGCCGGTAAG
>Ga0007882_10000393_pt1 | contig 25802 bp, 14 predicted proteins | sample CryBogCBH12Aug01_FD_71195 | JGI IMG/M metagenome (GOLD analysis project Ga0007882, IMG submission 71195) | Freshwater microbial communities from Crystal Bog, Wisconsin, USA - CBH12Aug09.1 | ecosystem: Environmental > Aquatic > Freshwater > Lake | place: Crystal Bog, Wisconsin, USA | collected... | reverse complement strand
AAGCAATGACACTTTTGTTATTGTTGGTGCACCATTTAATAGTTTTGATAACAACGGATATAATTATGTGTCAGGTGCTGGCGCAATGTATTCTTTCTATTATACAGGTGTATGGAAAATGGTTGGGAAAGTATGCGGAGCAACAAGATCAATAGGCGATAATGCTGGTGCATCATTATCTGTTAATGATATGAATGCTGCATTTATTGGAATACAAAATTATAAATTTGATGCTACTGCTGGTAATAGTGTTACTGGAGCTGGTGCAGTTTATACTAAATTCTTAGTTCCTGATCTTATTGATAATACTCCTCCAGTATGGGTAATTTCTAAATTACCAGTTGCATATACTTCATATCCAAATGCTATATCATTGGTAGCATTGGCATATAATCCAGGAAACATAACATATTCTATTAGCCCAAATAATGATGGTGTGTTTCCACAAGGATTAACATTGACATCTGCTGGTGAAATTACTGGTCTAGCTCAGTTCCTTGGACAGTATAGTTTCACATTAAGAGCAACAGATTCTGCTGGAAAGTATTCTGATCAAGATTTTACTATAGTTGTTGTTACAGCACCATATGATACAAACTTTAGTTCAGTTCGTGCATTGCTACACTTCAATACAAGTATGACATTAGACAATGCTGCATTCCCCGGAACATGGTCATTGGTTGGGACACCTACAATATCTTCTACAGAATATAAATTCGGTGGTAATTCAGGATTGTTTAGTAATGGAGGTTTGACAACTACAAATAATTATGTTGTTAATTTTGCAACAGCAACTTCATGGACTATCGAATGCTGGTATTACTGTACTGATGCTTCATCTACACAAGTATTGTTTAGTACTGATGCATCTGCAGGAAGCGTGGGTAATGCCACAAGAATAATGTTAAGTGGCGGAAATATTGTTGTTGATACATTACCAACACCACAATATGTTGGTCCAGCATATTCTATCAATCAATGGCATCATATAGCATTAGTCAATAATAATGGCTTGACATCATTATATCAAGATGAAGTATTGATCAACGCATGGATTACAACACCTTGGACTTCGCAACCAAACTTTACAATTGGTTCACAGTTATCTGGAGCAAATCCATTTATAGGATTTATTGATGACTTTAGAATATCAGGTGTAGCAAGATATATTGGTAAAACTTATGTTGAACCTCAATCACAATTTGCGGATCAATAATTACAGAGTTTATTCAACTGTATGTTCATTAATTTCTCGCCAGTCAGTATCTGTCGCTTTGAATTCCAATTCCCACAAACCTGCTTCGGTTTCGTCAGCAAATATTTTGATGAGGTTCTTCCAAACTTCAGCATAATCATAATGACATTCATATGCAAGATAAACCTTGGTTCCTGCTTGAGCAAGTTGAGATTGTTCTGACATTCTCGATCTCCTAAAAACAATAAAGAAGCAGTTAGCAATAGGTTAGTAGGAGTTGAACCTACCATCGTACTAGGTTTCCTCATCGTACTTCCGTTCCTAGACCATCTTTCTTTCGCTGTATAACAAAAAGGCTTTCTAACCTATTGCTAACTGCTCCTTACAAATATACAATAACATATATTTGCATATTGTCAACTGCTTTTTTTATAATTCGCCGCTTCGAGTTCTCATCTGTCGAAACTGACATAAACCTAATTATGCTGCTGCTGACATCGGATTACATACAATCGGAATGAGAATAGATTGTATCTTTAAGGTTACAACACACACGCGAATTATAAAAAAGATACTAGGATTTCTCCTAGTATCCTACAGCCAGATCAGAAAGATCAAAACGATCAAGTTCGGCGATTGCTTGTTCTGGTGAAGTAAATAGAATTGCTTCACCACCCATTGCAACCCATTGATCACAATTTTTCTTGCGATCATCAATCAATAGGCGACCGGCCCCAGAATGAAGCTGCTTGTCTTTCGACATGCAAGTAATAATATGAAATACTCCAGCTTCTCTTGCCCACCATGCTTCCTTGCCTTTTTTGGCCCACCCGCCTCTAGGCATTCCTGTCAGAATATCATTCTCATATCCCTTAAGAATATTCCACAATTCTTTTGACCCTGGAATCCATTCGAGACTGTCAAAAAAATCGCGGCCAGTAATTGGATCCATATATTTTGCCAAAACAGGCCACATTACACGATCGGTAATTTCTTCTGGCGATTTGCCATTGAAAATTTCTTTCACTTTCTTATCAAAATCACAGAAGCAACCATCGCTATCTAAAAATAATTTGGAAACTACAATTTTATCAGTCATTATTTTTATCCTTTCACATTTTAAGTATAATAACATATTTTTCAAATATGTCAAAAGAAAAAGGAGGCTCTTGCCTCCTTTCTCACCACTTCAACCCAAAATCCTTCCTTCTGATCTTAGCCATACGTCCATCAGGATGGTGAAAGACAATCCCTTCTACGATATTGTTAGACAACCATTCACGAATGTCTTCAAAAGTTCTCTTAACTTCTAAAACAATTGAACCATGTTTCCATAATTCATGTGAAGTTAATCCTTCCTTATTACCATTCACCTTCGGACCAACTAACTCATAAGTCCCATTAACAAATGTCCCCTTAGCAAAAGCCTCGTTATGAAACTTGTCTTCAGGTCCATTACCAACAGGAACCCATCCAGGAAAATGTCCAGTCTTTTCATCCGGCTTGTCTTCGCATGGTTCCCATCCTTCAGGAGGATTCTTACCATTCTTAGCATCAAACCTCTTAAACAACTTTCCATCACGAACTAAACATGATGTTCCATCTACCTTACGCGTGGCGAATCCTTCACCAGCAATAACCCATTCGTTTCCGGGCATAACTTCATTAATAGCAACAGAACCGTTGTTACGATCAATGATAAACACAGTCTTCATCTTCTTCATAATGTTTCTCCTTTGTTGAATTTAGGTATAGCCAAATTGCTATATCGATCCCGTCTGTTCACCAAAGGAATTAACCTTATAAATTTATACTACCACATTTTATTTGGTTGTCAAATATATTTTTTAATTTAAATCAAGATTTCTAGCATCAGGATCAGCTGGTGCTGATGTTCTCACTTCAAGATAATCACCAACATTTTTTGTTTCGATAATCCTATTTTTGTCATCAAGTGTAATAGTTTTTGGCCAGTTTAATGAAAGATTTTTAATAAAATCCATTGCGTCTTGATATGTTTTACAAACCGCATAAATGTATTCCCCATCCTCTTTTTTTTCCCTGATTGGCTTAGGATATTCATAATATTCAGTGGATGTAATAGGATATGATGGATCACCAGTTCTCATATCCCTACTGCAATTTATGACAAATGTTTTCATGACAAATCCTCCAAAATAAGAATACCTATCACAGTAACATCATTTTGTTATATGTCAATAGAAAAGTGTATTTAATTTTGACTTCCAAAGGTTTGCTACATCTTCGAGTTCTTTAATCTTTTGATCAGCATTATCAAAAGATTCTTTCAAAGACTTTCTGGAGTGTTCATAGTAAATATTTTGTGGAATTTCTTTAACTGGTTTTTGTTTTTGTTGTTCCAGTTTAAAATTAGCCAGCCATTCATCGTTTGTCATTGTTCTTATCCCTTTAATCGTTAATTAAATCATCTGGAAGAAGTGTCTCCCATTTTTTTCTATATTCGAATCTAGATTTTAAAAATATAAAACTCCCTTCAGATTCACTTAATACATACTGATGTTTTGAATATGTCGAATCACCATGTTTAAAATATTTTAATAAATCATTTTCAGTTTCTATTGGTGTAAAAGTATGTCCTGGTTTAGTATTATCATATACAGATATTTTATGTCCAGTAGAAACTAATCTTTTCCATATTTTAAGTGCATCGTCACTTAAAAATTTATCACTAGACAATCTTACATTTGTATTTCCTTTATTATCATTTAATATTGCCAAATACAAATCAGATGCAAATGGGGCAATGCCACTATTTCTTTTAGCAATTGTGTTGACTACCAATGCATGTGGCGTTTTTTCTATTTCTATACCCATTTCAATATTATTTAATGGTCCATACCAGTAATAAAATAAAGGATCTATATTCATTTTATACAAATTATTGCCCAAATCTATAATTTTTTGAGTTGGTGCAAATTCATTGATAATTCTGCAGATATAACTTATATCATTTGGTTGATTTAAGCCCATTGGCATTTCAGATAGCCATGATTCATAAAATGACTTTCTTCCAGTTTTACACACTTCTGAGTTCATTCTTCTCGTTACTATTTCATTCATTCGCATATGCTTTCACCTTAAAAATATCATACGCATATTTATATGACACTTTTCTTAAATTAGGTCAATTAACTTGACATATTATAAATACCATGATAAATATATATTGCACTGCAATAAATGAAAGGAATTTATCATGTTGAGACATATATTACCATATGAATTAAATAAATTCAAGGAACATTTGTTACGCTTGGATACAGAAGATCGCCGTATGCGTTTTGGGATGTACACTGGCGATGAAACAATTGAAAAATATGTAGATAACATTACATTATTTGATGACGTTATCTATGGCTGCTTTGATTCTGATCTTAATATCATTGCCGCAATTCACATTTGCATCATCAATACCCAAGATGGTCACAAACATGCCGAGCTTGGTTTGTCTGTGGAAAAATCACAGAGAGGCAAGGGTCATGGTCATGCTTTATTCAAGAAAGCAGTTGAATGGGGCGAGAACAGAGGTGTAAGTGAATTATTTACACAATGTCTTGCTCAGAACTCATTTATGTTAAAAATTGCTGAGAAAGAAGGGATGACCAAAACATCAGAAGATGGTGAAGTTTTTGCAAAATTGAAACTTGAAAATCATATTCCGCATTTTCATAACGAATTAACGGAAGAAATTATGAGTTGGTTAGACTATTCCTTGAAATTTCAAACTAAAATTTTAAGGAAAATAACGAATTTCGATTAAGCATCAGCAATTTCACGCTTCCAAATATATCCATCTCGTTCAATTTTATGTCTAATTAAACAATTATTGTGAGTAATTGGATTACCACATCTATTTATCACAAGGATAATCGAAATAAAAAAGGCGAAATATCTTAGCGGATATTCGCCTTTTTTTAAGAACCCAACTTGACTCTTGCGATTCAGTGTCCCCCGAATAACCCGCATGGTATTCTTAAGTAATAGAGATGCACCTTAAATAACAATCGTACTCGGCAGCGTGCGCACACTGGTAACGCCCATATATTTCTAAGTTCTCCATCCACGATTGGTTAGTCGCTTCAACTGCAGAAGATTACCAGTCCCTGCCCATACCTAAAAATATACTTCTTTTACTACATCTCTGATGGTTACTTAACCTTCCTTCCGTTCGCACCAACAACTACCGGACCGTTAAATTTAACACCATGTATGGAAACAAATGTAAATCTTTCTTTCCATTAGAGGACTCGAACCTCCTAATTCCTCTTGATTTCTCAATCAATAAAACCAATATACACTATAGTAATTTATTGTCAAGGATAAATTTAAAAATTTATGACTAAAAAGGGCAGATAATTACAAAGATTATCTGCCCTTGGGTAACTTTACTACATATTTAATTAGTATCATAAGTAATGGTGTTTTTTTCGGGTGGCCACCCGAGTAACTTCCATATTCCATATAGTGACTCATTCCACGATTGATTAGTCGCTTCAACTGCGGAAGATGATCAATCCCCGCCCTTTTACTATAAAAACATTTCCATTACAACACCAGTCTGTAATTCTGTTTCTTCCCAAGCACGAATTACCAAGCCGCCTGCGTTCTCTCTAAGGATTACTTTATACCACTATTCAAATTATCTGTCAAGCGATAATTTCACGAGATGGCAAACTCACAAAATAGAGTTGGCAGCCAATTTCCTCTCACAAATTTCTCGTTTAATTTTGACTGCCAAATAATGTTAATGCTATAGTATATTATATTATCAATCCAGTACGAAGGAGAAATCATGGGTGAAAAATATAACAAACTTTTAAAACACATATTTGATGTATATAAACCATCATTTGATAATGATAAAATTGTAATAAATGATGGTGATTTCGATATAATAATTAAACAAGAATTTAATTTGCAGACGCAGACAGTGCAGACACAATCATTGAACCCTGTACAAATACATCCAATTACTATTCCAACAAATCGCATATTTGCAGCGAGAGACAGTAAAACAAGATTTATTAATGTTGGATCAATAATTTATATCGATAAGCCAAATATAAAAGCAAGAGCAACAATTACATCATACAATACCAGTGGCAAAGTAGCTTCAAACACATTAACTGTTTCTGCAGGAAGCGAGGTATATAACTGCGAAACTATTCAGTCTTTCGGAAGATATGAGGCCATAAAAAAAGATTTAATAGATAGTGGATTTATATGTGATCATCCAACAGATAAAAATAAAATGATTTTTGTTAAGGATTGCCCTTTTAATACAATGTCTAGGGCAAGTTCTATCATACTAGGATCTTGCACTAGCGGATATCATGAATGGAAATAATATTAAGGAGAAAATAATGTCAGTAAATACACAAAAAATAACAGCATTTATATCAGATATACTTAACATTTTAGATAAAGAAAATTTTACTTTAATTCTAAAATCAAAAGAATTTCATATTGAAATGACACCAAATTGCATAGAAAAAATTAGCGAACAAAATAATTCACCATTACCAGAAGATGTTATTATAGGCGGGTTTAATCCTGCATTAAATGCACCACCTGTTCAGCAGATTCCATCTAAACCTAATCGAAAAAAAGCAAATCGAAAAAAAGCAAAGTCTAATCAAAAAAAATTTACACATGGACAAAGAATAATTTTGAATAAAAAATATGGATTTGTTGCTGAAGCAATTGCTCATGAAGGGTCAAATTCTGAAAAAATAAGAAACCATTTGACTGTTCTACAAGGATCAGAAGCATCACTTAATGTTGATGGTAGTGCAGAAGCAAGAACAATAAAAAATACTCTTATTTCTGATAGCATATTGGTATTAGATTTAACTAAATCAAAATACATCTTTGCAAAAAATCATTATTTTGACAGTCCAACAGTTGCAACAAGCGTGGTAATTGGTGCATATGCAAAAAATCCTTATGGTGACTGGAATTAATATGATCAAAAATTATGAAGTAGATCTTGATTCTTTGGAAGATTGCGAAAAATTAATAAGAGTATTAAGGTCTAGAATTGGCGAATTACGAAAAAATGATCCTAATCACATATCATCCAAAGAACGAAAACAAAAAATATTTATGGATTGTAATGAAATATTTAATTTTGATATATCAAAAATATATTGCGATATGAATTTTGATCCTACTCGGAAATATTATGTATATGCTCATTGTGATCCTAGTAGAAAAATAGCCATAGGCAAAGATGGACGAACCACTTTCGCTGCCACATTAGGTTTATCATATTTTCCTTTCTATTTTGGAAAAGGAACTGGAAAGAGAGCTTGGGAACTTGATAGAAACGATACACATCGAAAAGTCAGACAAAAAATAAAAATGTTTGGCGATGATATAAATGTTAAAATAATCAAAGAAGGTTTATCTGAATTAGAAGCATTCATGTACGAATCAAAATTAATAGATATTTTTGGATTGAGAACGACCGGAGGATTTCTTGTTAATTTAGATGAAGGTATAAGACATATGGAACGCAAATCGTTGTACGCAGATAATTTACAGTCACTGTGGAAATTTGATCGTGAAAGACTTAAAATTAAATCTTGACATCTAATTGCCTTTCGTGTATAAATAGTCCTGTTGGCGTTACACTAATATGTAATAGGCAGTAAAGAAGGCGGTTCGAAACCGCCCCGATCCACCAAATTTTTCACTATGGGTCGGAATTGGGTTAGATTTATTGTAAAAGATAGAAGAAGTTAGTTCGACTATACGCTAAACGGGAGTTGTTTCCCACAGCACATGCTGTAATTGACTAAAATTAATGAGTGCAAACACATTCAGCAACGATAACTATGTTTCAATGGATGACCAAGTCAGCCTTGCAGCTTAAGTATCCGGGGTTAGACAAATTCCCTGTTAAATAATATTTGTAGCATCAAAGGAGTCTTCGGACTCCTTTTTTGTTGACTATTTTCCTAAAAATGTTATAAATAATATAGGAGAAATATTATGAGAATGCATGAATTTACGAAAAAATTTAATGTTGCCGAATCCATTGCTAGGGAAGGCGATTGGAGGAAAGATGAGAGTCATATTGGAACATTGTCTGCTTTTATGTTTGAAAAAACTTGGATTGCTATTGATGACATTCAAACTCTTGAAAAAACATATACATTTGCCAAACATGGAACTATGGATTCATATATACTTGGAACCTTAGAAGATATTAATAAAAATGGCGAAATTAAAAAAGCATTTGATATTGTATTGAAAATTGATTTAACAAAACAGGATAAACTAGAATCTGTTCTTCCATATAAAAATCTTTATAGAGTAAATGAAGTTTTTGTGCGTAAAGACAAGCGTGGTATGGGGATTGCTACTGAAGTTTATATCTATCTAGTTAATAATGGCATGTCTCTTATAGGTGATCGTGAACAATATTTTGGTGCAAGAAAATTATGGTCAAATTTATCCAAAAATCTGGATGTTGTTGTTGATCTTGTTGACTTATCAACTAATAGAATAATATATACTGATGTTGTATTACATCATGGTCAATATGATGAAGATTTTGATAATAGATTATGGGATTATGGTTATAGTAAAGAAACTGTTCGTCCTATATTGAAATTAATTAAATAATTTATTTTTTAAAATGTTCTTCAAACATTTTTAATAATTTTGGTGTAGGTTCAATAAATTGTATTGCTACATATTTGTCATCAACTCTTACGATTTTTGCTTCAATATCAATTGATTTATTAATATCGAGTTCATCGCCTTTAAATGCTGACACACATACTACATAAGTATTTCCGAGAATTAAGTCAGATTGTTTTTCAAATCTTACACCAATCTCGGACATATCAATTATTTCTGCAACTTCGTTATCAATGAAGACGACAACACTATCTGGATTATATCGTTGGTGTTGTCGTCTATTGTTTTCCATTATAATGGACCATTTGTCAAATATGTTGTTGGCGGTGTAAATGGCGCGGTATATCTTGCTGCTTTTGTGAATCTTATTTGATCCATAAATCCATAATAATAACTAGCACCACCACCAATTTGTCCACCGATACAGAAAGGAAAAGTGCCATAATCTGATAAATTATTTGTATATGCTACTGATCCACCTGATTTTCCATTAACATAAATTGTAAGTGTTCCGCCCTGTCTTACATATGCAATATGTGTCCAAGTATTAGTTGCTGCTATGATTGACGATACTAAATATGTTGTTCCATTAACACCTATATATGGATAATATGGTGTATTTCCTGATACTGGCGTATTTGTTCCTGTCAATCCAAAAAATAAACCAGTTCCGGTTGCACCAGCACCACGCATATCAAATAATCCTAGAACTTGGGAAGATGCAGGTGGTGATGTAGTATAAACCCATGTTTCAACAGTAAAGTCACCCAAACCAAATACCATTGAACTTGATGATGATATAGCTAATGGTAATGAGGTTGAATTAAAGTATGCACAATAATTACCAGTTTTTGGTGTTGGGAATATTATTGATGTTGCTACTGCTGCCAATGGACTTGCACTTGAGTCTGTAACATTTCCTGTTAAGTGGAATAATGCTGTTGTATTTGTTATTGCTGTTAATTGGCTTGTTGGTGGTGTAAAGTTTGCGGTATAAACTGCAGTTGTATTATTTATTCTAAAGTCTTGCATAAAACCAGGGAAGAAACACGCTGCTGCTGCACCTGGACATTGTTGACCTATACTTATTTGTCCATTTGAGAAATTATTTGAATATGTTGCAGTTGCTGTTAAAACACCATTAAGCCAAATATTCATAACATTTGATGAATTTCTTGTTAAGGCGACATGTTGCCATTGATTTGCTACCAATGCACCTGTAGTTCCTGTTACTGAACCGCCAGTCCAAAAAGCATTTAGATATGGACTATTTGCTGCATATTGTCCAAATGATATACCAGCTGCAGATGTATTATTTGTTCTGGTATCAATAATATTGAATCCACCTGATACTGCCAATGATGTTGGATATATCCAAGCCTCTATAGTAAATGGTCCGCTAAATTGTGCAGCTGAACCAGGTGTTGCTACTGAAATATACGATGTTGATCCATTAAATAATGCAGATGATGAAGCATTATATTGTGGTCCCCATACTGCTGTTCCAGTGTTTGTCAATACTAAATTATTACCAGATTGATCAGAGAAACCATTTTCAAAACCTATTTGGAATGTTGTATCCTGCCAATATGGATCATATGCTACTGGTAATGCTGTTGGATATGCTGTTGCTGATGGTGTAAAATTTGATGTATATCTTGCAAATTGCGATATTCTCACTTGATCAATTAAACCAATAAAATTATTATTGTTACCAGTATTATAAATTGCACCTATACATAAACCTGTTCCAGAAAGTGCATTTGTACTGGTTCCGGTCACAACTGATACACCATTTATGAATGCGGACACCAATGATCCTGATCTAACCAAAGCAATGTGCTGCCAAGTATTAAGTGTTAATGTTGCTGATGGTGTTAGCGTTGCACCTGACATATAAGCCACTAATTGATTAGATGCATTAAGACCAAGGGATGCACATCCGGTTGTATTACTTGTAAAACCACCCAAACAAACACAGAAAGTAGTATTGCCTGTACCATTTGCTGTTGGGAAAACCCATGCTTCAATTGTAAAATCTCCAGTAAAATTTGCAGGAGTTATTGTTGTATTTTGCAGATAATTACTTCCGTTAAATATTGCGGAGTATGATCCTACTTTTGGTCCCACAAAATTAACTAAATTATTTGTTGCTAATAATGTATTTGTGCTACTATCACTTGCATCTGTAGTTAAATGGAATAATGCAGTTGTATTTGTTATTGCTGTCAATGCAGTTGTTGGTGGTGTAAAATTGGCAGTATATACTGCGGTTCCATTTACAATTCTGAAGTCTTGGATATAACCCGGCCATAATTGAATAACAGTATATGATTTGCCAATGGTTATACCACCATCACTAAAATTAGTTGTGTTTGTTATAGTTGCACTAGCAGTGCCATTTAAATAAAATGTTATATTTGATGCTTGTCTTACTAATGCAACATGAACCCAAGAACCTATTGTTGATGCACCAGCATTAGCAATTAAATTACCCGTTGCGTTTGTTTCAAGAACCCAATTATTTGAAGTATTTACATATAATTGAAAACCGGTTGTTGTAGCAGTTGTACTTGGGAATGATTCAAATAATACACGATATGTACCTGCACCGCCAGTTAAATAAGTCCAACATTCAAGAGTAAAATCTCCAGCAAATTTTGTTGCATTACCTGGTGTTGCTACTGTTAAATATGCTGTTGATCCATTAAAATATGCTGCTGTTGATCCAAATTTAGGAGAATATAATACAACGTTATTAATATTTGTTAATAGTCCCCAAGTAACGTTATTATTTGTAGCAACTAAATTACTTGTACTTGAATCTGTTACATTCGAATTTAAATGGAATAAAGCAGTTGTATTTGTTATTGCTACCAATTGACTTGTTGGTGGTGTAAAGTTTGACGTATAAACTGCTGTTCCATTTACTACACGAGCATCTTGAATATATCCAGTAAAATACGCAGAAGATTGTCCACCGCCGACATTTAACATAGATGAAGCAAACGCAGCTGATTGTGAAGCAGACCCTGCAGATACACCATTAACCCATAAACTAAATGTTGTTCCACTTCTGGTACATGCAACGTGATTCCAAGCATTTGGTGTCATTGCTATTGTTGATGTTATGAATGCAGATGCACCATATACTGCAGCACCTATTGTATATGCACCATTAGACTGTAAAAATTTAAGGGAATTTGTAGTAGTTGAACCAATAATAGTGGTGTCACCTCCTTGTCCTGCTGCTGTTGGATATACCCATGCTTCTACTGTGAAATTTCCTGATAAATTATATGCAGTACCTGGTGAAGAAACGCCCACATATGAAGTTGAACCATTAAAATATGCTGCGGGCAATCCATTATTATATAATGATGTTGATGTGTTCGAAACGTCTAAAAAATTACCTTCAAAGCCAGTTTCAAATACTGTTTTGTTCCATACAGGATCCGCAGTTGTATCTAATGCTAAGGGGAAATAAGTGGTTGGTGGGGTGAAATTTGCTGTATATCTTGCTACACCATTTGTTAATCGATAATTGGACATATAACCTGTGAAACCGCCTGATGCGCCGCCAACATTTATACCAATTGTTAAATATCCTTGACTAAAATTATTTGTAAAAGTTGCTGTGGTTGCCAAATTACCATTGACAAATATTGATACTTTTGATCCCTGTCTTGTACAAGCCACATGCTGCCAAGCGTTTGTAACTAATGTTCCTATGCCGCCAACAGCATTATCTGCTGATACGTTTGTAAATACCCATTGATTATTATTTGATTGGTTATACCAAATCAACATACCATTTTGACTTCCACCACTTCTTGTTTCTATAAATGCCGGTGCTGCACCAGTTAGAGATGTTGGATAACACCAACATTCAACTGTAAAGTCGCCACTAATATATGTTGCATTTTTACCTGGTGCAGTTCCCTGAGCGCCCAACCATGATGATCCATTAAAATATGCTACCTGCTGATTTCCAAATTTACCTGGATTATTGACAAATGATACACCTCCAACATTTGCTAATGTCAAAGCATTATTTGAATAATCTGTTGTTGAACCATTAAGTGGTAATAAACATGTAACATTATTAAAGAATGGATCGCCATATGCTGCGGTTGTTATGGTTCCTGTTGCATAATCTGCATTCCATATATTATTTCCTTGGTATACCAAATACATAGATGCATATTGTGACCCAACAAAAGTATATATACCAGATGCAGATAATGTTCCATAATTTATTGTTTGCCCTGTGTAAGGAACAATCATCCAGCCGCCAGTATTAATACTTGTTACCTCAATTATACTACCAACAGTTGATGTTGATGGTAAATTTATTTGCAATTGGGTTGTACTATTACATATGTATCCTTGATTAACTGATGCCGATGTATTTGTAGTGATGGTATTCCATGTTAAACCACCGGATCCACCAGTAATATTTGTTAGGTTTGCACCATTAATTGCTGGTATTTTACCATTTGCATCAAGAACTAATACCTGATTAGCTGTTGCTGTACCTGATCCATTATAAGTATTAACTACGTCATAAGTTGCTTTAGTAAAAGTCATTTGTTTAATCCCCTAATATTATGTTGGACCTACGGTTAAGAATGGTGTTGTTGGCAATGTATTTGCAAAATTGGCTGTATATCTTGCTGCTTTTGTTATTCTCATTCCTGACATTGAACCATTCCAATATGTTCCGGCAGCTGAGACATTACCGATGTACACTGCGGTTGATGAATAACTTGTACTATCAGAAATAGTTCCAACACTAGTGCCATTAAGATACATTGTCATAGTTGTTCCTTGTCTAACTAAAGCAACATGATTCCATGTATTTACAGTCATAGACGTAGATGCAGTTAGTGTTGGGGATGATCCTTGCTTTCCATACACTAATGTATATGTTGAAGGATTTATTGCTAACCATATACCAGTAGTGGTTCCTGATAAATTACCAATAATAAATGATCCGTTTGTTTGACCAACTGCTGTTGGATACACCCATGTTTCAATGGTAAAATCGCCAGAAAGATTATACATAGAACCTGGTGTAGATATTAATAATGTGCTGGTCGAGCCGTTAAACACCATTGCATATGCATCTTGTTTAGCATTTGATATTGTAGTTGTTACTGAAGTATTTGTTATACCCAAATAATTACCGGATACATCTGTTATTAAATTACCTGTTTGTGCACGTGGCATAAATGTTACGTCCTGCCAATATGGATCATAAATTGTTGGTAATGCTGTAGTATATAATGTTGGTGGAACGAAATTAGATGTATATCTTGCAAATGAAGATATTCTTATTTGATCAATATAACCAGTGAATGCATTTGCTGCTCCCGCTGCAGGTAAAGTTCCTATTGCAAATCCTGTTCCTGTTGCAAAAGTTGTTGTTGTGGAATTAACATATGCCCCATTTATGAACAATAGGACAGTTGTACCAGTTTTAACTATTGCCACATGAGACCAAGCATTCAATCCATTTCCAGAACCACTTATTACACCAGCTGATGAACCGCCGCCAAGACCAACAGCAAAATTAGATGTTCCTGCAGGAATTGACATGAATATATTATTTGTTGCGGATGTTGCATAGCCAGAAGGTGCTAAAATAATAGAACTACCTGTAACACCATTTGCTGTTGGATATACCCATGCTTCCATAGTAAAATCGCCGCCAGTCCAAAGACTTGTGGTGGAATTATTAAGGTAATTACCGCCTGTGAAAAACGCAGATTGTGTTCCTGTTTTATAATTAGCAGTTGATAATGTAACTGAACCATTGTTTGTAAGTGTGATTCCATTACCTGATATATCCGGCGATGTTAATGTACCTTCAAAACCAGTTTCAAATACTGTTTTATTCCATACAGGATCATTTGTTGTATCAGATATATAACCAAATGCTTGTGATGGTGCTGTGAAATTACCTGAGTATCTGCATACACCATTTGTTATACGAACATTTGACATATATCCTGTGAAATATGATGTTGCTTGACCTGGCGCATATCCTATTGCCAATGTTGAATTAGCAAATTGTGTTGAATTTGTTATAGTTGCACCGACAACACCATTAACAAAAATCTGAATTATGTTTCCTTGTCTGGTTGCGGCAACATGATTCCAAGCATTTAAATTGCAGGCAACTGTTGTAGTGGTGTTCAACCAACCGACATTGTAATTTACCAATGCTGGGTATAAACCGCCGCCGTATAATGCGAAACCAAGATTTCCAGCAGAATTAACTGAACCAAGAATAAAGGATCCTGCTGCTTCGCCAACTGCAGTTGGATAAATCCATGCTTCAATAGTAAAATCTCCAGGAAATTTAACAGAAGAACCAGGCGAAGTATTACTTAAATTAGATGTTGTCCCATTAAAATAGGCTGAATACGAACCGAATTTAACTGGATTCGTTGAGAATGTTACAGATGTGTTTGTTGTTGATAAATTATTACCAGAATAATCAGTAATATTATTATTCAAAGGCAGTAAATAAGTAACATTATTCCAGAATGGATCAACTACTGTTGATGACGATAATGCTGCATATGATAATCCGTTTGTTAAGAATGGCGTGGATGGTGGTGTGAATGTTGCAGTATATCTTGCAGCTTTTGTTATTCTGATACCATCAACATAACCATTAACATACTGCTGGGCGACCCAACCAGCGCTACCCATATACATCGCGCCACTATTATTTAATTGACCGTACTGACCATAATTCCAGTATCCCCATGATTGACCATTAACAAAAATTGTCATTATGCCGCCGTTTCCAACTACTGCAATATGATATTTTGTTCCTGTTACCATTGCATTAGCTGTTGTAAGCTGATTGCCGCCATTGGATCCTACTGATATTGTTCCACTTGTATTTGCTTGAACAACGAATACTGATGTATTCCAACTTCCACCCATGTTTGAGTATAAAACAGGATTTCCAGTGAAAGAATTAAATTTCCAGTTTGCTTCCCATGTAAAATCGCCGCCATTAAATGATGCGATGGTGCCAGGATTCGTTACTGTTAGATAATTTGATGACCCATTAAATGAGAACATGTAGGAATCCTGCATTGATCCCACTATTGTCGATGTTCCATTTAATGATAAAATTAAATTATTTCCTGATAAATTTGTTCCAGTATTACCGGATAATGCTCTTGGTAGGAATACAACCTCATTCCAGAAAGGATCATATGTGGAAGGTGCTGTTACTGTATATGTAGATGGAACGAAATTGGATGTATATCTTGCGAATGCACTAACTCTTGCTTCATCGATATAAAGATTACTTGTACCTAGATTACCATTCGCTCTGTTTCCAACATATATATAGCTATTTGGTCCAGACGTACTTGATGCATTTCCGACATTCATACCATCGACATATAATGACCAGTATCCGTTAACTCTTGATGCTGCTATATGATGCCAAACATTTAATGATAATCCACCAGCAGATGACGATACAACAACAGTGCCGCCAGCAATAATTAATGCAGGAGTTGTTCCGCCGTTATTAACACCCAAACCATTTGGCGATGAATTATCACCGTCACTAAGTATCATACCGTATGACCAAGCACTTCCTGATGAATTGCCTGTCATACAAACCCATGCTTCCCATGTCATATCACCAGTTCCTATTGGTGCAAGAACAGGTGATGATGTAGAAATATATCCTGCTGTACCAGGATAAAATGAATTTGAACCAAATTTACAGAATGGTGAGAACGATGAACCTGAACCACCAACTGCATATGTTTTACTATTCAATGAGCTATCAGTTGTATTATTATCTAAATGAAACAATGCAATTGTTTTATTTAATACAGGATCAGTTGTATCAGCAATAGTTGGGAAGGCGTTGGTTGGTGGAACGAAATTTGCAGTATATCTACATACACCACTTGTTATACGAATATTTGCAAGATATCCATTCATTGGATTTCCTGTTGCATAATAATTTCCTATTACTAAATTACCATCCGATAATGCAACTGAATATGATACTGATGTCTGTAATATACCATTAATCCAAAGACTTAAAGTTGACCCTTGTCTTGTTAATGCTAGATGATTCCAAGTATTTAAAACCAATGTGGTTGATGTTGGTCCAATCAATGATGAAGAATTATTATATGCACAATACAATGCTCCTGTTGTATTAACTGCGAAACCAAAACCATTTGCATCATTTCCAGATACTGTTGACAAGAAAATTGGCGTTCCAGCAAAAGTTGGGAAATTTGCCCAACATTCCACAGTAAAATCGCCGTAAAATTTGGCGGCGTTACCAGGTGCGGATGCTGACATTAATGTTGCAGAACCATTATAATATCCAACCTGATTACCAAATAATGATGGGGCAGATGTAAATGTTAAACCAGTTGTTCCAGTAAATGTTAGACCATTGCCAGAATAATCAGTTAATGATCCATTTAAAGGCATCAAACAAGTAACATTATTCCAGAAAGGATCAACTGTTGATGTTGATATGACTGACTGATATGACGGTCCTGTTGATAAGAATGGCTGTGTTGGTGGTGTAAAATAAGCTGTATATCTTGCACATTTCGAAATTCTTATTCCAGACATATAACCAGTAAATGGAGTACCAGCAGTACCACCTTGAGCTTGCGCACCAAATGCTATTTTACCTTCATTGAAATTATTTGCTATCGATACAGAACCAACATTTAAACCATTTAGATAAACAGTTATTAAAGACCCTTGTCTTACTGTTGCTATATGTGACCAAACACCTGCTACAACTGATCCTGTTGTTGTTAAAAATGCGGTTGATGATGAATATTGTAAATTAATAATACCAGTAGATGCAGTAATGGCCCAGTTGATACCTGCTGTTGTTCCACTACCATTTTGTGTGGACATAAAGTATGCACCATTTAAATTTGATGGATTTATCCAGCATTCAGCAGTGAAATCGCCACTAAATTGTGCCGCTGTATTTGGGGCTACTGCAATTGCTGCTGATGAATCGTATTGTAATGCTGATGATCCATTAAAATAAAATGAATAAGCATCTTGTTTTGATACAGAATTGCTTGTTGATGCTGTGCCATACCAAGTTAAAGGCAAATTATTACCGGATAAATCAAGACCAATATTGCCTGCATACGCACGTGGCATGATTGAAACATCATTCCATAATGGGTCATATGCAGTTGGTAATGCAGTCGGGAAAGGTTGTGTTGGCGGAACGAAATTAGAAGTATATCTTGCTATTTTTGAAACACGAATTCCTGATACATAACCATTCAAATATTCTGAATATGAATTTGATCCGCTACTTACTGCACCTACTGTACATTTTGTACCGACAATAAATTTAGCTGCTGTTGTCGTATATGAATAGACAGAAACACCATTTACATAAGTTTGTAAAATTGTACCCTGTTGAACGAATGCTATATGTGTCCACACACCTACAGATAAAACAGTACCTGTTGTGAACAAAGCGCTGCCATTGGATCCTGCAGCAATTACACCAGTTCCCGAACCTGTGGTTATTACTAATCCACCAGATACTGCAGTAGAACCTGCGCCCTGATATCCAAAATCAACAATAACGGGCGATACTGTAAAAGACTGGAAATAATACCATCCTTCATATGTCCAATCACCATAAAATTGTGTTGCTGAACCAGGTGCAGTAATGACCAATGAACTATTTGTTCCGTTAAATGCCCATGAATATGTGTCCTGTTTACTAAATGTTGACGCGGTCATATTATTAGCTGTTATGGAAAGATTATTTCCAGATAAATCCATATTGTTTCCTGCACGTGGCATATATGTTACTGTATTTAAATCAGGATCAGCATTGATTTCACCGATTGTTGGGAAAGTATTCGCCGGAACTGTGAAATTGGATGCATAACGACAAACTTTTGAAATTCTTAAATTTTGCATGTACCAGGGAGTAGTCAACCCTGAATTTGCACCTGAAAAAACATCATAATTGATATTTAAATAACCATCAGAGAATGTTAATGCCGCCTGAAAATTACCCTGCATGATACCATTAACGAAAGCATATAAAGTTCCATTTTGATATGTAAATGCAACATGATTCCATTGTCCCGCTGGAGGTGTATTAAATGTAATATATGATGTTGCACTATTTTGAATTTTCATTGTTGTTGCTGATGCTGTTTGAATCAACCATCCTGTGGTTGTTGAACCACTTCTTTGTGACATAAATGTTGCACCAGTAGGCATAACTGAATAATACATCCACCATTCGATAGTCCAATCGCCATAAAATTTCATGACATTTTGACCTTGTGTAGATAAAGACATATATGTACCAGATCCACCAAAATATAATGAGGATGAAATACCAAATTTTGTTGGTCCTGTAGTAGAAACTACACCACTATTTGTTAATGATAGCCCATTACCACTAGATTCTACTGTTGGGACAGTTCCTGTATTACCTGGTATTAAAATAGAAACATTGTTCCAGAATGGATCGCATACTGTATCTACAGATGTAGAAGCATAATCAACATACCAAGTATTACTACCCATATATACAAGATGTGCAGATGTATTTTGACCGCCAGTTAATCCAGTTGGATATACTATTGATAAGCCATTATAATATATTGTTTGACCACTTGCAGGCAATATAAACCATCCACCTGTTGCTATACTTGTTGCTTCAACAGCATTTCCTACTGATGGTGAAGATGGTAATGTTATTGTGATTTGTGATGTTGAGTTACAAACATATCCATTATTAATTGACGCTGTTGTGTTTGCTGTAACTGTGTTCCATGTTAATGAAGCACCACCTGTTCCAGAAACATTTAATAATTGCGAACCATCTACTGCTGGCAATACTGCAGAACCATTTAAGGCAACGATTTGGTTAGCTACTGCCGAACCGGATCCACTGGAATATGTATTAATTAAGTCGGATGTAACTTTTGTGAACGTCATTGAATCACCTCAAATATTGAAATTGTCATTATATTTATCTTAAACATTATACTGCACCGACAGTTAAGAATGGTGTGGTTGGTGGTGTAAAATTAGCAATGTATCTTGCCGCTTTTGTTAATCTATATCCAGCTATAGAACCAGTAAATCCTGTACCCACACCAACATTTCCATTAACTGTATAATTATTGGCATCTGTTGAGGTTCCAACAGATACGCCATTTATATACATTGTTGAATTTCCACCTTGTTTAACCACCGCAACATGGCTCCATGCGTTTTGTGTCAATGGTGTTGATGAAGTAATTACGTTTGCACCGCCAGATATTGACAAGTGCGGAATAAATGTTCCTGTTGGTAGATAAACTTGAACACCAGAATTAATACCCCCAATAATAATTGGATTAGTACCAATAGTTGTTGGATATACCCATGCTTCCATAGTAAAATCGCCACTAAATTGTGTTGCTGTTGTTGTAGCTGTATATAATGTTGATGTTCCATTAAATACCCATGCATAAGTATCTTGTTTACTTGTTGCACTAATAGTTGTTGCCACATTTGTTAATACTAAGGCATTTCCTGATACATCAGAACCACCAGTTATGGATGCACGTGGCATAAATGTTACATCCTGCCAATATGGATCATAAGTTGTTGGTAATGCAGTCTGATAAGATGTTGGTGGAACAAATGTTGAAGAATATCTTTGGAATCTACTATATCTAAATAATGCAACGTTTCCTGTAAACATTTGTGTATTAAGTGTTGTATCAGCAGCAAATGATATTATTGTTGGTGATGCTGATGCTGTATAAACAGATGTTAATGGTGTTCCTGTACTAACTCCATTAATCCATAATGTTGTTGTGGTCCCATCATATGTTACTGCAAGGTGATACCAAGTATTTGTTATTATTGCAGCACTACTTGTTATTGTCGCTACACCTGTTCCGGAATACCATTGATATGCAATTGTTCCAGATGTATTTAAATAAATTTGAATTTGAATGCCACCAGCAACGTTCCAATTATTAACACCACCGCCGCGTTCCCATATCGTTTTTGCAGTTCCTATTTGATTTGTATAAATCCACATTTCTAGTGTATATGGACCTTGTAGACCAGGTTGTATATTTGTTACTTGTACTGTAGGTAAAGACAAATAAGCAGAACCATTAAAATATGTTGAATTTAATGTTGGTGTTTGCTGATAGAATGTGACAGAAGTGTTAACTAATTGTAAATTATTTGTACTCGAATCTGCTGCACTATTATATAAATGAAATAATGCAGTAGTATTTGATACTGCTGTTAAAGCTGCTGTTGGTGGCGTGAATGTACCAGTATAAACTGCAGTTCCATTTACAACACGAACATCTTGCATATAACCAGTAAATAATCCACCACCACCCTGGAAGTTTCCTATAACAAGTGAGCTATCAGTATAATTAGTTGAGTTTGCTGTTGTTCCTGCAACAATACCATTAATATATAATGTTATTACTGAAGAATTTCTAACAACTGCAATATGATTCCATTGATTTAAAACAGCATTGATTGTTGATGTTAATACAATTGCTCCGTTATATATTAAAATTTGTCCAGCTGCTGTATTCCATCTAAACATTAATCCATTTGATGACGTGTTAACATTTCTGGTGTCAAGAATACAATTATTTGTTCCTGCAGATAATGGAAATGCCCATAATTCTATAGTAAATGCATTAGTTCCAAATGCAGTTCCTGATCCAGTTCCACCTGTTAAATATGCAGAACCATTAAAATATCCTGATCCTGAGCCGGAATTAACCGGACCAGTAAATACGTTGGAGTTTATTGGTTGACTATATGTTACTGAAGTGTTTGTTAATACAACATTATTACCGGAATAATCAAGAATATTACCATTTAGATGGAATAATCCTGATGTACCTGTGCCTACTGTTAATTGACTCGTTGGTGGTGTAAATGTTCCTGTATATAATGCTGTTGTATTATTTATTCTAAAATCTTGCATATAACCAACATATTTATATGATGAAGATGGTGCTGATTGACCAATATTCATTGTTCCATCGGTGAAATTAAGTGCTAATGTTCCAATAACATTACCAACACCATTAATCCAGACAGTTATAACATTACTGCTATTTCTTGTTGCTGCAACATGACTCCAAGTGTTTAATGGAACTGATGCAGTTGTTGTTCCGAGTGATGCAGCCTGATATTGGAATTGTAATTGTCCAGATGTATTAAACTGTAAACCAAATCCAGCTGTTCCTCCTCCTGATCTACTATCAAATAGATAACCAGGATAACTACTAATTGTATAACTTGTTGGAAATACAAAACATTCTACTGTAAATTGTCCACTGTACTGGAATGCTGCATTATTTGCTGTAGATAATACTGCTGATCCATTAAAATAAGCAGAAGAATAGCCGTTATTATAATATGATTGAATTGCACCAGATACATCAGTTAGATTACCATTCAATGATAATTCAGATACTGTTTTATTCCATACTGGATCAGCTGAAGAGTCTGTGATATAACCAAATGGTTGCGAAGGAACAGTGAAGTTAGATGTATATCTTGCTACACCATTTGTTATACGAAGATTTGACATATAGCCATTTAAATTATTAGCTGCTGACCAGTATAGTTTACCAAGAATCAAACCACCATCACTGAATACGTTTGATGTTGTTGCTGATGCTTGTAGAATACCATTTGCATATAATGATACTAATGATCCTTGTTTTGTTACTGCTATATGAACCCATGTATTTAAAGGTACGGTTCCAGCGTCAATAATATTCGATCCGCCAGTACTAAAAGCATAGTGATTGCCGTTACCGTCTATAGAAATAAAGAACCCTGTACTGGTATTTGTTCCAGTCATTGTACATATAAATGTTGGATTTGTTGCTGTTGATGTAACATATGTCCAAAATTCAACTGTAAAATCACTATAGAATTTTGTTGCGGCACCAGTTGGTCCAGTTAAATAATTTGTACTACCATTAAAATACGCCACTTGACTATTAAATTTTGTTGGTTGTGGTGTAACAAATGACACTGCAGTGTTTGTTAATGGTAAATTATTACCAGAATAATCTGCTGTTGTTCCATTTAATGGTAATAATGCAGTAACATTAGTATAGAATGGATCAACAGTTGTTGATGATATTACTGGAGCAACTGTAGTTGTTAAACCATTTGTTAAATATGTTGGTGGTGTTGACAAATTAAAGTTTGCTGTGTATCTTGCATATTTTGTTACTCTGAAATTATCAATATAACCATTAAAATATACAGAATATAATACAGCGCCACCAATCTGGAAATATGTATTGGTATCTGGATATGCTGCTGAATTATTTAAAACGTTTGTTCCTATACCATTTACATAGAGTGTATTTGCAGCGCCTTGTCTAACAAATGCACAGTGATACCATGATCCAGCAGTAATTGTTGCAGTTGTACTATGGAATGATCCGCCGAAATCAATTGACAGATAGGTTGTTCCACCACTATTATATAAACAATATAAGAAACCAGTTGATGACGAACCACTAGAGAATGCCTGAACAATTGGTGACAAACCACCTGTACCAGGTAAAGCAACAGCATAAACCCAGCATTCAATAGTGAAATCACCAGTGAAGGCGTTTTGTGGTAATGTTGTTGGCTGGGCATAAGCGTTCGATCCATTGAAGTATGCAGCATATGATCCCTGTAAATTATTAAAACAAGTAACTAAAGTGCTATTATTTGTAGCAATTAAACCGTTTATACTAGAATCAACCAATGCACCAGTATCCAAATGGAATAATGCAGTTGTATTTGTTATTGCTGTTAATGTGCTTGTTGGAGGTGTGAATGCAGACGTGTAAACTGCTATTCCATTAACCACGCGAACATCCTGAACATAACCTTGACACAAATCGGAACCACTTGTTAATGAATTTGTTGCACCAACAAGTAATCCTCCGTCTGTTAATGCTGTTGATAATACTGCCGATCCCTGTGAGACTCCGTTAAGCCATAAAGTTACTGTTGATCCTTGTCTTGTTACTGCACAATGATACCAATTGTTTATTGTCATTGTAGTAGTACCGGTAATTATATTTGCACTATTCTGATATATGCTGAGTTTTGATCCTTGGCAATACATAGTAATACCGGTTACTCTGTTGATAGATGTAATATTAGTTGAAATAAGACCACCACCAACAGATAAAGATGTCGGATAATGCCAGCATTCAATAGTAAAATCACCATTGAATTTAGTTGCATTGCCTGTATTTGCCACTGTAATATATGATGCTGCAGTTCCGTTGAAATATGCACATCCAGCAGCGCCAAATTTTGGTCCTGCAAATAAAGTAGATAATGCGGTATATGTAACATTTGTGTTGGTCATAGCCAAACTGACATTAGATTGGTCAGTTAAATTATTTTCAAATCCCAATAATAATGTTGTTTCGTTCCAATATGGATCAAAAGATGATGGCAATGATGAAGTTGTTTGATATGGAACTGTAAAATTCGCTGTATATCTTGCAAATTTTGTTATACGAATACCTGACATATAACAGTTTTTAGTACCTTCACCAAAGCTATTTGCACCAGCACCGAATGCCAGTTTCGTATCTGTAAAAATTGTTGAGTTTGCGACCGAACCAACGTTAACGCCGTTTGCATAGACCATTAATATACCGCCAAGTCTAACCATAGCAATATGTGTCCAAACACCAACTGGAGCAGTTCCTGTTGTTGTTAAAATTACTGTTGCACTAGAAACGTTAACAGTAATTATATTGGATGCATTTATAGCCAATAGAATACCTGTTGTTGATGATGTTGAATCTGTACCAAAAATATATCCAGCTGTTGAATTCTGATTATTAATCCAAAATTCAACTGTAAAATCACCATAGAATTGTGCCGGAGCACTAGGAACTGCTGCAATGGTTCCACCTGGTGCATAATTCATAGATGATGAACCATTAAAATAAAATGATGCAGAATCCTGAATTGTTATACTTTTTGATGTAGATGGTGTGCCATAAAAATATAATGGAATATTATTATTTGACAAATCAGACAGAGTTACCGCAGATGGTCTAAATGTTACATCATTCCATACCGGATCATATGTATTATCTAAAGATGATGGGAATACGTTTGTTGGTATGGTGAAATTTGTTACATATCTTGCTATACCTGTAGTAACACGTGCATTGGCCATATAATAATATCCGCCATAAGTTGCATTGCCATAATAACCAGCAAGACAAATACCTGCAGATGTCAATGTATTAACTGTCCAAGAAGATGTTCCTATTAAAACACCATCAACAAAGAACATACCTAATGTTCCCTGACGAACCTGTGCGAAATGATGCCATTTATTTAATGTAATTGCTGTAGTGCCAGTGATTACAGTTTGACTATTCCAACTTGCAGTTGGCATTAAGTTGTTTTGAACACCAAACCATACGTTATTTGGTGCTGAATTACCTAAAATCATTATCATAGATGTTACAGACGGTGCTGCAGTAAAATACGCCCATGCTTCAATGGTGATATCGGCAGAACACCAGTTACTTGCATTGTATGCTGAAGACGCATAAGTTGTATTTCCACTAAAATAGACTGATTGATTCCCAAATAATTGCGGGGATTGTGTTGAAACCCCACCTGTATTAGTGAAGGCTAAATTATTACCAGATATATCTTGTATTGAACCATTCAAAGGCATTGATAATACAACATTATTCCAGAATGGATCAGGAATTGGTTGTGATACTATTCCTTTATAATTATCAACAACCCATGTATTTGTTGATGTATATATTAGATGCACAACAGATGTTGATGTTCCTGC
>Ga0007882_10000392_pt1 | contig 25812 bp, 22 predicted proteins | sample CryBogCBH12Aug01_FD_71195 | JGI IMG/M metagenome (GOLD analysis project Ga0007882, IMG submission 71195) | Freshwater microbial communities from Crystal Bog, Wisconsin, USA - CBH12Aug09.1 | ecosystem: Environmental > Aquatic > Freshwater > Lake | place: Crystal Bog, Wisconsin, USA | collected... | reverse complement strand
GCCATGGAAACTAGCGGCAACCGCGCCGTGGCCAAGCTGTTTGCCCAGCTGGCTGAATATTCGCGGCTGCATCTGGCCGACGCCCAGGCCCGCGCCGGTTTTCGCACCATCCCCAGGCTCACGCCCGACCAATTCTCCTGGCCCGATAGCGAAAGCCCGGAATCGGCGGCAATCTGGGCGGCAGACCCGCTGATCGGGCCCGACGAGGCGCTGGAAACCGCGCTGGCCGCCGAAACGGCTGGTCTCGATTATTACGCCTCCGTGCTCGACACCGCGAGCGACCCCGAAATCATCGCCTTCGCCCGCGAGTTTGTCGACGAGGAGGCGGGGCACGTGGCCGAGCTCAAACGCTGGATCGCCGCGCGCAAGGCCGGAGAGACGGTCACGCTCGCAATCTAGCCTTCAGGTCATGGCTGGCCTGTGTTCCGCATGGCAGGCTGGCCATGGCACCGGGCGGCGTGGCATTTGGCGGCTTCCATCGCGGCGGAAATCCTGCTCAACAGACACCTCGGCAGCAGGAGACAGACGATGGCACGCGCAGCAAGCTTTGGGGCCGTACCGCGGATTGTGGCGCTGAGCCTGTGGGCCGGGCTGCTGGCCTCAGCAGGCATAGCGAGGGCAGACGTTGCCGCGCCAATCGCCGCCCCGGCCACCGCCGCCGAGCGCCCCGATCAGACCAGCTTCCGCGCGCTGTATAAGGAGCTGGTGGAGACCAACACTTCGCTCTCGGCGGGCAGCTGCACGCTGGCGGCGCAGCGTCTGGCCGCGCATCTGCGGGCCGCCGGCCTGCCCGAAAGCCAGATTACCCTGTTCTCCGTGCCCGAGCACCCCAGGGATGGCGGCCTCGTCGCCATCTATCCCGGCACCAGCCGCAGCGCCCGCCCAATCCTGCTGCTCGCCCATCTCGATGTGGTGGAAGCCCGCCGCGAGGACTGGGTACGCGATCCCTTCACCCTGATCGAGGACGGGCCCTATCTCTACGCCCGTGGCAGCTATGACGACAAGGCGATGGCCGCGATCTGGACCGACACCATCGCCCGCCTCGCCGCCAGCCACTATGCTCCCCGGCGCACGATCAAGCTGGCGCTCAGCTGCGGCGAGGAAACCTCGGGCGCGTTCAATGGCGCGAGCTGGCTGGCGCAAAACAAGCGCGATTTGATCGACGCCGAATTCGCGCTGAATGAAGGCGGCGGGGGCCGCACCGATGGCAAGCCCCTCTCGGCGGGCGGCCATCTTGTGGTGCAGACAGTGCAGGTGGGCGAAAAGGCCTATGAGGATTTCACCCTCACCACCACCAACCCCGGCGGCCATTCCAGCCAGCCGGTGCGCGACAACGCCATCTATGTGATGGCCGACGCGCTGGGCAAAATCCGCGACCTCGAGTTCCCGCTGGAGTTCAACGACACCACCCGCAGCTTCTTCCGCCAGACCGGCCTCGCGCGGGGCGACGAGGTGGGCAAGGCCATGATCGCCCTCTCCGCCAACCCTGCCGACAAGGCCGCCGAGGCCATCGTCAACCGCGAGAAAATGCTCCACTCGATGCTGCGCACCACCTGCGTCGCCACGCTGATCTCGGGCGGGCACGCGCTGAATGCCCTGCCGCAGCGGGTGACCGCCAATATCAACTGCCGGATGTTCCCCGGCCGCACGGCGGAGGAAACGCGCGCCGCTCTGATCGCGGCGATCGGCAATCCCGCCGTCAGCGTCGATATCCGGCCCCCCGCCAAGCCGATCGCCAAGGTGCCGCCGCTCGATCCCAAGGTGATCGGCCCGATGCAGCAGCTGGCCGCGCGCTATTTCCCCGGCGTGCCGGTGATCCCCACCATGTCCACCGGGGCCACCGATGGGCTTTATCTCGCGGCGGTGGGGATACCCACCTATGGCGCACCGGGGCTCTGGTCTGATCCGGACACCAACGGGATGCATGGCCTCAACGAGCGGATCGAGACCCGCGCGCTGCTGACCGGCCGCGATTATCTGTTCGATCTGGTGAAGGCCTATGCCAAATAGGCCCGGCTTGGCACAGCGGGCAAGGCTGGCGCGGCACGCTATGCGGCGCTAAGGGGCCCCAACCGGCCATCTCAGGCCCCCTTACGGATAAAGCCCGCGTGACCACACCAGACCAGCCGATCCGCGTCGCCGCGCTGTACAAGTTCGTTACCCTGGATGATTGCGCGGGATTGCGGGCGCGCCTGACGGGCCTGTGCCGCGCGCTGGGGGTGAAAGGCACGCTGCTGCTGGCGCGAGAGGGGATCAACGGCACCATTGCCGGGTCTGCCGAGGCAATCGACGGCGTGCTGGCGACCCTGCGCGCCCTGCCCGGCTGCGCCGATCTCGAGGCCAAGTTTGCCGGGGCACCCGCCATGCCGTTTCACCGCATGAAGGTGCGGCTGAAGCGCGAGATCGTGACCATGGGCCAGCCCGATATCGATCCGCTGGGCGATGTCGGCCATTATCTGGAGGCAGGCGACTGGAACGCGCTGATTTCCGATCCGGCCACCATCGTGATCGATACGCGCAACGATTACGAGGTGGCCATCGGCACTTTCGCCGGGGCCATCGATCCTCGCACCAAAAGCTTCCGCGATTTCCCCGCGTGGTTTCGTGCCCAGCGCGAGCAGCTGCTGGGCGGGGGCCCGCCGCCCAGGATCGCCATGTTTTGCACCGGCGGCATCCGCTGCGAAAAATCCACCGCCTTCCTCAAGGCCGAGGGGCTCGACGAGGTCTATCATTTGCGCGGCGGCATCCTCAAATATCTGGAGACGGTGCCGCAAGAGCAGAGCCTGTGGCAGGGCGAATGTTTCGTGTTCGACCAGCGGGTGAGCGTGGCGCATGGCCTTGCGCCGGGCACGCACGGGCTGTGCCATGCCTGCCGCCGCCCGGTGAACGCCACGGATCGCGCCTCGCCGCAGTATGAGGAGGGCGTGAGCTGCCCAGCCTGCTTTAGCGAACGCAGCAACGAACAGCGCGCCGGCTATCGCGAGCGCCATCGGCAGGAGGAACTCGCCGCCGCACGGGGGCAGGCGCATATTGGAGCGGAGCTGGAGACTTTGCTCTAACGCCGGGCCTTAACGCCGCGCCAAAGCGCCTAGTCGAGCAAGGTGCGGATCTTGCCCATCAGGCTGGCGATGCGCTCGGCGGCTTCGGTGAAGGTTTTCACATCGGCGCGATTGTTGTTGCCGCGGGCTTCCTTGGCGGATTCCACATAGCCTTCCATATCCGCTTCAAGAGCATCCAGCAGGATCTCGGCTTCATCCTCGGTTAGCGTCAGCTTGATTGCCTTGGTCACATCGGCCCCTATCGTTGAATCAGCGGCCCATAGGCACAAGCGCCCCGGTTCGTCCAGATCGATTGGCGATTCAACCGCTCGAACCCCCGCGAAACGGCGAGACTTGCCGCCGCCCTATGGCGCACCGGAGGCGAGGGGCCCTCCCGCCTGCTGGGCTGGAGCGCTGGGCCAAAATTGGTGGCCGGTGGAAATTCGCCCGCCGCGTTGTCACCTTGCAGCGGCTTTGCTAGTCTGATCCCCACGGCAAGGGGATCACCTCAGTTTATGCAAAGCCCTAAGCCGAACACAGGTCAGATTGCCCGAGGGCCGATCACCATCGGCATCCTGTGCGTCACGGTGATGAGCACGCTCGATACCACGGTGGTGAACGTGTCCTTGCCGCATATGCAGGGCAGCCTTTCCGCCTCACCCGATCAGATCACCTGGGTGCTCACTTCCTATATCGTTGCGGTGGCCGTGGCGACGCCGGTGAGCGGCTGGCTGGTGGCGCGCTTTGGCGTGCGGGCGATGCTGCTGGTCTGCGTCGCGGGGTTCACGCTTAGCTCTATTCTCTGCGGCGCGACGACCAGCCTGCCCCAGATCGTGCTGTTCCGCGTGATACAGGGCTTTTTCGCAGCTCCCCTGTTGCCCACGGCGCAGGCGGTGCTGCTGAACATCAACCCGCCCGAGCGGTATGGTCGGACGATGGCGCTGTTCACCATGGCCTCGATGTGTGGCCCCGTGCTCGGCCCGGTGGTGGGCGGCTATCTGACCGAGTCTTTTACCTGGCGCTGGTGCTTCTTTATCAATTTTCCCGGCGGCATAACCTCGTTCGTGCTGCTGTGGCTCTATTTGCCCCGCGAGACGCTCCGATCCCGCCCCTTCGACTTTCTCGGTTTCGGCTCGCTGGCGCTGGCGGTTTCGTCTTTTCAGATGATGCTGGATCGCGGCACCACGCAGGATTGGTTCGGATCGAGGGAGATTTGCATCGAGGCGGCGATCGCCGCCACCGCGTTCTGCGTCTATCTGGCGCATACATTCACCACCAGAAACCCGCTGTTTCCTCTGGCCCTGTTTCGCAATCGCAATCTGATGACGAGCGTGGTGTTCAACTTTTTCCTGATGGCCTTAATGTATTCCAGCCTGATGCTGTTCCCCCTGATGATGCAGGGGGTGCTCGGCTATTCGGTGAGCCATACGGGCGTGCTGAGTATGCCACGGGGGATCGTCTTGATGGCCGTGCTTTCGATGATGGGGCGGCTGGATGCGATTGTGAACCGGCAACTGCTGGTGGCCATCGGGCTATTCTTTGTGGTTTTTTCTTTCTGGCAGATGTCGCGTTTTGATATCTCGATGTCGAGCAAGGAGCTTGTCTGGGCCACGGCGCTGCAGGGGGTTGGTCAGGGCATCGTGTTCGTTCCCCTGGCGACCATGGGTTTCGCAACCATCCCCCAAGCCCTGCGACCCGATGCCTCGGCGCTGTTCAATCTGCTGCGCAATCTTGGGGGCAGCGTGGGGGTGGCCGCGATGCAGGCGCTGACGGTGGCGAACACCCAGACGGTGCACGCCTCGCTTGCCGCCCATATCACTTCTTTTAGTTCCTCGATGGGCCCCGCGCTTCCCGATGTCCTGTCAACGGTCGGGGCGGCCACGCTCAACGCGGAGATCACGCGGCAGGCGACCATGGTCGCCTATGTCGACGATTTCTGGCTGATGGGTGTGGTGAGCCTGCTATGCTTCGCGCTGGTGCCGATGCTGCGCCCGGCGCGCGTGCGGCAGGGGTGAAGGCCTTCGGGGCGGGGCCAAGCGACCGAGCCATGGGTAGGCCCCCTGCTTACCAGCCGCCGCCCAGCGCCAGAAACAGGGTGATCTGGTCGCTGGCAGCGTCCGCCCGCGCCGCCGTTTCCGCCGCCCTTGCCGCGATGGCGCCCTGCTGTTGGCCAAGTTCGGCCAGCAGCGGCGCCCGCCCACCATGGCGAAGGCGGCGGGCCTGATCGGCGGCGGCTTCTGCTTGGTATTGGGCCGCGCCCAGCGCCTGCAGGCGATCGAGGTCGTGGGTATAGAGCGTCAGGCTGGTCTCGGTTTCGCGCAGGGCCTCCAGCACCGTGCCGTCGAAGCGCGCCAGCTCGGCATCGGCATCGGCATTGGCGGCGCGCACGCGGGCGCGGGCACCCGTGCCGGGGAAGTTCCAGTTTATCAGCGAGCCCATGCTCCAGCGGTTGGCGGCGGCCTGCCCGAGATCCTCCAGAAACCCCGTCGATCCGCCGCCGAGGCCCAGCGTCACGCTGGGATATAGCTCGGCGGTGGCCACGCCGATGCGGGCGGTGGCGGCGGCCAGACGGCGCTCGGCCGCGCGCACATCGGGCCGACGGCGCAGCAACGCGGCCCCATCGCCCACGGGCAGCCACCCGGTCACCTTGGGGATCGCCGCGCAATTTTCCGCCGCCCTTGGGTAATCGGCGGGCAGCTTGCCGGTGAGAGTGGCCAGCCGATACAGCGCCACCCGCTGCCGCGCGACATAGGTGGGCAGGCCCGCCCGCAGCTGATCGGCGCGGGCGCTGGCCAGCGTCACTTCCTCGATCGAGCCGCGCCCGCCCTGGGCCAGCCGCTGTGTCGCGTCGAGCGCGCGCTCCTGCACCGCAAGCGCCTCGCGGGCCAGCCCCAGCTCCTCGCCCGCCGCGCAAGCCCCGACATAGGCGCGCGCCACCTCCGCCGCGACGGTGACCCGCACCGCGTCGCGCTGGGCGGCCACGGCTTCCTCACTGGCGTGGGCGGCCTCGATGCTGCGGCGGATGCGGCCGAACAGGTCCAGCTGATAGGCTATCTGCACCCCGGCATCGCCGAGAGTGGCCACCGGCACCGGTTCGCTCAGCAAATAGGATTCACCCGACACCCGGGCTCGCTCCGCCGAGGCGGAGACGTTGAGATCGGGTTCGCGCCCGGCCTCGGCCACGGTGGATGCCGCATGGGCGTGGGCGAGATTGGCCGCCGCCACGCGCAGATCGGTGTTGGCGGCCAGCGCCTGGGTTTCCAGATCGTCGAGCACCGGATCGTTGTAGAGATGCCACCAGCGATCGGGCAGCGGGGCGTTGGCGGCGATGCCCGGCGCATTGCCCAGGAAGGGCTCCTGCGCCGCCGGAGCCTTGACCACCGCCGCATCGGGCACATGGTAGTTTGGCCCGACCGCCGCGCAGGCATCCAGCGACAGCGCAGCGCCAGCCAGCAGCAGCTTGGCAAGGAGCCTCACTTGCCCTCTCCCCGGCTGGGCTGGTCGAGGGTGACCGTGGCGGTGCGACCCGATATCAGGGCGATGTTGGCCGGGCGCTGATCGATGGCGATACGCACCGGCACGCGCTGGGCGAGGCGCACCCAGCTGAAGTTGGGGTTGATGCTGGGCAGCAGATTGGCCCCGCCGCTGCGATCATGATCCTCGATGGCCGCCGCGATCGAGGTGACATGGCCATGCAGCAGCTGGCTTTCGCCCATCACATGGATCGTGGCCGCCTGCCCCACATGGACATGGGGCAGCTTGGTTTCCTCGAAATAGCCCTCGATCCGCAGCGAGGAGGAATCGATCAGCGCCAGCACCGGCTTGCCCGGGCTGACATAGTCGCCCGCGCGCAGGGCAAGATCGGACAGCACGCCAGCGGTGGGGGCCAGCACCAGCGTACGCCGCAAATTCAGCGCGGCGACATCGCGGGCGGCGAGGGCTTCATCCAGCGCGGCCTTGCCTTGCGCCAGCTTCGCGTCGCCCTGCTGGGTGATCTCGGCGGGCACCAGCTCGCCCAGCTGGTGATTGCGCGCGGCTTCCGCCCGCGCCTCGCGCAGCGCCGCCTGCTGCATCGCCACCGCGCCCTGCGCCTGCCGCAGCGCCAGATCATAACGCTCGCGGTCGATCTGAAACAGCGGATCGCCGCGCTTCACTGGCTGGTCGTTGGCCACGAAGACATGGGCAACCAGCCCGGCGACATCGGGGGCCACCTGCACGATATCGGCGCGCACCCGACCATCGCGGGTCCATGGGTCGCCCTCCGAGCGGGTCCACAGCGCGCGGGCGCCATAGGCGGCGGCCACCAGCAGCGCGCCAGTCACCGCCAGCTGGAGGAGCTGACGGGTGCGGGGGGAAAGAGGGGCGGTCATGGATGGCTCCCAAACAGGGTGAAAACGGGGGAAATGACAAGCAGCGCCCACAGGCAAACAAACAGCGCCACATCAAACAGCGCCGGGTGCCACACCCAGCGATAGACACGCGCCAGCACCAGCAGGCGGTGCACCAGCAGCGTGGCCAGCAGCGCCACCAGCGCGGAGACCGGCAGCGTGGCCAGATAGACGCCGCCAAGGGCAAGTTCAGCGGTCATGCGGGGCCCTCCCGAGCGGGGGTCGCGGCGGCGATGAAGCCGGGCGATTGGGGAAAGAGATTACGGCGCAGCGCCACCATCGCGGCCAGCGCGTGGGTCTTGTCGGCCGGCGTGGCCATTTCGGCACCGATCAGCAGCGACAGCGCCCGGTCGATCTGGCCGAGCAGCGCGGGTTCGGGCGGGGGCAGCCCTCCGTTCGGCCCTCCATCGGGCCGCGCGGTGCGAAAATACCGGCCCGTGCCCCGCAGCAAACGGGCCACGGCCAAACCCGGCCGGCGCGCCATTTGCGGGCGGATGGACTGGAGCACCATCAGGTTCATCGCCAGCCGCAGCCCGCGCAGGCCCCGCTCGGCCGTTGACTCGCCACGGGCGCTGGTGTGGCCGAGGCGCGGGGTCAGCAGCGCCAGCTGATCGACGGTGCGCGCCAGCACGGCATCGGCCGAGAGCGGGCTGGAAGCCTCCGCCAGCCGGGCAAGGTCTGTCCGCACCCGCGCCAGCATCCGGGCGATGGCAACATCCGCGCCAAGGCTGCGCATTGTGGCGGTGACCGCAACGGCACAGCCCACTCCCACCATCTGGGCGAGGTTGGTGTTGAGGAAGCGGGCGAAATCGGCGGTGAAGTCTTCCTGCAGCGCCAGAGCGTTGCACAGGCCGATAATCATCGGCATGGCCACCGCGCCATGGCGCGGATGCGCGGCAAACAGCCCCAGCAGCAGGAACGCAGGCGCCAGCACGAGGCAAAGCTGGGCAAAGCCATCGATCGCCGGCAGCACCGCGAACATATAGACCGCCCCCAGCGGCACCGTGGCCAGCAGGCTGCCGCCAAAGCGCAGGATGGCGGGTGTCGGATTATCCAGCGCCGCGAACATCGAGCAGAACACCGCCGTCAGCATCGCGGCGATAGCGCCATCGGCCCAGCCGGTCTCGATCCACAACAGGCAGCAGGCGAAAATGGCGATCGCCGCCGAAGCGCCCGACAGCGCCGCAAAGGGAATGTCGCGGTGAAAACGAGGCGCGGGCGCGCTCGCCACCGCCTGTTGCAGATCCCCGGCCAGCGGGGTGTGCGGATCCTCGAGATGGCGCAGCAGCGCCCGGCATTCGCCCAGCGTGGTCAGCGCCTGATCCAGCCGGGCCAGCAAGCTGGCCACCAGCAGGTCGCTCCAGTTGGGGCGCTCGTGGTGGGTGGCGAGATCGTTGATCCGCTGGCGCAGGGGTGGCAGGCGATCCAGCGATGCGCCATCGGCCACCCACCGCGCTGTCTCCTCCAGCGCGCCGACCAGCCGTTCCTCGCGATAGGGGCCCAGCGCCTGCCGCCGATCCGCCAGCCCCGACAGCAGCGGGATCAGCATCAGCATCCGCACCAGCAAAGCCCGCACCACCCCGGTGGTTTCGCGAAAGTTCGAGGTGTCGAAGGGCAGATGGGTGGCGAGCAGCTCCATCTCCACCACATCCACCGCGAGATGCCGCCGATCGGTGGCGATCAGGCGATCAGAGCTGGTGGCAAGACAATCCCCCAGCCAGTGCTCGGCATCTTTCAGCCACGATGCCAGCTGCCCGCACAGCACCCCACCCATCGGGCGCGGGAAGAACAGGCTGTGCGTCAGCGTGGCGCAGAGGATGCCAAGGATGATCTCGGTGACGCGGGCGCTGGCGATATCGAAAATCGTCTCGGGCCGATCGACGGCGGGAAAGGCGATGATCGCGGCGGTATAACCGGCCAGCATCAGCACATAGCTGCGCGGGCTACGGTCCAGCAGCGAGATGGCCAGGCACCCGCCCACCCAGCCGCTGCTGCTCAGCCTGGCGCTGGCGGGCTGAGCAGCAGCGGCTGGTTCACCAGCGCAGGCACCAGCGCCACCGCCGCCACCGCGCCAATCAGGGTGCCAACCACGCGATAGGCCGCCTTGGAGCGGGTGGCCCCCGCCAGCGGGTTGCTGACGATATAAGCGGTGGTCATGGCCCAATAGGGCACCGGCAGGCCCACCGCGAAGCCGATGAACAGGGCCAGCATCGCCGCCGCGAAGCAATTGAGCGAGAAGATCGCCGATGTCGTCCATCTGCCCTGCATGGTCAGCCGCCGCCGCTTTGGCTGGGCGCGGCGGGGTGTAGCGCGCTGTCCAGCGCGGCCATGGTGCGCAGGGTCGCGGCGATGTCCTCGTCGCTCACCGTGGCGAATAATTGATCGCGCAGGGTGTGCAGCACTTCTTCGACCACAGCGGCCAGTCGGCGGCCTTCCCGCGTGATATGCAGGGTTTTGGCGCGACCATCGGCGGGGTCCGGGTGCCGCTCCACCAGCCCGGCAGTGCAAAGCTGATCGAGCAGGCGCACCAGCGAGGGGCCCTCGATCCCCATGATATCGGCCAGTTCGCGCTGGCGCATGCCATCGCCGGCGCGGGTGATATGCAGCACCGGCACCGCGCGGGCATCGGAGATCTGGTGCTCGGCCAGGCGGCGGTCGACCATGCGGCGATAGTTGCGGGCAAGCTGGAGCATACCCAGCGTCACGTGCGACTGGCAAAGCTGGCGGGAATCGTCGACGGCCATTCGATAGGCTCCTATCTATAAATAGATAGCTACCTACTCATATATCCTCTGTCAAGCGGGCGCTCCCTTCAGGCTTGGTCAGCGCGGGCCTTGGTGCCGAATGCGTTCAATTGCGCTAGTGTTTCGTCGCAACGACTCTCGGCCTCGGCAGTGCCACGGCATAGTGCCCCTCAGCCGATATGCATATCTTTCTGGTGCGATTCCTCTGCTCCATCCTCGCGGCGCAGCTTGCGAAATACGAAGGTCGAGGCAATGGTGAACAGCCCCAGCGTCAGGAAGGCATGGTGCAGCCCGCCGACCATCTCCAGCGTATCGCTGTGCCCGGCGGGCAGAAAGAAAGCCGTGGCCAGACCGGCGATGGCCACGCCAAAGCTGACCGACATTTGCTGGGCGGTGCTGGCAATCGAGCTCGCCCGGCTGGCCTTTTGCTCGGGCACATCGGCATACACCAGCGTGTTCATGCTGGTGTATTGCAGCGACATCAGCGCGCCATAGACCAGCGCCTGCACCACAATCAGCCAGATCGGCGTGCTGGGCACCACCATGCCAAACAGCATGATCGTCAGGCCCACCGCGATAGTGTTCGCCACCAGCACGCTGCGATAGCCAAAGCGTTCAAGTATTTTGGGCAGCGAGAACTTGGTCGTCAGGGAGGCGAAGGCTTGCGGCATAATCAGCAGGCCCGATTGCACCGGGCTAAGGCCGAGCCCGATCTGATAGAGCAGCGGCAGCAAAAACGGCACGCCGCCCATGCCGATCCGCGTCAGGAAACTACCGGTAACCGAGGTGGAAAAGGTGCGAATGCGAAACAGGCTGAGATCGAGCAGCGGAAAGCTTTTCCCGGCAGCGTGCACCCCATACCCCGCCAGCAGCGTGATCGAGATGGCGAGCAGCCCCAGCATCTCGCCCGCGCTCAGCGTGTGCTCGCCGAATATCTCCAGCACATAGGACAGTAGCGCGATGCCCGAGCCAAACAGGATCAGCCCCACCACATCCAGCGGCTTGGGATCGGGATCGGCGTAATCGGGCAACCTCAGGTAAACAAACACCATGCCAGCCAAGCCAATGGGAATGTTCACGAAAAAGATCACCCGCCAGTGCAGATAGTGCACGATCAAGCCGCCCAGCAGCGGCCCCATCATCGGCGCGATCAGGCTGGGCACGGCCACGAAGCTCATGGCGCGCACCAGCTCGTTTCTGGGGAAGGTTCTGACCAGGGTCAGCCGACCGACCGGCACCATCATCGATCCGCCCATGCCCTGAATGATCCGGCAGAGCACCAGCACATGGATATTGCTGGTAATGCCGCACAGCAGCGAGCCCAGGGTGAACACCGCGATGGCGCTGGAGAACACCAGACGCGTGCCAAAGCGGTCGGCCATCCAGCCGCTGATGGGAATAAATACGGCGAGGCTGAGCGTGTAGCTCGCCAGCACCGACTTCATGCTGAGCGGCGCCACACCAAGCGCCTTGGCAATGGTGGGAACGCCGGTGTTCAGGATGGTGGTATCAAGCGATTCCATGAAAAAGGCGACGGCAATCAGCCATGGCAAGATATGCTTGGCGGGATTTATCGGCGGCCTTTCTGCGTCGGCACCCTCACCCATCGTGCATCTCATGTGTCGCCATACAGATTTGTCGACTTCCGTTGCTTATGGCCGTTGCTTATGGCTTGCCGCACCGCACGGCCCATGCTGGCAACCGACGCTAGCGCCGTCACCGGACTGCATCCCATACTGGGCGTGCGGTTGCAAAGCATAAGGCGACACCATCGGCTGCCGGATGGGCACTGGCGGCGCGATACCCCCGCCCGCTCCCGTGCCAACGCCTAATGCGCGATATCGCGCACACCCGAACTCTCAGCCCGCATTCGCATATTGTGAGAACGCAATTTTGGATCGCCTGCGCGCTGCAGCTAAGGCCTCTGCTATTCCAGTCGCCTGCGATTGCGACAATCGGGGAGCCTGATCGTGTCCAATAATATCATTGAGATTTTCTTCTCACGCGAGCGGAGCGAGGCCACCAAGCCGGCCATCATCTGGAATGGTGACGTGGTTTGCACCTTTGGCGAACTGCCAGACCACGTAGGCCGTTATCGTGCCGCTCTGGCCCAGCTAGGCGTGACGCGGGGCGAGCGGGTGATGGTCAAGGCTGAAAACTCTCCGGCCTTCGTTTTCACCTATCTCGCTGTGCTTGCCATGGGGGCAGTCTTCGTGCCGATGAACCCGGCCTACACCGCCGCCGAAGTGGCGCTGCTGGTTGAGGACGCGGACCCGGTTCTGCTGATCCACGCCGAACAAACGGCCCTGCCTGCCCCCGATCATCACCGGGCCGCGCGGGTGAGCCTCAATGCCGATGGCAGCGGCGCCCTTACCGACCTCGCCAAAACGCTGCCCCCCGACATCGGGATCGAAGCGATGGGTGAGGGTGATCTTGCCGCCATCCTCTTCACCTCGGGCACCACAGGGCGGCCCAAGGGGGCCATGCTGACTCATGGCAACCTCGCCAGCAATGTCGCCGCGCTCCACGAGACCTGGCACTTTTCCAGCGATGACACCATTCTGCACAGCTTGCCGCTGTTTCACGCCCATGGCCTGTTCGTTGCTCTGCATCTTGGGCTCTACAGCGCGGCGACCTTGCGGATGCTCCCGAGATTTGATGCGGCCCGAGCGGTCGAGGGACTGGCTGGCGCGACGGTGTTTATGGGGGTGCCGACCTTCTATGCCCGCCTGCTCGAGCATCCGGGGTTCACACGCGCGGCAACGCGTGGCATCCGCCTGTTCATCAGTGGCTCGGCACCGCTGCTGCCCTCGGTTTTCGCGGCCTTCGAAGCGCGCACCGGGCACCGCATTCTAGAGCGCTATGGCATGACCGAGACGGTGATGATCACCTCCAACCCCTACGATCAGCCGGGCCGACTTGCTGGCACCGTGGGCTACCCGCTGCCGGGCGTCAGCGTGCGAATTGTCGATGCGAACCGCAACGCCTTGCCGCCCGGCGCGGTCGGTGAAATCGAAATGAAGGGGCCAAACCTTTGCGCTGGCTACTGGCGCCGCCCGGAAGCCACGGCTGAAAGCTTCTATCCCGATGGCTTCTTCCGAACCGGCGACACCGGGTTCAAGGACGAGAGCGGACGGATCAGCATCACCGGACGCTCGAAAGACCTGATCATTTCGGGGGGATACAACGTCTACCCGGCGGAAATCGAGATGTTGCTGGCCGAGGTGCGCGGGGTGAAGGATGTGGCGGTTTTCGGGGTGCCGCACCCAGACTTTGGCGAGGCGGTGATGGCAGCCATCACAACCGAGGGAGACAGTTTCGACATGGCCACCATGCAGGCGCTGATCCTCGATAAACTCGCCAAATTCAAACAGCCCAAGACTGTCCACGTTCTCGCCGAATTCCCACGCAACGCGATGGGCAAGATCCTCAAGAATGAGCTGCGTGACACCTATCGCGGGAGTTTCGCGGCATGATCGGCGAGCGCTCGGGGCTGCTGGATGGTCGCGTGGCGATGGTGACCGGCGCGGGGACGGGGATGGGGCGTGCGGCGGCGCTGGGCATTGCCGGGGCCGGAGCGCAGGTTCTACTGGTCGGCAGGCGGCCCGAGCCGCTGGAATCCGTGCGCGACGAGATTGTGGCGGCTGGGGGAAGCGCCCTGCCCTTTCCCGCCGATGTGTCCACGCGCGCGGGTGTGCGCGCGGCGGTTGATGCCGCCATCGCGGCCTTCGGCTCGCTCGACCTTGCGTTCAATAATGCCGGGGGGCACGGCCAGCCCGCGCCGATCGAGCAGGTAGCCGAAGACGAGGAAGACTATTTCATCGACCTCAATTTCCGCTCCGTTTACTACTGCGTCAAATATCAGGTCGAGCAGATGCGGAGACAGGGGCGCGGCGCTATCGTCAACAACGCCTCGATTTTCGGCCTGAAAGGGATGGGCGGTATCGCCTATTACGCCGCCAGCAAGTTCGCCGTGGTCGGCCTCACCAAGTCTGTGGCGCTGGAATGCGCCGATGCCGGCATTCGGATCAATGCCGTCGCTCCGGGCGGCACCGAGACGCCAAACTTCCTGAAGGCAATGAATGGCGATACCCACGCAATGGACGCCATCGTGCCGATGGGCAGGATCGGCCAGCCGCAGGAGGTGGGCGACGCCGTGGTCTGGCTACTGTCGGACCACGCCAGCTATGTCACCGGCGCGGTCCTCTCGATCGATGGCGGCTTGTCGGCGGGCTAAGCGGCTGACAGCTCAAAAAATGCTCGGCACCGTGCTCAGCACCGTATCGGCCGGGCTTTCGGGCGAGCGGTAGGTCCGCTTGGAGTGGCTCAACCCGAGTGCCAGCAACATTTCGCACTGCTTGAAGGCGACCAGACCGGGATTGAGCACCGGCACCTCCAGATGTTCGCTCAGGAACCGGTGCGATTGGTGCATGGTGGTCGAGCCCAGCACGATCGCGTCGGCCCCATCTTCATCGATGCATTTGCGACATTGTTTGAGCAACGCATCGAAGACGATCTCCTCCTTGCCGGTCAGCAATTCATGCGTATCCGGCCGGGTGGCGATGTCGCGTATCGAGGCGAGGCGCGATTGCAGGCCGGTCTCGAGGGCCAGCTTTTCGTATATCCAGTGCCATTGCGGCCACATGGTCACCACCGAAAATCGTTTGGCGAGATCGGCGGCAAGATAGAACGAGCTGCGGCCGGGGCCGGTTACCGGGATGGTGAGGCGCGAGCGCAAGGCGGCAAGTCCGGAATCGCTCATCGTGTTGATGCACACCGCCGAGAAGCCTTCCTCCTCGGCCCGCAAGCCAGCTTCCAAACAGAAGGCATCGGCCATGGTCGCCTCGAAATAGGAATCGAGGGTGGTCGTCCCTGCCCGCACCCCGGTAAATTCGACCTCAATTCCCGCGCCGACCAAACCCGCCGGCATCTGCGCGGCAAAGCCCGCCAATGCCTCTGGCGGCAGGGGAACCGGAACGATCATCTTGATGCGATGGATGGTCATACTATGCTGGCCTGCCTGTCTGTGGAATGTGCCGATTAGTGCGCTTGCGCGCTGACCGATCCGGCGGGAAAGAGCTTCTCGGAAATGCTCGTGGCATACTGGGTAAGCTCGGTGGCAAGCGGCCCGACCCGGTTCACCGGGATCTCGGTTTTAGTTCCCGATGCCGACAGCGCGGCCACCGTACGCCCGGCGGGATCCATAATGGGCACGGCTACACAGCGCAGGTCGTCAAACATCTCGCAATTGTCGACCGCGAAGTGGCGGTTGAGCACGTCGGCAAGCTCGCGCTCCAGAGCTTCTGGCTTGATAATGGTATGGGCGGTCAACGCCGGAAACGGGCCATCCGCGAGATAAGCGTCCCGGTGTGCCGTCGGCAGGCTGGCCAGCAGCACCTTGCCCAGCCCAGAGCAATAGGCTTCGAGCCGGTTGCCCGGATTTGTCGGAATCCGGGAGGAGCGGCTGGCACTGCGCGCGATGTAGGTGACCATGTTTTCGCTATCAAGCACGCCAACATGGGCTGTCGATCCGGTGAGCCGGGTAATCCGATTGAGCAAAGGCGTGGTGGAATAGGCCAGCAAACCCTCGAAACTGGCCCTTCGGGACAGCTCTAATATCCGCAGCCCGATCGCATATTCGCCAGGCCCGATATGCACCACGGCACCCAGCGACTCCAATGTAACAAGCAAGCGGTGCGCGGTGGCGACAGTCAGGCCACAGCGCTTGGCCAGAATGGGCAGGCTGACGTGTTTATCGCCCGCGGACAGGCAGTCCAGCAGGCCAAATGCCTTGGCAAGGGATTTGATCTCAGGCGTCGCCATCGCGGTCTCCCTCATAGCCGGCGCGATTCGATCATTCGAAATCACCCCGTCTGCGTGTTGCCGATATTAGCTGCATGTTGAATCAAAAATCAATCGAAGTTCAATTGAATGAAATTGGGCAGTTTTGTGAAACTAGGATAGGATCAATCTCATAATCCGAGAATCAGGGGCGTGGCTGTTTTGACAGGCAGGGTGATGAAGTGGACATTCATGGCGTCCGGTATGGTCGGCGGCATCGCAGATCAACCGGTCCCAAGGGGGGCTGCGGGCGTAGTCAACGACACAACGGAGTATGGGGAAATGCGAGCACGAATTCTCATGGTGGGTGTGGCGGCAGTGGCCCTCACATCTGCCGATATGGCTCTGGCGCAACAAGCGGCTACGCCAAAGGATAACGGCGGCGACATCGTCGTGACGGCGCAGCGCCGGTCTCAGTCGAAGCAGGAAGTGGGCATCGCAATCGCGGCCTACAGCAGCCAGCAACTGAAGGCGCTGAACGTCCAGTCGAGCCTGGATATTGCCCGCCTGACGCCGGGTGTGTCGCTGTCGAGCAACGTCGGCGGCCAGAACAGCCAGTTCTCCATTCGCGGCGTCACCCAAAACGACTTCAACGACGCCATCGAAGCACCGGTCGCGGTCTATGTCGACGATGGCTACATCCCCAATATGCAGGGCCAGACCTTTGGCGTCTTCGACCTGCAGCGCGTCGAGGTACTCAAAGGCCCGCAAGGCACGCTGTTTGGACGCAACGCCACGGGTGGTCTGGTTCAATATGTGGTCAACAAGCCGACCGACCAGCTCGATGCCAACCTCAACGGCCAGTATGGCAGTTACAATCAGGTGAAGCTCGACGGGGCCATCAGCGGCCCGCTCACGCAGACGCTGTCGGCGCGCGCGTCATTCTATTACAACCGCAACGATGCCACCTTGAAGAATACCTATCCAGCCGGTGCCGCCGGCGGGGTGCCTGTCAATCTGGGCGGGGTGCCATCGCCCTGCTGCCAGAACGAGGGCAACGAGGATACGCTGGCCGGCCGCCTGCAATTGCAGTTCGAGCCTTCGAGCGATCTGACGATCCGCCTGGTAGGCGCGGCCGCGCGCCAGCACCTCTCAACCGGCCCCTACCAGCAGGAAGCGACCGTTGCCGAGGTTAATGCTGCCGGCAACGTGATCAACTCCATCGCCGCCTCACCAACCGAGACGCGCACCGCAATCGGGCCTGGCGGCGTCAATTTCACAGGCTTTTCCGGCGCGCCTGCCTCTCGTCTGCCCGGAGCCGACTGGTTCGGGTTCACCGCGCCCGATCCGGCGGCGCATACCATTTCGGTGGGCTACGCCAATTCCAGCGCCAACTGGACCGACAGCTACAACGGCGCGCTTCACGTCGATTATGACTTCTCCGGCCTGCACTTCGTGTCGATCTCGGATTTCAAGAGCTTCGACAAGAGCTTCGTGATGGACGTCGCGGCCTCGCCGACCAGCTTCGTGGAATATGGCACGCTGGCGCACACGCAGAGCGTCAGCCAGGAATTGCGGCTTTCGGGTAAGACTTCGAAGCTCGACTGGACGGTCGGCGCTTACTACCTCTTCATCAATGCGCGGTCGTCCGACGGCTTTATCGCCCCAGCGGACAGCATCTTTTCCGGCATCTTCAACATGCCGAGCACTGGTGTCGATCTGACCAATACGTTCCGCCTGAAAACGACGTCCGCCTCCGCCTTCGGGCAGCTGGAATACGAATTCGCACCCAAATGGAAGATCGTCGCGGGTGGCCGGATCATTCGCGAGCATCAGGGTTATGATTTCGTTTCCGGTGCCACGACCAACGTCAACCCCTACGCGATCAACCCGGTAACAGCGAGCTCGGAACTGTTCCCGCTGCAGCCCAGCTTCAACGACAGCCGCACGGCGACATTGTGGACCGGCAAGGCACAGCTTGAGTTTCACCCCGATCGCAATCTGCTGGTCTATGCCGGCGTGAACCGCGGCGTGAAGGGTGGCAGCTATAATGCCAAGCTGCCGGACGGCACCGCACCGCTGTCCGCCTCGCAGATACCCTACAAGCCCGAAGTGCTGCTGTCCTATGAGGGCGGGTTCAAGGTGACCTTCCTGAATGGTCTGGGAACCTTCGACACCTCGGCCTACTACTACGATTATTCCAACTATCAGGCGTTCACTTTCCAGAACGTGTCGGGCGTGGTGCAGAACCGCGATGCCCGCACTTACGGCGCCGAGGCCGAACTTGTGCTTCGCCCCATGCAGGGTTTGCAGGTGAACCTCTCGGCGTCGGCGTTCAACGCCAAGGTGAAGGATCTGCAGATCGCGCCGGGCGTGTTCCGCGATGTGCGGCCGTCCTTCGCGCCGCGCACCCAGATTGCCGGGCGCATCAGCTACAAGCTGCCGGTCGATGTCTTTGGCGGTTCGGTCACGCTCGGTGGCAATGGCACCTACACCTCGGGGTCATACGACAATCTCCAGAACTTCGACTCCCAGTGGATGCCTGGATACACCCTGTTTGATGCCAGTGTGGGCTGGAAGGACAAGACCGATCATTACAGCCTTGGCTTCTTCGTCAATAATCTGACCGGCAAGCTCTACAAGGTCAGCGGCTACGACCTTTCGAACCTCTGCGGCTGCTCGGAAGAGGTTTACGGCAAGCCGCGCACGTGGGGCATCACGGCAGGCTACAACTTCCGATAACCGGCGCTTTGCGGGGGCAGTTTTTAGCTGCCCCCGCATCTTTTTAACACCACTAAAATTTTTCGGAGCAGCGCATGTCCTCCATTCACGTCGATCTTCTGGGCACTGAAACGCGTTATATTGATACCGGAAAATATCGGACCAGAATTCTCACGGTCGAAAACGACAAAGAGCCGCTTATTCTGTTGCATGGTGGTGGCGGACACGCGGAAACCTATTCGCGCAACCTGATCGCGCTGTCGGAATATTGCCGGCCAATCGCGCTTGATTTCATCTGGCATGGCCTGTCGAGCGCTCCAGAATACTCGGACAAGGGCCCGGAGGAAGAGGGCAACTGGCTCGATCAGTTCACGGATCAGCTTATCGACCTGATGGACGCCCTGAATATTGAAAAGGCTGCGATCGAGGGAGAATCGCTCGGCGGCTGGATCGCCTATGACATGGCGGTCTACCACCCCGAGCGCACCTCGAAGGTCATTCTCAACACCACCTGGGGCATGCATCTTGATCCGGGCAAGGTTCACGAGGGCGATGCCGACCTTGATGCCTTGCGGCAAACCTCGGTCAACGCGCTGAAAAACCCCACGCTGGATTTGCTCCGCAAACGGCTGGAATGGCTCATGCCTCTGGGCGGTGTGACGGACGAGCTAGTGGCGCTACGCCACGCCTTGTGGACGAACCCGCAAACCAATGCGGCGCTGATTGAATATTACGAGCGCCTGTTCGCTCCGAACATCGGCGAGTTCTATTTCAACGAAGACGAAATCCGTCGGATCACCTGCCCAACCCTCGTTTTGTGGACCGACAAGAACCCGATCCACGGCGAAGACGCCGCAGATCGACTGGCCGAGATCATTCCCGGCGCCAGCAAGCACATCATGCGCGGCTGCGCGCACTGGCCCCAGTGGGAGCGGCCGGAGGAGCACGACCAGGTCGTCGGCAAATTCATGCAATCAACCAAATGACAGCCGGAACGACCAAGCCGGGGATGGAATCAGGAAAGAAAGGTAGCGCCATGAACGAAGCAACTCCCGTCCGTCGCCGCACGACCGTTCATGTGAACGGCATCAGCGCTGACCGGATGAACGACGAAAAGACCCAGAGCCAGTACCAGCCCTACAAGGACGCCGCATGGGGTTTCATCAACCACTGGTATCCCGCGCTGTTTTCCGAGGAAATGCCCGAACAGCATGTCGAGGGCATCCAGATCGCCGGTGTGCAGATCCTGCTGCGCCGGGCGGCGGGCAAGCTCTATGCCATCAAGGATCAGTGCGTGCATCGGGGCGTGCGCCTGTCGGCAAAGCCGATGTGCTTCAACGACACCTCGATCACCTGCTGGTATCATGGTTTCAACTTCGATCTTGAAACCGGCGTCCTCAACAACATCGTCGCCAATCCCGACAGCACGCTGATCGGCAAGACCGGCGTCACCACCTACCCTGTCCATGAAGTGGGCGGGATGATCTTCGTCTTCGTGCGGGAGGATGATTTTCCGGATGAGGACGTGCCGCCGCTGGCGCATGACCTGCCGGTGCGTTTCCCCGATAATAACGAGCGCTTCCCGCATCCGCTGTGGCCCGACGCGCCCAGCATTCTCGACGAGGGCGCCGTGGCCATGGGCATGCACCGCACCGGCCAGAGCAACTGGCGCATCGCCTGCGAAAACGGTTTCGATAACGCCCACATCCTTGTCCACAAGGACAATACCATCGTTCATGCGATGGATTGGGTGCTGCCGCTCGGTATCCTGCCGGTCACCGACGATGCCATTACCCTGATCGAGGACGAGGACGGGCCCAAGGGTCAGATGCAGTGGTTGTTCACCGATCGCTGGAAGCCGGTGCTGGAAAACGAGGCGCTGGGGCTGAAGATCGAAAATGTGCGCGGTCGCTTCTATCGCACCTCGGTGGTGTTGCCGGGCTGCCTGATGGTGGAAAACTGGCCGGAAGAACACGTGGTCCAGTACGAATGGTATGTGCCGATTACCGATGACATGTACGAATATTGGGAAGTGCTGGTTCGGGTCTGCAAGACCGACGAAGACCTCAAGAAGTTCAAATACCGTTACGACAACGTCTATGTGCCCTTGTGTCTCGAAGGCTTCAACGACTGCGACCTCTATGCGCGTGAGGCGATGGAAGAGTTCTACGCCGACGGCACCGGCTGGGACAATGAGCAACTGGTCGAGACCGATGTCTCGGCGGTAACCTGGCGCAAGCTCGCCTCGCGCTGGAACCGGGGCATCGCCAAGCCCGGCAAGGGTGTGACCAACGCCACCAAGACCAGCTCCATCCGTATGCGCCGCCTTTCGGATGGCAAGGCCCCGGGCTATTTTGTCGAAAAGATTGAGAATGTTAACAAGTACTGAGGTCACAGTCACTTTCAGCGACGGCATCGAGCACGAACTGACGGTGAAACCCGGCCAGAGCGTGCTCGATGCCGGGCTTGCTGCCGGACTGCCGCTGTTGCACCAGTGCCAGTCGGGCAGTTGCTCCAGCTGCGTGGCGCGGCTGGTGTCGGGCAGCGCCGAGCATCGCTCCGGGGCGGGCTCGTCGCTGACCCCCTCGGAAAAGGCGGAAGGGTTGCGCCTGTTGTGCCTCACCCATGTGGAGGGGCGGTGCAGCTTCAACCTCGCCTATGACAGCCTCGCGGGTGCGGTAAGCCCGGTGAAGGCCCAGTGCTTTGTCAATGCGGTGGAACGCATCGCCAGCGACGTGATGCGCCTCGAACTGGAGCTGGCCGAGGGGTTCTGGATGGACTTCCATCCCGGCCAGTTCATCCAGATCAAGGTGCCCGGCACCGAGCAGTTCCGCAGCTATTCCATGGCGACAACCGCCAAGGACTTGCCCAAGATCGAGCTATTGATCCGGATCCTGCCGGGGGGCGTGATGTCCGACTGGCTGGTCAACCGCGCCGCTGTGGATGATGTGCTCGATGTTAGCGGCCCCTACGGCCAGTTTTTCCTGAAGGAGAAGCTGCGCGGGGCGCATGTCATGATCGCTGGCGGCACCGGCCTCGCACCGATGCTCTCCATGCTGGATGCCTTGCGCCACACGCCGGGCAAGAAGCCCCCAATTATCCTCAGCTTCGGCTGTCAAACCCCGGAAGCCCTGTTCGCGCTCGATCAGCTAGAGTTGCGAGCCGGCTGGATGCCGACGCTGGACACCCGCATCTCCGTCGATCGCGGCGAGCCCGGAGACGGGGTGCGCGTCGGAAATCCGGTGGAGGCGGTGACCCGCGCCGATGGCTTGGGGGCCGACAGTGTCGCTTACCTCTGTGGCCCGCCGCGCATGATCGAGGCGGCTCGTGGGCATCTCGAAGCCTTGGGGCTCAAGCCCGAGAATATCCACGCCGAACAATTTATTGCCAGCAACTGACAAGTTCAGGAGAGTTAAACATGGCTGTCTACAGTCTGGGTTATGTCGGTTTCAACGTCACGAGCGTGGACGAGTGGGCTAAAATCCTCGAAAACGTGTTCGGGCTCGAGCCAAAGCGGCGTGATGGCAGCGACGCCATCTACTACCGCCTCGACGAATACCATCACCGGATCACCCTCTACCCAGCGGTAGAAGACAGCGTGGCGGTAGTCGGCTGGGAGGTGGCAAGCCTCGAGGGGCTGGATGCCCTCGCCGACGCGTTGCGCCAGCGCGGCGTTGTGGTGGCAGCGGGCGGCGAGGATCTGTGCGACGAGCGCAAGGTTGAGCGGCTGTTCCGCTATACCTGCCCGATGATCGGCTGCCCTACCGAGATCTATTATGGCCCCCTGACACCGAACACGCCTTTCGCCCCGCGCAGCGGCCGCAGCGGCTTCAAGACCGGGTCCATGGGGCTTGGCCATGTCGCTTTCTGGGTCAAGGACCCGAAAGCGACGGTCAGCTTCTACCAGGAGGTGATGCGCTTCAACATCTCCGATTACATCGCCTGGGACGACAATGACGCGGTGTTTATGCATTGCAACCCGCGCCACCACACGCTGGCGCTGATGGCCGAGGCGGAAGGCCGCCCCGCCGGCCGGTTCCAGCACCTGATGCTGGAGGCAAGCGCGCTGGACGATGTCGGCTATGGCTATGACGTCGTCCGCGATCTGGGCATCCCGGTCGCGATCGAGCCGGGCAAGCACAGCAACGACCATATGCAGAGCTTTTACCTGAAGTCTCCATCGGGCTTCTGGATCGAATACGGCTATGGCGGGCGTGAAATCGGCCCGGACTGGGAGATAGCGTCCTACGATCAGCCGATGCTGTGGGGACACCGGCTGGTGGCACCCTGAGCCATGGGTCTGGAACAAAGTCTGGCGCGTATTGATGCGCGCGACGCCGACGTTCACGGGTGGTGTCATCTCGATCGCGGTGCCCCGGGGGGTAACGGGGCGCTGGCGGGCGTGGTGGTTGGGGTCAAGGACGTCATCGACGTTTCCGGAATGCCAACCACGCACGGCTCGCCCATCTTTGCCAACAACATCGCCGCGCGCGATGCAGAGGCCGTGGCGCGCTTGCGGGCAGCTGGCGCAGTGATCCTCGGCAAGACGGTCACCGCCGAGTTCGCCACTTACCATGCGGGGCCCACGGTCAACCCGCGCAAACCCGGACATACGCCCGGCGGCTCGTCGAGCGGATCCGCCGCGGTGGTGGCCGATGGTCAGGCCGACCTTGCACTGGGCACCCAGACCGCCGGATCGATCATCCGCCCCGGCTGTTTCTGCGGCGTATTGGGCTTCAAACCCAGCTTCGGGCGCTATCCGCTGGGCGGCGTGCTGGAAACAGCGCCAAATCTCGATACGCTGGGGGTGTTCGCGCGTAATCTTGCCCTGCTGGATGCGGCCGATGCCGTGCTGGCGGATGGCCCCACGCGGCCAGCCACGCGCCGTCCGCTGCGGGTGGGCCTATGCCGCAGCCCGGATTGGGCAGAGGCCAGCAGCGAGATGCAAGAGGCCCTTGCCACCTATGCCGAGCGCTTGCGGGCTGCGGGCATTACGGTCGTTGGCGTCGAGCTGCCCGAACCCTTCGCGCGGCTTGGTGCCGCACAGGCACTGATCCATCGCTACGAGGCGGCCTTGGCGCTTGGCGCGATCCGTCGCGATTACCCCGATCAGGTGAGCGCGGCGTTTCGCGCAATGATCGACGAAGGCGCCTCTGAAAGCGACGGCGATTACCAAGCCGCCCGCGCCTTGCAGGATCAGTGCCGCGCGCTGCTGGATGCGGTCTTCGCCACCGCCGATCTGTTGGTAGCACCGGGCGCGCCGGGTGTTGCGCCTGTAGGGCTGGAATCGACCGGAAATCCCGTTTTCCAGCGCATCTGGACGGCGGTGGGCACGCCTTGCCTCGGCTTTCCCGCCCTCTGGCGCGACGATGGCCTGCCGCTGGGTTTGCAAGCCATCGCCCGGCCCGGTGAAGACCGCCAGTTGCTGGCCGATGCCGCCACTCTGCTCGCCCATGCTGAATTGAAAGAGGTTTAAGGATGCTACCTACCACGCCCATGCCGTTCACTCCCGAAATGGAAGCGGCCTATGCCAAGGCCCGCGCGAAACTCGACGCGGGCCGGCTGAAGCGGCTGCTGTTCGACATCACCAATATCCACTCGCCGACCGGTGCCGCCCGCAATGTGGTCGAGTTTATCGCCGAGCGGATGACGGAGGTCGGCTTGAAGTCGAAGCTCGACCCGATGACGGAGACATCCGCCAATGTACTGGGAGAACGGCGTGGCTCTGGCGATGGCGCGACGCTGTTGCTGTACACCTCGATAGATACCCATCTTGAGGGCGACGAGAGCGATTACCCCTGGGCTGGCCCGGAAGGGTTTATCGACCTGAAGCCCAACGCCAAGATCGTGGGCGACTGGGTCTATGGCCTCGGCTCCTCAAACCCCAAGGCCATGGTCGCCTCGCTGATGGAGGTGGCAACCGCCCTGATCGAGGCGGAGGTTCCGCTGAAAGGCACGTTGAACGTCGCGTTTGGCGACGGGGGCATGCCCGTCACCATCCCCCAGCGCGACAACGCCGGCATGAGCCACGGGGTCCATCATCTGCTCAACCGGGGCATGGCGCCCGATTTCGCGATTATCATGAAGCCCTGGAACTGGGTCTATCACGAAGAGCCGGGGATGGGCTGGTTCAAGATCTCGGTGAAGGGCACGCTGGGGTATGCTGGCGTGCCACGGGGCACGCCCGGCTTCCGCAGCTCGGTGGTGCCCGCGGCCACGGTGATCCAGGAATTGGAACCGTGGCTGATCGCTTACGCCGATCGCAACCGCTCCGGCGATGTCTATCCGCATGGCTGGATTTCCGGGGTGCGCGGCGGCTGGCCCGAAAGGCCCGCCTTTCCCAGCGCCGTAACCGAGATCTTCTTCGATGTGCGTATCAACCCGCGCACCAGCCCGGCTGAGGTAAAGGCGCAGTTCGCGGCCTTTATCGCCGACCTACAGGCGCGCCATCCCGATATCGATTGCGACTGGGAGATGTATGGCTCGCTTCCCGGCGGAACGACCGACCCGGCCAACTGGATCATCCAGTCGTCGCGGCGCGGATGGGAACACATCGAAGGCCAGCCCTACCGCAAGCCCGACCCGCTGGGCGGCCAGACCGATGGCTCTGCCCTGCGGCGTCTGGGCATACCCACCGCGCGGATCGGCTGGCCGTGGCCCGCCGAAGGCTCGCCCGAGCCGATTGCCGAAGGCCTAGGCGGGATGGGTGCAACCTATGTGCCCGATCTGATGCCTTGCCTCGAAAAAATCCTTTACGCCTCTATCGACACGCTGATGCGTCCGCGCGCCGAGATGGGCCTGTGACCACCACCATGGTCATCGCATGGAGCACCACATGAGTGAAAATCCCGAAATCGGAATAAGCCTGCCCACCTGTGGCTATCGCACCAATTGTCACGACGCCGGGCAGGGCGAGACGGTGCTGCTGCTACATGGTTCGGGGGCGGGCGTATCCGGCTGGGCCAACTGGCGCGGACTGATCCCGGAGCTGAGCAAGCAACGCCGGGTGATCGCACCGGATCTGGTCGGCTTTGGCTATACCGAAACGCCCGAGGATTTTGAGTTCCGCTTTCTGGATTCCTGGGTCGATCAGGTGTTGGCGGTGCTTGATGCGCTGGGGGTGGGGCGCGCCCATATCGT
>Ga0007882_10000388_pt1 | contig 25992 bp, 25 predicted proteins | sample CryBogCBH12Aug01_FD_71195 | JGI IMG/M metagenome (GOLD analysis project Ga0007882, IMG submission 71195) | Freshwater microbial communities from Crystal Bog, Wisconsin, USA - CBH12Aug09.1 | ecosystem: Environmental > Aquatic > Freshwater > Lake | place: Crystal Bog, Wisconsin, USA | collected... | reverse complement strand
CGGGGCGGGGGCCGCGGCATTTTCGGCGCGCGTATTCAGTTCGGCGCGGGCGGCCGACGGATTCTGCCACTTTTGGGCGGTCAGTCGGATGGCGTCTTCCACCGGCAGACGAACCAAGCCGCGCGCCTCGTCCGCCCAGCCCAGATTTTCCAGAGCGGCGGTTTCGGCGGCACGAATCTCCATCAAATCCTTGGTGCGTTCGTCCGCGCGGTCAGCGTCCAAATCGGCCACCGGCACTGCCACTTTGACCACCACGGCCAGGGCGGCAAAGATAACGCTGGCCAGCAGCAGGCCGAGCGCGGCCCCGGAGGCGCGGTTGGCAACTTGATAATTCATTGGGCACCTCCTGCCTCGGCCCCGGCCATTTCATTGGCCAGGTGCGCGTTGACCCCCATTGCCTCCAGCAGGCGCGGATCTTTCTGCGGATACGCCGGGTGGGCATGGAGTTTTTTCACAAAGATGCGGGACAGAAAACCGCCCTGGAACGCCAGCGCCGCCAGCGGCAGCCAAATCCATTGAAGCGGATAGCCGTTCGGGTGCACTGCCGGGAAAATGTTGAACGCCAGATCCAGCGCGTGCATCAGCCACATCCAGAGACAGACCGGCACCACCACCTTGAAATTGGTTTTGACCGCCTGGGGCAGCAACACGAAGAACGGCAGCAGGAAATGGCCAAAAATCAAAATCATGCTCACCGTCCACCAGTTGCCGTGCTCGCGGATGAGATACCAGAACGTTTCCACCGGCATGTTGGCATTCCAGACGACAAAATACTGCGCGAACTCAATGTAGGCTTGAAACACCGTGAAGCCCATCAGCAGCACGGCAATGAAGTAATAATAATTCTCCCGCACCACGCCCTTCAGATAGCCCTGCCGCTGGAGAATGACGGTGAGCACATAGATGGTCGCCAGACCAATCCAAACACTGCTGCCGAAGAAATAAACGCCATACATGGCCGAATACCACTGGTATTGCAGCGCCTTCACCCACAGGGCGGCGGAGAACGTCAGCGTGAGCGCAAAAGCCACAATGCCCCAGCCGGCGTGAAACCGCATCTTGTGGGTAAACTTGGCTTCACCCGTCTGGTCCTGCGCCAGCGAGAGGCTGGCCAGCCGGGAACTCAGAAACCACAGAATGGCCAGAAAAACCGCCGAGGTCACATAGAAACCCACATGCGTAAACACCGGGGCCTTGGCCGCAATCAGATGATCCGACGCCGGCACCGACATCCAGGAATAAATCTTCGGGGCCAACACCGCCACCGGCAAAAACATCACTGCGAGCGGCCAACCCAGCAGGGACGCCAGATGTTCGCAGAAACGGCGGATGCCCACCGACCAACCCGCATCCGTCAAATGATGCACCAGCACCATGAACAGCGCGCCCATGGCAATCGTGTAATAGAAAATGAAGGCGAACAGCCAGGAGAAGCCAAACTCCTTCGGACTGGCAAAGGCGCCGAACACGGACAGCACGGCCCCCACCAGCATCAGCAGGCCGGGAGCGGCCTGCCAGCGGGACAGGTTCAGGGGAGCTGGTGATTTGGAATCGTTGCTCATTTCAGTGCTTCGTCAATTGGTCTGCCTGCGCCGCCGTCAGGTCATTGGTTGAGCCCAGCCAGCTAAGCTGTAGGGCGCGCAAATAGGCGACCACCGCCCAGCGGTCAGCCGTCGGCAGCAGCGGTCCCACCGCGCCCATCACACCCTTGCCCTGGGTGATGGTGTTGAAAATCTCCCCATCGGTCAGTTCCACGATGCGCTTGTCATGCAGATTGGCCACCGCTGGCATCACGCCGAGCTTCTTGGTAATGCCGTTGCCATCCGCCAGCCGGCCATGGCACGGCGCACAATAAATGTTGAAGCGATCCTGCCCACGGCGCAGGAGTTGCTCATTCACGGGCAGCGGATTGGTTTCGACGAAATTCGTCGTACCCGCGATGCAGCCGGTGTTCACCGGGGAATCTTCAAAGGCATACACCGGGCCATCCACAGTCTGAACCGGCTGCCCTTGGGCAACCGTCCCCGCCGGGGCCAGTTGCGAACTGACGCCGTTCGGGAAAAAACGGTTCGGCTCCTGCGGACGCAGCTTGGCCTGCCGGTCCATGTCCGGGAACAGCTCAAACGGCGGCTTGCGAGAGGTCCGGCCCTGCAAGCCGAGCATGCCCACCGTGGCCGCGCCCAGCGCGGCACCAATCAAAAGAATGGAAAGGAGGTAGCGCATCAGTCGTTGTCCTCCACAATGTCCACGTGTGCGCCGCCGGCCGACTCCAGGATTTGGCGCGTTTTCGTGAGACAGAATTCCGGGTCAGCCGCCCCAATCACAAGCACAAACTTGTCGCGGCTCACCAACTCAAAGCGGGCCTTGTTCAGCAGCGGATGATGCAGGCGCGGGAGCTGGTTCAGGGCCAGCATGCCCGCCAGCGCGCCAATCGCGCCACCCATCACCATCAGGATGTAGGACGGCACAAACGTCATCGGCACGCTGAACATCGGCTTGCCCCCCACAATCAGCGGATAATCAAAGGCGTTGCTGAACCAGATCAGCACAAAGCCGGAGACAAACGCTCCGCCACCCATGGCGAGCGATACCCAGCCGACCAGCGAGTTTTTCAGGCCCATGACCTTGTCAATGCCGTGAATCGGGAAGGGCGAGAACACGTCCCACCGATGGTAGCCAGCGGCACGGACTTGCTTGGCGGCGCGCAGCAGGTCGCCGGGCGTGTTGAATTCAGCCATCAGGCCGTAAACTTTATCACTCATGGCCGTCCTCCTTCTTCGCCCCGCCGAGGCGGTGGTGCGGATCCGCTTCGGGCATCACGCCCTTCACTTCGGCAATCGCAATCATGGGCAGGAATTTCACGAACAGCAGATACAGCATGAAAAACGCGCCCAGCGTGCCCACGTAAAGGCCAATGTCCCAGATGGTGGGCAGATACTTGCCCCAGTTCGAGGGCAGAAATTCCTGATACAGCGAGCCCACCACGATCACAAACCGCTCGCACCACATGCCGATGTTAATCAGCACGCCGATAATGAACAGCAGCGCCAGATTGGACCGCACCTTCTTAAACCACAGCAACTGGGTGACGCCCACGTTGATGCCAATCAGCATCCAGCCCAGCACCATGTAGGTGTGACCGAACAGGCGGTGACCAAACACCCAGCGTTCATACGGGTCGCCACTATACCAGGCGATGAAAAACTCCATCAGGTAGATGTAATCAATAATCAAGCCGCTGACCAAGGCCAGCTTCGCCACCTTGTCAATGTGGCTCAGGGTGATGATCTGCTCCAGCCCGCACCATTTCCGGAGCGGAATCAGCAGCACCAACACCATGCCAAAGCCGCAGAACACTGCGCCAATCACGAAATACAGCGGGAATATCGTCGCATGCCAGCCGGCGATTTGCGCGGTGCAAAAGTCCAGACCGACGATGGAACTTACCGTAAAGACCAGCAGCGTGCACAGGCCGCACAACACCAGATAGGCCTTTTCATAATTGTGCCACTGACGCGCGGAACCGGTCCAACCCATCGCCAGAAAGCTAAAGATGCCCTTGCGGATGCGGGTCGTCGAACGGTCGCGCATCACGGCAAAGTCCGGAATCATGCCCATGAAAAAGAACAGGCTGGAAACCATCAGATAGGTGTTCACCGCAAACACGTCCCACATCAACGGAGAGCGGAACTGCGGCCACAGCCCGTTGGAATTCGGCACCGGAAACATGAACCAGTCAAACCAGGCGCGGCCGACGTGAATGGCCGGATACAACCCCGCCATCATGACCGAGAACACCGTCATCGCCTCGGCCATGCGGCCGATGGTCGTGCGCCAGTGCTGGCGCGTCAAAAAGAGCAGCGCGGAAATCAACGTGCCGGCGTGGGCCACACCGACCCACCAGATGAAATTCACAATGTCCAGGCCCCACATCACCGGGTGGTTGTTACCCCAGACCCCGACGCCCGTAAACACCTGGTAGAACAGGCAGACCGGGAAAATCACCGTCGCGGCAAACGCGGCGGGCAGGAACAATATCCACCACCACAGCGGCGTTTTACCTTCCGCAAACGCGGTCAGCTTGTCCGTGAGCCAGCCCAAGCCCCGGTTGTTCTCAACGACCGGCGGCCGACGCAATTCCGCCGGGGCCGCCAGGGTCTTCAATTGGTTGAGGGAGTCAGACATTAGCTGTTCCCTTTCTTTTCAGCGGTGCCGCCATTCAACTGTTCGTATTCGTCGTGGCTGTAGGGCCAGTTGCGATAATCCGGCATGTCCGGATTGGGATTGCGAATGCGCGCGAGATACGTCGTGCGCGGCTTCGTCAGCAATTCTTCCAGCACAGAGTAATTCCGCTTCTGCAATTTCAACTGCGCCACCTGACTGTCCGGATCGCTCACATCCCCGAAGACAATCGCGCCGGCCGGGCACGCCTGCTGGCACGCGGTCTTGGGCACAGTCTTTTCCGATTCCTTCAGCCGCACGTTGTCCGAAGCCCCGGCCTTCGCCTTCTGCGAAATCTTGGCCTGCTCGATGCGCTGAGTGCAATAGGTGCACTTTTCCATGACACCGCGCATGCGGACGGTCACGTCGGGATTCTTCGAGAGCTTGATCAAGTCCCACTCGTCTTCCGTGCGCATCCCGCTGTTGGGATCGTTCCACCAGCGCAGCAAATCCCACTGGCCATCCGTCTTGTGCGTGAGGGTGGTCGAATAAAACGGCCCCTTGAGCTCCGTCAGCGGACGCTTGTTGTAATCAAGGTAGTTGAACCGGCGAACCTTATACGGGCAGTTGTTTGAACAATAGCGTGTGCCGATGCAACGGTTATACGCCATCACGTTCAAACCTTCCTGGTCATGCACCGTCGCATTGACCGGACAAACGCTTTCGCAGGGAGCCGACTCGCACATCTGGCACAGCATCGGCTGGTTCACCGCCTGTACATCGTCAATCCACTGCTCAAATTGCTGGTTCTCATCCGTCTGGAACGCGTCGGCCGGTTTCCGGCGGGACGGTTCGGTGGTGAAGTAACGGTCAATGCGCAGCCAGTGCATCTCGCGGCCGCGGCTGACCTGATCCTTCCCAACAATCGGAATGTTGTTCTCGCTCTGGCAGGCCACCACACAGGTGCCGCAGCCCACACAGGCGTTCAAATCAATCGTCATCCCCCACTGATGCAGCGCGGTTTTCTTCGCCTCATCCAGCGGGTTCGGATACAGCGACTGCACAATCGGCGGGGCCGCTTCGGAATAGCCCTTGGTGAAATCAAAGTCCTGCGCGAACTGCTCCAGGTTCCCCTCGCGCACCGCCGGCCGGCCTTCCATGGACCAGTGATGCTGCGTGCAGGCCAGCGTGTAGGTGCCGCCCGTCTTGCGAATGGTCGCACCCGTTTCCACGTAACTGCCGCTGAAAATCTTGTAGGCGTTGAAACCGACGCCCGTGCCGACGCGGCCCGCGTTTTCGCGGCCGTAGCCCAGCGCCAGACCGAGCGAATAATCCGCCATGCCCGGTTGCACCCAGATGGGCCCGGAAACCGTGCGGCCCTTCAACGAAATCTCTACAATGTCACCATTGGCCACGCCAAGTTCAGACGCCGTTTTGCGGCTGACCAGCACGGCGTTGTCCCACGTCATCTTCGTGATGGGGTCGGGCAATTCCTGCATCCAGCCGTTGTTAGCCAACCGGCCATCATCCACCTTCGCATCGCGATAGAACACCACTTCCAGACTGCTGGCGGACGGCGTCACCGTCTTGACCGTCGGCGCGGTCCCGCTGAACTTGGCCGTGATGGCCGCCGGGGCGGATCCCGCCGCAAAACCCTGGAACAAAATCTTTTTCCAAGCCTCTTCCGACACGCCAAAGGTGGCGCGGACAATGTCATGCGGGTTGGTGACGGCTTCACCGGCGAGACGCGCCAGAAATTCCAGTTCCGTCAACCCGCCAAACAGCGGCTGAATCAGCGGCTGTACGGGAACGGTGATGCCTTCGCTCGTGACCGCATCACCCCAGGATTCAAGATAATGCGTGCCCGGGAATACCCAGTCACTCTTGAGCGCCGTCTCGTCATTATAATACCCCAGCCGCACCACCGTCGCTGGCTTGGTCTTGGGTGCCCAGTTCAGATGATAAACCGGGTTGCCGCCGAGAATCACCAGCGTGTCCGTGCCGGTGCCGTCAAAATTCTTCAAATCGGCACCCATGGCCGGGATCGCCGGCAGCAGGGTAACCGTCTTGCCAATCGCCCCGAGCGCGGAATTGATGGCGTATGCCAGCAGATGCACTTCCAGCGGCTGGCGCTGTCCCGCCACCACCAGCGAATTGCCGTGGTTGTCCGCCAAATCCTTCGCGCACGCGGCAATCCATTTCGGGTCAATCCCCGGCACCGCGACTGCCCCACCACCCGTGACCGCATTGAGCAACGCCTGCGCCAGCGGCGCCACCAGACTGGCCGCCACGCGCAACCGGTGATCCGCCGCTGCGCCCGTGAGCGTGAACAGCGATTCCACCGCATACAAACGGTTCATCGTTTCGCCCGGCTTGCGGCTCTGCGAAAACTTGCGAATGTGATTGTGCGCGTCGTCTTCCCCGCCCAGAAAATCCGCATCCAGCGCCACAATCACCCGCGCCTGGTCAAAATTGAACACCGGCCGCACCGGCTGGCCAAAAGCCTGCGTGGCCGCCCGCTGATGAATGGCCGAGTCAATCGCATCACTCGTAAACCATTGCGCCTTCGGAAATTTGTCCGCAATCAGCTTCTGCAGCCGCGCCCGGGAGGGCGACGTGCTGCTTTCCGCCAGCAACACCAACCCTTCGCCCTGGTTGGCGGCGAATTTGGCAGACAGCGTTCCCAGCGCGGCGAGCGCCTCATCCCGCGAAATTTTTTTGCCGGCCTGCGTGAACTGCCGGGCGCGGTCGGGGTCATACAGGTCGAGAATCGAAGCCTGCGCGTAGCGGTCAGTCCCGCCGTTGCCGTTGGGAAACAGGGCATTGCCTTCCACCTTCACCGGGCGGCCCTCATAGGACTTGGCCACCAGCGGCACCGCGCCCGTGCGCGTCGGCATGGCGGTGGCGAAATACTCCGCCGTGCCATACGTGTAATTTTCCGGCTGCCGGCCATAGGGCACCAGTGCCTCCTCCGGCCGGCGGCAGCCCGAACCCATCACAGCCACCCCGGCAAACGCGAACGCCGCCGACATGATCTTGAGAAAATTGCGGCGGGACTGCCCGTCCTCTAATTCACTCGCACCCTGCGGAAATTCCCGGTGCAGCCAGTCCTTGAACTCCGGCGTTTCCGCCAGTTCATCCAAGCTGCGCCAGTAACGGCGGCCGGTGACGGGTGCTCCTGAAATGTGATTCAAATTTTTCATCGGTGACAGGCCGAGCAGCTTTGCAGTGATTCCACCTTCCACGCCTGAACGAGCTTCGGTCCGTTTGCCTCTTGCAATTCAGCCGTTTGCGCCGCATTGGTGCCCCATTGCCAGCCCAAGCTGGTGACTTTGTCCGGCGGACGGATATGCGCCGCCGGGTCCCGGTGGCAGTCCAGACAGAAACTCATGCTAAACGACTTGGCGTGCTTGACCTCGTCCATCTGATCCACCCGGCCATGGCATTCCACACAACTGATGCCGCGGTCAACATGCACGGAATGATTGAAATAGACGTAATCTGGCACTTTATGGATTTGCACCCAGGGAATGGGGGTGTTGTTCGCCGCACTGTCGCGGACGATTTGCAGGCGGGTATCATCCTTGAGTACCTGGTTGTGGCAGTTCATGCAGGTGGAGGCGCCGGGGAGGTTGGCAAACCAGGATCGCTCGACACCGTTATGGCAGTAACGGCAGTCCACACCCAATTGCCCCGCATGAATGCGGTGCGAAAACGGCACCGGCTGCACCGGTTGGTAACCGGCACGGGTGTATTTGGGCGTGAGATAAATCGTCACGCCTGCCACCACGCCTCCGCCGGCCAGCGCGGCCCCAAGGCCAAGCACCAGCGGCAACCAGTTTGTCCACTTCGGAAAAATCACTTCAGCAAATCAGAGATTAATTGGCGGCGAATCAAAAATTGTCCACCGCACCGCAAAGTTAAGCCAACTATTTAGCAACCACGCACCCGCACCGCAAGAAAAGTTTGTGAAAAATTTCACGAAACCCCGCCCCAGCGTTATTTCCGGGTATTTTTACCCCTCCAACCGGCTTTTAACCGTCCTCAATGGCCCGGACCCCAACTTGAACCACTGACCGTGCCTCCTGACCGGGTCTCGCGGCTGCGCGCTCTCCGACCATGACGCGCTCCGCAAATATTCAAATACCACACTGCCACAACGCCCGCACTGCCGGTCCGCCCGGGTCAAATTGGGGGTTACAAAATCGCAAAATATACGCCCACAATTGCATACAATTTTATATTCACAGATTTTTGTCAAACCGGATTTGACAATTTAGCCACTGCATGTATATTAGAATTGAGTATTATTACATTAGCGCGTGTGCAAGATATTGCTTAACTGGGCAAAACCTGCGTCAACATAATCAGATCCGCCTTTTTTAAGGTGGCGCTGGGAATTTTGCGTCTAGGCAATATTTTGCAAGCGCTTACAAGACCAACTAACTAACAATCAAATGACTAACCTGATCAAAAATTCCCTAACCTCCTTGGTTTCCTCGGTGGCGCTCATCGCCCTCGTTTCCGGCTGCGCCTCCCCCTCTGCTTCCAATAAACAGACCAGTGCCCCTGCCGTGCGGGTCGTTACCTTGACCGGCTCGGTCAATAATTTGAACGTGCTTCAGGCAGTAGCGGACAGCGGCCTAGCCGCCGGTTTACCCGAAGTAACCTCCAAAGACACCGGGGCCGGCGTGGTTGAATTTGGCCAGTATCAATTCCCCGATGGCCTAATTTCCGCGCAGGTTGCCATCTTGCCCGGCCAGAAGCTGCAAATCACCGTCAAAGACAGTCCCGAAGCGGAAAAGACGGCCGACCTGCTCCGTGCCAAAATCGAGGAAAAACTGAAATCAGTGGCCCAGAATTCAGTGGCCCCCGGTAATTCCTAAACCCCGGCAACGATTCCCCTCCAGCAACCCATCCGGCCAGGTGATGACTCTGTCATTCCTGGCCGTTTTTTTTGCCGGCCGCCTCCCTTTAGCGGCTTCTTTCCAAAGGTTTGTTCAGATTGCCTGCGCCCATGGCAAAAATGCGACGGTGAGGCTACCGTCGGCTGCCTGCGGAGCGCGGCGGTGCTAAAAGCCAGCCGCACCAACGTTCGGCCTTCCAATCGCCCGAACCCTAGCCGAGTCTCCCAACTCTCCCGACTAAACCTTACCCAAGGGATCGTTGCCACCTACCCAAAATCGGAAATAGCAGGATGCGCCCTCAATCTTTCCTTGCATATTTTTTTAATGACACGACGGTAATATATATGGAAAATATCACCTTGAAGTTGATTCTGACATCCGATTGCCACCCATGACTGTCACCCTGTTCATTCCCTGCTTCATTGACGCGCTGTTTCCGCGGGCCGGCATCAGCATGGTCGAAATCCTCGAACGCCTCGGCCACCGCGTGGTCTGCCCGGAAGAAATCGCCTGCTGCGGCCAGCCGCCCTTTAATTCCGGCTATTGGGACGAAGCCCGTCCCGTCGCCGCCAAGGTGCTGCAACAACTCGCCAGTGCCGAAGCCGTCGTCATCGGCTCCGGTTCCTGCGGGGCCATGGTCAAAAAATTCTACCCCGAACTGTTCGCCGGCCGCCCCGAGGAAGCCCTGGCCAAACAAGTCGCCAGCCGCACCTGGGAATTCTCCGACTTTCTTGCCACCAAGCTCGGCGTGACGGACCTCGGCGCAACCTTCCCGCACAAGGTCACCTTTCACGACGGCTGCCACGGTCTGCGCGAACTGGGCATCAAAACCTCCCCGCGCGCCCTCATGGCCAAAGTCAAAGGCCTTGAACTCGTCGAAATGTCCGAAGCCGAAACCTGCTGCGGCTTCGGGGGCACTTTCGCCGCCAAGTTTCCCATGATTTCCACCGCCATGGGCGATGTAAAATGCGCCTCCGCCATTGAGACCGGCGCCGAATACATTGTCTCCAACGATTCAAGCTGCCTCATGCACCTGCAAGGCCTGCTCACCCGCCAGGGCAAACCCCTGAAAACCATCCACCTCGCCGAGGTGCTCAACCAGGTCTGATTTTTCAACCATCAACCCATGAGCAGTTTCGTCTCCCAATTCAAGACCCAGGCCAGCGCCAAGACCGCCGACCTCCGCCACCGGCAGGTCATCCGCACCGCCCTGCGCAGCTACGAAGTTGTCCGCGACAAACGCAAGGCCGCCTTCCAAAGCTGGGAATCCGCCCGCCAAGCCGCCGCCGAAACCAAATGGGAGGCCATCAACCATCTCGATACCCATCTGGAAGCCCTCACCGCCAAATTGGAGGCGCGTGGCACCAAGGTGCATTGGGCCAGCAACGCCGCCCAAGCCCGCGAAATCATCGCCCAAATCCTGCGCGATACCAAGGCCCGCTCCATCATCAAGTCCAAGGCCATGACCTCGGAGGAAATCCACCTCAACCACGCCCTGGAAGAAGCGGGCTATACCGTGGTGGAATCCGACCTTGGCGAATTCATCGTCCAACTCCGGCACGAGCCGCCCTATCACATCGTCTTCCCCTCCATGCACCTCACGCGCGGGGAAATCAAAGACCTCTTCCAGCGGGAACTCGGCGATGCCCCCTCGGATAGCCCGGAGGAACTCACCATGGTGGCCCGCCGCGTGATGCGTCAGAAATACCTCACGGCGGATGTCGGCTTCACCGGCGCGAATTTTGCCATCGCCGAGACCGGCATGATTTCCATCACCGAAAACGAGGGCAACGCCCGGCTCACCGCCGCCCTGCCCAAGACCATGATTACCCTGCTGGGCATTGAAAAGGTGCTGCCGCGCTTCGCGGATCTCGCCCTCTTCCTGCCCATGCTCGCCACCGCCGGGGCCGGCCAGCCCATGACCTGCTACAACACCATGTATTCCGGCCCCCGCCAACCCGGCGAGGTGGACGGCCCGGAGGCCTGGCATGTGGTGCTGCTCGACAACCGCCGCACCGAACTGCTCGCCGACCCCGAGCAGCGCGACGCACTCCACTGCATCCGCTGCGGCGCGTGCCTGAACGTCTGCCCCATCTTCCGCAACGTCGGCGGCCACACCTACGGCACCACCTACAGCGGCCCCGTCGGCTCCGTCATCACGCCCCATCTGCGCGGGTTGCAGGACTGGAAGCATCTTTCCAATGCCTCCTCCCTCTGCGGCGCCTGCACCGAGGCCTGTCCGGTCAAGATTGACCTCCACCACCATTTATTGCATAACCGCCGCAACGCCTCCGCCGGCCAACCCGCCTTTTTTGAGCGGCTCGCCTACCGGGGCTTTGCCGTGCTGGCCAATAGTCCCCTGCTCTGGTCGCTCGCCAAAAAAGCCGGCTGGCTCTCCCAGCCCTTGCAAAAATTGGTGAAAGGCTCCGCCCTCGACCCGGCCAAGGCCTGGACCAAAACCCGCGACCTGCCCCCGCAACCCTCCGAGTCCTTCAAGGACTGGTGGAAACAGCGGAAAAAAACAGCCTGACCCACCGATGAATGCCACACGCTGCTTTCCAGCACCAACGGTGCGGCCCACCTCGCAGCCCAGGGCAACGCCCTGGGTGAAAACGCGCTGTTATTTCCAGCCCTGTCAGGGCGGCCCAAACCGCGCCCGCACCACCCGGCGGCTAGTTTCTCCCATACGCGGCAACCATTTTCCCCACTCCCGGAGGGAGAGCGCCGAGGTAAGATCGAATAGTATAACCATATTTAAATCGTCATTTGCCGGTACCACAGATGCGGCTGAATGGATTGGTGGCGACGCCCGCCCTCACCTGTGTCCTCTCCCCCAGAAGAGGATTTCACCTGGCACAATCCCAGCAATTCGTCCACCCGTCCGACCACTCCAACGGTTGGATGGTTCAAAGACGCGGCCACCGTTTCCCCCTCTCCCCGGGGGAGAGGGCCGGGGTGAGGGCGGGCGTCACACAAACTTAAATCTCATCGGAAACACCGGCAATAAACTGTCATGAGCGAACGCGAAAATATTATGGGCCGCATCCGCGAAGCCCTGCAAACCAAGGCCCCCATCCCGGGCACTCACGGCCCCGGCGGCACTGCCACGCACAGCGCCACCGAATCCCCCGCCGCCCACGCCCGCGAATGGCTCCCGTCCGTCGGAGCCACGCCGGCGGAACAACTCGCCCTGTTCGCCAAAAACGCCGCCGACTTGAAGGCCGATTTCCAACCCCTCGCCAGCCGTGCCGACCTGCCCGCCGCCCTGCTCCGCCTGCGCGATGCCGAAAAATGGCAGCGCATCGCCAGCCATGCGGGCGAACTGACCAAGCCGGCCGCCGACGCCCTCGGCCTGCCCGTGCTGTGGACCGATGCCGGCTACGATGCGCAGGAAATGGAAAAGTGCGATGTTGCCCTGACCGAATGTGACGCCCTCATCGCCCAGACCGGCGGCGTGGCCGTGACCAACCGCAGCGCGGGCGGCCGGGCCTTGTCCGTGCTGCCGCCGCACCACATCGTCATCGCCCGCCGCGACCAGCTTGTGGCCGACCTGCCGGCGGCCTTCGCGCTGTTGCAGGCGAAATACGCGCCGGATTTCCCCAGCATGATTTCCTTCATCACCGGCCCCAGCCGCACCGGCGACATCGAACGCATCCTCGTCCTCGGCGCCCACGGCCCAAAGAAGCTGACTATTTTCTGCGTGTGATGGCCCGTCGGTGAATGTGGAATGCGACGGCGCTTTCGATTCCGCCGAACGTCTGGCAGTGGCTGCGACGCCCCGTCGCAGGAGGGTGGAGGCGACGCCCCCGTCGCCAGCCGCACCCGCTGGTTTGAGCGGATAAAGCGGTGTCGCGCCGCACTTGCCACCACAATCCAAATTCTCCTTGTTCCCCTCGACGGCAGACATAATGAGGCCAGTCCTTTTCATGGCGGTGTGCTAATCTGACGGAGCGCGGCTGTGTGCGATAGCACCAGCCGCAGCCTGGCCGAACGTTCAGTCGCGCCAGTTTGTTCCACCCGCCCCTGGCCAGCCACGTTGCTGCGGCTGGTCTACGACACAGCCGCGCTCCGGGAATTTGAAATTGGGACGCTACCGTTTCGATTGCCACCTTGACCAAATCATCCCCGACCGCCAAATTGCCCTGCTTGGACACACGCAAAATCAATTCCCTGGCCCCCGCCCTACTCGCTTGGTTTTCCACCAACGCCCGCGACCTCCCTTGGCGGCGCACGCGCGATCCCTACGCCATCTGGGTTTCCGAAATCATGCTCCAGCAGACGCAGGTCCAGACAGTCATCCCCTACTGGAACCGCTGGTTGCGCGAGTTGCCGGACATCGCCGCTGCCGCGCGCGCGCATCCGGACACGCTGCACAAGTTGTGGGAGGGTCTGGGCTATTACACCCGCGTCCGCAATCTGCAGCGCGCCGCGCAGATGATTGTCGCGCAGCATGGCGGCGTGTTTCCGCAACGGCACGAGAACATTCTGGCCTTGCCCGGCATCGGACGCTACACCGCCGGGGCCATCGGCAGCATCGCCTTCAATCAGCCGGTGCCCATCTTGGATGGCAACGTCATCCGCGTCCTGACGCGCCTCTTCGGCATCGCCGACAATCCCAAGGACAAAACCGCCAACGCCCGGCTATGGGAACTCGCGCAACAACTCGTCACCCGGGCGCAAACCCTGGAGCGCCCCCCTGTAGCGGCGGTCTATGACCGCCGTCCCTGCGAGCGCAGCGACGGTCACAGACCGCCGTTACAGGACGCCTGCTCGCACCTGAACCAGTCTCTGATGGAACTCGGCGCACTGGTTTGCACCCCGCGCAACCCTCGTTGCAACGTCTGCCCGGTGCAAAAACTGTGCGTCGCCTTTCGGGAGCAGCGTGTGGCCGAACTGCCCAATCTGGCCAAACGCGCCGCCGCCACCGCCCGGCATTTCGTGGCCTTCGTGGCCGTTTGCCGGGGGCGGTTGCTAGTCCGCCAGCGACCCGCCGGCGGGGTGAACGCGCACCTCTGGGAATTCCCGAATGTGGAAACCACCGGCGATGAGGCGGAAATCGCCCCGGCCGCGCGCGAACTGCTCGGGGCTGAACCGGAGCAACTTGTGCCGCTGGCCACGGTGAAACATGCCATCACCCGCTATCGCATCACCTTGACAGCCTTCCTAGTGACATTGAAAAAACCGCCCGCCGGTGTCACGGGCGTCTGGCAGACCCCGGCGCAGGTGCGGGCACTGGCCCTGACGGCGGCCCATAAAAGACTCGCCACCGCCGCCGCCAAAAGTATCCTGTCAGGCCGATGATTTACTTCGACTACAACGCCACCGCGCCGGTCATGCGCGAGGCCCGCGAAGCGTGGCTGCACGTCACCGAGAAGGTGGGCGGCAACCCGTCGTCCATGCACCAGTATGGTTCCAAGGCCGCCATCCTGCTGGCGGACGCCCGCGAGAAGCTCGCCGAGCACCTCGGCTGCCATCCGTTGGACATCATCTGGACCAGCGGCGCGACCGAGGCAAACAACATGGTGATCCACCATTTTGCGAAGAAGCTCGGCCCCACCGGGGAGATTTGGGTTTCCGCCATTGAGCATCCCTGCGTGTTTGATTCCGCGCAGCATTATTTCGGACGGCGCGCCCGGCTCATTCCCGTCACGCGGGACGGCGTGGTGGACTTGGACTGGCTCACCGCCGAGTTGGCCGATTCCCGGCCCGGTTTGGTGGCCGTGATGGCGGCGAACAACGAGACCGGCGTGATTCAGCCCTGGCGCGAAGCCGCCGCCATCTGCCGGCAATACAAAATTCCGTTCTTCACCGACGCCGTGCAGTTCATCGGCAAGATGCCCCTGCGCGGCCTTGGGGATTGCGACTACGTCAGCGGGGCCGGCCACAAGTTCGGCGGCCCGCGCGGCGTGGGTTTCCTGAAAATCCCCAACCGCAGCACGCTCACCCCCCTCCTCCACGGCGGCAAGCAGGAGGGCGGCCGCCGCGCCGGCACGGAAAATGTCGCCATCATCGCCGCCTTCATGGCCGCCCTGGACGCGCGCGAAAAACAGATTCTTCGCAGCGAACACCTGTTGCGCGGCCTGTGGCGGGATAATTTCGAGCGCGAACTGCTCCGCACCCTGCCGGGCACCGCCATTGTGGGGGCCTCCCAACCGCGCCTGTGGAACACCGTTTCCGCACTGATGCCGGACGGCGACCGCAAACTGCAATGGGTCATCCGACTGGACAAGGCGGGCTTTGCGGTCTCAACGGGTTCCGCTTGCACCACCGGCAAGGAGGAGCCGTCGCATGTGTTGTCCGCGATGGGTTATAAGGCGGCGCAGGCCGTCCGCTCCGTGCGTTTCAGCGCCGGCTGGGAAACCACCGAAGCCGACTGGGACGCCCTGCTGAAGGGCCTGGGTAAAATACACGCCGATTTACACGCGGCAAAGGTGTAGGACGGGAAGCAGAAATTTAACGCGGAGACGCCAAGCACGCGGAGAGGCGCTGAAAAAGGGCTGATTTGCCCGGTGGATAAAGGTCATAAAAAAGCCTAGAATACAAGCATGACGATTACGAAACAGACCGTCGCCGACCAGATTGCCGCATACCTTCACCATGAACTGTCGCTGGTGCAATTGGTGGATTGGGCCGAATGCGCCCTGATGAATGGCGAATTCGGCGAGCGTGACGCGCAAACCGTGTCTGCGGTAATCGCCCGCCTCGGCGTGGCTGATGTCCGCGCGTTTGGTCTGACTTGGGAGGATTGCGAAACGCTCCTCCACCAGCTTGGTTTTGCCTCCCGCATAGAAGTGATTGCGGCCTGATGACCGAACATTGCCGGCGGGTGGGGCCGATGCTTCCAAGTTTTCCGATCCCCCATCTATAAGACTTGTTCCCGCCCGCAGGTTGGCATAGATTTTCCTCGTCTCGTTCCATTTCAAACCAAAGCCAATAATCATATGCCAGCCAAACGGAAACTGCGTTACGGAATGGTCGGCGGCGGGCAGAATGCCTTCATCGGTGCCGTCCACCGCATGGCCGCCAGCCTCGACGGCCAGATTGAACTCGTCGCCGGCGCCTTCTCATCGGACGCCGAAAATTCCCAAATCACCGGTGCCCAACTCTTTCTCGATCCCCGCCGGGTTTACCCGAGCTACGAGGCCATGGCCAAGGGCGAAGCCGCCCTGCCGCCCCATGAACGCATTGATTTCGTCGCCATCGTGACCCCCAATTTCCTGCACGCGCCCGTCGCCACCACCTTTCTAAAGGCCGGGTTTCATGTGGTCTGCGACAAGCCGATGACGCTGAACCTCAAGGAGGCCAAGACGCTGGCCCGAACCGTGCGCCAGTCCGGCAAGGTCTTTGCCCTCACCCACAATTACACCGGCTACCCCATGGTGAAAGAGGCGCGCGAACTGGTGCGGGCGGGCAAACTGGGCAAAATCCTCAAGGTTGTGGCCGAATATCCGCAAGGCTGGCTGCTCGACCGCATTGAAGCCGAAGGCCAGAAACAGGCCGCCTGGCGCAGCGACCCCAAGCGGGCTGGCGCAAGCTGCTGCGTGGGCGATATCGGCACGCACGCGGAAAACCTGGGCCGCTACATCACCGGTTTGGAAATTGACGCCCTGTGCGCCGAGTTCACCAGTTTCATCCCCGGGCGCAAGCTTGAGGACGACGCCAACCTGCTCCTCCGCTACAAGGGCGGGGCCAAGGGCGTCCTGCATTGCTCGCAAATTTCGTGTGGCGAGGAAAACAACCTGAACATCCGCGTTTACGGCACGCTCGGCTCGCTGGCCTGGCAACAGGAACATCCGAACGAACTGAAATTTACGCCCAAGGGCGAACCCGCCCGCATCCTCCGCCGGGGCAATGGCTACGTCAGCGATGTGGCCAAGAAATTCACCCGACTGCCCTTCGGCCATCCCGAGGCCTTCATCGAGGCTTTTGCCAATATTTACCTCGAAGCGGTAGCCGCCATCCGCGCCAGCATTGAGGGCAAACCCGCCGTCGGCGATTTCCCGACCGTCGAAGACGGCGTCATTGGCATGGCGTTCATTGAAACGGCAGTCAAGTCCGCAGCCTCCCAGGCCAAGTGGACTAAGTTCCCAAAAATCTGACGAAACCCACCGGTGAGTTTCTCCAGACGAGCGGCGCCGGCGGAAACGCCTGCGCCGTCCGACATTTATGCCCTCAATGCGGACTCTTTTTTCGGCAGCTTCCTATTTTCCATTCGCGCAGCACAGCAGTAACCAAGTCCAGCCCAAGAATGTCGGCCAGCACGGCCAGCCATCCTTTGTTCATAGGGCATCAGGTAATGTAGGACTACCTTGTTGTCGGGTTGGGGGTGCATCTGGACCCTGTCCTAGCAGTAGCGCCGACTGGTAGTCGGCTGTATCGCGGATTGTTAATCCGCCGGGGGTGGCACGCTCGATGGTCATGAGACTGGCCCCACGCTGCCAATTACCCATCGGCCCCCCGGTGGCCTACCTGCGCTACCACTATTCGCCTTGAGGACGGTATCCAGCTGCCCCCCTCGGATTGGGAATTTGAATTATTGGCTTTCCCATTTTGAAAATTCTGTGAACATTTGCACCCTTCGTTTGTCTGAAAAAACGAATGGAATGATGCGGTTCCTGTCAAAAACCTGGCTCGTGATGATCGCCACCGCTCTGCTTCAGGGCGTGGCGGCGGCCGCCTCTTTCACCGCTTCACTGGACCGCGAGGCGCTGACCTTGGGGGAGCAGGCCACCCTCTCGCTCAAGTTTGAGGGGGCGGACACGCAAAATCCCCCGGGCCTCCCGGCCATTCCCGGTCTGCAATTCCAATACGTCGGGCCATCCACCTCCTTCAGCTTTATTAACGGCCAGACCAGCAGCAGCATCACCTACAACTACCTGGTCATCCCGCAGCGGGACGGCCAGTTCACCATTCCCGCCATGCGAATTCAGGTCGGCGGCCAAACCCTGACGTCCAATCCGCTCAAGCTCACCGTCACCAAGCCCGGCGCACCGTCAGCAGACGACGTAAACGCCGGCAACGAGGTCGCCTTTCTCAAATTTGTGCTGCCCAAAAAGCAGGTTTACCTCGGCGAACCCATCGTGGGCACGCTGGAGCTTTATCTGCGTGACGATGTGCAAAACATCAACGGCTTTCAACTCACCAGTTCGCCCACCGATGGATTCAGCGCAGGCAAGGTGATTGAGCAAAACAACCAAAAACGCCGTGTCCAGATGGGGCAGCGGACCTACACAATCATTCCCCTGGCCCTGCCGCTGACGGCGGTGCGGACGGGGCCGCTTACGCTTGGGCCGTTCACCGCCAACCTGGGCGTCATCCTCCCCGGCCAAAACCAGGGCGGCGACCCATTCTTCCGCCAGTTTTTCAACCAAGGCGAGCAACGGCAGGTAAGCCTGGGCACCGACCCGTTTAGCGTGGAAGTCCTGCCCCTGCCCGCGCAGAACCGACCGGCCGGTTTCACCGGGGCCGTGGGTGATTTCACCATGTCTTTCTCCGCCGGGCCGACCAATTTGACGGTGGGCGACCCCATCACCGCCCGCGTGCAGATCAGCGGGCACGGCGCGCTGGATGCCGTCACGCTGGCGGTACCGGACTCCTGGCAGAATTTCAAAGCCTATCCACCGACCTCAAAATTTGAGCCGGCCGACCAGTATGGCTTTGCCGGCACCAAGACGTTCGAGCAGATTCTCACGCCGCAAAATTCGGATGTCCGTGAGCTGCCGGCCTACACCTTTGCCTTCTTCAATCCCGACGACGGCCAGTATCACCACCTCACCCAGCCGGCCATTCCGCTGACGCTCCATGCCGCCGCCGCCAATCCCCTGCCCGCCACCGCCGGCAACCGGGCCACCCCGGAAAACGCGAATCCGCAGGACATTTTGCCGGTCAAGGAACACCTCGGCACCCTGGCCTTTGCCGGCACGCCGCTCCTGGCGCAGCCCGGATTTCTCGCCCTGCAAGCCGTGCCAGTGTTGGCGTTTCTCGGCGCGCTAGTCTGGCGTAAACGGACGGACAGCCTGGCCAACAATCCGCGCCTGCGCCGCCAGCGCGCAGTCGCACAACTGGTGGCCACCGGCCTGAATGATTTGGACAAATTTGCCGCCGCCAATCGCTCCGAGGAATTCTTTGCGCTGCTGTTCCGGCTCATGCAGGAGCAACTCGGCGAACGGCTGGACGTGCCCGCCTCCGCCATCACCGAGGCGGATGTGGACAATCGGTTGGTGCGCCTCGGCGCCAGCGCAGCCACGCTCGAATCGCTCCGCGAACTGTTTCAGCTTTGCAACCAGGCCCGCTACGCGCCCGTGCGCGGCACCGGCGAATTAAATTCGCTCGCGGCCAAATTGAAGCCGGCACTGGCAGAACTTCAGGGATTAAAGCCATGAAACTCCTGCTCACCATCACTTTGGCCATGCTGTTCGCCGGAAATCTTTGGGCGGATCTGGCCGGGGATTTTTCCACGGCGAATGAGTTTTACGCCCGAGGCAAATACGCCGAAGCCGCGACCGCTTACCACAAGCTGCTGGGCACCGGGGCCGAGTCCCCCGCCCTGTGGTTCAATCTCGCCAATGCGGAATTTAAGACGGGCAATTTGGGCCGCGCCATTGCAGCTTACCGCCACGCCGCGACGCTCGCGCCGCGTGATGCGGAAATCCGGGCCAACCTGCAGTTCGTCCGCAATCAGGTGCAGGGCGCGACCATTCGCGAAAGCCGCTGGCGGGGCTGGCTGGGCACGCTCTCGCTGGGCGAGTGGACCATTCTGACCGCCATCGCCTTCTGGCTCGCACTGGCACTGCTCACCGCCCGGCAATTGCGGCCGGCACTGGCGACGCGGTTGAAAACTGCCACCCGGCTGCTGGTGGCGCTGACCTTGGGCGCGGGCTCCGTGCTGGCCGTCCAAGCGGCGGGACATTTTTCCGCCCGCACGGCGGTGGTCATCACCCCATCCGCGCAGGCGCGCAGCGGGCCGTTTGACGACGCGCAGACCGCGTTTTCCCCGCATGACGGCGCGGAACTTTCCGTTTTGGACCGGCACGATCAGTGGGTTCAAGTGACCGATGGTTCTGGGAAAAGCGGCTGGCTGCCGTTAACCTCCGTCGAAGTGCTGCCGGGGGCCTGAAGCACCGGTTGGCCAAAAATCAGTTGAACGCACCCCGGGATTTTTTGTCAGAATTTCACCGCAGGAAAACATTGGAACCAAACATGAGCACAGGAATCAACGCCATCAACGAAGCGGTCAAAGAAGCCAGCGCCTTCACCCACCCGCTTTTCAACGAACTCGGCAAGGTCATTGTCGGACAGAATTATCTGACGGAGCGGCTGGTTATCGGCCTGCTCGCCAACGGCCACGTCCTCCTGGAAGGCGTGCCCGGCCTGGCCAAGACGCTGGCCGTAAAATCGCTGGCGGCCACGCTGTCCGTCAAATTCTCGCGCCTGCAATTCACGCCGGACATGCTGCCCGCCGACGTCATCGGCACCCAGATTTATAACCCGCAGTCCGGCGGCTTCACCACGCGCAAAGGCCCGGTCTTCGCCAACCTCGTGCTGGCGGACGAAATCAACCGCGCGCCCGCCAAGGTGCAGAGCGCGCTGCTGGAAGCCATGCAGGAAAAGCAGGTGACCATCGGCGACCAAACCTACAAGCTGGAGGAGCCGTTCCTGGTGCTGGCCACGCAGAACCCGATTGACCAGGAAGGCACCTACCCCCTGCCCGAGGCGCAAGTGGACCGCTTCATGCTCAAGCTCAAAATCGGCTATCCCACGCGCGCCGACGAGCGGCAGATTCTCGAGATGATGGCCAAGACCTCCGGCACGCCCACTTGCGCCGCCGTGGTCACGCCCCAACAAATTCTCAAGGCCCGCGAGATCATCAATGACATTTACGTGGACGACAAGGTGAAGGATTACATCGTGGACATCGTCTGCGCCACGCGCGAGCCGGAGACTTACAAGATTGACCTCAAAGATTTCATCCAGCTCGGCGCCTCGCCGCGCGCGACCATCGCCCTCACGCTGGCCGCCAAGGCCTATGCCTTCCTCAAGGGCCGTGGATACGTCACGCCGCAGGATGTGAAGAGCATCGGCATGGACGTGCTGCGCCACCGCGTGGCGATCACCTACGAGGCCGAGGCCGAGGAAAAGACCAGCGAGCTTGTCATCCAGAAGATTTTTGATGAATTGCCGGTGCCGTGAAATGTCAGCGGTTAAAATATACACATGGGAAAAATCCGCCGCAGCGGTTATGTTCTGGAGTGGTTCATTGGCGACCATGAGCCAAAGCATATCCATGTGTATGACAGCAAACGGCGGCTCATTGGCCGACTGGACATTAACCTGATGATCGGGGTTGAAGGTTGGAAACCGGACCGCAAACTGATAAATCTCATCGCTGATTTGAAGAACGAAGGCCGACTATGAAACCATCTGTGCAACTGAAAAAGCCCTACGGCAAGGGGGTGTTTGCCCGCGTCCGCCACGCCCGCTATCTCGGCTGGGAAGATGCCTTTGATGTCGAATTTGACGACGGCCTCGGTTTTCTGGAGCCTCACGCCACCATCCGCAAAGCCAACGGCATTGCCGCCAAAGCCACGCCCGTAAACGTGGAAGTGGATGATGATTTGGGCAGTCATTTCAAGGTGACCTACGATAACGGCCAGGTTGCCGAAGTCTCGTGGTCATTCATCCGCGAACTGCCCCCCAGGAAGAAGTGACCCACTTATTTCGCGTCAAGATACATGACCTGTGTCCAGCCAATTTATCAAGCATCGTCCCAACCGAAGTTTGGCTTCGGCTTCCGCAATGACGTTAAACGTTATTTTGCCACCGGAAAACGTTTTCTAATTTCGGCGGACACCTCGTCAATGGGAGTGCCCCGTCCGGGATGCGCCAGCGCATCATTCGCCCGCCGTTCCAGTTCGGTGATCTGCTCCGGCGAAAGCTCTTCATCCGCAGTGCCAAACTCTAATTCAATAGTTTCAAAGAGCTCACGCCTTTCCGCCTCCGGCATCCGGCGCAGTTCCTCGAGAATTTCAATCGCACTCATGCCCCTAATCTACCCCCTCACCGGAGCCATGCAAATGGAAACTCCGGCCCGGCCAACCGCCCTTTTGCCATGATTCCCCGCGAAATCCTCAAGAAAATCCGGCAGATCGAGCTTCGCACGAACCGCATCGTCACGGAGACGCTCGCGGGCCAGTATCACTCCGTCTTCAAGGGCCAGGGCATGAACTTCGACGAGGTGCGCGAATATCAACCCGGCGACGACGTGCGCGCCATTGACTGGAATGTCACCGCGCGGATGAACCACCCGTTCATCAAGAAGTTCGTCGAGGAACGCGAACTCACCCTCATGCTGCTCGTGGATGTCAGCGGCTCCGGTCTGTTCGGGTCGCTGGAACAATCCAAGCGCGAACTCGCCGCCGAAATCGCCTCCGTGCTCGCCTTCTCCGCCATCCGCAACAGCGACAAGGTGGGCCTCATTCTCTTCAGCGACGAGGTGGAAAAATACATCCCGCCGCGCAAGGGCCGCAGCCATGTGCTGCGCGTCATCCGCGAAGTGCTGTTCTACGAACCCAAACATCGCGGCACCGACTTAAACGGGGCCTTGGAATTTCTGCTGCGCGTGCAGGCGCACAAGGCCATTGCCGTGGTCATCTCGGATTTCATCGGCTCCCCTGCCATCCCCCGGCGTCCGGGCAACCGGCAACCGCGCCCGCAGATGCTGTTGCTGGAATCGCTCGCCCAAGCCTCGTTCACCATGCTGCGGCAGGCCAACCGCCGGCACGACCTCGTGGCCGTGCAGGTGACCGACCCCCGCGAACTTGAACTGCCCGCGCTGGGCCGGCTCATCTTCCAAGATGCCGAGACCGGCGAAATCGTGGAGGTGAACACCGGCGACGCCCGCAAGCGCGACGCCTTCGCCCTGCGTCAGGCGCGCGCCCAGGAAAGCCTCGCCCAGGTTTTCCGCAAGGCCGGCATTGACGCCATCCAGTTGCGCACCGATCAACCGTATGGGGCCGCGCTGGGCCGGTTCTTTGAAACCCGCGAGAAACGGAGGCTGCGCGGATGACCATCAACTCCAACTCCCCTGCCGCCGCGCCCACCGCGCCCGCCATGGCGGACATCCGGGACATCCAGCCGCCCTTCGCCATTTCCAGTGGCCAAGACTGGCTCTGGTGGGTTCTGCTGACCCTCATCCTCGCCGTGATTGCCTGGCTGCTCTGGCGCCGGTGGCGGCAGAAGAAAGCCACGGTTCCGGCCATTCCCCCGGTGCCCGCGCACATTCGGGCCAAACAGAAACTGGCGGCGGCCCTCGCCCTGATCGGCCAGCCGAAACCGTTTTGCATCCAGGTTTCCGATACCGTCCGTCATTACCTGGAGGAGCGCTTTGAAATTCATGCACCCGAGCGGACCACCGAGGAGTTTCTTCGCGAGCTGCGCGGCACCGACCTGCTGCTGGCCGACCAAAAAGAAAGTCTGGGCCGGTTTCTGGCCAGTTGCGACCTGGTAAAATTTGCCAAATACGAGCCGGGCCAGGCCGAGTTGCAGGGCTTGCATGATTCCGCCCTGCGCCTGGTCGAGGAAACCGAGCCGCCGCCCGTTGTGGCGGGTGCCGCCCCGGCGGAGAACCGTCCATCGTGAATTTGCCATGACCTTTGCCCATCCCTGGATGCTGTTGTGGTTGCTGCTCATCCCGCCGCTGGCGTGGCTGCGGGGGCGGCGCGGCCTGCCGCCCGCGTTTGTCTATTCCTCCGTGCAACTGGTGCGCGGCCTGCAAAACCTCTCGCGCTCACGCCCGGGCGGCTTTCTCCCCGCCTGGCGCTGGCTGGTGCTGGCCCTTTTCATCGTGGCCCTCGCCCAACCCCGGCTCATGAAAAGCCAGACCGAAATCAAGGCCAGCGGCGTCGACATCGTCTCCGCGCTGGACATGTCCGGCAGCATGGTTTCCGAGGACTTCGTCGTGAACGGCCGGCGCGTGAACCGCTTCAACATGGCGCGCACCGTGCTGAAGGATTTCATTGATCACCGACCTAATGACCGCATCGGCCTAGTGCTCTTCGCCTCGCAGGCCTTCATCGCCACCCCGCTCACCTTGGACCACGACTACCTCCAGGAAAACCTCGACCGCCTGGAGATTGGTGACATTGACCAGAATGCCACCGCCATCGGCGACGGCCTCAGCACCGCCGTCAACCGTTTGCGGGACCTCAAGTCCAAAAGCAAAATCGTGATCCTCATGACCGATGGCGAAAACAACTCCGGCAAAATTGATCCCCTGCTCGCCGCGCAGGCGGCCGCCGCCGTGAAGGTGAAGGTCTATACCGTCGGCATTGGTGAACAAGGCTCGGCCCCCATGCCGGTTGGCCGGAATCCCTACACCGGCGCAACCATGTATCGCGACGTGCCCGTGGATGTGGACGAGGTGACGCTCAAGAAAATCGCCGAAAAAACCGGCGGCCGCTACTACCGCGCCGACAACGCCGAGAAATTCCGTCAGATTTACGCCGAAATTGACCGGCTGGAACGCACCGATGCCACCGTCAAAAAGTTCACCGAATACAAGGAGCTGTTCCCCTGGCTGGTCGCAGCCGGATTGGCCCTGCTCCTGCTGGAACTTGTCCTCGGGCAAACCGCATATCGGAGGTTGCCATGAAAAACCAAACTCAACTCGCCAGCCAAACGATGAAAAATCTCTTCTCAGGTAGCAGCCGACGTGAGGAGGCTCAAACATCTTTGGAACCGCTAATTTATTTGGAGCCTCCTTACGTCGGCTGCTACCACTTTAACGGGCAGCAAACCAACCTGTGACATGAGATTTGAAAACCCCCATTTGCTCTGGCTGCTGCTGGTGATTCCGCCGGTGCTGGCGCTCTTCTTCTGGTGGGCGCTCCATACGCGGGAAAAGCTGCTGGCACAGTTCATCCACTCCCGGCTGCTCTCCGGCCTAACGGTCGGCATTTCCCCCGCCCGCCTGAAAATCCGTTTCGGCCTCGCCGTGCTGGCCACCGTATTTTTGGTGCTCACCCTCGCCCGCCCGCAGCGTGGATTTGAACTTCAGGAAGTGGAGCAGCGCGGCCTGGACATCGTGGTGGCCGTGGACACCTCCAAGTCCATGCTCGCCACCGACATCACGCCCAACCGCCTCACCCGCGCCAAGCTGGCCGCCCTCGAACTCATGCAAAAGGCCGCCAGCGACCGTCTGGGCTTGGTGGCCTTTGCCGGCGACGCCTTCCTCGAATGTCCGCTGACCATTGACAACACCGCCTTCTCGCAGAGCGTGCAGGCGCTGGACGTGAACTCCATCCCGCAGGGCGGCACCGCCCTCGGCACCGCCATTAACACCGCCCTGGCTGCCTTCAAGGAAAAAGGCCATTACAAGGCCCTCGTGCTCTTTACCGATGGCGAGGACAACGATGTCGGCGCACTCGAAGCCGCGCAGGCAGCCGGCAAGGCCGGACTCAAAATTTACACCGTCGGCATCGGCACCAAGGAGGGCGACCTGCTCGACCCCAATTTGGTGCGCGATGAAAATGGCAACGCCGTCAAATCCCACCTGAACGAAACCCTGCTCCAGCAAATCGCCGCCGCCACCGGAGGCTTTTACATGCCCCTGCGCGGAGCCAACGTCATTGATGCCATATATGACCGCGGCCTCGCCACCCTGCCGAAGGCCGAGGGCCATGAGAAGTTGATTCGCCGCTACCACGAACAGTTCCAGTGGCCGCTGGCCATCGCCATCCTGCTGCTGGTGGCCGAGCTGTTCTTCCCCGAACGCAAGCTGGAGCAGCGCAAGCCCGCCCCCGCCCCACCCGCCACCGCCAAGGCCGCCCTGTTGTTCTTGGTGGCGTTGCTGGGCCTGGCCGGCGCCGCCGCGGCCTCGCCAGCCGACGCCCTGCGCGCCTACAACTCCGGCAATTACACCAACGCC
>Ga0007882_10000383_pt1 | contig 26202 bp, 17 predicted proteins | sample CryBogCBH12Aug01_FD_71195 | JGI IMG/M metagenome (GOLD analysis project Ga0007882, IMG submission 71195) | Freshwater microbial communities from Crystal Bog, Wisconsin, USA - CBH12Aug09.1 | ecosystem: Environmental > Aquatic > Freshwater > Lake | place: Crystal Bog, Wisconsin, USA | collected... | reverse complement strand
CCAGTGTTTCCACTTGCAGGCGCGAGACCGGATCAGCAATGCCTTGCTCCCTGGCGGTGGTTGGCACATTGTGGTCGGCAACCGCTAAATTGCGGTCGATCCGCCAAGGTTTCCTACCTGCCAGACGAAGCCCGTCAAAGGCTTGCGGCGAGGTGACTTCATGCACCAAATGGCGGTCGATATAGATCAATGAAGACCCGTCATCCTCGGTGTGGACAACATGGTCTTCCCATAATTTGTCGTATAAGGTTTTACCAGGCATAGGTTTGGCTGTCGAAAGTAGCTGTTGAGGGGGCAGTGTAAACTAAATTTAGTCCAGTAGGGCGAACAATTGGCTGGTGATGCCATCAACCGGCCCCACGCCAGCGATGGAGCCAAAACGGTTGGTGCGGCCTTGGGCGGAGTAAAAGCCCACCAGCGGTTTGGTTTGCTCATGGTAAACGTGCAACCGCTTACGCACGGTTTCTTCTTTGTCATCATCACGTTGCACTAACGGTTCGGCAGTCTGGTCATCTAGCCCAGCATTTTTGGGCGGGTTGTATTCGATGTGGTAGCTGCGCCCAGAAGCCAAATGCACCCGCCGTCCTGCCATACGTTTGACAATCTCCTCATCGTCAACGACAATTTCAATCACGCAATCAATGTTGATGCCCATGCTGTCCAAGCCTTCAGCTTGTGCCAAGGTGCGTGGAAAGCCATCCAGCAAAAATCCCTTGCTGCAATCGGCTTGGGTGATGCGTTCTTTAATCAGCCCCAAGATAATATCGTCTGAAACCAGTCCGCCCGCATCCATGACTTTTTTTGCCGCCAGGCCGAGCGGCGTGCCTTCCCTGACCGCCGCACGGAGCATATCACCTGTTGAAATTTGAGGGATACCATATTTTTTGGTAATAAACTGGGCTTGTGTTCCTTTACCAGAACCGGGGCTCCCTAACAGGATAATGCGCATAAAAAACTCCATTGTATGGTTACTGCTATCGGTAAAAAAATTCCGTTCGTTGGCTATTATAAGCGGAAAAAATTAAGCCGATTATTCTATAACACTTCTTCGCTGATCACCTTTAAAAATACACTTATTTTTGCTGCAAACCCCTTATGGGCTGTGCGGGCAGGATACCGCCAACCTACCGGCAATGCAGCCAGTGCAGACAGTGCTATATGAAAGGTATACAATCAAATTACCTAAACCAGCCAATTGAGTTGATACCGGCATCCACCTTTGATGGTAAAATGACCGTTGTTCAAGCGCATTCGTCAACAACCAGGGCGGATAGCCTCCAGAAATATGTCCAGCCCCCTATAGCACCGCTTTTGGATAGCCATAATGAGTACACTGCTTAAACTTTTTCAAGATTCATCATCCCTTTATGGCAGCAATGCAACCTTTATAGAAGACCTCTACGAACGCTATTTGGAAGACCCTGAGTCGGTGGATGCCAGCTGGCAAGCCCAGTTTAACAAGATTCGCCGAGGGGTGAATTATGAAACGCCCCATAGCCCAGTTTTGGAGCGGTTTGCCCAGTTGGCCAAGTCGCCTGCCAAATTGTCGCAATTGCAAGGATTTACCGAGCAAAGTGTTAAAAAACAATCGGCGGTGGCACGGCTTATCAACCATTATCGGGTGCGTGGCCATCAGATTGCCAATAATAATCCGTTAGGCAAAACCAACCCGCCACCCTTGGATATGGACCCCGCCTACTACGGGCTGACTGAGCCGGACATGGACACCTTGTTCGACACTGGTTCATTGCTTGACCAAAGCCGCTTGCCGTTGCGCGATATTGTCGCCAACCTGAAGAAGATTTACTGCGGCAGTATCGGCTCCGAATACATGCACATTGTTGACACCAAAGAGCGGCGTTGGCTGATCAACCGGCTAGAAACGCCCCGCGACAAGCAAACCTTTGATGCCGACAAAAAACGTTGGATTTTAAATACCCTGACCGCTGCCGAAGGGATTGAACATTACTTGCAAAACCGCTTTGTGGGCCAAAAGCGTTTTTCACTGGAAGGCGGCGAATCGTTAATACCGGTGTTGGACGAACTGATCCAATGTGCAGGTAGCCGAGGCGCCAAAGAAATCGTCATGGGCATGGCGCATCGCGGGCGCTTGAATGTGTTGATCAACATCTTGGGCAAAAGTCCTGCCAGTTTGTTTGACGAATTTGCCGGGACTTTCAAAACCACCCCCGGGGTCAATGCGGGGGATGTCAAGTACCACATGGGCTTTTCGTCCAACATCAACTCGCCTGGCGGGGCCATCCATTTAACGCTGGCGTTCAACCCATCGCACCTTGAGATCATCAATCCGGTTGTCGAAGGCTCAGTTAGGGCGCGCCAAGACCGCGCGGGCGAAAATGCCATTAACAAAGTGATACCCGTGTTGGTGCACGGTGACGCGGCATTTTCCGGGCAGGGCATTGTGATGGAAACCCTGAACATGTCGCAAACCCGTGCCTTTTCCACCGGTGGCACTATCCATATTGTCCTCAACAACCAAATTGGCTTCACCACCAGCAACCCTAAAGATGCCCGCTCAACATTGTATTGCACCGATGTGGCCAGTATGATCCAAGCCCCCGTGTTCCATGTCAATGGCGACGATCCCGAAGCCGTGTTGTTTGTCACCAAGCTGGCGGTTGATTACCGTATGAACTTCAACCGTGATGTGGTCATCGACTTGATTTGCTATCGCCGGTTGGGGCACAACGAAGCGGATGAACCGGCGACCACCCAGCCCATGATGTATCAGGTCATCCGTAAGCATAAGACCACCCGCAAATTGTATGCCGAGCAATTGCTTAAGGAAGGCGTTGTATCCGCTCAAGATGTGCTGGCTATGGAACAGGATTACCAACAACGGCTTGAAGCGGGGCAGATTGTTTCCCGCCCTGTGGTGGTCAACCCTGACTACTCGTATTCCAACCAATGGAACCAGTTCTTAAACAAGCATTGGAATCAAGTTTGCGATACCGCCGTGCCTTTGGAACGCATCCGCTTTTGTAACGACCGGATGCAACGGATGCCTAGCCATTTTGAATTGCATCCACGGGTTGCCAAAGTGATGGAAAACCGCCGTAAAATGGCGGCTGGTGCCATGCCGTTGGATTGGGGTTTTGCCGAAAATTTGGCCTACGCCACGTTACTGATGGAAAAGCACAACATACGCCTGACCGGTCAAGATGTCGGGCGCGGCACATTCGTCCATCGCCATGCGGTATTGCATAACCAAATCAACCACAAAACCTACACCCCGTTGAAGCATTTGGATAAAGATCAAGGGCGTGTGCAAATTTTCGACTCATTGCTGTCCGAAGCGGGCGTATTGGGCTTTGAATATGGCTACAGCACCACAACCCCAAGCACCTTGGTCATTTGGGAAGCGCAATTTGGCGATTTTGCCAACGGCGCACAAGTGCTGATTGACCAGTTTATCAGCTCAGGGGAAACCAAATGGGGTCGCTTATGCGGCTTGGTGATGCTATTGCCACATGGTTTTGAAGGCCAAGGCCCGGAACATTCTTCGGCACGGCTTGAACGTTACCTGCAATTATGTGCCGAACATAATATGCAAGTGTGTAGCCCGACCACACCGGCACAAATTTTCCATTTGTTGCGCCGCCAGCTTATCCGCCCTTACCGTAAGCCGTTGGTGGTGATGAGCCCCAAAAGCCTGTTACGCCATAAACTGGCGGTATCCACCTTGGAAGACCTGACCCATGGGCAATTCGAACCCATTATTGGCGAACAGGATGAATTGGACGCCAACCAAGTCACCCGCCTGGTTTTGTGTTCAGGCAAAGTGTATTACGACTTGCTGGAAGTACGTCGCCAAGATGAGGCGAATCATATCGCCATTGCCCGGCTAGAGCAGCTCTACCCCTTTCCGGCTGACCTGTTTAAGGCGGAAATTGCCAAGTACCCCAACCTACAAGCATTTGTCTGGTGTCAGGAAGAACCTAAAAACCAAGGTGCTTGGTACAATTCAAACCATAATTTTATTGATAACCTGCCACCTTCCATCAAAGTAACCTATGCTGGTCGGGCGGCTTCCGCATCACCGGCGGTTGGCAGCTTCCAAGTCCACATTGAACAGCAAAAGGCTGTTGTACAATCGGCCCTATACGGCACACCCTCAGGAAAATAACATGAGCATTGAAGTCCTAGTCCCTACCTTACCCGAATCCGTCGCCGACGCCACCCTGATTACGTGGCATAAAAAAGCCGGGGATACGGTCAACAAAAACGATAATTTGGTCGATTTGGAAACAGATAAGGTTGTGCTGGAAGTGACCGCGCCTGACAGCGGCATCCTCAGCCAAATATTGAAACAAGATGGCGCCATTGTCACCAGTGGTGAAGTGCTGGCTGTACTGGAAAGCCTTGGGGCAGGTGGCGTAACCGCCACGGGCGCTGCTGTTGCTGGACAGTCCGGCACAGAATCTGCCGCCAGCAATACGGCATTAAGCCCATCGGTGCGCCGACTGCTACAAGAAAACACCTTGGACCCCGCTGCCATCACCGGCACCGGAAAAAGCGGTCGCCTGACCAAAACCGATGTCTTGGAACACTTGGGCAAACAAGCCCAGCCGCAAACCCAAGTTCAAGCAGCCCCAGCGCCAGCTGACAGCAAACCGGCAGCCGTTGTTGAACCTAGCCCGGTATTGGTGGCTAGCGGCAACACTGAGCATCGCCCCGAACAGCGGGTGGCGATGACCCGATTACGCGCTAAAGTGGCAGAACGGCTGTTGCAGGCGCAACAAAACGCCGCCATGCTGACCACCTTCAACGAAGTCAACATGCAAAACGTGATTGACCTGCGCAACCAGTACAAAACCCGCTTTGAGCAAAAACATAATGTCAAACTTGGCTTCATGTCGTTTTTTGTCAAAGCTTCTATTGAAGCCCTGAAAAAATTTCCGGCGATCAATGCCTCCATTGATGGCAGTGACATCATTTATCACGGCTACTACGACTTGGGCATTGCCGTCAGCACCCCACGCGGCCTGATTGTGCCGGTGTTGCATGACGTTGATCAACTGGATTTTGCCGGTATTGAAAAAACCATTGCCGATTTTGGCGAAAAAGCCCGTGCTGGCACACTCAGTTATGATGACCTGAAAGGCGGCACATTCACCATCACCAACGGCGGCGTGTTTGGCTCCATGCTGTCAACTCCCATCCTTAACCCGCCGCAATGCGCCATTCTGGGAATGCACGCCATTAAAGAGCGTGCCGTGGTTGAAAATGGCCAAATCGTCATTAGACCGATCATGTATCTGGCCTTGTCCTACGACCACCGATTGGTTGATGGGCGCGAAGCCGTACAATTCTTGGTCACCATTAAAGAATGTCTGGAATCCCCCGCCCACCTTTTGCTTAACATATAACTATGCCAAACACACCTAGCTATGATGTCATTGTAATTGGCGCCGGCCCAGCCGGTTATTCCAGTGCTATCCGCTGTGCCCAACTGGGCTTAAAAACCGCCTGTGTCGATAACTGGCGCGACAAACATGGACAAAGTGGCTTGGGTGGTTTTTATTTAAATTCTGGCTGCGTCGCCACCTTGGCGTTGTTGGAGTCGGCCAAGCTTTACCATAGCTTAAACCACGACCTGAAAACACATGGTATCCATGCCGACAACCTGCACATTGACATTGCCGCCATGGTCGAACGCAAAAACACCATTGTAGAAGGCTTAAGAAAACAAATTGCCAATGATTTTGCGTTTTATAACATTGAACGCATCCACGCCAAAGCCAAATTGCTGGGGCCTGGAAAAGTCGAGATAACCCCAGTACCGGCAGCGGCTGATGATGCCCTTAACGACCCCACACTGGCTACCGGCACGACGGAAAGCTATTTGATAGAAGGCAAGCATATTATCCTTGCCACCGGCTCATCACCCATTAAACTGCGTTATGCACCGGTGGACAACGAGCTTATCTTTGATGCCATTGGCGCATTGAACATGACCTCAGTACCGCAAAAACTGGCCATTATCGGTGCGGGTGTCATTGGCTTGGAAATAGCGGGTATATGGAACCGGTTAGGGGCCGAAACCATTTTGCTGGAAGCGCAAGACAGCTTCCTGTCATTGCCAGACCAACAAATTTCCCAAGAAGCCCACCGCATTTACCGCCAACAAGGCTTGGACATACGTCTTGGCGCACGCGTCACCGCCGCGAAAAAAACCGGACAAAAAGTGCAGGTGGACTACCAAGATAAAAATGGCCCACAAAGTTTAGAAATTGACAAGCTGATTGTCGCTTGCGGACGCAAACCGAACACCGAAAACCTCTCAGCACCAGAAGCCAACCTATTGTTTGATGAAAACGGCTACACCCACGTCAATGAAAAATGCCGCACCAACCTGCCGAACGTTTATGCCATTGGTGATCTGACGTTGCGCGGCCCCATGCTGGCACACAAAGGCATTGAAGAAGGCATATTTGTCGCCGAACAGATTGCCGGTTTGCATAGCCCCATCAACTACAACATCTTGCCGAATGTCATTTACACCGACCCTGAAATTGCTTGGGTCGGGCAAACCGAACAAGCCTTACGGGCTGCGGGCGAACCCATAAAAATTGGCCTGTATCCGTTAGGCACAACCGCCCGCGCCCAAACCTTGGGCAAATCGGAAGGAATGGTAAAAGTTATCACCCACGCCGACAACGACACCATTTTGGGTGTCCATATCATTGGCGTACATGCCTCGGAAATGATTGCCGAAGCTACCTTGGCGATGGAATTCTCCGCCAGCAGCGAAGACCTTGCCCGCACCATCCACGCCCACCCCACCTTGTCCGAAGCCCTGCACGAAGCGGCTATTGCCGTCAAACTGACAGCCCTGCACCCCAAACTGCAAAATAACAACGATGAGCTGTTGTTTGAAGATAATGTGATGACTGATGAGTGATTGGCTGGCTTATAAATAGCGTGAAAGTGCAGAAGATGCGGCAATAATTAATCCCATAAAAAAAGGCCACAACCAGTGGCCTTTTTTTATGGGATTAATAGCCTGATTCGTTGATAATGGATTGTCGGGCGGTATGGGCATTTTATGGTGGGTAAGCAAAATTGATGAATACAAACAAAAACTTTATCGCGCACGTTCGGGCAACTGACCAAACAACCCAAACAGTAGCAAAACATTTATCTGAAGTGGCCGATATTGCAAAAGATTTAGCCCGCAAACTTAACGTGCCGGAAGCAGGTGAATTGATTGGCCTGTTGCATGATTTTGGCAAATACAGCCAAAACTTCCAAGATTATTTAAAATCAGGCACTGGATTGCTTGACCCCGACCTTGATGATGCTTATGTCGATGCCAAAGCGCAAAAAGGTAAAATTGACCATTCCAGTGCGGGCGCCCAATGGTTGTGGCAGGAGCTTCATAGATATGGTGAGTGCGGTAGGCTATGTGGGCAAGTACTGGCATTGTGCATTGCTTCCCATCACAGTGGTTTGATTGATTGCCTCAAGCCAGAGGGTGAAAATGGTTGGCTTAAGCGCATGAACAAGCCAGACCAAGAAACTCATTTGCAAGAATGCCTACAAAACGCCGATTGCCATATCATGGAACACGCCAAACAATTGGCAGACAAGCCTTTATTAAAGGCCATGTTGGCGCAAATCAAATCGGTTTGCACCAGCAACTCCTCCACAACAATCCAACAGTTTTACCTAGGGATATGGACACGGTTTTTATTTAGTTGCCTGATTGATGCCGACCGCATCAACAGCGCTGATTTTGAAAATCCAGGTAATGCAATTTTTCGGAATAACCTTGTGCAATGGCCTATTGCTGTTAGCCGTTTAGAGTGTTACCTTGCAAAACTGCCCTCCCCAACCCAAGATTTCCGCATTAATGACTTACGGCAAAGCATTTCCGATACCTGCAAACGCAGGGCGACAGACCCGCAAGGCATTTACACACTTACCGTACCGACTGGAGGCGGTAAAACTTACGCAAGCTTGCGTTATGCGTTGCACCATGCCCAAGCACATGGACTAGAACGCATCATTTATGTGATTCCCTACACCTCCATCATTGAGCAAAACGCCCAAGCAATTCGTAACGCGATTGAACAAGACGGAGATGAGTTTCCTTGGGTACTGGAACACCATAGCAACTTAGAGCCTGAAAACAGCACGTGGCACAGCAAGCTCGCGGCGGAAAATTGGGATGCACCCATTGTGCTGACAACCATGGTGCAATTTTTGGAAACGTTGTTTAGTGGTGGTACGCGTGGGGTGCGTCGGATGCATCAATTGGCGAATAGCGTCATTATTTTTGACGAAATCCAAACTCTACCAGTCAATTGCACCTACTTATTTTGCAATGCACTGAATTTTTTTAGCTGTTTTACCAAAACCACCGTTGTATTATGCACCGCCACCCAACCCTTATTGGACAAATTACCTGCACCCGAAAAAGGTCAACTCAATATTCCAGCCAGAAACGAATTAATTGAAGATGTGGGCGATCTGTTTCGTCAACTTAAGCGCGTGGACATTAGCGACAAAACCAAACCAGAAGGCTGGTCAGAACAGGAAATTGCCGATTTGGCTTTAGCTGAATTAGCTGGTAAAGGCAGTTGTTTGGTTATTGTCAACACTAAAGCATGGGCGCAAAAACTGTATCTGTTATGCGTAGAAAGCCTTAGTAGCGATCAAGTTTTCCATTTAAGCACTAGCCAATGCCCGGCACATCGGAGCGAGTTGCTGAAAACCATTAAAATACGGTTAAATGATAAACAGCCTGTATTGTGCATCAGCACCCAATTGATAGAAGCAGGGGTCGATATTGATTTTGCCAGTGTCATCCGTTTTTTGGCAGGGTTGGATTCTATTGCCCAAGCAGCCGGACGTTGCAACCGTAATGGGCGGCTGGATACAGCAACAGTACATATCGTTAATCCGGCGGTGGAAAACATTACCCAATTGATCGATATTAAAATTGGTCGGGATAAGGCTCGGCGTATTCTAAGCGAATATCCTGAAAGCGAATTATTAGCACCAGCAACGATGAAACAATACTTTAACTATTATTTTTATGACCGTGCGGGAATCATGGACTATCCTTTAGATAGGCAACATATTGGCATCGATACCAACTTGCTGGAATTGCTTAGCGATAACAAACGCAATACTCACCCTGAACAAGGCTTACAATTACGTCAATCCTTTATGACCTCAGGCAAAGCGTTCAAAGCGATAGATGCGCCGACCCATGCGGTGATTGTACCGTATCAAAATGGCATTGAACTTATTAATGAATTGTGTGGACTGGGTAAAAACTACAATGCATTCCGTTATCACGCATGTTTGAAACAGGCGCAAAAATACAGCGTTAATGTATTTCCTCAAGTATGGCAAAAACTGTGCAGCCAACATGCAGTACATGAAATAGGTGCCGAAGGTGTGTATTATCTGGATGAACGTTATTACCATAAAGCATTTGGCTTATCTGAGCACATTGTCAGCAAAGCTGATGCTAATATTTTCTAAGCACTCCACAAGGTTGGGGAACAAGTATCGCTTGTGGTTCAACCACAGAACTCACAGATAAAACCCTGTATCCACGCAACAAACCGGATTAACGCATGAAAAATGAAATCAGTTTCCGCCTATGGGGGCGTTATGCCTTGTTCACAGACCCTATCACTAAAATCGGCGGTGAAAAATGCTCTTATCACTTACCAACTTATGAAGCCATAAAAGGCGTATTGAAATCTATTTATTGGAAACCTACCTTAATTTGGCATGTTGATAAAATCCGAGTGATAAAGCCATTGCGCACCCAGACCAAAGGAACCAAGCCATTGGTCTGGAACGGGGGCAATAGTTTAGCGATTTACACTTTTCTGCACGATGTCGAATATCAAGTGCAAGCACATTTTGAATGGAATATCCACCGTCCAGAACTGGCAGCCGACCGGAATTATGGTAAACACTGCAATATTTTGCAACGCACTTTAGAAAAAGGCGGTAGGCAAGATATTTTTTTGGGTATCCGTGATTGCCAAGGCTATGTCGAACCCTGTCAGTTTGGTGTAGGCAAGGGAGCTTATGATAATATCGATGAACTGGCATTCGGTTTGATGTTCCACGGTTTTGACTACCCCGATGAAACGGGCGTTGACGAGCTTCGTAGTCGTTTTTGGTATCCAGCTCTAAAAAATGGCATATTGCAATTTCCGCACCCAGAGGATTGTCCAATACATCGCGTGGTACGACCAATGACAAAAAAAGCGTTTGTGGTTAATGAAAATTTGTTATCTGTTGCGGCAGAGACAGAAGAGGGCTTGATATGAGTTGGATGGAAAAGCTTTATCAGTCTTACCAAGCTGCACAAGCATTAGATTTGCCTGCCGAACAAGCCATAATGCCAATAAGCCACACGCCACAGAACGCACATATCAACATCGTTATTGATGGAAATGGTCATTTCAGGCGTGCGTCAGTGCTGGAAAAAACCACGATTATGCTGCCAGCAACAGAAAGTTCCGCCAGCCGCGGTAGTGGAGAAGCTCCCCATGCACTGGCTGATAAATTGCAATACGTTGCCAAAGATTATGCAGCTTATGGCGGCAAGAAAAAAGCCTATTCTGGTAGTTATTTAGCCCAATTACAAGCATGGTGTAATTCTGCACATGCTGCCCACCCTAAGGTACAGGCAATACTCAGTTATGTTGACAAAGGGACAGTGATTGCTGATTTGATTGCCGAAAACATTATTTTTGTAGATGTGAATGGACAATTATTAAGCCAATGGCAAGGACAGAGCAACACTACACCGCAGTTATTCCGGTTACTACCTAAAGAAAAAGGGGTATTAGATCAAGGTGCTGCTTTGGTTTGCTGGTCTGTTGAAATACCCGGAGATGAAGTTGCAGATACTTGGAAAGACGCAAGTATTCAAGAGAGTTGGATAGCATTCGATACTGATAAAACTAGTGATATTGGATGGTGTCTAGTCACCGGAACACAGCAAGCCTTAGCGACTATTCACCCTGCCAAATTAAGGCATAGCGGTGATAAAGCTAAGCTTATTTCATCTAATGACAGCAGTGGCTATACCTATCGCGGCAAATTCCTAGATTCAAGCCAAGCCTGTGGCGTTGGTTTTGAAACCACCCAAAAAGCCCATAATGCCTTGCGTTGGCTGATTGAACGGCAAGGGTTCAAAAATGGCGATCAAGCCTATGTTTCATGGGCTATTTCTGGAAAAAACATACCTGAACCGTTACAAGATTCATGGGGGTTGTTTACTGCTTCAGAAGAATTTGACCTAGATTACACTATCAACTTACCAGAAATACCACAGCCAGACCACAGCAGAGACTTGGGTCAGTCCTATGCTTTTCGGCTCAACAAATACATAGCCGGTTACAAAACAAAGTTCCCACCTAACGAACAAATCATCATTATGGGCTTAGATTCCGCTACACCGGGGCGCATGGCTATTATTTATTACCGTGAAATACTTGCCCATGAGTTCTTGGACAGATTGAAAGACTGGCATGAAACCTTTGCTTGGTGGCAACGCCATATTCAAATACTACCCGAACCGACCGATAAAAAACCAAAAACTAAAGTGATATGGCCTGCTAGCACACCCCTGCCGCTGGATATCGCTAAAGCTGCTTATGGTGATAAAGTGGATGATGGCTTAAAGAAAAAGACTATAGAACGCTTGATACCCTGCATTATTGACGGACAAAATCTGCCGCCAGACTTGCTCTTCGCTTGTATCCGCAACGCATCCAACCGAGTTGCATATCCAAAAGACAAGCAATGGCTGTGGGAAAAAAACTTGGGTATAGCTTGCGCATTACATAAAGGTTTCCATCATCGCCACCCCGACCAAAAACTAAGAAGAGATTATACTATGGCACTTGAAGAAAACAACACCTCCCGTGATTACCTATTTGGACGTTTGTTAGCTATTGCTGAACGGATTGAAGATGTTGCTCTAAATATCAGTGGAGAAAATCGCCCAACCACGGCCGCTCGTCTGATGCAACGCTTCGCCGACCGCCCCTATGAAACTTGGCGGACTATCGAACTGGCCTTGCAACCCTATATGCAGCGCTTGCGCGTATCGCGAGCGGGCTTTTTGACCAATCGACTGAAAGAACTCGATGCGATACTTTGCATGTTTGAACCAAAGGCATTCACCAGCAAGATTCCCTTATCCGGGGAGTTTTTGCTTGGCTACCATTGCCAACGCCAATACGCAAAAAACAAATCCGAAATAGACACTAATGAATCTTCAGGAGATGAAGCATGAACGCATTAAGCAAAAAAATTGATTTTGCCATTATTTTCAGCGTTAAACACGCCAATCCCAACGGCGATCCGCTGAACGGCAATCGTCCTCGGACTGACTACGGCGGCTTTGGCGAAATCACCGATGTTTGTTTAAAACGCAAAATACGTGACCGTCTACAAGGTGATGCTCAGGCTATTTTTGTGCAATCCGACGAGAAAAAAACCGACGGTATGGTCAGCCTAAAAAATCGCGCCGAAGCAGAGCAGCCGACTGGCTTAGGTAAAAATGCGTTTAATCCCAAAATACAAAGCAAAGAGGTCACAGCCCTAAAAGCGTGTGAGCAATGGTTTGATGTACGGGCATTTGGTCAGGTGTTTGCATTCGGCAAAGAAGCCGATGCGGCAGGGGTTTCTATTGCCATTCGCGGCCCTGTAACCATTCAATCCGCATTTAGTATAGAACCAGTCAGCATCACTAGCACCCAGATCACCAAAAGCGTCAACAGCGAAGGTGACGGCACTAAAAAAGGTTCTGACACAATGGGTATGAAGCACCGTGTAGACCAAGGTATTTATGTGGCTTATGGTGCAATGACCCCACAACTGGCCGAAAAGACCGGGTTTAGCGATGCGGATGCAGAACTGATTAAAGCCGTATTGCCCAAGTTATTTGAAGGTGATGCCTCATCCGCCAGACCAGAAGGCTCAATGGCGGTGCAAAAAGTGATCTGGTGGCAACATAATTGCCGATTAGGGCAATATTCGTCTGCAAAAGTGCATGGTCAATTAGCAAATTTGATAGAAACACTTAAAACAAGTGCCAATGAAGACCATAGCTTATTAGCTGATCTGAAAAACTTATCAGCTGAAGCATTAGAACTGGGCGATTTAAAGCCGGAAATAATCGACGGTTTCTAGTCAAATATTGGCAAAAACCCATGTTAGTGCTACGACGGACACGAGAAACCCCATGAAATACAAAATCATTCTTGAAACATCAGAAGAAGGTATTGCCGCTTCCGTGTTAGGCTTGCCCGGTTGCCACTCACAAGGCGACACGGAACAGGAAGCTTTGCAAAACATTGTCGAGGCAATCACCGATTATATGGCAGTCGCGTCAGAACTGACCAAGTACAAAACAGTTAAGGAAATTGATATAGTGGAAGGTCATTTTGCCTAAACTAGCGGGGGTCAATCACTTACAAGCCGTTAAGGCATTAGAAAAAAATGGCTTTTGGGTGGCTCGCCAAGGCAAGCACATTGTGATGACCGATGGCAACCGGATTATCACCATTCCCCGCCATAATCCGGTCAATGCCATCACCATGGGCAACATTATCCGTGATTCGGGCATACCGTATGAAACCTTTAAACGACACTTGTAACCCTAGTGGTTGAGCCGCCATGTCCGAAGCCGTTTATCTGTCGCGTCTGCAACATTACCTGTACTGCCCGCGCCAATTCGGCCTGATTGAACTGGAGGCCGTGTGGGAAGAAAACCAGTTTACCGCCGAAGGCCAAGTGCTGCACCAGCACGTCAACCAAGCGGGCCAGCAATCACGCGGGGCTATCCGCACGGTGCGGGCGCTGCGGTTATCTGAAGAGGAATTGGGCATTGAAGGCGTGGCGGACGTGGTTGAATATCACCGCCAAGCCGATGGCTCAGAGATACCTTACCCTATCGAGTATAAGCGCGGCAAACCCAAAACCCACCGTGCCGATGAGGTGCAATTGTGCGCCCAAGCCTTGTGTTTGGAAGCCATGTTGCAAACCAACGTACCCGAAGGTGCATTGTTTTACGGCGAAGTCCGCCGTCGCCATAATGTGCCATTTGATGCAGAGCTACGGGCATTAACACAGCAAACCATTTTGGCCTGCCGAGCCATCATTGCCAGCCAAACCACGCCCAAAGCGGTTTACCAAGCCAAAAAATGCCGCAATTGCTCGTTGATTGACGCTTGTCACCCACAAGATTTTACTAAATCAGCCAGCCAATGGCTGGCAACCCAACTGGCAGAAAACTGATGCGCCCTTTACGCAATGTCATTTACATCCAAACCCAAAATGCTTGGGTACATAAAGATAACGACAATCTGGTCATGAAGGTGGGGGATGAGACCAAGGCACGTATCCCTATCCATAAACTGCAAGGCTTAATTTGCTTTGGGCAAGTCACAATATCGCCTTATCTTATGGCACATTGCGCCGAAAACGCCATCACTATCACTTATCTTAATATGTTCGGTAAGTTTTTGGCGCGGGTCGAGGGACCAATCAGCGGTAATGTTTTGTTGCGCCGCACCCAGCACCTGACCGGACACGACCCCGCCAGAAGCATCCCTATTGCCCGACTGATGCTGACCGGTAAGCTTTATAACCAACGCTATGTGCTAAGGCGTTATCTGCGCGATTACGGTGATAAAACGGACAACCACGCACTAAAAGACTTGGAAACTGCTGAAAAACGCTTGGCACGGTGTATGGAGCAGCTTAACGAATGTCATAGCATTGATACGCTGATGGGGCGCGAGGGCGAGGCCGCACAAGTCTATTTTGGCGTGTTCCAGCAACTTATCCGCCAGCCCGACTTTAGTTTTGATGCCAGACGACGTAGGCCACCCACTGATCCGGTCAACGCGTTGCTATCATTTTGCTATACCTTGCTCATCCATGATTGCCGTTCTGCACTGGAATCAACCGGACTTGACCCCGCCAGCGGCTTTTTGCACCAGCTCCGCAGCGGCAGACCTTCTTTAGCGTTAGATATGGTTGAAGAGTTCCGGCCTATGGTGGACCGCTTTGTGCTGTCACTCATCAACAAACGCCAATTGCTTATCAAGGATTTTGAAACCGATAGCAACGGTGCTGTGATGCTAAAAGAAGAAGCCCGCCGCACCTTGCTGGCTGCTTGGCAAGACCGCAAACAAGACACGTTGTTGCATCGCTGGTTTGATGAAAACGTTCCGGTCGGCTTGTTGCCTTGGTTGCAAGCGCAAATTCTTGCCCGCCATTTAAGGGGCGACTGTGATAGCTATGTGCCATTTTTATGGAAGTGAGTTTACCACCATGATGATCTTAGTGACTTACGATGTCAGTTTTAAAACTGAAACCGGCCCTAAACGCTTGAGGCGAATAGCGAAACTCTGTCAGGTTTACGGTCAGCGGGTGCAATATTCGGTGTTTGAGGTAGAGGTGGATATGGCGCAATGGACACAATTGAAGGATGCGCTAATAAAAAACATGGATGAAGAGGAAGATAGTTTACGGTTTTACTACCTTGGCAATAATTGGGAACGGCGAGTGGAGCATATTGGCGCAAAAAAACCATTGGACTTAAATCGGTTGTTATTGATGTAGTGCGAACCCTAAGCAAGCATGAAAACAAGCAGGCTTTCGCAGCATTAGCAACCCATTGATTTTATATGGGCTTTGTTTTTGTCGATTACAGGATTATAATAAAAAAGGCATTTGCCTTAATAGATTCGCATATAAAAGCGTTTTTCTGCTTTGTATTCAAAATGTTAAGTTAATGCTGTCGCGCCCCCCGTGGGCGCGTGGATTGAAACCCGCTGGGCCGGCGACATCCGCTTTATGAGCGGTCGCGCCCCCCGTGGGCGCGTGGATTGAAACTGCGGAGCATTACACTGAGCGCGACATCATCAAGTCGCGCCCCCCGTGGGCGCGTGGATTGAAACGATTGGACCCGGGACTTGTCAGAAAGGATTAAAGTCGCGCCCCCCGTGGGCGCGTGGATTGAAACTAACCACCTCATGCATGGTTTGCACAATCGCGTGTCGCGCCCCCCGTGGGCGCGTGGATTGAAACCAAATCTTGGTGATGAGACGCGCTACCAAGGCCGGTCGCGCCCCCCGTGGGCGCGTGGATTGAAACGCCGTGAGGGAACGCAACTGACTGGTATCATTGGTCGCGCCCCCCGTGGGCGCGTGGATTGAAACTGTCAATCTGCCGTATTGCAGCCCCCGGTGTCGTCGCGCCCCCCGTGGGCGCGTGGATTGAAACTGGTGCAAGCACAACAGCAGGTTTTGGGCGTTAGTCGCGCCCCCCGTGGGCGCGTGGATTGAAACTGCTGCGCCAATCCCAGTAAATTTCTCGGCGGGTCGCGCCCCCCGTGGGCGCGTGGATTGAAACTGCGACAACTTTTGTGTCCATGCGGCTTTTAGCGTCGCGCCCCCCGTGGGCGCGTGGATTGAAACATGAAGCACAAACGGCTCTGGCCCATCCACCCGTCGCGCCCCCCGTGGGCGCGTGGATTGAAACTCAATAAGGGGCAATGATGAAAAGCGAGTGCAAGGTCGCGCCCCCCGTGGGCGCGTGGATTGAAACCGGGAAGACAACACAGGCATCCCTTATGGGCTGTCGCGCCCCCCGTGGGCGCGTGGATTGAAACCAGCCATAGTGGTACATGCTGGACTCTTCGTTGTCGCGCCCCCCGTGGGCGCGTGGATTGAAACTGTTAGCGGATTGTTAGCCAATAAAACGTTGAAACAATAGCAGCAGGACTATTGCCACTGCCTTCAAACCAAATAACCATAGCGTTTAAGCCGATGCCTTAGGATATTGCGGCTAATGCCGAGCAAGCGCCCTGTTTGCACTTGGTTTTTTTCGCAGTATTCATAAGCTGTCCTAATGATGGCCTGTTCCAGTGTGTCAAACAGATTGTCTTGGGGGAGTTCATATAAATCGGTCAATGCCTTTTCCAAGTTCCACAGCGAAGCGGCGGTTGATGAGGGGCGCTGTGCGTGTTTGGAATAGGACACGAAGAAATTGGGGTTTAAGTGCAAATCATCCGCTTTAATTGCATCCCCTTTGCAAATGAGTAAGGCATGATGGATGATATTTTCCAATTCCCTAATATTGCCGGGCCAGGCGTAGCCCAATAGGGCTTGCTCCGCCTCTGCACTTAAATGAATGCTGTCCAGTTTCATGCGGCCGCAATAGCGTTTCAGAAAATGGTTCGCCAAAGGCAGAATGTCCCCGGCACGTTCTTTTAGCGGCAACAAGCTGAGTGCTGCCACATTTAGCCGGTAGTACAAATCTTCACGGAAATGGCCCGCTTGCACGGCTTCCGCCAAATTGACATTGGTTGCCGCAACCACCCTGACATCAATAGGGATAGTGGTTCTGGCACCCAAACGCACCACTTCTTGTTCCTGCAAGACGCGAAGTATTTTGACTTGTGCCGACAAGGGCAAATCGCCAATTTCATCCAGAAACAAAGTGCCGCCATTAGCGGCTTCAAACCAGCCACTACGCGCATTCAAAGCGCCTGTGAACGCGCCTTTTTCATGACCGAACAACTCGCTTTCCACTAATGATTCCGATATCGCGCCGCAGTTGACGGCAATAAATGGTGCATCTTTGCGGTGGCTCAAGTTATGCACCTGACGGGCCACCAGTTCTTTGCCGGTGCCAGTCTCGCCAATAATCAATACCGTTGCATCGCTAGGGGCAATACGTTCTATATAAGCCAGCAGGCGCAACGAGGCGGGGTCATGGAACACCAATGCTGTGGCTCTAATTGAAAGCGCATGTGAACTCAGATTAGGTAAGGTAATCAATGGTTCGCTCTGAAAATTAGAGCTGAGTCCGGCACTGGTCAAATTATGGTTATCAATCATTTGTGAATGTAGTTGTAAAAACCCTTGCCACTAGGCGGCAAGCGGGTTTAAAAACGGGACGTGTCCAACACAGGCTGTCAGCAAACACATGACAATCTGAAGCACGCATTTTAAAGGGGGATTGTGTCTTTGCCAGAAGTCTATCAGACGGCTTGGCAACACATTAATGATATATTTTGATACTGCTATCTAATTTATAGATTTAAATTTTTTAAATGGACTATTAATTAGCTTTATGGCTGGGGCGGGGGGCTTAACCTTGACATTACTGTTGTTATAGCAGCACAGCAGCAACAGCAATTGTTTGCCGGTACGCAGAAAATTTAAAGGGCGGTGAATAAGTAATATATAAATCATGTTGTTATGTTTTGGCACAGGAAGTGCAATAACTGAAGTGACCGATTCAATCGGCATTTTTCAGTTTTACTGCACTTTACAAACATCAAAAGGTACCTATCATGAAAAAATTAAATACTCTCGCAGCGGCTGTTGCACTGGCGGTCGGATCACAAGGTGCCTATGCACTGACTCCTTGGGCAAACGGCACTCCAGACTTGGTTGTTTATACCTCAGGTGGTGCGGCGCAAGATAAAGCTTACGCACAAGTTATCAATGATGTTTTGGCTACATCCGGTTCAGTGGATGTCTTTGCGGATGTTGACCCTGCTGACCCAGCCCAAACAGTGGGTGCCCGCTGGACGGCTTATTATTTTACCGGTAGCTCAACATTGCCTTCAGGTTTGGCAGGCAAAAAAATCTTGCTGGAAAAACGTATTTACGGTGCGGCAGGCTATGGCTTAGTGCCCCTGCTGGCTGGCAGCGGCAGTGCTGGCTTACCTATTGAGCATTTGCTTGTGGCTGGCACAACGGCAGCCCAGTGGGTGGCCAATGGCACACAAAGCTGGAAACAAACCATTTCTAGCACGAATGCCACCACTTATCTGACCCATGTGGTTTCTGATGCCGGTTTCTTAGGTGTCGATCCTAGCATTCTGCTGAAACCAGGCACTATCAATTACCCGACTCCAGTTAACCAGGTTTCAACTGGCACACCTGATGGCAGTACCGGCAGTGTGACTTGGCCAACTAACTTGACTGCAGTGCCTTCAACTGGCAACGCCGCCTTTACCGTATTGTCAACCGGTGGTCTGGTTTATGGCGTTGCTGTCACCCAAGATTTATATAAAGTGTTGCAAGCGGCAGAAAAGCGGGCAGGCAAATTGCCTAGCACCGTCACTATTGGGGCTTACGACGAAGCCAGCTTGCCCAGTCTTAGCCGCAACATCTTGGCCTCGATAATTTCAGGTAAGGTGGGCGCATGGGATCAGATTAAAATTGTTGACACCACTGCCGGCAATACTGTCAAGACTTTGCTGGATCCTAGCATTTTGAGCGATGCGGGCGTAACTGCACCTTTTGTATCACAGACTACCGGCAAAACCCCTATTGCTGTGGGTAATCGCAACAACGGCGCAGCCGTTGGCGCAGTGGCTTATGCGGCATTGCTCAATTACCCTAGCGTTGCCAATTCATTTGCACCTGCCACCGCTGTGCCTAATGACCAGCCGGATGAAGATGCCAGCTTGCCTATCGTTAAACAACCCAACGGCACAACCGATACCGGTAACTTGTTAAAAGACTGGCAAAACGGCACTAATTTGACCGGGTATAACAATGTTAAAAGTGGTTCTGGCTATGCAAACCGTTGGGGTATCGCCATTAACAATGCGGGCGGCAACACTAAGGTGACTGCCGCAGGCACTGGTGGTGACCCTTGGCGTTATATCAAGATTGATGACTATGCCCCTACTATTGCAAACGTTGCATCTGCTGATTACCCACTTTGGGCAGAAGGCACCTTTATTTTCCGTACCGCCAAAGCAAGCGACAAACAATGGGCCAACAAAGTCAATCTGTTCACAGCCTTGGCTAATGCATTGGGAAGCCCTACAGTTGCCAACGAAGTCAATACCAACCAAGCTTGGGGTGCAACAGGTATTTTTGCCACTACTGCTGACCCACGTGGCTTTACTGCCAGCATCCCATTCAACAGTGCTAGCCCTGTAGTGCCGTTGACCCACAAAAATGGCAGTTCAACCCATACTGATATTGTCCCTGTTGCCAACCCTAATTCAAGCGGCGGGCTGGCTTTGCAATTGAAATAAGCTGAATTTTACGCTATCCTACCCAGTGCTGGACAACTAGCAAGTCTTTAGTCCAGCATTTTTTTCTGCATTACGCTGCAATGGCGAAAACCTTTGAGAGGGCTAAGGATTACATTCGGAAAAGGATTTCCTCCCCAACCTCCCTTGCCACTTTGTTCCAATAGTGGCTAATACGTCGCCAATAGCCTACAATGCTCGGTTTACTCTGCCAGGCTATATGCCCCTCCATCATTGAACGCCTGTTTGCATATCCTGCCATGCTTGATGATTTTTATGGCGATATAACTCCAATAAACAGCTACAATCTTCAAAAATCACTTGGTGTTGTCAGTACAGCAGGCCGATAATAAGAGCCAAAAAGGAATAGCGCATGAACAAACAAATTATTGAAGAATATCTCGCCGAATCGCTCAGCCACCTTGAAATGGCACGTGATCATGCCGCCTATTGCGATTCTGTACACACCCAGTCCCGATTGCATAGTTTATGCCAAAACGTTTCCGATTTGCTGGACCAGCTTGAAGACGATTCCCTGCTGATTAGCTTCAAACCCCGCTATACCAGTGCACAGGCGCAATTGTTGTATCAGGTTTTGCAGCATCAGGATGCCGCCAGTTTGCAACCCAACTTGGACAGCGAAAGCTGCATCACCTTAAATGAGGCGCTGGCCAATCTGCGGATGGAATTATTGGCTTATGCCGCTCAAGGCGACGCCGTTGATCCTAACGCATCACACACGGACTGCTATAGCTTTGACGATCCTGTCGATGGCCAATAATGCCCCCAACCCTTACAGCCAGTAAATAATGCGGCAGGGCAGCGGCTTATGTCATTTATGCGCGTCATCGAACGGGAATGCCGTGCTTTACCCGACCCTTTAGGCAGCAACACAGAAGATGCATTGCGCTGTTGGTGCGGGCAAAACCCCGGTTTTGCTGCTACGGCAGAATTTGCCGCCGCCATGGTCAAAGTCTGGGCATGTAGCCCATTTGTTGCCGATCACTGCCAACGCAACCCCGCTTTATTATCCGCTTTGCATAGCTCCGGCGATCTCACAAGCAGTTACACCCCATTGACCTATATCCAGCAACTGGCCTTATTGCAGATCAATAGCGAAACGCAGCTAATGGCTGGGCTTCGGCACTTCAGGCAAAGGGAAATGGTCAGGATTGCTTGGCGTGATTTGGCCGGCTGGGCCTCATTGGCTGAAACATTGCTCGATTTGTCTATGCTTGCCGAGGCTTGCATCCAATATGCGTTGGCTTTTTTGTATCAGCAAGCTTGTGCCAAGAAAGGTACGCCTTTATTGTCCGACGGTAACCCACAACAAATGGTGGTGTTGGCTATGGGCAAGCTAGGGGCCTATGAACTCAATTTCTCATCGGATATTGACCTGATATTTGCCTACCCCGAGAATGGCGTGTTGCCAGACCGCAAGGCAACCAGCTACGGTGAGTTTTTCACCCGATTATGCCAAAGCCTGATTAAGGCGCTTGATGAAATCACTGTAGATGGCTTTGTGTTCCGCATTGATATTCGCCTGCGGCCTTATGGGGACAGTGGCGCGGTGATCATGAGCTTTGAAGGCATGGAAACCTATTACCAAACCCAAGCACGCGAGTGGGAAAGGTATGCCATGATCAAGGCCCGCCAAGTGGCTGGTGATTTTAACGCTGGTGGGCAGTTGATGGCGATGCTGCACGCCTTCGTTTATCGGCGTTATGTGGATTATGGTGCGGTGGAAGAATTACGCAACCTAAAAGCGCAAATAAACCAAGAGCTGCGCCGTAAAGATAGGCTCGATAATATTAAGCTGGGGCAGGGCGGTATCCGCGAAGTTGAATTTATCGGCCAAGTATTTCAATTAATCCGTGGCGGACGCGAAAAATCGCTGCAAATACGCGGTATCTTGGCTGTGTTGGCACGTCTGCCCGCACTAGGGCTAATGAGTGTACACGATGCCGAAACCCTCCAGCAGGCTTACGGCTTTTTACGCCACGTCGAAAACCATATCCAGCAACACCAAGACCAACAAAGCCATGATTTGCCCATTGACCCGTTGGTGCGGCAGCGTTTGGCGTGGTCAATGGGTTATCAAAGCTGGCCCGCGTTTAAGGCAAAGCTCGATGCAATCAGGGTACAGGTGCATGACTTGTTCGGGCACGTTTTTTCGGTGTCTGGTCCGGCACAACAAGACCCCGCTTGCCAGCATTTGTGGATGGGGGTGGGCGAAGGGCAAGAACTGCTGCACACTTTGCAACAGCTTGGCTTCAACCACCCTGCTGCCAGCCTGAATGCCATCCGCCAATATAAGCGTTCGCCCGCTATCAGGCGCTTGACCGCGAAAGGTGCGGCGCTGATGGACCGGCTGATGCCGCAGTTGTTTGCCGCCTTGCAACACGTTGGTAATCCCGACGAGACATTACAACGTATCCTTGCTTTGTTTGAAGCCGTTGCGGGCCGTAATGTCTATTTGGCCTTGTTGTCGGAAAATGCCGGGGCGCTGGCACAGCTGATACGCTTATGTGCTGCCAGCCCTTGGCTGAGCGGGTATCTGGCGTTATATCCGGTGTTGTTTGACGAACTGCTGGACCCCCAAGCACTTTACCAACCGCTGCACAGCGACGATTTGGACAGGCAACTTAGCGTTTTGCTGGCCTCTTACACCAGCCAGGACACCGAGGCCATGCTCTTTGCGTTAAGGCAGTTCAAACATAGCCATGTGCTAAAAGTGGCGGCGGCGGACATTATGGGGCTTATCCCCGTCAAGGTGGTCAGTGATTACCTGACTTGTATCGCCGAAAGTATCATCAAACACGTTTTGCAATGTGCGTGGCGCATGGTCACTGAAAAACACGGTAGCCCGCCAGGCATGTCCGCGCAAGCAATGGGCTTTGCCGTATTGGGTTTTGGCAAACTGGGTGGTTATGAACTGGGGTATGGCTCCGACCTTGATTTGGTGTTTATAGCGGATTACGCTTCCATCAACGGTGACACCCTGACCGATGGCGAAAAGCCGCTGGGCTGCGCCCAATTTTACGGGCGTTTGGGCTTAAAAGTCCGCCATATTCTAGACACCCAATTGCTGTCCGGCAAATTGTACGATGTTGACATGCGCTTACGCCCTCGTGGCGATTCCGGATTGCTGGTACCTACTTTCAATAGCTATCAAGACTATCTGCAAAACCAGGCTTGGACATGGGAACACCAAGCCCTGGTCAGGGGGCGGTTTATTGCCGGTGATGCCCATTTGCAGCAAGCGTTCCATAATATCCGCCAGCAAGTGTTGGCACAGCCCAGAGACCTGCCAACTTTGCAGGCGGAAGTCCTTGCTATGCGTGCCAAAATGCATGATGCAAAGGGGGCGGGCGGTCAGGCCAACCAATTCGACCTAAAACATAGTCAAGGCGGCATAACCGATATAGAGTTCTTGGTGCAATTCATGGTGCTGGCCCATACCGCCCATTTTCCGGCACTGACTGCCTACACCGATAATATCCGCATTTTGACAAGTTTGGCGGACTATGGATTGTTACCCGAAGCCGATGCCGAAGCACTGTCCATTGCTTATTGCAGTTATCGTGATCTAGGCCATAAACGGGTTTTGCAAGGTAGCCAAGCAGTGCTGGATGAGGCAGAAGTGGCACACCATAAGTGTGCCGTGATGCGGCTATGGGGGCAGTTGCTAGGGCATTGACCGGCTCAGAAAATGGTGCTGGCTTGTCGCCGGTAAGCGCGGGACATGCCCGCGATTGGCAACTTGCCGCCTTTGGCTGGCGGCTACAGCACTGCTAACGTTACAAGCTGCTGGACAAAGCCATTTTCACATTGGTATGCATACTGGAGTTATATTGCAAAGCGGCAGTCAACGCGGCAGGGGTAAGCAGTTGGCTTTCTATCATGCGGTCTGTCCAATTGGAATATTCCATCATTGAATAACTGCTGAACAAAATCTCAACCACTATTTTCAAATACTCAAAGCGTAATTGGTTCTCACATTCTTTTTTAATAAAATCAAATGGGTAGTTGGTGTGCGCCGCCCTCGTTTCGGCTATTAAGGTAGCCAATGTTTTTTGGTATTGGGGCCAAGCCAAATTAAATTTGATCACATAACCTTTATTGTCCCACTCAGCGGCAAACAGCTGGGTTTCTGGGTCAAATTCCCGCCAGATACTGCCCGGTATCAATACTTCAACAGTATCGCCGGTTACCGTTTGGGATGCCGATACCACTTTGGTTTTGCCCCTATTGATAAGTGCTGTGGCATATTGGCGCATTTTCGCGCCTTTATGTACGCCCAGAATAGCCAGATTGTTTTTTATGCCTTCAATTTTGTCGCTGCTGGTGTCATTGATAAAAAATCTTTTTTGGAAAATATCCAATTCTTTTGGCATGTTATGGGAGAATTGTTCGCCAAAGTCGGTGGCGTTCAAATCCCGCATCTTGTGCATCAAGCGGGTGCGCGAGGGGTGCGAATCAACCAGTTCCGGGTTGCAAGGCTCAATATAAATGACCACCCGCTCTTCGCCAAAATGGATGCCGAAGCTGTTCAGTTGCAAGCGTTGCAAGCGTTGCGATTCATTCGGGTTGTAATAAAGCTCATTTTTCCAAAGCAGGCCAACATGCCCCAAGCCATTGAACGCTTCACTATCTTCCAATGCCGTTTCTGACAGTATCCACCAATGGGCCCATACTTCCAGCCCCACGGCTTTAATAGGCAACACGCCGCTTTGCAAGGCATGGCAGTTAAGATAAGCTTTTTGCCCAATAATGGTTTGCCAACATAAGGTCTGGTCTTCATTGCGCTGGGCAACTTGCACATCCAAGCCGCTGGCCGGTAAGGTGAAATAGCGGCTGTTAAGGAAATAGGCAATACCTTTACGGTCTTGTTCGGCGCCCACCTGACGGGTCAGCAGGTTTTCTGCCTTGGCAAAGGTGTCTTCGTCCAAGCTGTTGCCTAGCAGGGTGGCGCAAGCGCCACTGCCACGTTTTTGGATTAATTCGGCAAAATCTTTCGTTGCCAGTTTCCGGTAATGCTCAATCTTGTCGCCATTGCGCCAAGCTTTAATTTCGTAAAGGAAGGTGTTGGGGTTTTTCCATAATGAAAACTCAATGCCTTCGGACTCGCCAAACGGTAAGGTGCGGTACACCATCCCTTGCGTGTTTTCAGGCAAGGCCGATGTTTTGGCGCCAATACCAAAATTGCTGGGCGAAACCGGCTCGCCCAAATTCTTGGCAACATGTGCCGCATTGCCGGAATTGACCAGTTTTGCCAAGTGTTCGGTCACTTGGTTAAAGGTCATGCCGATGCCGTCACCCCAAAAACACAGCTTTTTCGGGTCGTTGGCATCCGGTTCGATACGGATGATGCCGGTAAAATCGGATTCGCCGGTGATTTCCAGCTCCTTGTCCCAACGCCGGTAAATGGCATCCAGTTCATTTTGGAACAGTTCCCGTACATACATATAAGCCGGGGTGCTGCGGTAGAGCATGTCGACAATCAGCGTGAGCGCTGTGTCACCTGAGGTGGACAGGGAAATGCCATTGGGTATAGTTTGTATATCTGCATTCACAGGCTGCTGTTTTTCAAGCAATTGTGCCAAACGCATTTTAAATCTGGTATTGGTGGGCATCAATTCAAGCGCTTTACGGTAAGCGCCAATGGCCGGTGCCAAGCTATTTTCGTATGCTAGGGTATCACCTAATATTGCGTAAACGGCGGGAGGCGTGTTGTTTTTACAGACGGTGATAAGCAAGGCGCACAGTTGGGCAAGCTGCCGTGCCTCCCTTTTTCTGGGTAGGGATTTTTGTAAAAAATCAATTTGGTGGGCCAGTTTCAGTTCAGTGGCAGCTATTTCGGAAACCCTTCTTTTTAGCAAGTGCATAGTTGCAAAATGCACGGAGGTGCTTTCTGTTTCAATAAATAATTCAAAATGATGGTGGGGCTGCTTGGCATCCAACGGCACCGAAAATTTAAAATTACTGAAATTGGCGTGGCTAACGCCCGGAAATTTTGCCACCAGTTCTGGGCTGCTTTGTGGGGCGCAAACCAATTCCAGTGTACCTGGTTGGTTTTTTAAAACGACGGCTATGGCAGGTGCATCGACCCCCAC
>Ga0007882_10000376_pt1 | contig 26562 bp, 20 predicted proteins | sample CryBogCBH12Aug01_FD_71195 | JGI IMG/M metagenome (GOLD analysis project Ga0007882, IMG submission 71195) | Freshwater microbial communities from Crystal Bog, Wisconsin, USA - CBH12Aug09.1 | ecosystem: Environmental > Aquatic > Freshwater > Lake | place: Crystal Bog, Wisconsin, USA | collected... | reverse complement strand
GGCCGCCGCCCGCATCACCGGCCGGGGAAATGTCCCGGGGAGAAAAATCGCGCGTCACTCGGCGGCCTTCCCCGCGGCGGGCACCGACCCCAGGCCGGCAAACGGGAGAAATTTGTTCCGAACACGATGAGAAGACCGTTGACATTCAAATGGCGGGGGATTAAACCACTCCTTTCAGCAAAAAATTAAAGCCAATTATTTCCATGACCTCCCGCATTTTTCTTTGGTCTATCACCTCGGCCCTGGCGGGATTTCTGTTCGGCTTCGACACCGTGGTCATTTCCGGCGCGGAACAGACCATCCAAAAACTGTGGGGCCTGAGCGACGGCCTGCACGGCTTGGCGATGGGTTCGGCGCTCTACGGCACCGTGCTCGGCTCGCTGCTCGGCGGCTGGCCCGCCGACAAGTTTGGCCGCAAACCCACTTTGCTGTTTATCGGCATTCTCTATGTGGTGTCCGCCATCGGCTGCGCCCTGGCCAACGGCGTGACCATGTTCATCGCCGCCCGCGCCATCGGCGGCCTCGGCATCGGCATCTCCACCGTGGCCGCGCCACTCTACATTTCCGAAATCGCGCCCCCCGCGCAGCGCGGACGGCTGGCCGGCATGTTCCAGTTCAACATTGTCTTCGGCATCGTCATCGCCTTCCTCTCCAACGCGGTGATCGCCCATTTCGGCGGCGAGCAGGCTTGGCGCTGGATGCTGGGGGTGGCCGCCATTCCCTCCATCATCTACGCGGTGATGTGCCTCAGCCTGCCCGAAAGCCCGCGCTGGTTGATTGGCCGCCAGGGCAACCGCCCGGCCGGGCTCGCGGTATTGAAACTGATCGAACCGGATTTGCCGCCGGCGCAACTCGATGCTCACGCGGATGAATTAATGGCGGCCGCCCACGCTGAAAAGAGCGTCACCTCCGCTTTCTGGACGTGGCGCTTGCGGGTGCCCATCCTGCTCGCGTTCTTGGTTGCGTTCTTCAACCAGCTTTCCGGCATCAATGCGATCCTCTATTTCGCGCCGCGCATTTTTGAAATGACCGGGCTGGGTGAAAAGGCCGCGTTGCTGCAATCCGTCGGCATTGGCATTACCAACTTGATCTTCACCTTCGTGGGCCTCTGGCTGATTGACCGGCTGGGCCGGCGCACGCTGCTCTATCTTGGCTCGTTTGGCTACATTGTTTCACTGGGACTCACCGCGTGGGCGTTCTTCACCCAGCATTACGCCATCGTGCCGGCGTGCATCTTTGCCTTCATCGCCGCCCATGCCGTGGGCCAGGGTGCGGTCATTTGGGTGCTGATTTCAGAAATTTTCCCGAACCGCCATCGGGCCGAAGGCCAGGCCTGGGGCAGCTTCACCCACTGGTTTTTCGCGGCCCTGCTCACCACCTTTTTCCCCAGAATGGTCAGCGCGTTTGCGCCCGGTTATGTCTTCCTGTTTTTCTGCGGCATGATGGTGCTGCAACTCATTTGGGTTAAAACCATGGTGCCGGAGACCAAAGGCCGGAGCCTGGAAGAACTTCAGCGCGACCTCGGCATCTCCTGAACCGCCAGACCTGGGCTGGCTGACGTCCAAGATCTCCCGCCCTTCCTAAAAATGAACCCGCCATTTTGTTGGCAAATTCAGGGGTGGTCTTGTAATTTTCAGCTGCGCGGGATGCAACCCCGGGAAGCAAAGTCGAAACCCCCGCCTGCAATCCGCGCAAATCGTTGAATGTCCGATGCCGGTGTGGCGAAATGGCAGACGCACAGGACTTAAAATTCTACCGGGAAAATGGACTCATTTGGAACTGTCTGTAAAGCAATGGCCTAGCCGCTGGAAAATTCTGATTTCAGTGACTCGCTTGGACCATTTTGGCCCTGTTTTTCATGACGTGGGATACAAAAAGGGATACAAAGGGACTCAGGTGGACTCACGGGATAAAAAGTCCTGTGCGTCTGCCCAAGCCCAAAACCAGGATACAAAGGGATACAAAGCTCTTATTCCTGATTATCTCGCGCCGAGAACAGGCATAACCTCGATTTACTTGTATACCACCTCATCCCGAATAAATTTTCGCAGGTAACCAGGAAGACCGAGCCAGTATCCCTCGTCGAGCATGGCCGCAATGGGATAAAAAGCCGGGTCCGCGCGCTCAACTGTTTGGCAGTGAATCCTCATGCTCTCCTGGGCCGAAAGTTTGTCTGACTTTAAACAAAGTTCCATGAAGTGGTTGTATGAACACGTTGTCCAATGACCAAGTTTGAAAGCGCATTCGGGTCCCAAAGCTTTGTAACATTGGCTCCAAACCACGGTCATGGCCCTGCCCAACATGAGCCGGGAATGGAGTTCCCGCAGCGTTGGAGTCCTCCATCGCATGGCCACCTTTTCAATCAGCCGTTCAACCGGCAAACCTTCGGCCACCGGATCAGGTGACGAGAAAAAGCGGGTAAATGAAAATTCACGAAACGGAGGAATTTCCTGCTCCAATCTCTCGCCCCGATATTTGTCGCCCAAAGCTCGAATGGGGTCATCCTTGGAATTTTCGGTTCCATCAATCCAATCCGACTCCTGCATCATGCCTTTGCCTTGCAAAAATTCGCGGCATTTCCCCCAACGTTCAGACAGAGTGAGACCGGGGTTATCATGGAAGGTGCCCTGATAGTCCCATGTCTGGTTTGTCCATCTCCGGATTGTCTCCGATTCGGGCGGTTTGGCATCATTCTTCCAAGCAGCGATTTGCCGGCGGGCATTGTCAGGGTCGGACGACGCACCACACAGCTTGTCGGCCAGGTTTTCCAGACTTCGCCCCAGCAAATCCTCCCACCACGCCAAAACCTGTTGCGATGGCATGATGATCCTGATGGGGGGAACGGAATCCGGACTGGATTCAAACGTGGGCATATACCAAAGCCGGCCTCCAGGCATTCCGGACTCCGGGTTGTTTTCCGTGAAATGATAATCCACCAGTGTTGATGAAAAATACGGTATGACGAACCCGGACAGCCAATACTGCAAGGCGATCCGGGAGTTCTTGCAGTCAGCCAGGCCAGCCAACACAAACTGATGACGCCAGCAGAATTCAATCAGGTCTCTCAGCAGTTGGTCTTTCGCTAGGCTTGCCACCCCGTTTTCATCGACGGGCAATCCGGCAAATCGGCCGGGGCTTTTTGACCACTGGTCCAGAATCTCCCCGGTCTTTCCGAGTGGAAGCGTCTGCGCACTCGCCTCATGCCAGATGGCGTCCAGCACCGACCGGGCAACCTGCTCGATTTTTTCCCTGGATAAATCCCTGCCTTTCGCCAGACGTTCAACCTGCTTGTGAGTGAGCGGATTGCCATCCCTGCGTATGTCAAAGACGTCCAGCAGGAATTTCAAAATCTCCCCGAGTTCGGGGATATGCGGATTTGAATTGGAATTTTTCATGGTTTTTAAGACCCGCACCCCGACGAAGGGATGCGGGTTGCATTTGCTGGCTCTTATTTCCCGCCGTTCTTGGCCGCTGCCGCCTGGGCGCGGGCGGCAAAACTGCCCGTCGCAACCTTGCCGGCGTTGTTCCGGGCACCTGCCGATTGGACCCGTGCTGCCGCTGCCTGAGTCATCCTTGAACCGCCTTTTGATCCACTTTTCATGTTCATTCCTTTGGTTACGCAAGGCTTAATTGCCCTGCTCCCAAGATTCTCGCTGAATACCGGTTTCCAGTCATGGACTCCAATTGGACAGTGAATTCTTCCGATTGCAAATTAACGGCTTGCAGCAATCCGGGAAGGCAGTTCTCCGTTCCGATTTCTGCCCTATCCAAATTAAGCCACTTTGTCAGCCGTCAGTTTTTGCAGAAAACGCCAGATGGCAACCATCGCAAATGTGTCCCGCTCGCAGTACAGCCTTAAGTCACGGGCCGTGATGTCTCTCTCAGTTTGGCTGGTTTGCGGTGAGGTGATTTTGTCCCAGCTTTGGGACGCCGTCCCGCCCTCCCGAATTGCCAAATCCGCATAGGACAATTCCGGCACCAGCACTGGGAGAACATCCTTGATGGACGTGCCTCCCTTGAAACCCTTGTGGACATAAAGCTGTTTTGAAAAAATGTCCATCAGGTCATAGACCCGGCTGTTGACCGAATCCAGGAAGGATTTTGCCGCCGGAATTCGCTCACCCAGTTGAACGTTGATGCCGCACTCAAATTTCTTGTTCCAGACCACCACACTCCCGGTTTTTCCGATATGCCCTTGCAACGAAGCACACATGGCCGCGCTTGGATCACCGGGAGTCGTGGACAGGAATTCCTCATGCCGGGTTTCCGGGCCTCTCGTCGGCCCGGCCCCGCGCCAAAGGACGGGTCCTTTGGAAACCGCCTAGCTTGAAATGGTGATTGAACTCAATTATTCTGCAACCGAGATTTTCGTTTGCCACGAACGATTGGTTGATGTCCTTCCAGTTCGTCGATAACAAGCTCTCTTAATTTTCCCGTTTTCTCCATTTCTTTCAGATCGACCAACAACCGTCGAAGTTGCGCTGCAAAATCAACATGGTTGTTTGATTTTACCGACGAAAGAAGAAATTCAACTGCCTTTAGCGAGACGAAAGCAACGGTGCGATATACTTGGGCAGTTTTTTTGTCCTTAAAAAAGAACATGTTGAAAAATTCTGCGTGCGTTGACTGACTGTAGTCGGCGTATTCAATCGCATATATGCGGAACAGGCCGGCCTCAACAGCGCAGTCGATCGGAGCCCATTTCAGTTTTTCAGTAATTTGATGTCTTTGTCTCAGGTCTTTTGCCATTTCACTGTGGCTATCCGCCTGTTCTTGTAAATATTTTTTCAGGTTTTCCGACGAGGTTTTTTTGATTGCAACTCTTTCGTATTCGGCGGTCTTTTCAAGATCATAAACAATTTTTTGTCCTACAAAATTATCATTGCGGGTTGCTGCTCCAAGAATAAAAAGGCTCTCCAGCATACCACGAACAAGCAACGGGGCCGAAGACGCTCGTTTTTTATCTTCCAAATCTAATACATCTTCGGCTGTATTCAGAACATTTTTTGCATGAGAAAGAATGAAGGTGTGCCGAAAAGCGGAATATACGTTTTCGCTTTCATCGGGCTTCTCTACACCCGCGAGGACCGAGTCTAACAAATCGCAAGACTGTTCGGTCAAATCTTGAAGTTGCATAGTCATTTTTGAGTTGTCGCCTTTCTGATAACGAATTCTTTATGGCCAAGGCGCTATAAAATCAAATCAGACCCAAACTTCAGGACGAATTTGGCAACCGCATCACCTGATATCAAACCGATTGGAATTTGCTTGTTCAACCCACCGTCACTCTCGGGTCTAGCCAATTTCGAGCTCAATTCCTCGATGGCCTTTTCCAGGTTAGGCGTGCTTTCAGCAGTCGTAATCAGAAGTCCCGCATTGGCTCCAAAGACCTTAATCGCATCCTCAATCTGGTTAACTGCATTTGTTTCCCAATGCAGGTCAGTGTATGACTTTACTTGGACCACGAGGCACTCCTGCGTTTCAAGTTCTGAAATTGGAAGTCCAGAGCGGTACGTGACAATCAAATCCGCTCCGTTGTCCGTACCCCATCCCTTTTGCCGGCCATGTTCCTTAACGTCGACGACACTCGGCACATTCCGGAAGATTTCCGCGATAAAGCTTTCTAGCTTTGAGCCTGGATTATTTTTCTGAATCAATGCCGTTATTTTTCCAAGCATCGGGGAAAACTCCTTTTTTACGTAGTATCTCCCGACACTCTCATTTTCCGGCTTCTTTAAGTTCGCATTCCGAAGATCGGTCAGCGTTTGAACAAACTCATCATTGTATTGAATAGTCCAGAAGCGCCCCTGTAATTTTAATCGGCTGCTGATAACCGGATTTACACGGTTATCGTTCCTGTCGAACTCCAAGATGGATTCCTTGTCCAACTTGAGTAGATGCCGGTAATCCCCGAAATCATTTCCCACCAGGTCGAAGGAGTAAGGCTCTACAACTCTGCCCGCAATGCACTGGCCCCACTCAGGCAGATTGATATGCACCACCCAGTCGCCGATATTCACCCCCATGAGAAAGTTTGCTTTGGTCCAACAATTCACCTCGTCAGCTGACATCTTTTCCCACGGCATTTTCTCTAGGACATGCAAATCTGAAGTGTTCTTTGTGTCTTTCCCCTCAGCATAGCTCCAACCAAAGCGCGAAACACCCGCCATTATGGAGGCGGCCAAATATTTTTGAACCTCCGCCAACTCCTCATCCGTGTCGAAGTCCTGACGCGATGGGCCTTTTAAGGCGTAAATGGTCATTACTGCAAAATACTCCTAAGGTTAAATGAAACAATATTTTTTTAGGCCCCCCGCCAAGACTCGCCGGATTTGGCTTCCCCTTTCAGACTACGCCGCCAAACACGGCGAGACTTGGCTTTGCCTGTTCCCGCCTTGCCGGAAATTCCCACAATCCAATCCCTTGAGCTGAGGACGTGCCCCACCGCATTGCGCTGTTGCTCGTTGAGATTATCATCCTCGATTTTCCAACGTCGGTTCATTGGCTCGAATTTCCCGATGCCATTGCGGCAGCCCTCAATTATCCGCCGTTCTTCCGCCCGAATTTCTTCGGTTGTCAGATGGATTACCCCGTCAACTTCATGCCGCAAAAAATCACCTTCCTTGACCGCCTTCCAGACGCCCTCCAAACTGGCCTCCCCATACAGGATCGCCACGGACAATGATTTCCTTTTGTTTCCAATCAACATCATCCCAAGTGACCCAACGGGCTTCTGAATTGATCCGCATCCCGCCGTAAGCGAGGAATTCAACCAAATCAGCCACGCGACGCCCCCATCCCCCGCTTTTTGTGCGAAGGTTTTCCAGTAGCAGCTTGAAATGCGCGGGCTCCGGCAGTTGCAAATCCAATTTGTTGACCCGGACGCGCTTCAATTCAGCCGCCGGGTTTTCCAAAACCCCACCGCCCCGGACCTTGTGCGCCTTGATGCCAAGTCGCAGAATCTGCCTGAACGTGCCAATCATGTTGTTGAAATATTGCGAGGCGACCAGCTTGTTGAGTTTTGCGGCCCAATCCTTGCAGGCGTCCTCAGTAATTTGGTCAATCCGCATCGTCCAAAGCTCAGGCCAAGTTTTCTCGATTTTTTTCAGGCAGCGCAGGCGATATTCCGCGCTCGATTTCTTGATGCCCGTGTCCCGCTCTGTTTCCGCTTTGAACAACTCGACGGCGTCACTAAAATTTGGCGGATCGACTTTTTTCCGGTTTTCTTTGTGCTTTTTCCGGAAATCATCCAACCGAGTTTTGGCCGTTGTCCAGACAGTCGTTTCAAGGCTCTCACGAATCAGCTTGCCGTCAATTTTGATTCGGCCATAGTAATTGCCGTTGCTGACGTATTGAACCAGATTGGGAATTTGCGGAAACGAGCGCCACTTGCCGTCTTTTGACAAGTTCTGGTCTCGCTTACGTGAACCGCTTCCGGTTTCAGGCTTTGCTTCCACGACCAAAAGCTACGGGATACAAAGCCGGGATACAAAGCAATTTTTTAGGGCAAGCAGTCAACTTGCAAACCCTTTAAATACAACAAGTTGCCGGTGTGGCGAAATGGCAGACGCACAGGACTTAAAATCCTGGGACCGTAAAAAGTCGTGTGGGTTCGAGTCCCACCACCGGCACCACCATTAATAATAGCCAATGAAATTGGCTGTTACAATTTCACGGACACAATAGCCCGCTCGGGGGGGGAACGTCCTAGGGTAACGTGCCCACCTCAATTTCAAGTGGCAAATGCTGTTCCCTTCTGTTTGGGCACCCACAATCAGGAATCAACCAAATGCAGGCACCTTTATCAAAATCGTTCCCCATTGTGATAGCCCAAACCGGCCGACAGTCCTGGGTAGCCACTAAATTATTCAGCAGTTCATGATTCGGAGGATTCACCTCCTCCACCTTTTTGTTCAGCGGTTCCAAAAGGGATAATCGGAATATCCCTTTGCTCCCGGCGCGTAGAAAGTAGTCTGATCCGGAGCATTTAACGGGGCGTTATGTTTGAAGCGTTCTGGCAGATCAGGGTTGGCAATGAACAGCACCCCGTAGGCCACCGCATCCGCTTCACCGGCTGCCAACACCTGATTGCCCGTGGCCTGGGTAAACTTTTCGTTGGCAATATAAGCCCCGCCAAAAATAGATTTCAGTTGTGGCCCAATGCGCTTCTCTCCCAATGATTCACGCGCGCAGATGAACGCAATTCGCCGCCGCTTTAGTTCCTGTGCCACATAACCAAACGTGGCCAACGGATTGGAGTCGCCCATGTCATGCGCATCGCCGCGGGGTGCCAGATGCATGCCAACTCGGTCAGCACCCCAGACAGCAATGGCGGCATCGGTGATTTGCAGCATCAGCCGGGCACGGTTCTCAATTGAACCACCATATTCATCGGTGCGGTGATTCGTCTTGTCCTGGAGAAACTGGTCGGGCAGATAACCGTTGGCACCATGAATTTCCACACCATCAAAGCCAGCCCGTTGCGCATTCTCAGCCCCTTGGCGGTAGGCTTCGACCAGCCCGGCGATTTCCCTCAATTCCAGAGCTCGCGGCGTGACGAAGGGTTTTAACGGACGAACCAGGCTGACATGACCGGCAGCAGCAATGGCACTCGGAGCCACTGGTAAAGCCCCATTCAAAAACATCGGGTCGGAAATGCGTCCGACATGCCACAACTGCATGACAATTCTTCCACCCGCTTGATGAACCGCCTGCGTCACCATCTTCCATCCCGCCACCTGTTCTTCGGACCAGATGCCGGGGGTAGCAGCATAGCCAACGCCCATGGGATTCACCGCCGTGGCTTCGGAAATGATCAATCCAGCCGAAGACCGTTGCTTGTAGTATTCGGCCATCAGGCCATTGGGAACTCGCTCGCCCCCGGCTCTTGCACGGGTCAATGGTGCCATGATGATGCGATTGGGCAGATCCCATGCCCCAATGCGGATCGGAGAATGCAAATTGGTTGTGCCGGCTGCGGGTTGCAAATTCGGGTTGTTTGACATACAACAAAGATAAACAAATCCGACCAGAAATCAAAAAACGTCTGCTCCCAAACCGGGACAAACTAAAACCACATCCGGCCAGCGCAAATCAGGGCCGCACTCCCCCCGCCTGCTCCGCAAAATACGGCCTCTGGCGGTTACGCCGGCGATCCAGTTCACTCGCGTAGCGGCGGCCCAAGGCGGCGGCATTCTGGCGCAGCCAGACGGTTATACCTTTTGTAATTGGAAACTGGATTACAATCCTCGCACTGAAGGCTGGTACACTTTGGGCACGGCCGGCTGGATATTTTTAAATCCCGAGGTCAGAAAGGGTTTTGCTGATGCGGTTGACGAGTTGCACGAGGTGCGGATGGGACTGCTCCACACTGTCCGCCGAGGAACGCAGGCCTTGCAGGGAAAGTTCGCGCAATTGGGGATTCGGATGGCTGCGCGTGGCCTCATGGGCGGAAAGGCTGGCAAAGCCGGCAATGCTGTCGGCCTGTTCGCGATGGGTTTGGGAGAGCGCGGCTACTTCGGTCTTCAATGTGCCGAGCAAGCTCAGCAGTTCCTGTTTCTGGGCGGCGGACACGGAGTCGGTGCCGCTGATTTTCGTCTCAATCTCGCCGATGGTCTTTTCAATCATGGTTTGCTTTCACATTACCCCTTGCGCGGGATTGGGCAAGCCCGGAGAACAAAAGATGCCGGTAGCGGCGGTCGGCGATCACTGACGGGATACTGAAAACACGTAAACACACGGCGGCACACGGCGGCACACGGCGGCACACGGCGGTCATAGGCCGCCGCTACAGGCAGATCGCCGCTACAGGCCGAGGCGCGGGGCGATTAGTTGCCAAATCGCTTCCGTCACGGCGGCCAGTGGTTGCGCGCCATTCACCACTTTGACGCGCTCCGGTTCGGCGGCGGCCAAGGCCAGATAGCCTTGGGCCACGCGATCAAAAAAGGCGCGGTCCGCCTCCTCGATGCGGTCACGCATCACGGGCTGCCCCGCCGAGCGCGCCTGCACCCGTTCCGCGCTGACCTCCGGCGGCACCTGCACTAGGAGCGTCAATTCCGGCCGCGTGGCGCCCACGGCAAAATCAATCACCGCCCGGACGTGTTCCAAGCTGAGCTGGCGGCCGTAGCCTTGGTAGGCGATGGTGGAATCGTAAAAGCGGTCGCACAGGACGATTTCCCCGGCAGCAAGCGCGGGGCGGATGATTTCGCGGACGAGCTGGGCGCGGCTGGCGTTCATCAACAGCAGCTCAGCCTCGGCGGTCATGGCCCCATTGGCCGGGCTGTGCTTGAGGGTATGCCGGATTTCCTCGCCGATGGGTGTACCGCCCGGCTCGCGCAACGTGCGGACGGTGCGGCCCCGGGCGCGCAGGCGTTCGGCCAGCAGGTTGACCTGCGTGGATTTGCCGCAGCCTTCCACGCCCTCGAACGTGATGAAACAGCCTTTCATGGATATGCGGTGCCGGGAGGCCGGCTCAGATTTTTTTGAGTTTGATGCCCTTGGGCGTGTCTTCAATGACCCAGCCCTGCGCCTTGAGTTCTTCGCGGATGGCGTCGGCGCGCTTGAAATCGCGGGCGGCCTTGGCGGCCACGCGTTCGTTGGCTAGCGCGGTAATTTCTACTGGCACGCCGGTTTCCGGCGGACGGCCAATGCCCAGCACAGCATCCACGGTCTCCCACGCGGCCAGCGCAGCGGCGGCGGCTGGGGCGGTGAGGGAATGGTCGGCGAGGCGTTTGTTGGTTTCCCGCACCCACTCAAAGACCGAGGCCCAGGCGGCGGAAATGTTCAGGTCATCCATCAGCGCGGCGCGAAAGGCATCCACCAGGCCCGTCTCCGGCGCGGCCGTGGTGCTGCCAGCCAACTCGCGCAGTTTGGCGGTGCACTCATCAATACGCGCCAGCGCGGTTTTGGCCCCAGCCAAGCCATCGAGCGTAAAGTTAAAGGTCTCGCGGTAGTGCGCGCTCAGCAGCAGATAACGCACTTCGCGGCCGGTGTAGCCCTTGGCCAGCAGATCGCGCAGCGTGAAATAATTTCCCAGGCGCTTGCTCATCTTTTTCCCCTCCACGAGCAGGTGGGCGCCATGCAGCCAATATTTGACAAAGGGCCGCCCGGTCGCGCCTTCGCTCTGGGCGATTTCATCCTCGTGATGCGGAAATTTCAAATCTTCGCCGCCCAGATGCAGGTCAAAGGTTTCGCCCAGTGCCTTCATGCTCATGGCGGAACATTCGATGTGCCAGCCGGGCCGGCCCGCGCCAAACGGGCTGGGCCAGAACACGTCGCCATCCTCCGGTACGCGGGCCTTCCACAGGGCAAAATCCGCGACGGACTCCTTCTCATACTCGTCGGCGGAAACACGTTCGCCGGCGCGCATTTCCTCGAAGTTCAGCTTCAGCAACTGCCCATACTGGCAGCCGCAGCCCCGGTATTTTTCGATGCTGAAATACACCGAGCCATCGGCGGCTTGGTAGGCCACGCCCCGGGCGACGAGCTTTTCAATCAGGGCGATAATTTCCGAGATGTGTTCCGTGGCACGCGGGAGCAGGTGCGGTGCGCGGCAGCCGAGCGCGCGGAGGTCATCGAGAAACGCCGTTTCAAATTTGCCGGTGAACTCACGGAGGGTGGTCTGCTGCTCGTGGACGCGGGCGATAATCTTGTCCTCCACGTCCGTGATGTTCATCACGTGTTTGACCTCGTATCCGGCAAATTCGAGCGTGCGGCGGACGAGGTCGGCGAAGACAAACGTGCGCCAGTTGCCGATGTGGGCGAAGTCATAGACCGTCGGGCCGCAGCAATAGAGACCGGCCTGTTTCCCGGCCGGATCCAGCGGGGTAAACGGCTGGACGGAGCGCGTAAGCGTGTTGAACAGTGTTAAAGCCATTTGCGTCCGGGAAAATAAACCGCGCCCGGCCAAAGCAAAAGGGAAAACCACCAAAGCGGGAACTGAATAATACCACTTCCAGTTTGAAATGGCAGCGACCGGCTGGTGAGGAGCACGGGCTTCAGCCCGCTTCGATGACCATAACGGCCAGGCGTCAGCCAGGTCCAGCTCGCCTTCATTGGGGACGCTGAAGCGGCGTGAACGTCGCGCTCCGCTCGCGCCCGATTCGTGCCTGCCTTAGGCACAAGGCTCATAATGCAATTTACAACTGCAAGTGGTATTAGCCGGCCACAGGCCGGCGCTCCGGGACAGCAACGAAATGCACCGGCGCAGCGATCAGTTGAGCTTTTTCACCCAAATATTTCTCACGTAGAGCTGAGTGATGGATTCGATTTCGATGCCGAAGAGGCCGGACTGGTTATTGGAGGAATTGGGATCATCATCCACCATGGCGGCCATGAGTTGGCCGTTCACGATGTGCAGGCAGGTGTTGCCGCGGGCGATGACGGTGTATTGGTTCCAGTCGTCGAGCTTCACCAACTTGCCCAGTTCCGTCCGGTCGCCGATGGTGCCCATGAGGCGCTTGCGGGTAGTGCCGTAGTTTTCCACCACCTGACCGCGCCAAGCAATGATGCGCATGGGGGTGTTTTCGGAATAGAACTGGCCGGTGTAAACATGCACAGGCCAGAAGTCCGCCTGCGGACCGGTCATCATCCAGTTGAGGTTCACCGGGCCGACGTTGGCCGTGACGTCAGGGCGGATGGGCGCCAGCCAGGGGATGCCCGTCTTGCTGCGGTATTGGAAGCCGCTGCCGCCGCTGCCGACAATCTTCATCTCAAACTTGAGCGTGAAATCCTTCGCCTCCATGTCCCGGTAAACCAGGTAACTGTTGCCGCAGGGATTTTTCGGGGTGGATTCGCCCACAATCGCGCCGTTTTCCACGCGCCAGAATTTTATATTACCGTCCCAACCCTTGAGACTTTTGCCGTCGAAGAGTGGCACATAGCCCTCGTGATCGTTGAAATCCAAGGGGGCGGGTTCGGTGAAATGGGTTGGCACCTTGCGCTTGGCCGCCGAGGCTGGGGCGTTGGTGGCGGCATCGTCAGCGGAGACCAATGCGGTGGTCAGGAGCAGGAACAACAGCGCGCCAACGGTGCGCGCCGTCCAATAGTTTTTGGGGTTGTTCATGAGATGATTTGCTTAAATCTAAACGTTCGGGGCGGGCGGTGGCCAGAATTTCTTTGGCGGGGGAAATGGTGGGCGTTGAGGGATTCGAACCCCCGACCAACAGCGTGTAAAGCTGCTGCGCTACCGCTGCGCTAAACGCCCCAAGCCCTCATCCTGCCAAAACCCTGGCCTGACAACAAGTCCCGTCGTAAGTGGAAGTACTGGAAAACAACCGACAATCCACCGGCTTGATTACCCCCTTGCACTGGGCAGAGCCCAGCCCCATTAACCCTATCCGTTAAGCTTACCGTAGAAGGATGATGGAATCCGGGATGACCCCGGATTCCATCCGAGAAGACAATTTTAGGCCTTGCCGCCGAAAGTCACGAAGTCGTCCACGTCCAGCACGTCGAACCAATTGACGATGTCGGTGCGAGTGGGGGCCAGGGTCGTGTGCAGCTCATTGAAATATTCGCGGCCCTCGGGGTTGTCCGGGCCGCGCTGTTCCTGCCAGGCGGACCAGGCGGCGATTTCCGGCGCGGTGCGCTTGTGCTTGGCGTTGGCGTTGATCCAGGCGAGCACGTCGGTGTCACTCTGGGGCAGCACGGCCTTCAGTGCCTCGGCATCAATGCCCACGAAGTCCAGGAAACGCTGGTCGAGGGGGCAGTTGTAGTGGTATTCGCCTTGGAGGCCGGCCAGCAAGGCCCGGCCCTTGTCCAACATGCGCGGCAAAATCACATAGCCGCCCAGTTTGACCCGCGGACTGCGCGGGGGATATTTGGTGAGATCAGGTTGGTGTAGGGACATATTTGGTTGTTTGGTTGTGCCGCCAATCGCGGCGAGGTCAGAATGCACCCAAAATGCCGAATTGCAAGCGGCCCGGAAAAAATTTATTTTGGAGCCGTGAAACATTCTGGAAAAGCCGCCGCCGCCGGCATCAAACTCATTGGCTTGGCCGCCGCCGCCGTGCTGGTGCTGTTGGCCGTGGCTTGGCTGGCCGCCAAAATTGCCACCATCATCATGGCGCTGACCGGCGTGCTCATTGCCCTCTGGGCACTGTTTGCGGGCTTCACAGCCTATTTCTTCCGGGACCCGGACCCCAACCCGCCCAGCGGCAGCAAACTCGTTATCGCCCCGGGCCACGGCAAGGTGGATACGATTGACTTCACCACGGAAACCGATTTCATGGGCGGCGAATGTCGGCGCATTTCCATTTTTCTCTCGGTCTTTGACGTGCACGTCCAAAATTCCCCGGTCACCGGCCGGGTGGCCTTTTTCAAGCATTCCCCCGGGCAATACCTGAACGCCATGCGCGCGGACTGCTCGCTCTACAATGAAAACGTGCTGATTGGCATTGAATCCATCGACCCTGCCGGCGTGAAGGTGGGCGTCCGGCTCATCGCCGGCCTGATTGCCCGCCGCATTATTCCTTGGGTGGCCCAGAACGACCCCGTCCTGCGCGGGGAACGCATCAGCCTCATCCAGTTCGGCTCGCGGGTGGATGTTTACCTGCCCAAAGACGCAAAAGTGAAAGTGCAGCTTGGCGAACGCGTCGTGGGCGGGCAGACTGTGCTCGCATCACTGGATTGAACCCATGGCCGCGAACCCTGAAATTCCGCCCGCACCTGCCGCCGAAAGCGACAAGTTGAAGATCTATTTTCTGCCGAACCTGATGACGGCGGGAAATTTGTTTTGCGGGTTCCTCGCGCTCACGAAGATTGTGGAGGCCGACCCCGGCTCGGAAAATTTCACCAAGACCATCCACACCGCCCTCTTTCTCATCCTGCTGGCGTGCATCTTTGATTTGTTGGACGGCCGCGTGGCCCGCATGGGCGGGCATGAAAGCCCCTTTGGCCGCGAGTTTGACTCGCTGGCGGACATCGTCTCCTTCGGCGCGGCCCCGGCCTTTCTGGTGCACCGCATCGTGCTGGCCAATGTCTTCCAGGAACAGCCGCAGATTGGCTGGTTCATCGCCTCCGTCTATCTCATCTGCGGCGCGTTCCGACTGGCGCGGTTCAACTGTCTGGCCGCCATGAATAGCGGGAGCGGGAAGGAATTCCTCGGCTTCCCCATCCCGGCCGCCGCCGGGTTGGTCGCCTCGCTCACGCTGCTGCTGCTCTGGATTGAGGAAAAAGGGTTCACCGTCAGCAAATGGCGCTTTCTGCTGCCGGTCATCCTGCTGTTTCTCTCCGCCATGATGGTCAGCGAAGTCAAATACCCCAGCTTCAAGTCCCTCGATTTTCGCGCCAAGCGCAGCTTCCTGAAAATGCTCATCATGGTTCTGTGCGTCGGCTTTTTCCTGATTCTCTGGGAACATGTTCTTCCCGTGCTGGCTCCGGCGGTGTTCACCGTCTATCTGCTCTACGGCTTTGTGCGGCCTTATCTCCCCCACTCCACCCAGCGGGAGATTGAGGAGGAGGCGGACGAACCGGACTCGCCCCACTGACATGCCCGATTTGCCTCCAGTTCCGCTCGCGGCCCTCGCGGGCTTTGTTTGCGCCATGGTGTTTGCCTCGATTCCCGTCGGGCCCATCAATCTCACCATCTTGAATGAAGGCTCCCGGCGCGGCTTTGCTTGGGCCATGCTCATCGGCTTGGGGGCCTCAGCCATGGACGGCATTTATTGCGTCATCTCTTTCACCAGCTTCACCGCGTTCTTTGACCACGGCATCGTCAAGGCGCTCATGCAGGTATTCAGCGTGGTGTTCCTGATCTTTTTGGGCTGCAAATATCTGTTTGCCCAGACCGTCTCGGTGCCCACCAAACTCGACGCCGCCTCTGAAAAGCTGGGAGCCAGGCTGGATGAGCGCCTCCACCCGCGCTCCGCCTTCATGACCGGCTTTGTGCGCGTGCTCGGCAATCTCGGCGTGCTGCTCACCTGGATTGTGCTGGCCGCCACCCTGATTGCGCATGACTGGGTGGCCGATGAATTTTCCGCCAAGGCCGCCTGCGTGGCCGGCGTGCTGCTCGGCACCAACCTCTGGTTTCTCATCCTCAGTTTCGGCGTGTCGCGCGGGCATGGCAAATTCAGCGCCAAAACCCTGCTGCGCCTCCAGCACGCCTCCGGCATCTGCCTGATCCTCGCCGGTGTTTTTGACGGCTGCTCCGTAGCCTGGGAACTCACCAAACACAAATTTTAACACGTATTTATTATGCTAAAAGCCGGAATCGTCGGACTGCCCAATGTGGGCAAATCCACCCTCTTCAACGCCGTCACCCGCACCCGCAAGGCGGTGGCCGCCAACTACCCGTTCTGCACCATTGACCCGAACGTGGGCATCGTCACCGTGCCGGACGCCCGCCTGGCCGTGCTCAAGGACATCGCCAAAACCCAGGTCACCATCCCCGCCGCCATCGAATTCGTGGACATCGCCGGCCTGGTCAAAGGTGCCAGCACCGGCGAAGGCCTCGGCAACAAGTTCCTCTCCCACATCCGCGAAGTGGACGCCATCGTCCAGGTCGTCCGTTGCTTTGAGGATGCCGACATCCACCACGTCGCCGGCAACGTGGATCCCGTGCGCGACATCGAAACCATCACCACCGAACTCGCCCTCGCCGACCTCGACAGCGTCAAGAAACGCCGCGCCGGCATGGCCAAGGACGTGAAGCGCGGCGACAAGCAATGCGTGCTCGAAGACGGCATTCTCGCCAAGCTCGAAGCCCACCTCGACACCGGCAAGCCCGTCATCACCCTCCAACTCACTCCCGAGGAAAAGGCCGTCTCCCGCCTGTTTTGGCTGATGACCGACAAGCCCACCATCTTTGCCTGCAACGTCAAGGAATCCGACCTCGCCAACGCCGACCAGAACCCCTATGTCCTGAAGGTGCGCGAATACGTCAAAACCCACCTCGCCTGCGAAGCCGTCATCATCAGCGCCCAGATTGAAAGCGATCTCATTGACCTGTCCGACGAAGAGGCTAAGGAATTTCTGAAGGAACTGGGCGTGGCGGAATCCGGCGTGGGCGCCCTCATCCGCGCCACCTACCATCTGCTCGGCCTGCGCACCTATTTCACCGCCGGTGAAAAAGAAGTCCGCGCATGGACCATCCACGTGGGCGACACCGCGCCCCAGGCGGCTGGCGTGATTCACTCCGACTTCGAGCGCGGCTTCATCAAGGCCGAAACCGTGGCCTACGACGACCTCGTGGCCTGCGGTTCCGTGGCCGCCGCCCGCGAAAAAGGCCTCTACCGCATGGAAGGCAAGGAATATGTGGTGAAAGACGGCGACGTCCTGCTCTTCAAGTTCAACGTCTAATACCAGATTAACGCGGAGACGCAAAGTCGCGCGGAGAGTCGCAGAGCAGGGTTTCATCCCCGCCTGCGGGATCAATTGGACTGCGACGGGGCTTTGCCGGCGGCCTCCAGCGCAGCGGCGACTTCGTTTTCCTACGCGCCAGCCCGGAGGGACTCCCTCTCCAAGCGGTATCCGATTAAACGTGTATACCCCAGACACGGCAGCGGGTTCGCGCGTAGCAAAGCGGCGTCGCGCTGCGCTTGCCGCCGCAGTCCAAATTCGACCCGACCTTGGTCTCACGGGTTTGCAGATTGGAGACGGCTTGGTTTTTGAGAGGCCGGACGCCAACCTCATTGCCGGTGTCTCCCGCCAGTCCGCTTCCCCATAAAAAAAGCCGGGCAGACTTGCGTCTGCCCGGCGGGAGACCGGAACAGTAAGTCAGTTGGCAACGTATCCGCCTTCAACAGTCCAATTGATATCCGGGCGCCCCGGATCATATCCGGCGGCTGCCGTGCTGCCATCCGGTCGCACCGCCGTGCCGTCGGAAACCACGTAGTTGAATTTGTAGAAAGAGGAATGGCCATCCGAGAAAGTAAGGTTGGAACCCTTGTTATGCCGACCGGAGAGCCGGGTGGTGTAACATTGCGGGGTGGCTAGTTCTTTGTCAGAGGACGGATTATGCGGCGCATTGTCATCCGTACGGCAGCGCACCTCCGAAAACATCACAAAAGAGGAGGGATGTGCAATTTGGCTGGCCTTCATAAACCGATACGGCGCCTGACCGTAGATGGACTGATTGGACAGGGCCTTGGAATTGGCCGCGTAATTGAACAGCGGACGATTAACCGGGTCCATGACATTCCCGCCGTCTTGGGGTACAAAGCCTTGGGCTTGAACAGTGGGACAATTGAAGATGCTAGGTGCCTTATTAAAAGTTTGCGGATACTGGCTGTAATGATAGAGCGGCTGGGAGTTCACATAAGCGGGCAGCCCGTTGAACCAGATGTCTTCCCTTTCATTCAGCGTGTCATAACATTCCACAATTTGGGTCCAGTTCGGCATGTCTTGTTCCGTACCGGACAAGGTCACCTTCGGATTGAGGGAGTCTTCCAGACGCGGCCAGGGATACTGCTGGTTGTAGTCGTCCGCATACAAGGTTTCGGCCAAGCCCCACTGTTTCGTGTTGCTCAGGCACAAGACCGCCTGAGCCTTGGCCTTGGCCTTGGCCAGTGCGGGCAGCAACATGGCCGCCAATATCGCAATGATGGCGATAACGACCAGCAACTCAATCAAAGTAAAACCACGGGCTTTTTTGGCGTCCGAATTGTTCATTATATTTTTTGGATGCAAGTGGACGGAGATTAATCCTTCACATTACAGGGTGTGAAAATGGCCGAGTATTGTTACAACCCGGTGTCGCAGGCGTCACAAGACCGTGACATTTCACCCCCCCTCTCCACCGGAGTTGGCAGGATCTGGCGCGGTACTCTTGGGGAGGCAAAAACCGGCATTCACCTGAGAAACCCCACGAAATTGGTTCAACTCGCTAATGGTCAACACCCACCAACCGTCACCCCAAATTACCCAGCAATTCATTAGGTTTATTGATTTTTATATTAATATATCAATCAATGTTACTCGAATGTCACAGAAACCGCACGGCACCGTAACACAAAAGTAGATAATGCCAACTCGCCGAGAACGCGAATTGCATTTGCCAACTAAACAAAAATAGATCCTTAAATGAAAATTAAAAACCTCCTGACGCTCGGAGCGCTGCTGGCCACCAGCCTGGCAGCTTCCCGTGCGGCTGCCACCACCATTACTGCCTGGGATTTTGACTCCTATGCCACCGGCGTCGTGACGAACAGCCCGGTTCCCAGCACGGGTTCCGGCACGGCCAGCGCGCTTGGTTTCACCATCCCCTCAATCAGTTGCTTGCCAACTTGCGATATCGTCGCAACCGCTGGTGCCTCGACCGGTGCCAGTGCGGCTGGCTGGCGGATTCGCGGCGGCGATGGCACGTATGCCAATGCCGGCAACCCCAATGGCTGGACCAACGCTGCCGCCATCGGCACCCAAGGCGCTGAATTTGACGTCAACACTGCGACCTACACCAATGTTCAATTGACGTTTGACTGGTATATCACTGGTTCCGGTACCGCCAAGTTGCAGGTTCAATATACCTCGGACGGTTCCACTTGGCTCAATGCCTCGAGTATTTCGATTGGCACCAATAAAATGTCCCTCCTGACCAACAGCTCCAGTGCCAACACGGTCTCCGGGGCTTATCTTTTTGCCACGAACGGCTCCCGTTTTTATAACGCCATCACGGTCAGTTTCCCCAGCGCGACCGCCAACAACTCCAAGTTTGGCGTCCGCCTGGTAAACGCCGCCACCGGCGCGGATGATGTGACCACCACTGGCGCAGCCAAACCGGCCGGCAACATCCGTTTTGACAACGTCATTATTTCCGGCACGCTCATTCCTGTCACCCCTGTGACGATTTGGGACTTTGACTCCGGCTACATCACCACCGACCTCGTCAACACGCCCGCGCCCAGCTATGGCTCCGGTTCGGCCAAGTCCTTGGGCATGGAAAACACCTACCCCGACGCTACCGGCGGCTATAGCCATCCCAGTTGCGACGTGACGGGCACTCCCGGCGCCTCCACTGGCGGCGGTGCTTCCGCTTGGCGCGTGCGCGGCGGCGGCGGCACATATTCCACTGCCGGCAATCCCAACAGCGGTTGGTGCTCGGACGCCCCCATCGGCACCCAGGGCGCGGAATTTGACGTCAGCACCATTGCTTTGAGCGAGATTCAACTGAACTTTGACATTTATTACACGGCGGCGGCTCCCGCCCAAACCCAGGTCGAATACACCTCCGATGGCGTGACTTGGATCAACTGCACCAATATTGTCATCCCCAGCGGTTATGACAGCAGCAACGCGCAATTGGTCACCAATAACAGCGATGCGAACACGGTCACGGGCGTTTACATCTCCCAAATCAGCGGTGGCCTCTCGACGTTCCTCACCAACATCGTTTGCTATTTCCCGCTGTCCTGCGCCGGCAACCCCAATTTCGGGGTTCGCATCGTTAACGCCACCACCGGTGCCAGCATGGTTAATTCTTCCGGCGGCGCCTACAATAACAACTCCGGCAACTGGCGCTTTGACAACGTTACCATCAGCGGTGCCAGCGGCTATGTGGGCGGCTCCAGCGCGGCCCTCACCCCGCCGTTGTTGACTCCCGCCAGCAATGTGACGGTGGATAGCAACTCCTTCTCCATCACCTTCCCGGCCGGCAATTCCGCCTGGGCTTCCTCCATCTCCAACATCGTGGTGGCCAATTCCAACCTCTTCACCACCGGTGCCTCCGCCTACAACCAGGGGATCACCATCGGTGCCACCAGCATCACCTTCAGCATGACCAATGCCGGCAGCCCGATTAATCTCGCGATCTTCAAGACCGCCGGTTCCAAGTCCATTGTCATCGGGGCCACCAATTACGCCCAGGACGCCGTCAGCCAGATCGTTGGCATCGGTGCGCCGACGGCGGTTAAATTCAGCAGCGTCCTGCAGGCTCCTGACGCCAACGGGGCCACGTTTGTTACCCAGCCGGCGCTGGGCATTGTTGACCAATACGGCAATATCGTCACGAACCTATACGGAACGGTCACCGCAACGGTGGGTTCCGGCGCTTGGGGCTTTGGTCCCGGCAGCGGCACCGCCATCATCCTGACCAACGGTCTGGGCAGCTTCACCAACCTCTGCGCCACCAACTCCGCGATGGTTTCGGGTGCCTACATTCAGTTCGCCCTGGCCGGCACCGGCCTCGGCAGCTTTGCCGGCCTCACCACCAACTCCGCCACCTTCAGCCTCCTGGCTCCGCCCACGAGCATCACGGCGGGCGACCTCATGGCTGAACAACAAGACGTGCTGACCAAGAACGCCACGATCTGCATGGTGGAACTCAACCCGACCACCGCCAACCAGACCGCCCCGGTGAACCTCTTCGCCATTCCGGCCACCGGCAGCAACGCCCTCCGCCAGAGCAGCTCCGGTTCCTGCGGCCGCCTCGCCCTGAGCGATGACCATACCCTGCTGTGCTTCACCGCTGGTTTGTGCGGCGACTCCACCGTGGCCGATGTGACGAGCATCAACGGCCGTGGTTGCGCCACGTTCGACCACTTGGGCAACTACGTCTTCCAGACGAGTTACCAAGGCTTGGGCGGTTCCACTGCCAACCAGACCCGCAGTGCCACCACTGTGGATGACATCACCTTTTTCATGGGTGACAAGGGTGGCGTTTACACCAACGACAACACCAGCATCAACGCTTACATCGGCTACACGGTGGCCAACGGCGCCAACGTCCGCTCGCTCAAGAGCTTTGGCGGCGTGGTTTACGCCCTCCAGCAATCCGGCGGTTCCGATCCGACGGCCACTGTGCTCGACATCGTCCCGGCGGCGGATAGCGGCAGCCATTCGCTCTTCCCGTTGGAAGGCTTCCCGATTGAAGGCGCCGTGCTGGACTTCTATCTCTATCGCTCCGGCAACAATGGCACCAACTACGACGTGTGCTACTACATTGACGGCACCAACGCCACGGCGGGTGCCATCTACAAGTATTACTACACTGGCACCGTGGACGAAGGTACCGGCCAGCCCATCTGGGCCTCCGCCGGTCCCTGCTGGAACACCGCCAACGGCGGCGATGCCATCTGTCTGGCGACCAACGCCAGCGGCAATGTGGACATCTACTACACCACCGGCAGCGGTGGCACCGCCAGCAACTCGGTCGTTCATGTGGTGGACAACTCCGCTTGGAATCAGCCCATCAACCTGATTTCGACCAACGTCCTCTACACTGTGGCTGCGACTTCTTCGCTGCGTGGCCTCTCGCTGGCCCCGGTGGCGGCGGTGACCGCGACGCCCGTCCCGGTTCTGCCCATCAAGATCACCACTGGCTCCGCCGCCTACCTCGGCACGGCCGGATCAGGCAGCTTCCGCTTCGCGTTCACCAACGTGTCCGGTGCCGCATCCAGCCTGTATGTCTATGGCACGACCAACCTGACCGCGCCGTTGCATAGCTGGATCAACCTTGGCAACCCGATTGAAGCCGCCACCGGCAGCTATGTGTTCACCAACACGATGGCCACCAACGGTGCGTTCTTCTATCTGGTCTCGACCAATTCGTCATACTAAGTTGAACCGCGTTTGAATCACACCGGGCCGGCGTCAGCCGGCCCGGTTTTTTCATGCCCGCAAATCTGGCGTAAAAAATTTACTAAATGGCCATTCGACGTCTTGATTTGGGAGATGTTATCGACATAATAACGTCATGAATTTTTCTTTTCGTCTGCCGGTGGCCCGCGCTGCCGCCATGGGTTTGCTGCTGGCCTCCACCCTGTTCGTTCAGGCCAAGGACCACGAACTTTCCTACCTCCCCGAGGGCAAGCCGGACGCCGCTACCCTGCTCCCGCCGCCGCCGTTTCCCAATTCCGCCGAAGCGGCCGCTGACTTGGACACCGTCCGCCGGGTTTCGAAAGCCGCCAGCCCGGCCGAGGTGACCGCCGCCTTCTCGGAAAAGAAGTTTTCCGTGTTCAATTTCGCCCCGATGGTTGGGGCCTATTTCACTGCTGCGAACTTGCCCAAGACGACCGACTTTTTTGAAAAGGTGCAGTCGGACGCCGCCATCGTGACTGATGCCGGCAAGGATCATTTCCAACGCCCCCGCCCCTACGTGATTGACCGCTCCCTGGCCAATGGCAAACTCGAAACTAGCTACAGCTATCCCAGCGGCCATTCCACCGAGTCCATGGTGCTCGCCCTCGTCCTGGCCGACCTGGTGCCAGCCAAGCACGATGATATCATCATCCACGCCCGTCAAATGGGCTGGCATCGCGTGCAGATTGCCCGCCATTATCCCACGGATATCTACGCCGGCCGCGTGCTCGCGCAGGCCATTGTGAAGAAGTTCAAGGAAAACGCCCAGTTCAAGGCCGACTTCGCCGCCGCCGAGGCGGAAATTGCCGCCGCCCAGGCCGCGGCCAAGAACTGATTTGGCCACAGATGCACACAGATGAAACACAGATGGGCGGAGCGCAGGGCCTTGCCCTGAGTGTTTCCTGACCGGTGCTGACGGCAGGTTGTGAATTTGTAGAGCGGATACTCTGCGCTCCGACGTGGGGCTGACCGCCCCAAGTGTGATAGCCTAGGCTGGAGCGAGTCCGCGAACGGAGGCCTAGGAATACACGCCTCCTTTTTTCTCCGGCCTGTAGGGCCGGATATTTTTTACACCTTACCCAGGGCTGGCGCTTCGCGCTGCTCCCTGGGCTGTCACATCAGGGGCTTTCAGCCCGAATGAGAAGGACGAGCGGTGGAAAACTGAACAGTGTGGTCGGACGATGTTGTCGGCGTCGCGCCGACACCTAGACACGGGAACTTTCGAGTGCGGAATTCCTGCCTGCGCCGCCTCCTTCCAAGTCCTTTCTGTAAATTTTGTAATTCTGTCAAAAAACCTACGGCTCTTCTTTTCGGTTTTCGAGTTGAATTGTCCCTGTTCCGGGCGCAAGATAATTGTCTATGCCAAAGAGCCTGAAGTTCATACTGGCCCTGCTGCTCGCCCTGGGTCTGCGCGCGTCCGCACAGGGCACCGCCTTCACTTATCAGGGACAACTTGCCAACGGCGGCAACCCGGTCACCGGCAATTTTGACTTTCAGTTTTCCGTTTTTGATAACGGCACCAACGGCAACCAAATCAGCCCCTACGTCACCAACGCCCCGGTCGGTGTGACCAACGGATTGTTCACCACGGTGGTGGACGTTGGCGGCGGAGTCTTCACCGGGCCAGATCGCTGGCTGAGTCTGGGCGTGCGCACCAATGGTGCCACCGGCACCGCCTACACCCTGCTCCTGCCGCGCCAGAAGCTCACGGCCACGCCCTACGCCATCTTCGCCGGCGGGGCGAGCAACCTCCTCGGCGCGCTCGCGGCCACGCAATTGGCCGGCACCGTCTCCGCCGCCCAAATCAGCGGCAACTACACGGGGGCAGTCACCTTTAGCAGTGTCAGCAACACCTTTGCCGGCGCGTTCAATGGCGCGTTTACGGGCAATGGAGCCAGCCTGACCAACCTGAACGGCTCGGCCATCGCCACTGGCACCGTGGCCGATGCCCGCCTCACCACCAATGTGGCGCTGCTCAACGCCAACCAAACTTTTTCCGGGGCCAATACTTTCACCAACTGGAACAACAGCTTCACCGGCAGCTTTTACGGCAACGGTCTCGTCGGCTGGAACACCGTCGCCGGCACCACCCTTGCCGCCGTCATTGACCACGGCTACGTTCTTACCAATGCGCAGCTTGTCTCCGTTACCCTGCCCGCCGCCAACGCCGGCGACATCATCCGCCTTTCCGGTCCCGGCGCGGGCGGCTGGCAGATTAATCTCACCAACGGCCAGTCCATTCTCGGCAGTTTCCCCAGTTACAACAGCCAGATTTGGAACCCCTCCAGCAGTGCCGGCGTCGGTAATTGGGAATCCATCGCTTCCTCCTCCGATGGCAGCCGCCTGATTTCCGCCATCTATGGCGGCGGGGTTTATACCTCGTCGGATTACGGGGTCACTTGGAGCCAGGTGAGCGGCCTGCTCACCAGCGCCCAATGGCGCTCGGTGGCCATTTCCGCCAACGGCAGCAAACTGATGGCGGCCGTCAATGGCGGTTACATTTACACCAACTCTGGCGTGGGCTGGGCGGCCACTTACGGACCGTTCAACTGGTCTTCCGTGGCTTGTTCAGCGGATGGCACCCGCCAGGTGGGCGTAGTCTACGGCGGGGGCGTGTATGTTTCCGCCAATTCCGGCGTAAACTGGGCGCAGCAAACCGCCGGCCTGCCGAATTCTGGCGTCGGCAACTGGATATCCGTGGATTGCTCGGCCAATGGCAATAACCTGGTGCTGGCGGTGTTGGGTGGCTATATCTACGTCTCCAGCAATGGGGGCACCAACTGGTCCCAGTCTGGTGCCTCCAGCCTGAACTGGGAGTCCGTGGCCAGTTCGGCGGATGGCACCCGGTTGGTGGCGGCGGCGCAGAATGGCGGCGTGTATGTCTCCACCAACTCGGGCACCTCCTGGACGCAGCAGTCCGGCGTGCCCACCAGCAATGTTTATGGGGTTGCGGCCTCGGCCGATGCCAGCAAACTGGCGGCCGTGGTGGCGGGCGGCGGCATTTACCTTTCCGGCAACCTGGGCAACAACTGGAGTCAGCAAACCAGCGCGCCCAGCACCAATTGGTTCGCTGTGACCATATCCGCCGATGGCAACCATCTCGCCGCCGCTGCCAACGGCACCGCGCCGTCGGCGGGGCCGATTTATATCTCCCAGACGAGTCCGCAATCCCTCACCGCCACCTACACGAACAACCTCTTTGGCAGCCAGGGAGCGGCCGTGGAGCTACAGTGCATTGGCAGCGGACGCTTCATGCCCGTCAGCTCCGCCGGCCCGCTCTGGGGGTATTGAGTATCGAGGTGGGTAGTGGCGGCAGGCCTCACGCAAACCAAGCCGTGCCATTCTGCAAACCACTGTGGCTGGGAGCAGGTCGAATTTGGACTGCGGCGGCAAGCGCAGCGCGACGCCGCTTTCCCACGCGCGAACCAGCAGCCGTGTCTGGCCAAAGACGCGTGAGCTGATGCTGCTAGCTCCACCCCAAAATATGCTCGCCAGAAGATTGGCACAAATGCAGGCGGGCGGATCATCCGCCATCACGCGAGACTTCACCAGTTGGCGGAGACTTCAAAATCGTCGGATATTTTCAACTGGTCGGTTTTGAATCCGCCAATGGTTTTGACCTGCGCCGGCGTGGCCGTGCGTTCAAACCAGCGGGCGGAACACCAAGGATAATGGCTGGCCACGGTTACCAATCGATGCTTGACCGGATTGTGATGAACGTAGTTCAAGCGGGCCAGATAGGATTTTTCGTAGGTCAGACGGGTCTCCCGGTAATTGTGCCAGACTTTGCGCTGGGGTGTTCGGTCGAGACGGTTAACCCATTTGGCGGTTGGCTCATGCAGTTGACCGAGCATCAGGAACAAGCTTTCAGCAGTGTCGGCTTCGGTCGGGGAGTGGCCCACAAAATGGTAATGATTTGAGAAGACGGCCCAGGCTTCCAGCCTCCAGCCAAACTTGGACGCCACCTTGAGTAATCCGCGATGCAAAACGTCCAACCGGTCTCGGCCCTGAAAATGGTGGTGCTGCAAATAAGTGCTGGCGGTCACGAAA
>Ga0007882_10000375_pt1 | contig 26580 bp, 26 predicted proteins | sample CryBogCBH12Aug01_FD_71195 | JGI IMG/M metagenome (GOLD analysis project Ga0007882, IMG submission 71195) | Freshwater microbial communities from Crystal Bog, Wisconsin, USA - CBH12Aug09.1 | ecosystem: Environmental > Aquatic > Freshwater > Lake | place: Crystal Bog, Wisconsin, USA | collected... | reverse complement strand
CCACGCCATTCGGATAGGCCAAAAAATTGACTTGAAAACCAATCAAGGCGCACTAGGTTTTGAAGTTATCGGTATCAATGCAGATTACAGTGGCGACCAAGGTCATTTGATTATGAGCAGGCAGAATTACCTGCGCTATTGGCCTGATTTGGGTTACACCGGCATTGGCGTTTATGCCCGTGCCGGTGCTGATTTAAAAAATCTGGAAAGCCGGATTAGCCAATTATTGACGGGGCAGCAAGTCGTGAAATCGAATCAGGCTATATATAAAGCTTCTATGGAGCTGTTCGAGCAGACTTTTACCATCACCGAAGCCTTACGTTGGTTGTCAGCCGCGATTGCTTTTGTCGGCGTGTTCAGCGCCTTGATGGCCTTACAGTTTGAGCGGACACGCCAGTTAGGCATTTTACGTGCTATTGGCATCACATCCCGCCAACTCAGCGTGCTGATAATCTGTGAAACTGGGTTGATGGGCTTGGTGGCCGGATTATTGGCTATTCCGGTCGGCTTTGTCGTTGCTTATGTATTAATTTTTGTGGTTTACCAACGTTCATTCGGCTGGACGATGGCTTTTTATTTCGATTCGGGGGTGCTTTTCCAAGGCATCGTTTTAGCTTTTGTAGCGGCCTTGTTGGCGGGCGTATTGCCAGCCTTAAAAATGGCCCAAACCCACCCCGCAGAAGCCTTGCGTACAGAATGAAAACTAAATTTTTGATTGCGATTGTATTGCTATTGTTGGGCATGGTTTGGCTGCAAGTTTTCCCGTTTCCATCGAAAAGCAATGCCGTCGAGGATAATCAAAACAACTCAAGCCCTGCAAAAAATAGCGGCTCAATTGGGTCGGTGTTATCCAACGATAGCAAAGGCTTTGCGCGGGCGTATAAGCCACAAGCCTTTTCCTTGCCAAGCGACCACGGCCCACACAATCAATTCCGCTCGGAATGGTGGTATTTTACCGGTAACCTAAAAAATCCACAAGGACGACAATTTGGTTACGAGCTGACCTTCTTTCGTTTTGCCTTGAAGCCTGAATTACCGGAATCAAAGTCAGCTTGGCGCAGCAATCAAATGTACATGGCACATTTGACCTTAACCGATGTGGAGGCAAACCGGTTTTATACCGATGAACGCTTTAGCCGTGCTGGAAACGATCTGGCGGGGGCTTCTAATAAAAGCTATCAGGTCTGGCTTTATGACTGGTCGGCAAAAACGGAAGGTGAAGTAGACTTCCCCCTCCGCTTACACGCTAACAGCGACGGCTTTGCTATTGATCTGTTACTGACATCACCCAAAGGCTATGTTAGGCAAGGCGATCAAGGCTTAAGCCAAAAAAGCCCTGAACCGGGCAATGCCTCCTACTATTATTCCTATCCACGCTTAGAAACTAAGGGTATTGTCAGTGTTGGCGGTAAACCATCTACTGTTACCGGCATCAGTTGGATGGATAGGGAATGGAGTACCAGCGCTTTGTCTAATCAGCAGAGTGGCTGGGATTGGTTTGCCCTGCAATTATCTGATAATACAGAATTGATGTTTTATCAATTACGCCGTAAAGATGGTCGGCATGACAGCAATAGCTCCGGTTCATATATATTGGCAGACAACACCAAAATAGCACTCAAAGACCACGATGCCATCATCACGCCGCTGGATAGCTGGAAAAGTCCGCATTCAAAAATAACCTATCCGGCGCGTTGGCGCTTGTCAGTCCCCAGTCAAGCTCTTGAACTTGAAATTATTCCTTTAATCAACGATCAAGAACTGAATGTCAGTTACCGTTATTGGGAAGGTGCGGTTAAAGTGATCGGCAGCAAACAAGGCAAGCTAATTTCTGGGCAGGGTTATGTGGAGCTGGCGGGTTATAACAAATAAACGTTGTAAAGCAATCGAAGTGATCTGAGTTGACTTTAAATAAAAACACCATACCTTGATTATGTGCTGCTATTGAAAGGGGTTTAACACTTGACCCATTCATTTTTAAAATCAATTGGAGATAATCAATGAGCAAAAATTTAAGAAGTTTCATCTTGGTCACTTTGTATTTATTATCTAATGCAGCATTTGCTGTGACTAAGCTTACTCTGAGCGACGTTCATATCTGCTGTGTGACTTGCCAAGAAGCGATTGAACATGCTGTGCTTGGCGTCAAAGGCGCCAACGTAAGCGTAGACCGCGATACCTATAGCGTTGCCATTTCTGCTAACGACGATACAGTCGTACAAGCCGCAGTAGATGCGGTTGCTAACGCCGGATTTTATGGAAAAAGCGACAACAATCAAGTTGCAATAAAAACTGCATCAATGGAGGGAAAATCATCAAATGCAGAATTTGTCGGTTTTCATAATTGCTGTGGTGGATGTTCTGCAGCAATAGAAGAAGCGGTTAAATCTGTTGTTGGCGTTCAAACAGCCTCCATTAGCAAAAGATCGTGCCTTGTGAAAGGTAACTTTAATGAAGCTTCCGTTCTTAAAGCCATCAACAACGCCGGATTTTCGGCATCGGTGAAAAAATAGTTTTTTATTACAGCCTAAAGTTAAGCAGACATTTTCTGTTAATTGCCAATAACCGGCAACTTTTCCAAGGTTGGGGCAACCGGCAAAGCCCTTGGCTTTTTTGAGTTTTCAAAAGATATGATAGGTGAAAACGGCCTCTCAACACAGATACATTGCGGACAGACAACTTTTCACTTGCCCCAAACATGCCATAATAGGCTTTAGCGGGTTATCATTATTTGTAATTATTCTCCAAAAAGCCAACACGAGGGGTGGCAAAACACTATGGCGCAATACATTTATTCCATGAACCGGGTCGGAAAAATCATCCCACCCAAAAAATACATCCTTAAAGACATCTCCCTGTCGTTTTTCCCAGGCGCAAAAATAGGCGTGCTAGGCTTGAACGGCTCCGGTAAATCCACCCTGCTAAAAATTATGGCAGGTTTGGACAAAGAGATAGAAGGCGAGGCCATTCCGTTGAAAGGCATCAATATCGGCTACCTGGCGCAAGAACCACAACTGGATCCGAACAAAACCGTGCGCGGCAATGTGGAAGAAGCCGTTGCTGAGGTCAAACTGGCGTTACAACAACTGGATGAAGTCTATGCTGCTTATGCCGCTGAAGATGCCGATTTTGACAAACTGGCGGCAGACCAAGCGCGTCTGGAAGATATTATCAGTGCCTGTGATGGTCATAATTTAGACCGCAAATTGGAAGTGGCGGCGGATGCCTTGCGCTTACCGGACTGGGATGCTGATGTCACTAAGCTGTCGGGTGGCGAAAAACGCCGGGTTGCCTTATGCCGCCTGTTGCTGTCCAATCCCGACATGCTGCTGTTGGACGAACCTACTAACCATTTGGACGCCGAATCCGTCGCTTGGCTGGAGAGGTTTCTGCATGACTATGCCGGTACCGTGGTGGCAGTCACTCATGATAGATATTTCCTGGATAACGTGGCGGGTTGGATTTTAGAACTGGATCGTGGCTCCGGCATCCCGTGGGAAGGCAATTACTCCAGTTGGCTAGAGCAAAAAAGCAACCGCCTGTTGATTGAAGAAAAACAGGAAAGCAACCGCCAAAAAGCCATGAAACAAGAGCTGGAATGGGTGCGCTCCAATCCTAAAGGCCGCCACGCCAAAAGTAAAGCGCGTTTGGCAAAATTTGAAGAATTGGCCTCGGTGGAAGTGCAACAACGCAACGAAACCCAAGAAATTTACATTCCGCCTGGGCCACGTCTGGGCGATGTGGTGATCGAAGCCGACAACATCAGCAAAGCCTTTGGTGAGCGTTTGTTGATCAACAATTTAAGTTTTAAACTACCCCCTGGCGGCATTGTTGGCATTATCGGCCCGAACGGTGCCGGTAAAACCACGTTATTCCGCATGATGGCGGGTTTGGAACAACCCGATTCCGGCACAATGGCACTGGGCCAAACGGTACAAATAGCCTACGTTGACCAGTTGCGTGATGATATGGATGCCCGCAAAACAGTTTGGGAAGAAGTGTCCGATGGTTTGGACGTGATCACCGTTGGCAAATACGAAACCCCATCACGGGCTTACCTAGGGCGTTTTAATTTTAAAGGCGGCGACCAACAAAAAATCATCGGCAACTTGTCCGGCGGCGAGCGCAACCGTGTGCATTTGGCAAAACTGCTGAAAAGTGGTGGCAACGTGCTGTTGCTTGACGAACCCACCAACGATTTGGACGTGGAAACCTTGCGCGCCCTGGAAGATGCCTTATTGGCCTTTCCCGGTTGCGCGGTGGTCATTTCGCATGACCGCTGGTTTTTGGACCGTATCGCCACCCATATCTTGGCTTTTGAAGGCGATAGCCAAGTGGTTTGGTTTGAAGGCAATTACGAAGATTACGAAGCCGACCGCCACCGCCGCCTGGGCAGCGATGCTGACAACCCTAAACGGCTTAAATACAAAAAACTGACGGCTTAGGTTTAACTGGGGGCTTCGGCTACTAGGCTCAGCCAAGGTGTTTTGGCTACACTTAGCAATCAAACGGTGTTGGCTGAGCCTAGCCGAAGCCCCCTTAGCAACTCAATGTTAAGTCAAGCTGTTTTATTTAAAAGCCCATTTAACCATTACATAACTTACTGCCTATCCAACCAAAAACTCCCGCATCATGCCCATATCTTCATGTTCAAGATTATGGCAATGGTACATAAACAAGCCTTTGAAATCTTGGAACGGCTTGATGATACGCACTTTCTCGCCCGGCATGACCAACACGGTGTCTTTAAGGCCGGTGTCGATAAAGCCTTCGCGGACACTGGCATAAGCTTCTCCGGCATCATCACCCACACTGCGGCTTATGATCTGGAACTGTTGCCCATGCAAATGGATAGGATGAGCCATGCTCATCATCATTCCCATACCCATCATGCCACCCATATTACCATGCCGCATCCCCCCCATCCCCATTCTGCCATGCCGACCGCCCATACCACCCATCATGCTATGCTGCTCGTCCGCATCCTCAGTGCTTTCGGTGGTATCGCCGCTGCCCATACTGTGACCACCGCCGTGGGCATGGAATATCTCCATCAGTTGAATGCTGCCTAGCTTAATGCGCTCAAAATCTTGCGGTTCGTTATAGGCATAAGGTCGGCCGTTCAACAACATGCTCATCGGGCCTTCAGAAATGCCGATTGGCACGGGTTTTTCTGGGTTAGCGGTATCGCTGGTTTTATAGCGTGTAAAAGTGGACAATTGGCCGGGCAATTTGGGGCTGTCGCTGGTTTTCTGGTTAACTGTAACGGTAAAAATAGGGTATTCGCTGCCCATCGGCAGGCCACCATGCTGCATCATCATGCCCATTTTTGGCAGTGCCCCAGAAAATGCCAAGCTGCGCATAACCAGTTGCGAACCCAGCTCACGACCGCTGAAATCGGCCCAAATATCCAGCCGTTCGCCCGGTGCCAGCATGACATACGGCAGTGTATGGGGTGCTTCTAATAAGCCACCATCCGTACCTATGACAGTGATCGGTGTGCCATCATCCCAGCCTAGCTTATAAATGCGAGCGTTCGAGCCGTTCATCACCCGTAAGCGGTAGGCGCGGCTAGCAACCTTTACTTGATAATTGGCCTGGCCATTGACCAAGATATGATCGCCATAAAAACCCAACATGCGGTCATGCATGTTGCGTACATAGACCAGCTGGTTTTGGCTGTCAAACAATCGGTCTTGAATGACAATCGGTATTTCATGCTCGCCAGAAGGCAGTCCTAAAGCCGCTTCTTCGGTGTCATTGACCAACAATGCACCGGCCAACCCATGATAAACCTGCTTGGCAGTGGCTTCGTGCGGGTGCGGGTGGTAGATATTCATACCGGCGCGGTTCAGCACTTCAAACTCATACACCAAGGTTTCGCCGGCACCGATCGCATACAACGGGTGACCATCCATCTCGGCAGGCACATGCAAGCCATGCCAATGGGTGACAGACGGTTCGGCAAGGCCATTGTGGAAACGTATCCTGACTTTCTGGCCTTTTTGCAAACGGATGATCGGGCCGAGGTAGGAAGATGGGATAGTGGTCAAGGTATCTTTGGGGCCGTGCACCAGCTTAGCGGTGTATTGCAGAACCGCTGTGGCTTGTCCTGCCAGAATGGGTACGGTGGCAGCTTGGGCAAACAGCTCCAACTCGACATCGGCCTTAAAGTTGGGCGACGCTTTACGGGGCGTTAATCTCGGCATGGCGGACATGCCTTGCATAGCTTGCAGAAGCCGTGGCGTTCCCGCCACCGCCAACACACTGGCGGCACTATAGTTGAGAAAACGGCGGCGGGAAATCTTTTCAATAACAGACATAAATCCTCCTCATAGGGGCAGCCTCTGACGGGCTGTTTTTTTAACACACAGGTTGTGTGGTTTGAGTCGATTCTATAGCAGAAGTTGGCAAGGCTCAACTAATTGACGGAGGACAGCCAATACCCAACGCGGAAATATCCAATTGATTGGCCAAAAAATCAAAATCAACCACTGATAAATAAGGGAAAATGCCCAATAATGGCACAGCCAAGCAGGCGCCGATAAAAGCAATATTATCTTGCTGATAGGACATATTAGGCTCGGTACAGACGGCTATCCAACCCACCAGCGGCAATCCCGATTGGTTAATAGCCAATTGGCTGAGCCGTGCGTGATTGATGCATCCCAAGCGTATGGCTACCACCAAAATAACCGGCAGCGTCAACGCCGCCGCCAAATCAGCATTGCTTTGCCCGCTATTGATGGGTGAGAACCAGCCCCCCGCCCCCTCCACCAGCACGCAATCGGACTGGCTTTTAAGCAATGCAAACTGCCGGGTGACCACCGCCAACTGCACTGGGTTGTGGGCGCCGGCAATATGCGGCGACACCGGCTCTGCATAGGCGTAGGGGTTGATCAACGGGTACGGCAGTGGCAATGAGGCATGGGATTGCAGTGCCAAGGCATCGTCATTTTTCAGCCCCCCCTCTTGCATCAAGCAACCCGCCGCCACCGGCTTCATTGCCAATACCGTTTTTCCTTGCCGCTGTAAGGCGTGCATGAGTGCGATAGCCGTACAGGTTTTGCCAACGCCGGTATCGGTGCCGGTGATAAAAAAACCGCCGGTCATGCCGTTGCCCGAACCGTAATAATTTCAAAACTGGCAGGAATTAAGCCGCTGTGCTTATCTGCACGGTAGGCCGACAGCAATGCTTGCCAACGCGCTTTGCCTGTAACATGCGGGCTTCGTGCAGACACCGTCTGTGCCCCCAAGTCCTTTAATTCTTGTAGCAATGCCTGTACTGATGGGTAATAATTGATGTGTGTCTGCGATTGTACGCCAATATCAGTCAATCCGGCTTGCTGCAAAATCGTCCGGATGTCAGCTCCGCTATAAAAATCGATGACATGCTGGTAATCATCAACAGTCTGCCAAGCCGCTTTAAGCTCGTGCAAGGTCTTAGGGCCAAATGTGGTGAAGTTTAGCTGCCCGCCGGGGCTTAACACGCGCTGGCACTCCATAGCCGCAAATGCCAATTGGCGACACCATTGCAACGCCAAATTTGAAAAAATATGCTGTATGCTGTTATCGGCAAAAGGTAACTGTTCTGCATCGGCACACAGATAATGGGGTTGGCATGGCCCAGCCAATTTAACACGCGAAGCTTCCACCATAGGCAAAGCAATATCTACGGCGAGCAAATCGGTTGCTTTACAGCAACCACGTGTCAGCAGTTCGCCACTTAAGAAACCCGTGCCGCAACCCAAATCTATCACCCGTCCGTGTAACGCCAACGCTCCAATTGGCTGCAGTAATGCGTAGCCCACATCCCGCTGCAACTGTGCGGCTTGGTCATAAGTGATGGCGGCAGCGGCAAAAGAACGCCGCACCTTAGCCTTATCTATAACGCCCATTAAGTTTTGTCCAAAAAATCGCTGACCAGTGCCAACACGGCCTCTGGGTGCGACAAAAATGGCGCGTGGGCGGCTTTGTCCAATACCTGCAATTGTAGCAACGGCTGTATTTGCCGCATCATCTCGCCCACTGCAACGGGCACCAAGGTGTCACGCCCGCCCAAAATGGCCATGACCGGTATCGCCAAATCCGCCAGTGCCGCCCGTAAATCAGACTGCTTTAAAATAGCCAAACCGCCCGCCAAGGTTGCTGCATCAGGAGGGGGGCAGGTGGTCGTGGCTTGTTTCAGTTCCGCCAATACTTTTTTGTAGTGGTCTGACCCCAGCACTTGCAGGGCCAAAAAACGCAATAAAGTGGCTTGCGCATTGTCGCGCAACTGTTCGGCGAATTGCTGCAAAACTTGGCTGTTCATTGCTGGCCAGACAGCCGTTAAAGAAGCTGAGGGGGGAAGGCAGAAACATGGGTTGCCCGATAGCAGCGCTAATGAACTGACCCGCTCAGGGTAGCGGCTGGCAAAATCCAGTGCCACGGTTGCACCCAATGACCAGCCTAACCAACAAGCTGGCTCATTGGCTATTGTACGCGCCAATGCTGCACTGATAGCAGCCAGTTCGAAAGACTCCAATGCCGAACTCTGCCCATGCCCGGGCAAATCGACACAAATGACGCGGTGGCTTTGCGCCAATTGCTGGGCAAAATTCCCCCAAATACCGCTGTGCATTGCCCAACCATGCAGTAAAACAATAGGCTTTCCTACACCATAGACATGGTAATTGAGCCTCATCGCGCCATACCTTGCAAAGCCTCCAGCAATTGATCAACATGGTGTGCCTCATGCGCTGCCGAAAAGGTCACCCGCAAACGCGCCGTACCTTGGGCCACCGTCGGCGGACGTATCGCACTCACCAGAAAACCCTTGCTTAACAAGACACTGCTCATAGCGAGCGCTTGCTGGTTGTCACCCACCATAATGGGTTGTATGGGCGATGCAGAAGGTAACAAGGGCAAGCCCAGTTGTACTGCTCCGGCACGGAAACGCGTCACCAAATCGGCCAATTTATCGCGCCGCCAGCTTTCTGTAATGACAATACGTAGACTGGCACGGGTGGCAGCGGCAATGGCAGGCGGCATAGCGGTGGTGTACAGATAGGTTCTGGCTGTTTGGATAAGCATCTCAATCAATGCCTCCGAACCGGCCACAAAAGCCCCAAACGTCCCTAAACTTTTACCCAAGGTGGCCATTAACACGGGCACATCGTCCTGGTTCAAGCCGTGTTGCTGCAATAGCCCGCCACCCGTTGCACCAAACACCCCCAAGCCATGTGCATCATCGACCATCAACCAGGCATCATGTTTTTTTGCAACGGCGGCCAAATCCGGCAATGGCGCCCAATCGCCATCCATACTAAATACGCCATCGGTCACCACCAGCTTATTGCAAATTGCTTTATTACCGGCAGCCGTTGCCAAAAGTTTATCGAGTTGTAGGATGTCAGTATGGGCATAGCGTTTAAAAACAGCCCCCGAAAACAATCCCCCATCCAATAAGGACGCGTGGTTAAGGCGGTCTTCAAAAACCGCATCACCACGCCCGACCAAGGCATTGATAACCCCGACATTGGCCATATAACCGGTGGAAAACAACAACGCTCGTGTACGTCCGGTAAATGCCGCCAATTCTTCTTCCAACGCATGATGCTCGCTATGATGCCCGCAAATCAAATGCGCCGAACCACTGCCGACCCCCTGCGTGTCAACCGCCTCTTTAAAAGCCTTCACTACTGCCGGATGGTTGGCTAATGCCAAATAATCATTGCTGCAAAAATTAAGCACCGCATGGCCTTCCCGTTGCAAAAAAATACCCTGCGGGGAATCAATGGGGTGGCGCTGACGGTACAGCCCTTGTGCTTCCAGCGCATGGAGCTTATCGGTCAGTTGCGGGAAAGGCATGATCAAAGCGTGAAAAAATAGGCCGATAAGAAAAGCCGAACGCCCAAGTTATTGGTCAATCGGTTTGGGATTGGATTCGTTGCTGGGTTGCACGCTGTTATTGATACGCACTGGCGAGCCGTTATGCAGCTTGACTTGGCCTGAGGTCACCACCTGGTCGCCTACGTGCACGCCTTGGGTGACAGCAATCTGGTCGCCACGGCTTGCCCCAGTGGTGACAAACGCTTGCTTAGCCATCAACTTGCCATTGCCTTTGTCATCCTTGCCGTTGTCTTTGACAAGATAAACCGTCGCACCATAAGGGCTAAAACTGATTGCCGTGCGTGGCAAGGTGATAAAGGCTTGTGCTGCACCGGTGTTGACCAGCACTTTTGCATACATGCCCGGCAATAGCTTGTGGCCCGGATTTTTTAATGTGGCCCGGATTTGCACATTGCGGGTATTTAAATCAATTTTGGGATTGATGACAGAAATTACCCCCGTAAATGCTTGTCCCGCATAAGCATCGGTTTTTACCTCAACCGGTTGTCCTATCGCCACACTGGATAGCGCCTGTTGTGGCATTAGAAAATCCACAAACAAGTTGTCCAATGCCTGTAACGTGGTGATGGCGGTGCCAGCCAGCAAGTATTGCCCGACATCAATGGCCCGCACCCCTAGCTGACCGTCAAATGGTGCGCGGATTAGTTTTTTGTCCAGTAATGCTTGCTGTGCAGCAACATTGGCTAGGGCAATATCCAAATTGGCCTTGTCGTTGTCCAATGTTTGCTGGCTGATGGCCTTGACATTAAATTGGGCTTGGCTGCGCTGATAGGTCAGCTGTGCCAACTTTGCCGTGGCGGTCAACGCTTTTAAGCGGGCTTGGTCATCATAACTGCGTAATTGTAGCAACGGCTCACCAGCCTTGACGGACTTTCCTTGCTGAAAATAAATCTCAGCAACAATGCCCGGCAATTCAGAAGTCAAATCCACCCCTTGTAAGGCCCGTAAACTGCCGACCGCTTCCAATTGCGGCAACCAATCTTGCTGGCTTGCCACCAAAGTGGACACCGTCTGCAACGGTTCGCCCCCAGCCATCATGTATTGCTTGATCATGCGGCCTTTAAAACTGATAAAGCCAAAAATGCCGCCCAGCACCAAGCTGACCAGCACAAGCATAATGAACATCCGCATCATCATTTGTTGTTTTCCTGTTGAGTTGCAGGGGTATCTATTGAATTGCCTTGATCAATGCAAGCATGAATAAAACAACCAATATCTTGCTGTAATGTGGTTTTTTCCGGCGTTTTGGGGGCGCGGATAGTTTTGGACAAATCGGCACGGTGCCACCAACCACCGCCTAACGCTTGCAGCAATGCCGCGCTATCCGCCAGACGGGCCGCTTGGGCCTTGATATGCCCCAACTGGGATTGTTGGTACAGTCGCTCGGCATCCAGCACTTGCAAATAACTGGCCGCCCCCACCCCGTATTGCGCTTGCAATAACGACAAGCTTTCGCGGGCGGTTTGTTTGGCGTGGCTTTGCGCCTCCAGCTCCGCCGCATCATGATCCAAAGCACTGAGCGTGTCAGCCACATCATGGAACGCTTTTAGCACCGTGCTTTTATATTGCGCGGCAACTTGCTCGTAAGTGGCAATCGCAGAACTTCGGGCATGGGTGAATTGCCCGCCATGAAATATAGGCTGCAACACTTTGCCGCCCGCACTCCAAATATAGCTGCTCGGCACGAACATGTTGGTGGCATCGGTGGCTATGGTGCTGGAACTGGCGGTCAGGGCAAAATTGGGGAACACGCTAGCGGTCAACACGCCAATTTGGGCGGTTGAGGCATGTAACATGCTCTCTTGCGCACGGATATCAGGGCGGTGTTCCACCAACTGGCTAGGCAAACTGATCGGCAATTGTTCCGGTGCCTGCAAATCAGCCAACGTAAATTGCGCGGCGGGTGCTTGGTGCGGAAGATCACCCACCAACAAGCTCAATTGATGACGGCTTTTTGCCAACTGCTGTTGCAACGGCGGCAATTGCGTTTGGCTTTGCGCCAATGCCGCTTGCTGCGCCAGAACAGCCGAACGTGCCGCACTGCCTAATTGCGCTTGCTGCTTAATAAGTTCCAGTTGGCGGGTTTGGCTGGCTATCATCGCTTCGGTGGCGGCAATCTGCTCCCTAAGCGAGGCTTCTTGTATGGCGGTGGTCACAATATTCCCTACCAAGGACAAAAATGCCCCTTCCAGCAAAAAGCGTTGGTATTCCGCCTGGGCATTCAAGGACTCAATTTGCCGCCGAATGGCCCCAAAAAAATCCAAGGTATAGGACACTTGCACCGAAGCATTATAAAGCGTGAATAAAGACCCGCTATAACCTGGATTACCAAACAACGCCCCCGATGTTTTTTGTCGGTTATCGGAAAAACTGGCATCCAGTGTCGGTAGCAACGCGCCTTTTTGGGCAAAGGCACTTTCTTGGGTCGCCGCCAGCGCCGCTTGCGCCGCTTGTAAATCAGGGCTGTGCCGCAGTCCCTGTTGGATTAACGCATTCAATTTTGGCGAACGGAACAAGCCCCACCATAAGCCCGGAATATCCTTGCCGGGCAATAGTGACGGGCTTGAGCCGCCTTGGGCTAGTGCAGAGGCAGGCGCATTGGCGTTAGACTGTCCATAGTTGGTTAACTTGGGCGCGAGCGGACGCTTAAAATCAGGCCCTAACATACAGCCACTCAAGGCGAGGCTGACAGCCAAAGCAATGCTGGTATTTTTATGGAACATGTTTGGAATCATGGCTAAGGGTATACCCAGTCAATAGGCCCGTAAGAAAATCAACGCCAGCCATTATTAATGGCGGCAGACATCATAGGAAACATAAATCAATAATAAACGGTTTACTGGCAATGACTTAGTGAATATGTACAGTCATTGTGCAGCACACAGACCAGTTCCATAACGACCAAAAAGCATGGTTGTTCTTATCTGATTGATTTAAAATAAAAAAATAATATTATATCAGCTTCTGATAATGACTGGTTTTTTCAACGCTGGCACAGATAATAGCCTGTGGACAGGCAAGCAATGCTCCCAACAAAACCAACTACATGCCCTTATCAGCTGAGGCAACGCGCCACATTGTCCAAACTAACCCAATTTCTCAATAATGCCGTCCAGCTCTTCCAAGCCAGCATAATTGATCACCAGTTTACCGCTACCGTTACCTTTATGGACGATCACCACTTTTGCCCCCAATTTGGCGCTAAGGGTTTGTTGCAAGCGCAGTGTGTCGTTGTCAGTGGTTGTGGCGGCACTGCTTGGGCGGGGTGGCTGTTGCAGGGTTTTTATCAATTGTTCGGCAGCGCGGACGGTCATGCCGGCTTTGATAATTTTTTGGGCGGCCTCCAATTGTTTTTCCGGGTCTAGCGCCAGCAACACTTTGGCATGGCCCAGTTCCAGTTGTTTGCCCAGCAGCATTTTTTTTACGTCGGGATGCAAGTCCATCAGACGTAACAGATTGGTGATAGTGGTGCGTGATTTGCCCACTGCTTCAGCAATTTGTTGGTGGGTCATGGCAAATTCTGCCAGCAACCGCTTGAGCGCTTCGGCTTCTTCCAGCGGGTTGAGGTCTTCGCGCTGGATGTTTTCAATCAGAGCCACCGCCATCGCGGTGCGGTCATCCAATTCTTTAATGACTACTGGCACTTGTGCCAATGCGGCCAGTTGTGCGGCACGCCAGCGGCGTTCCCCGGCAATAATTTCGTAGCGGTCTTGGCCTATTTTACGCACCACGATGGGCTGGATAATGCCCTGTGCCTTGATGGAATCGGCCAATTCCTGCAATTTCTCGGGGTCTATATCACGGCGCGGCTGATATTTGCCGCGTTGCAAGTATTCTATAGGCAAACTATGTGCCAATGGTTGCTGTTTTTCATCGCGTTGACCGACATCGCCTAATAGCGCGTCTAAGCCGCGACCTAAACCTCGTTTTTGTACAGACATTGGGTTTTTACTTGATGTTACAGGATTTCTGTTAATCCGCTGCCGGGCTATCGTCGGACATATCGGCGCGGATGACCATTTCAAATGCTTCAATTAATGCCAGCAATGCTTCTGCTTCTGCCAAGAGGCACTGATGCTCCTGATGCAGCGCTTGCTTCAGTGCTTGTGCCTGGATGGCAGCTTGTTGGTTGTTGGTCGAGTCTTCGCTGCTGCTTGCTGTTGACAAACCCAGGCTGCCGCTGTCTTCTAAATGAGTGTGTGCCAACAACGCTTCAAGCCCCTTGCCCAATCCTCGTTTTTTTGGGTTCATGCAATGTTTCTTTCTTTTTTGATCATTTCTTCGGCAAGGCTAATGTAGGCTTGGGCACCGCGTGATGATTTGTCGTAACTTAATACCGGCAAACCGTGGCTGGGTGCTTCTGCCAAGCGGATATTACGCGGGATGCAGGTCATAAACACTTGCTCGCCAAAATAGCGGATCAGTTGTTCTGAGACATCTTTGGTCAGGCGGTTACGGTCATCGAATAGGGTGCGTAAAATACCTTCAAGATGCAAATCGGGGTTGACGGTTTGTTGGATATTTTTCAGTGTGGCCATTAAGGCGGAAATGCCCTCCAGAGCGTAATATTCGCACTGCATGGGGATCAACAGGCTGTGTGCCGCCACCATGGCATTTAAGGTGAGCATGTTCAACGATGGCGGGCAATCAATCAAAATATAGTCATATTCCGACCGGATGCTTAACAACGCATCTGCCAAACGTTGTTCTTTACGCTCGCTGTGGATCAGTTCCACTTCAGCGGCGGTCAGGTCGGCATTGCCGGGTATGATGGCAAAAGCAAATTCTGGCAGGTTAATGACCGCTTGGATAGCGGGTACGTTGCCCATTAGCAAGTCGTAGCTGGAATGGTCGACAGCTTCTTTATCAACCCCGCAACCCATTGCCGCATTGCCTTGCGGGTCAAGGTCGATAAGCAGCACTTTGCGCTGGGCAGCCGCTAAAGAGGCCGCCAAGTTGACACTGGTGGTGGTTTTGCCCACGCCGCCTTTTTGGTTGGTAATGGCAATTATTTTTCCCACAACCGCTCCTCTATTGGTAATTTCATTTTGACCAAGCACCTCTGTACATCGGTGCCCGGCAGTGTGATCGGTATAATGTCAGTCGTGATATGCCAGGCCGCCAATGCCGCCATTTCGGCCTCAAGCTGTTGGCTTTTCATGGCCCATAACGAACCACCTTCCGCCAATAAATGCCCAGTGAGCTTAACAATGTCCGCTAAGCTGGCAAAGGCGCGGGTCAGCACGGCATCGAAGGCCTGTTCCGGTTGGTACAATTCGGCGCGGTCATGACAAATACTGGCATTATTAAGCTTCAGTTCCAAAATGGCTTGCTGGACAAAGCGGGTTTTTTTGGCATTGCTGTCCAACAGCACAAATTGCCTGTCTGGCATGACAATGGCGAGCGGAATACCGGGCAGGCCGGCCCCTGTGCCAATGTCGATAATCCGATTGCCATCAATAAACGGTGCTATTGCCAAACTGTCCAGCAAATGCAGGCGCACCATTTCTTCGCGCTGACGAATGGCGGTGAGGTTATAAGCCTTGTTCCACTTTTCTATTAAGGCAATAAAATCGGTCAATTGTTGGATTTGTTCTGGGCTTGCCGGTATGTTTAAGTCCGCCAAGCCAGTTTCCAGAATAGCACGGGCAGTCTTCATCAGGCACTTTTCTTTTTTAAGTGGACCAATAGCAGCGACACGGCTGCGGGTGTCATGCCCGGGATGCGCGAGGCTTGGCCTAGTGTCTCGGGCCGTTGCGCGGATAGTTTTTGGCTGACTTCATTGGATAAGCCCGGCACGCTGGTATAGTCAAACTGTTCCGGCAAACGCAAATGGTCGTAGCGCAGCGCCTTGTCGATTTCGCTTTGTTGCCTGACCAGATAACCGGCGTATTTGGCTTGTATTTCAACTTGTTCCACTGCTTGTTGCTGGATAGGTGCGTCTTCGGCAGACGGCATATCTTCGCGGGCCGGCAAAAAATCCAACAGGCGCTTAATATCCACCTCGGGGCGACGCAACAATTCCATTAGGCTGGCTTCTTTAAGCAGCGGCTTGCCCCAAATGCCCGCAACTTGGTGTGCGGCTTCGCTATCGGCACGTATCCATTGTTTTTTAAGGTTTTCTTGTAGGCGGGCAATGGCTTCGCGCTTGCTCTCAAAGGCTTGCCAGCGGGCATCATCGACCAAGCCGAGTTTACGGCCTGCTTCGGTGAGGCGCAGGTCGGCATTGTCTTCGCGCAATGACAAACGATATTCGGCACGGCTGGTGAACATGCGGTACGGCTCCTGGGTGCCACGGGTGATCAGGTCATCAATCATCACGCCAATATAGGCTTGGTCCCGCGCCGGACTCCAGCTGTCCAGCCCTTGCACAAGCCGCGCCGCGTTGACACCGGCAATCAGCCCTTGCGCGGCGGCTTCTTCGTAGCCGGTGGTGCCATTGATTTGTCCGGCAAAAAACAGCCCGCCCATACACTTGGTTTCCAGCGACATTTTTAAGTCACGCGGGTCGAAAAAGTCATATTCAATGGCATAGCCTGGGCGGATGATTTCGGCATTTTCAAAGCCCGGCATGGAGCGCACAAAGTCGTACTGCACATCAAACGGCAAGCTGGTGGAGATGCCATTGGGATAAATTTCGTGGGTGTCCAAGCCTTCCGGTTCAATAAAAATCTGGTGCGAATCACGGTCGGCAAAACGCACGATCTTATCTTCTATGGACGGGCAGTAACGCGGGCCAATACCTTCAATCACGCCAGAATACAACGGCGAACGGTCGAGTCCGGCGCGGATGATGTCGTGGGTTTGTGCGGTGGTGCGGGTAATGTGGCAGGGGATTTGCCGAGGATGTTGTTCGGGTGTGCCCATGAACGAAAACACCGGCACAGGGGTGTCGCCCTGCTGCACTTGCAGTTTGCTGAAATTGATGGTGCGTCCGTCAATACGCGGCGGCGTGCCGGTTTTCAGGCGGTCGATACGGAAGGGCATGTCCCGTAACCGTTCCGCCAAGGCGACCGAGGCCGGATCACCCGCCCGCCCGCCGCTGTAATTTTCCAAACCGATATGGATTTTGCCTGCCAAAAAAGTGCCTGCTGTCAATACCACGGCGCGGGCATGGAAGGCTAAGCCCATTTGTGTTTTAACGCCTATCACCTGATCATTTTCAACAATCAAATCGGCAACGGTCTGCTGGAACAAGGCCAAGTTGGGCTGGTTTTCCAATGCGTGACGCACGGCTTTTTTGTACAGTTGCCGGTCTGCTTGGGCGCGGGTAGCTCTAACTGCGGGGCCTTTGCTGGCGTTGAGCGTGCGGAACTGGATGCCGCCCACATCTATGGCTTTGGCCATAATGCCGCCTAGCGCGTCAATTTCTTTGACCAAATGCCCCTTGCCAATGCCGCCGATGGCTGGATTGCAGCTCATTTGCCCAAGCGTCTCGATATTTTGGCTGAGCAATAGGGTGGTTGCGCCCGCACGGGCAGCCGCCAAAGCCGCTTCAGTGCCGGCATGACCGCCACCGACGACAATAACATCAAAGTTTTTTTTGAATTTCACAAGCTGTTTGTACTCTTAGTGGTGCTATATTAATACTTTTGCATATTATAAGAGGTTATCCATGAAAAAACGTAAAAATCAATGCCAACAAGATGCCATTGCCCGGCACAATCCGGTGGCTAAATTTGCTTGCCAGTTCAATAAGGCGCAAGTTTTCGATGACAAAAGCCACTATCGCCGCAAAGCCAAGCATCCGAAGCAGGACGCTTCTGCAAACGTTTTCTTAATGAAAATAGTTGCACAAGCGGCTTGAATCCACGATCTAAAATAAGCGGCGGCGCTGTGGTCAATTTTTAGCGCCATTTCGCGTTTGTGGGTGCTAAACCAGATGCTGCCGTCCAGCCCAAGGCTACCAGCTTGCTTAAGCAAAAGCCTGACAGCGCCGTGCCATCGTGCGGCGCGATACCAAAACCATGCACAGCCATAATCCAATGGGTTGCCAATGCTCCACGCTTAGTTGCAATTGCCCTCGGCCTCGCTCAGGGAATGGCAGCAATTAAAAGCCCCTACTGTCAGTAAGCCCACAACCACACCGCCAAATGTTAGGAAGCCAACGCGGCCTATTCCGGCTATAAAAAATAATATTACTTTATAATCAGTATTTTAAAAATATAATAGCAGTTGGCACAGCTGTTGCTTTAAGCATAATGTCATTAACCACAACATCCCACGAGGAGAAGACCATGGCATTACGTCAATGTGCAATTTACGGTAAAGGCGGTATCGGTAAATCGACCACCACACAAAACTTAGTTTCTGCTTTGGCAGAATTAGGCAACAAAGTAATGATCGTCGGCTGTGACCCTAAAGCTGATTCTACCCGTCTGATCTTACATGCCAAAGCACAAACTACCATCATGAGCTTGGCGGCAGAAGCCGGTAGCGTTGAAGATTTGGAATTGGAAGACGTGCTGAAAATCGGCTACGGCGGCATCAAATGCGTTGAATCAGGCGGCCCTGAGCCAGGCGTTGGTTGTGCTGGCCGTGGTGTTATCACCGCGATCAACTTCCTTGAAGAAGAAGGCGCCTATGATGACGAATTAGACTTCGTATTCTATGACGTTTTGGGTGATGTTGTGTGTGGTGGTTTCGCCATGCCTATCCGCGAAAACAAAGCGCAAGAAATTTACATCGTTTGTTCAGGCGAAATGATGGCGATGTACGCCGCCAACAACATTGCCAAAGGCATCGTGAAATACGCCAACTCCGGCAGCGTGCGTTTGGCTGGCTTGATCTGTAACTCACGCAACACAGCGCGTGAAGACGAACTGATCTCTGCTTTGGCGGCCAAAATTGGCACCACTATGATCCATTTCGTACCCCGTGACAACGTTGTACAACGTGCGGAAATCCGCCGTATGACTGTTATCGAGTACGAACCCACTGCCAAACAAGCGGACGAATACCGCCAATTGGCAATCAAAATCCGTGATAACCGCAACTTCATCATCCCAACACCGATCACTATGGATGAATTGGAAGAATTGATGATGGAATTCGGTATCTTGGAACAAGAAGACGAATCCGTTATTGGTAAAACAGCAGCGGAACTGGCAATCGCATAATAGCGATTGCACGATGGGCCAGGCAAGCCTGGCCCATTCAACCCAATGGCTAGTGATGGGCAACCTATTGTCGCTCATCCTATGTTTTCATCCTCAAACCGTGTCTATGGAAGATTATCCATGACATCAGCAGGAGAACACTCATGGCAGCTTTAACCCGAGAAGAAACCGAAGCGTTGATTCAGGAAGTTCTGGAAATTTATCCCGAACAGGCCAAAAAAGACCGCGCCAAGCATTTGGCGGTCAACGATCAATCGCTCGAAAAATCCAACAAATGCATCACCTCCAACCGCAAATCCTTGCCGGGCGTTATGACCATCCGTGGTTGCGCTTATGCCGGTTCTAAAGGTGTGGTTTGGGGCCCGATCAAGGACATGATCCATATTTCCCACGGCCCGGTCGGCTGCGGCCAATATTCCCGCGCCGGTCGCCGTAACTATTATGTGGGCACCACCGGTGTCAACACCTTCGGCACGATGAACTTCACTTCAGATTTCACTGAAAAAGACATCGTATTTGGCGGCGACAAAAAGCTGGCCAAAATCATCACCGAAATTGAAGGCTTGTTCCCGCTGCACAAAGGTATCAGTATCCAATCCGAATGCCCCATTGGCTTGATTGGTGACGACATTGAAGCGGTGGCCAAAAAAGGCAACAAGGAAATCGGCAAACCTGTTGTGCCTGTCCGTTGCGAAGGTTTCCGTGGCGTATCGCAATCCCTAGGCCATCATATCGCCAATGATGCTATCCGTGACTGGGTGCTGGGCAACCGTGATGGTGATGACAGCTTCCCTACCACACCTTATGACGTGGCGGTGATTGGCGATTACAACATTGGCGGCGATGCCTGGGCATCACGCACCTTGTTGGAAGAAATGGGCCTGCGCGTCGTGGCGCAATGGTCTGGCGACGGCACTTTGGCGGAAATTGAAAACACCCCTAAAGTCAAACTGAACTTGATCCATTGCTACCGTTCAATGAATTATATTGCCCGGCACATGGAAGAAAAATACAAAATCCCCTGGATTGAGTATAACTTCTTTGGCCCCACCAAGATTGCCGAATCATTGCGCCGGATTGCCTCGCATTTTGATGAAACCATCCAAGCCGGTGCGGAAAAGGTTATTGCCAAATATCAGGCCGAATACGAAGCGGTTATCGCCAAATACAAACCCCGTTTGGAAGGCAAACGCGTGATGCTGTATATCGGCGGCTTACGTCCTCGCCACGTTATCGGCGCTTATGAAGATTTGGGCATGGAAGTGGTCGGCACAGGCTACGAGTTCGGCCACAACGACGATTACGACCGTACTATCAAAGAAATGGGCAATGCCACGTTGTTATATGACGATGTCACCGGTTATGAGTTTGAAGAGTTCGTCAAACGTGTACAACCCGATTTGATCGGCTCAGGCATTAAAGAAAAATACATTTTCCAAAAAATGGGCGTGCCTTTCCGGCAAATGCACTCTTGGGATTATTCAGGCCCTTATCACGGTTATGACGGTTTCGCCATTTTCGCCCGCGATATGGACATGACCATCAACAACCCTTGCTGGAAACAAGTGAAAGCACCGTGGAAAACCGATGCCAGTAGCGATGCGGTTAAAGTTGCCGCATAAGGGTCGCTAAATCCGTAGGTTGGGGTGACGACAGGAACCCCAACAAACCCAATTGCCAATTGTTGGGGACTGTGCCAGCAATGCCTTTTCGGCACACTCCAACCCACTTCAAACACGTCGTCCACAGATTAGTGGCGCGTAGGAGATTACCATGAGCCAAGAAGTCGATAACATCCAACCCAGCTACCCTTTATTCAGAAATGATGATTACAAGGAAAATCTGGCCAACAAACGTAATGCTTATGAAGAGCGTCATGAGCAAGAAAAAATTGATGAAGTGTTCCAATGGACAACTACCAAGGAATACCAAGAACTTAACTTTAACCGCGAAGCCCTGACTGTCAACCCCGCTAAAGCTTGCCAACCTCTTGGGGCAGTCTTATGTGCCTTGGGCTTTGAAAAAACTATGCCTTATGTGCATGGCTCACAAGGCTGTGTCGCTTACTTCCGTACCTACTTCAACCGTCATTTCAAAGAGCCTATCGCTTGCGTATCTGACTCTATGACTGAAGATGCCGCGGTGTTTGGCGGACAGAAAAACATGTTTGCCGGTTTGGAAAACGCCAAAGCTTTGTACCAGCCCGAAATCATCGCTGTTTCGACTACTTGCATGGCGGAGGTTATCGGTGACGACTTGAACGCGTTCATCAACAACGCCAAAAAAGCCGGTCATATTGAGCAAGAATTCCCCACCCCTTACGCACATACCCCCAGTTTTGTCGGTAGCCATACCACTGGTTGGGACAATATGTTTGAAGGCATGGCAAAGTTCTTTACCTTGAACCACATGGAAGGCAAAGCCGTGGGTTCCAATGGCAAAATCAATTTGGTGCCCGGTTTTGAAACTTATTTGGGCAATTTCCGGGTCATGCACCGTATGATGAAAGAAATGGGCGTGGAATACTCTTTATTGAGCGACCCTTCTGAAGTTTTGGACACCCCTGCTGACGGCACCTTCCGTATGTACGCTGGCGGCACCACCCAAGCCGAAGTTAAAGATGCCCCTAATGCCATTGACACCCTTTTGCTGCAACCTTGGCAGTTGGAAAAAACCAAAAAGTTTGTCCAAAACATTTGGCATCAACCTGCCACCGCCATCAATATCCCAATGGGCCTGCAATGGACGGATGAGTTTTTGATGACCATCTCCAAACTGACCGGAAAAGCCATACCTGCCTCGTTGGAATTGGAACGTGGACGCTTGGTGGATATGATCACTGACTCGCACGCTTGGCTGCATGGCAAAAAATTCGCGCTGTACGGTGACGCTGATTTTGTCATGGGCATGACCAAATTCTTGTTGGAATTGGGTGCAGAACCTTCTGACGTATTATGCAACCATGCCAACAAACGCTGGGTGAAAGCGATGGAAAAAATCTGTTCAGAATCGCCCTATGGCATAAACACCCAAATCCATGCTGGCAAAGACTTGTGGCATTTCCGCTCGCTGATGTTCACCAACAAACCGGATTTCATGATCGGCAATTCTTATGGCAAATTTATCCAACGTGACACCTTATATAAAGGTGAAGCGGACGAAGTGCCATTGATCCGCATCGGTTTCCCCATTTTCGACCGCCACCATTTGCACCGCATGACCACTTTGGGCTATGAAGGTGCCATATACATGCTGACCACCTTGGTCAATGCGGTATTGGAGCAACTGGACAAGGAGACCCGAGGCATGGGCACCACGGATTATAACTACGACTTAGTCCGCTAAAAAACACCCTGCCCCCCAGCCATGGGGGGCAGGGTTCTGTTTTGCCCCCAACCCACTCAGGAGAACCAAAAATGCCTAGCGTCATGTTGAAAAAAAACCCGGAAGGCAAATTGATCTTCTATGTGCCGAAAAAAGACTTGGAAGAAGTGGCGGAATCGGTCGAATTTGACACCGCCGACAAATGGGGCGGTGAAGTGGTTTTGGCCGACGGTTCAAAATATTTTTTTGAACCTATTGCACCGCCCGATTTCCCCATTACCCTGCGTGCCAAACGTGTAGATTCAGGAGAAGATTAATGGCCTTATATATTGTTGAAGCAGACTGCATTTCCTGTGGTGACTGCGAACCTGTGTGTCCTACCCAATCCATTACCGAAGGTGCTATTGTCTTTAAAATCGACAAGCGCACTTGCACCGAATGTGAAGGTGATTTTGATGTGCCACAATGCGTCAAAGTGTGTCCGATTGACAACTGCATCCTACCACTAGAGGCATAAGGCCATGGCTGCCAACGTGCTGTCACGGGAACTGGCCTTGCGTATCGCCTTGGCGGCCCGTACCTTGCCGGATGTGGATAGCAAAGGGCTGCTGGCGGTATTGTCCGAATGCGTTGATGCTCCGATGACCGAAAGCAAAGTGGCCAGTATTGCTTTGGAGACCTTCCGTAAAGCTAATGGCGGCGCATTGGCCCATGTCGATAGCGGTATTTTGCAACAGGCTTTAAAAATCCTCAGCAACAACGCGCCGGACAAAGTCTTGCCCGACACACAAGCCTACCAAGACGGCGACCTGCCCAATTCGGTGCGGATTGCCTGTGCCAGCGACGATGCCATTAATGTCAACGGACATTTTGGCAATTGTGCGTGGTTTATGGTTTATCAAGTCAATGCCGAAGCTGCCCGCCTGATCGACATCCGCACCGCCGACATTCCTGAAGGCTTGGTGGTGGACGATAAAAATGTCTACCGCGCCGAACAGCTACAGGATTGCAAAGTGGTGTATGTGGCATCCGTGGGCGGGCCGGCGGCGGCAAAAATCGTCCGGCTGGGCATTCATCCCATGCGTTTGGAAGCTATTGCCAGCCTTGCCGATGTTATCGGGCAATTGCAGGGCGTAATGGCTGGCTCACCTCCGCCTTGGTTGGCAAAGGCCATGGGCATTGAAGCACCTGACCGCTTTAAGTTTGAGCGGGAAGCAATGGGTTAATACGTATCGATACGGTGGGCAGCAGTGTTTTGCCCACCGTAATGGTATTGGTCATTGGACAAACCTTTTAAACCCCGACTATCGTTACAGCCGTTTTTTGTTTTAGGTTTGGCATTGAAACAATTAAGAGGAATTAGGATGATAACCAACGAACAACTCCAAGCAATAGCAAACACCGTCAACCAAGCGGGCTTAAGTGATGAAACGGTATCCTTGCTTAGGCAAAGCCACCCCCCCATGCACTTCACCTATTGTATGGATGACGACCTGCCCAACCATACACCCATACTGGAACAGGAAGCCTTTAACCTGTACCTGATCGATGGGCGCGAGCATTGCCTGTGTTTGACCTCCGATTTGGCAAACGCAACAGGTGTTGTTGTTGCTGAAATTATCCCTGAATAAACGGAATTAGCTATGTCCGTTCAAGACAATTTTCAAGACAACACTGTCACCCTGCCCATTGCCGATTGTAGCCAGTGTCCCTTTCGCGGCAAAACCTTGCTGATGGGGCGCTGTATGCCCGGCGACACCTGCATCACCGCCACCAGCGGGCGGCAAATAGACCGTTTCTTGCGCATTAACCCCGCCTACGCAGAACATTATCTGCATGACCCGTTCTGGGAGCGGCGGGCTATTGCGGTGCGTTACGCGCCGCAAAAAGCCCTATTGGAGTTGGTCAACGATGAAGACGAAGTGGTGCGCCGCGCTGTGGCCTACCGCTTGCCTGCCACGCAACTGGGCACGCTCATTAACGACACTGACCGTGAAGTGCGCATGACCGTGGCAGACCGCATCCCAGCCGAGCAACTGGAACAACTGGCAGATGATGCCGACTATATCGTGCGCCTCACCGTCGCCCGACGATTACCGCAAGGCCGTCTGTTCCGTTTAATCCGCGACCCCGACATGGCGGTGCGTAAAATCGTCGCCGAACGTTTGCCGGATGTTAGCTTAGCTTTAATGTCACATGACGAAGCGCCCGAAGTGCGCCGGATTATTGCCGAGCGTATTGACCCCGAGGAAGCCGTTGCCTTATTGCACGACCCTGATTGGGTGGTGCGTTACACCGCTGTGCAACGTGTGCCTGCCGACGCGCTACGCGACTTTCCTGATGATCCAGAACCGGACGTGCAAGCCGCGGTTGTGGCACGTCTCGCCAGCCCCCTACAGACACCGGACATCCGCTAATGACAAGCTCATCTATGCAACCCTGCGCCAGTACCACGGCCTTGGACGGCCAGCAATTGGCCAAACTGTGCAAAACCACCGTACCGGCAGCTGGCAATGAAGCGTTGCTGACCAAAATTCAAGCCCTAATACCTGACTATCCGGTGCGTTTGGCACGCACCGGCAGCGAATGGTATCGGCTGGGCGGGATTGTTGACATGCACGGCAACCGCATCGCCAATGATTTGGTGGAATGGGCCGAACGCACCTACATTGGCTGCGGCAAAGACTTACAAGCACTGATTGACCACACCCAAGCACAGCAACTGATCGCCACGCGGCAAACCGGCAACACCTTGCATTTTGTCATTCAAACCGGAGCCGGGGCGGAAGATTTCATTCAACTGGACATCGACAAAATCCGTGAAGTGTCCGACCGCTTGCTGGTCAACCCCAAGCAACCACCGGAAGATTTGGAAGAGTTCATCGATCCGCTCGACCCAGAATGTATCGATCCCTTTAATATCGGCACGGCACGTTATGCCTATCGGCGCAAAACCGACGTGGCAGTGTTTATGGCGGAACTCAATGGGCATCATCCCGACCGGCATCCGGTACAACGCTTTATGGATGATTGGAACCGTAGTAGTGCAGGACAAAAAAAAGCCCTTTCGGAAGATTGGATTGTCCGCCCGTTCCGCCATACCGGTCGTTTTGGCGAACAGCAAATCAACGTGGAACTGATCAACACCCAAACCAAGAACATTGCACAATTAGACGACCTGCAGGGCAAAAAAGGGCTGCCACTGCACAACCTGCTGACCCGTTTTGACCGCCAAGCCGGTTATCCGATGGCTTGGTATTTTTACCTGCTCAAAGGCATAGGCGTAACAGCCCATTGCGGCGTTGCCGTTTACAAAGATTTGAGCGGGGAATTTTCGTATTTGCCGGAACGGGATGCAGCCATACTGAACGATTGGATTGCATCACCGTATAGCATCTGAAATTACGCAAAGGGACTGACTGGGTAGGGGAGGCCCATGCCCGCTATCAGGCTAAGTGCTAAATAACTGATGCTACGCAGCACTTCGGCTGAGCTTAGCCGCACGTTGGCTGAGCGTAGTCGAAGCCCCGCCTGAAACAAATGGCTCTGTGCATAGCATCAGCCAACATTAATTTTTCACTAATCGCTTTGCCAACCAACCCGCAAAGCACTAAACAAAGGAGCAACATCATGGCTATCGCCCAAATCAAAGCTTTTTCCGAACAGGCCAAAACAGACCCTGAACTGAAAGAAAAACTGCTGGCTGTACAGAAAATCAGGGAACTGATCACCCTAGGCAAAGAATACGGTTTCGAACTGGATGAAGTGGAACTGTACCCGCCCAACGAACCACAATTTGTTGAAGAACAATTGTCCGAACGTATGGCTAAGGCATTATTGCGGGTTTGATGCTTTGCTATGGGGGCGGGTTCTAAATGCCCCGCCCCATTTCAATACGGTTTGATAATGACCCTACGCCGATTGCTAATCCTATTTGCTTATTTTTTGTCGCGGTAAATATCCCGCCAAAATGCTTCACTGGTCATTTCCTGCATGGCCTTTTGATATTCCTGCTGAATGGCATCGTACCGTTTGGCGAACAAAAACAGTTGTTGGATAAAAGCAAAGTACTCGGCAAAGAACTGTTTTTTGTCCTGTACGGCAAAGTAACCTTGCCCAGTTGGCTCGTATTCATACAAAACGTTTTTGTAAAGGAATATGTCTTTAAACGAAGCCTTATAATGCTTAGGTTGCAGCATTATTTTTCTTTTTAGCATAAAAGAGGGCAACAGTATTCCGTTAAGGG
>Ga0007882_10000374_pt1 | contig 26596 bp, 20 predicted proteins | sample CryBogCBH12Aug01_FD_71195 | JGI IMG/M metagenome (GOLD analysis project Ga0007882, IMG submission 71195) | Freshwater microbial communities from Crystal Bog, Wisconsin, USA - CBH12Aug09.1 | ecosystem: Environmental > Aquatic > Freshwater > Lake | place: Crystal Bog, Wisconsin, USA | collected... | reverse complement strand
GAAGAATCTGCAAAATCATTTTGACTTTATTCTCAATACAGTTTCTGCACAACATGATTATAGCACTTACCTGAATCTATTACGTACCAATGGAACCATGATTGTGGTAGGAGTTCCGCCTACCCCATCCCAGGTACCCGCATTTAACCTGATTGCAAAAAGAAGAAGCATTATTGGATCATTAATAGGTGGCATAAAAGAAACCCAGGAAATGCTGGATTATTGCGCAGAACATTCTATCGTTTCTGATGTGGAAGTAATCAAAATCCAAGATATTAATGAAGCATATGAAAGAATGATCAAAGGAGATGTGAGGTACCGATTTGTAATTGACATTGCATCACTTAGATAAGCAATAGAAAGCCACAGTTCTGTTAACAGACTGTGGCTTTCTATTTATTCCTGATTACTCACAAAATATTACAAATACCTGGTTCCTTTAATATCCTTTCATCTTCCTTGATAATTTATGTCTATTTACATGAATAGCATATTAATTAATTATTATCTTATCTCATACCTGAACTTCCGTTGAAAGCTTACCATATCTTTCGAGTCCAAATACTAATATGACTTCGATAGTTGATAAGGCAGGAGAAACGATAGCTTATTTATACCAGAATATCATTCTTGACACCCGTCAGGAAAAAGTAATTGGCCTTGTATTGGGCAACTGTTTATTCGGAAAAAAGAATGCCCCAATCGGAAAATATTTTAATGATACATTCCGGAAAAAAAATGGAAAAATCATAGCCAAACTCGGGAAAGATACTTCTTCCAAGAAGCCCAAAAATGAACCAGACATTCATAACCAGGCCTGGCAGATTCTTTCCGGCATGAAGGACCATGTTTGTATCTGGATAGAAGAGAAAGACAACTGGACAAAAGATTCATTCCTGGAGTTTATTACTCAGGATTAAATCTTATGCATTAGTTCAATTTCTATTCTAGATAAAACTGATCAACTCTACATCAAAAATTAGTGTGCTGTTAGGACCAATCTCAGCACTCACCTGCCGCTCACCATATCCCAGATCTGCGGGTATAAAGAATCGCCATTTACTTCCGGTAGGCATTAACTGCAGTCCTTCTGTCCAACCTTTAATCACACGATTTAATGGAAAAGAAGCAGGTCTGCCCCGTTGAACAGAACTATCGAAAATAGTTCCATCAATCAGTGTTCCATGATAGTGACAGGTAACTTCATTATGTGCTTTGGGTTTTTCTCCTGCTCCTGAAACCAATACCTCATATTGCAAACCGCTAGGCAAACTGGTTACTTCAGGCCTTTCTTTGTTCTTGTCTAAAAATGCTTTGCCGGCCTGTAAATTTGCAGCTGCTTTTTCTGCGTGGCGTTGTGCCAATTGATCTGCTACTCCCATACTCTATTATTTTTATAAAGATAAACATTGTTTATATCAATATTACAGAACCCTTATCCAACCATCTCACTCAATTCAAGCCATCTCAATTCTTTTTCTCCCGATTCTTCTGTAATCGCTATCATGCGATCACTTAACTTCTGTAATTCCTCAAATCCCAGGTTCCCTGAACTCATCAATTCTGCAATTTTCTTTTTCTCCTCTTCCAAAATCGGTAATTCTTTTTCCAATATTTCAAATTCTCTTTTCTCTTTAAAACTCATTTTCTTTTTAGGAACTGAAATGCTCGTTTCTCGATTCACAACTGCGGCTTCTGTACTTTCTCCTTTACTTTTTCTGTCTTCCAGCACATCCCATTTATTTTCCTTCTTTTCATTTTCCTTTAGCCATATTCGGTACTGGGTATAGTTACCCGGAAAATCCCTCACTTCTCCCTCTCCTTCAAATACAAATAAATGGTCAACCAGTCTATCCATAAAATATCGGTCGTGACTCACGATCAATACACAACCCTGATAGTCGCTAAGAAAATTTTCGAGTACCGCAAGTGTTGGAAGATCCAGATCATTGGTAGGCTCATCCAATATTAAAAAATTGGGGTTCGCAAAAAGAACACTTAAGAGTTGTAATCTCTTTTTTTCTCCCCCGCTGAGCGACTGTAAATAAGTATATTGTTTATCCGGGGTGAAAAGAAATAATTCCAGGAATTGCGCTGCGCTTAAACTACCTCCGTTTGCCAGCGGGAAATTTTCGGCTATGTTTTTTACATATTCGATTACCCGTATATTTTCTTTGATTACCAGGCCCTGCTGAGAAAAGTTGCCGAATACAACGGTATCTCCAATATTGATCTTGCCACTATCGGCGGCTTCAATTCTTTGGAGCATATTTAGAAAAGTAGATTTCCCGACTCCATTTTTACCAATGATACCAATCCTTTCTCCTTTACTAAAATTATAATCGAAACCTTTTAAAATCGGCAACTCACCATAGCTTTTATAGACTTTCTTCATCTCCACAATCTTTCCACCCAAACGGCTCATTTTTATCTGCAACTGAACCTGTACATCCTCAATTTTTTGTTTGGCCCTGGATTCGACTTCATAAAAATTATCCTGCCTGCTTTTGCTTTTGGTGGTTCTGGCTTTCGGTTGTTTGCGCATCCACTCCAGTTCTTTTCTATACTCGTTCTTAGCTTTATCAATACTGGCCAGTTCACTCTCAATACGTGCCGCTTTCTTTTCTACATAATTTTCATAATCGCCCCTGTATACATACATATTCTCTCTTTCCAGTTCCCATATTTCTTCACTCACGGCATCCAGAAAATAACGGTCATGCGTTACTAACAGCAGGGTAACATTTTCCTGATTCAGATAATTTTCCAGCCATTCAATCATTTCCACATCCAGATGATTGGTGGGTTCATCCATCATCAGCAAAGTATGTTTATGATCAAACCCAATATCAATTAGCGTTTTGGCAAGTGCAACCCTTTTTCTTTGTCCCCCGCTCAAATCACTCACCGGCTGCTCCAGGTGATGAATATTCAATCTGGTGAGTATCTGCTTAACTTTCACTTCAAAGTCCCAGGCGTTCAGGTCATCCATTTTGCCAAATAACTCAACCAAAGCCTCTCCATCTTCGGACTCACTTGCTTTTTCATATTCGCTGATCACATTCATTACCGGATGATTGGAATGAAAGATATTCTCCAGTACTGTTTTAGTTTCATCAAACCTTGGATCCTGCTCAAATAAAGCAACTGTTACATCCTTATGGATAAACAATTTACCCTGGTCCGGTTTTTCTGTTCCACTGAGTATCCGTAACAGAGTTGATTTACCTACTCCGTTCCGAGCTATCAATGCGATTTTATCACCCTCGTTAATATGAAATGAAATATTCTTAAATAATGGATTGATCCCATAACTTTTGGTCAACCCTTCGGCAGAAACATAATGCATGAAGCAAAACTAAGTGGAAAAACTGAACAGAGCAGCATAAGAAAAGGTGAAAAGGGTTCAGCCCGATCTAGTTTTTTGCCGGATTAGTTTGACAAAAAATCATTCTTCTTCCCAATTTTGCTTGTTTCACCTGCTTTTCGTGTTTTAATTTGAATTACTTTCGTACCTAATTTATGAAGAAGATAGAACTGGAAATAGTAGCCCTTTCTCACAGCATTACCCAAACGCATTCTTATGCAGTGGTATTGGGCGAAATAAACGGTTTACGCCGTTTACCTATCGTTATCGGTGGTTTTGAAGCACAGGCCATTGCAGTAGCTTTGGAGAATATGCAACCAAGCCGGCCGCTAACCCACGACCTGATGAAGAACTTCATGAATGCATTCAATGTGGATCTTCAGGAAATTATTATAAGTGATCTTCAGGAAGGCATTTTCTATTCAAAACTGGTTTGTTTTACAGAAAATGATACGGTTGAAATTGACAGTCGTACCAGCGATGCCCTTGCATTAGCTGTTCGCTTTGGCTGCCCCATTTATACTTACGAACATATATTGGAGAATGCCGGCATCTTAATGGAAGATGGAGCTCCTAAAAAAAATAAGGGAGAATCCGTTGGCATTGAAGAACGGGGCGGTAACAGAGATGATCTCAGCGCTTTGAGTCTTGAAGAACTACAAACGCTCCTTAATGAGGTACTCGAACAAGAAGACTATATCCGCGCCATTTCCATCCGCGATGAGATTAATAAAAGAAAATAATGCACCCTCTTCAATTAATGCTTACCAATTTCATTGTTAATTGTTAATTATCAATAGCCCCAAATGGTCTTTTTTCCAAACTGCAAAATTAACCTGGGTCTGAATATCATTTCTAAACGGGTAGATGGCTATCATGAGTTAGAAACTGTCTTTTATCCAATTGGTCTTAAAGATGCTTTAGAAATCATACAAAAAGAACCCATCGATACGGTTTCTCAGGGAGAGATTCAATTTCAATCAAGCGGATTTGCTATTAAAGGAGATCCAGATGACAATCTATGTATCAAAGCGTATAAACGATTACAAAAAGATTTTCCTGAATTACCCTCTGTACAAATGCATCTACATAAAGTAATTCCAATGGGTGCCGGACTGGGTGGTGGAAGTGCGGATGGTGCTTTCACCTTGCAATTACTGAATCAGTATTTTCAACTTTCCCTAACAAAAGAAAAGTTAGCATCTTATGCCTTGGAATTGGGTAGTGATTGTCCGTTCTTTATCTATAACAAACCTGCATTTGCAAGTAGCAGGGGTGAAAAAATAGAAGAAATATTTCTAGACCTGTCGTGTTATAAATGGCTAATCGTTTATCCTGCTATCCATATTTCTACGGCATGGGCATTTGCAAACATTTCTCCCAAAAAGCCTACAGTTTCGATACTTGATATCATACAGACACCTATTACTGACTGGAAGAGTAATCTGCAAAATGATTTTGAACCCGCCATTATTGAACACTACCCTGAAATAGGTGAAATCAAAACCGAATTATATCAACAAGGTGCACTCTATGCCTCGTTAAGTGGCAGTGGCAGTGCTGTCTATGGATTGTTTCAAAAGGATTGTTCTGTTTCTCTTTCATTTCAGAACAAATACCGGGTGAATGAAATTTGATAAACTAACATCGGTTATTATTTGAACATTATTTAATTAATTGACGATTATTTAGATAATATTCAAATAAATATCAAAACAATTGAAATTTATCCTTTACTCTTTGCCTATTTTTTCGTAATTTTCCGCAACGGTTGCCCACCATATATTTCCTGAACATTAATTCGATTGTGCATGCTTGTTTCAAGAAACAGCGAAGGTCTTTACGACTCTTCCTATGAGCACGATGCCTGTGGCATTGGCTTTGTAGCAAATATTAAAGGACATAAATCACATCAACATATTTCGGATGCCTTAACCGTATTGGAAAATATGGAGCATCGCGGTGCCTGTGGTTGTGAAGTAAATACCGGAGATGGTGCTGGTATTATGTTACAAATACCCCATGAGTTCTTTTTTGATGAATGTCTGAAACTGGATACCCATTTACCTGCCTATGGTAAATATGGAGTCGGATTTATTTTTTTCCCTAAAGAAATCAGGCTAAGGGAAGAATGCAGGGATATCTTTAACCGTTCTGCGGAAAAACTAGGTTTAAATATCTTAACATACCGCAAAGTTCCGGTAAATAAAGATGGCATTGGACCTACTGCCCTTTCCGTTGTTCCCTGTATGGAACAGGTATTTATTGCCTGCCCTGATCAAATCACCAACCCGGATGATTTTGAAAGAAAACTATTCATCCTTCGTAATTATGCCAGCCATACAATAGAAAATTCTGTTAAGAAAGATGAAGTCGGTTTTTATATTGCCTCACTATCCTATAAGACGATTGTTTACAAAGGACAGCTTACCAGTCTGCAACTAAGGGGCTATTTCCCAGATCTAAGTGATAAAAGGGTGGTTTCAGCATTTGGTCTGGTTCACTCACGCTTTGCTACCAACACTTTCCCTTCCTGGAAACTGGCACAACCTTTCCGATATATTGCGCATAATGGGGAAATCAATACCCTGCAGGGAAATCTGAACTGGCTTCGCACGAGTGAAAAGGGCTTTACCTCTCCCTATTTTACAAAAGAAGAAATGGAGATGTTATTACCGATTGTAACGGAAGGACAATCTGATTCTGCCTGTCTAGATAATATGATCGAACTGCTTACCCTAACGGGCAGATCACTTCCCCAGGTTATGATGATGCTGATTCCGGAAGCATGGGATGGCAATGACCAAATGGATCCTGTGAAGAAAGCTTTTTATGAATTTCATGCCTGCATGATGGAGCCCTGGGATGGTCCTGCGTCTATTTCATTTACTGATGGAAAAATTATTGGTGCTACGCTTGACAGGAATGGGTTAAGACCCTCAAGATATGCTGTAACACATGATGAACGTGTAATCATGGCTTCCGAAACAGGTGTATTACCCATTGATCCTTCCATGATCAAGGAGAAAGGAAGATTACAGCCAGGTAAAATGTTCATTGTAGATATGGAACAGGGTAGGATTATCAGTGATGAAGAACTCAAACAATCCATCTGCTCTCAAAAACCATATGCTGAATGGCTCAATAAATATAAAATTCGACTCGAAGAATTGCCTGAACCGCGTGTCATGTTCACCCATCTCGAACATGACCAGGTTTTTAAATACCAAAAAGCTTTTGGGTATTCAACCGAAGACCTGAATACCATCATCGCACCCATGGCCATTGATGGCAAAGAACCCATTGGATCTATGGGCACAGATGTGCCTTTGGCAGTACTCAGCGAACAACCCCAACACCTAAGCAGCTATTTCAAACAATTATTTGCACAGGTAACCAACCCACCCATCGACCCGATAAGGGAAAGAATGGTCATGTCGCTTGCCACTTTCGCAGGCAGTAACGGGAATCTGTTGGTGGAGGACCCACTCGCCTGTCATAGTGTTGCCCTTAAACACCCTGTACTTAACAACCACGAACTGGAGAAGATCCGAAGTATCGATACCGGTATTTTTCAGGCTAAGACTTTGCAGACGTATTTCAGGGCTGATGGAAAACCAGGTTCCTTAAAAGCCGGGTTGGACCGTTTATGCCGTTATGCGGTAGACTCTGTTGAAGATGGATTTGAAGTAATTATCCTAACGGACAGGGCGATTGATTCCGATCATGCACCTATCCCATCCCTGATTGCAACGGCAGCAGTACATCATCACCTCATTAGAAAGGGTTATCGTGGCCAGGTAGGGATTATTGTGGAAGCAGGAGATGTGTGGGAAGTTCATCATTTTGCCTGCTTGCTGGGCTTTGGTGCCACCGCCATCAATCCTTATTTAGCGCTTTCTTCGATTCGTGATATGAAACTCACCAATGGACTGCAAACGGAGTTAGATGCAGATCAGTTGAAAAAGAATTATGTAAAAGCAGTAAATGAAGGACTGCTGAAAGTGTTCTCCAAAATGGGAATTTCTACCTTACAATCTTATCAGGGCGCGCAAATATTTGAAATCATCGGACTTGATAAATCTGTTGTAGATCAATACTTTACAGGGGCTACTTCAAGAATACAAGGAATGGGGCTTGATGAAATTGCCAGGGAAACATTAGCCAAACATTTTTTTGCATTCAGCAAAAAAGATATTCCAGTTGACAGACTGCCGGTAGGTGGTATTTATCAGTGGAAACGGAAAGGAGAATTTCATTTATTCAATCCCCAAACCATTCATCTTTTACAACACGCTACCCAAACCAATGATTATACGGCTTTCAAGAAATATTCCAAGCTGGTAAATGACCAGAGTGAAAAAGCCTGTACGCTGAGAAGCCAGTTTCAGTTTGCCAGAACGCGGCCATCTATCTCTATTGATGAAGTAGAGCCTGCTGAAAATATTTACAAGCGGTTTGCTACTGGCGCTATGTCGTTTGGCTCTATTTCCTGGGAAGCACATACCACGCTGGCCATCGCGATGAACCGTTTAGGCGGAAAGAGTAATACAGGAGAAGGAGGAGAAGATGAGATACGTTACCAGCCACTTGCCAATGGAGATTCTATGCGATCTGCTATTAAACAGGTAGCTTCCGCTCGTTTTGGAGTAACCAGCTATTACCTGACCCAGGCAGATGAGCTTCAAATCAAAATGGCACAAGGTGCAAAACCTGGTGAAGGAGGCCAATTACCCGGATATAAAGTGGATGAATGGATTGGAAAAACCAGACATGCTACACCGGGAGTAGGTTTGATCTCCCCACCACCCCATCATGATATTTATTCCATTGAAGATCTTGCCCAACTGATCTTTGATTTGAAAAATGCCAACCGTGCCGCAAGAATTAATGTAAAACTCGTATCCAAAGCTGGCGTGGGTACCATTGCAGCAGGAGTAGCTAAAGCAAAAGCAGATGTGGTCTTGATCTCTGGTCATGACGGTGGTACCGGCGCTTCTCCTATCAGTTCGATCAAACATGCAGGATTACCCTGGGAATTGGGATTAGCAGAAGCCCATCAAACCCTGGTAAAAAACAAATTACGCAGCCGTGTGGTAGTTCAGGCCGATGGTCAAATGAAAACAGGACGTGATATTGCCATTGCCGCTTTACTAGGGGCAGAAGAATGGGGCGTTGCAACAGCCGCACTGATTGTGGAAGGCTGCATAATGATGCGTAAATGTCATTTGAATACCTGCCCGGTTGGTGTTGCCACCCAGGACCCGGAACTACGTAAACGATTCTCAGGCAACCCGGATTATGTGGTTAATTTCTTCCGTTTTATCACGGAGGAGTTAAGAGAAATCATGGCAGAATTGGGTTTCAAGACGATTAACGAAATGATTGGCCAGGCGGATTCCTTGGAAATGCGCGAAGATATAACGCATTGGAAATATCACAAACTTGACCTCTCTGCAGTGCTTTACAAAGAACCTTCTGAGGGCACTGGCTTGTACAAACAGGAAGAACAGGATCATGGTCTGAGTGATGTATTGGATTGGCAATTACTGGAAGCAGCCCAACCAGCTATCCTTAAAAAAGAAAGAATTGCAGCCTCATTCCCTATCAAAAATACCGATAGAACAGCTGGGACCATTGTATCTAATGAAATCAGTAAAAACTACCAGGCAGAAGGATTGCCTGATGATACCATTCATTTTAATTTTACGGGTACTGCCGGACAAAGTTTTGGAGCGTTCAATGCCAAGGGACTTACCATGGAACTTGAAGGGGATGCAAATGATTATTTCGGGAAGGGTTTAAGTGGTGCTAAACTGATCGTTTATCCTTCAAAACAGGCATCTTTTGTTCCAGAGGAAAATATCATAATCGGCAATGTGGCCTTTTATGGTGCAACTTCCGGTGAAGCATATATCAGGGGGAAAGCAGGAGAAAGGTTTGCCGTAAGAAATTCCGGTGCCACAGTAGTGGTAGAAGGGGTGGGTGATCATGGTTGTGAATATATGACTGGCGGATATGCTGTTGTTTTAGGTGCCACGGGAAGAAATTTTGCGGCTGGTATGAGTGGCGGTATTGCTTATGTATATGATGTTAACAGTGAATTCACCGGACTTTGTAATACAGAGATGGTTGACCTGGATATACCAGATTCATCTGATGCCAGACTTTTACAGGATACGATTACCCGACATTATGCCTATACAGGAAGTAGTGTAGCGAAATTTATTCTGGACGATTTTGACAATCAGTTCAAGAACTTTGTGAAGGTATTTCCTAAGGATTATAAAAAGGTGCTACTCGAAAAAGCTGAAAAATCTATCGCAAATTCATCCAAATAACAACCCAATCAGAACCATAAAGAATATCGTATGGGAAAACCAACCGGTTTTATAGAATTTACAAGAGAACTTCCCTCCAAACGAGCACCAGGCGAGAGAGTGAATGATTATAAGGAATTTGTTGACCGATTTCCACAGCAAAAACTTAACCAGCAATCAGCGCGATGCATGAATTGCGGGGTTCCTTTTTGTCATAGTGGCTGCCCGCTGGGGAATATCATCCCCGAATTTAATGATGCGGTTTACCGAAATAATTGGGAAGAAGCCTATGAAATTTTAAGCGCCACCAATAATTTTCCGGAATTCACAGGACGTATTTGTCCTGCACCCTGCGAAAGTGCCTGCGTTTTAGGCATTAACCAACCCCCGGTTGCTATTGAAGAAATAGAAAAACATATTATAGAGATTGCATTTGATAAAGGATTTGTAAAACCCCGAAAACCCAATCTGAGAACCGGAAAGAAAGTGGCAGTAGTGGGGTCAGGCCCGGCTGGACTTGCCGTTGCCGCCCAACTCAATTATGCAGGACATACGGTTACTGTTTATGAGAGAGATGATGCTCCGGGTGGACTGCTCAGATACGGTATTCCTGATTTTAAATTAGAGAAATGGGTAGTGGAAAGAAGGGTAGCATTATTAGAGTCAGAAGGGATTCAATTTAAATGTAACTCAGAAGTAGGTAAAAATATCAGTATCAACGATTTACTACGCGAATCGCATGCAATTGTTTTAGCAGGCGGTTCTACCATACCACGTAATTTATCTATTCCCGGGAGAGAGGTAAGTGGGGTATATTTTGCGATGGAATTCCTGAAACAACAGAACCAAAGGGTTAGCAAAAAAACAGTAAGCGGAGAAGACATTCTGGCTAGAGGCAAAAACGTTGTGGTAATTGGAGGCGGTGATACAGGAAGCGATTGTGTAGGAACTTCTAACCGGCAGGGAGCTAATTCTGTTACACAATTTGAACTAATGCCCAAACCGCCGGAAACCAGAACCCCTTCCATGCCCTGGCCCTCCTATCCTATGGTACTGAAAACAACCTCATCTCATGAGGAAGGAGCGCAAAGGCATTGGGCAATTGCTACCAAGGAGTTTATCAGTGATTCAAACGGGAACCTGAAAGCATTAAAAATAGTAGACCTGGAATGGAAAACACCAGCAGGAGGCGGTCAGGCCAGTTTTTCAGAGAAACCCAACACTGAAAGAGAAATTCCCTGTGAGTTGGCTTTACTGGCAATGGGATTTGTTCATCCCCAGCGAGAAGGCTTGCTTACTCAATTAGATGTAGGTCTGGACGAAAGAGGAAATGTGAAGGCCGACGAACAATCCTTTCAAACCAATATCCAGAAAATATTTACTGCTGGCGATATGCGCCGTGGTCAGTCGCTGGTAGTTTGGGCAATCAGCGAGGGAAGAGAATGTGCCAGAAAAGTAGATGAGTACCTGATGGGAGGATCTGTACTGGAATCAAAAGACAAAAGTTATTTATTGGGAGTCTGATTTAAAAACAATTTATTCACTTATTTTGAAAATGCCTGTAATCAATTACAGGCATTTTCATTTTCCTATTACACTGAAAAACAATCTTTTAGGATATTATAATTAATAATGCTTTACACATTATTTATATTTATATGTTATTTTTTATTTCAATCAGTAAAAATATTTTTCCTAATTTAGCCATAGTATTTATTTATATAATATTAATTTAATATTACAAGAAACCAATCGATTATGTCGAAAGTACGTATCAAACAGGTAGCCCCATTTGTACTATTGATTCTGGTAGCCATCGCTGCGATTTTCACTCCTTCCTTTCCTAATTTTACAGATGGTGGTAAGTATAGTAGTGCTGATATTGCCTGGATACTGGTAGCAACAGCCTTAGTTTTTTTAATGACACCGGGCCTTGCCTTTTTTTACGGTGGAATGGTTCACAGGAAAAACGTGATTTCTACCATGATCAAAAGCGTGGTAGCTGCTGGAGTTGTCAGTATTTTATGGATATTTATCGGGTATAGCCTTTGTTTTGGTCCAACCATTGGTGGTTTTATTGGTAATCCACTAACCCATCTTTTTTTCAAGGGGGTGAATTCAGGTGCACCCTGGAGTCTGGCCCCTACTATCCCACTCGGTTTATTTGCGCTGTTTCAACTAATGTTCGCGATCATTACTCCTGGCCTTGTAGTTGGTGCAGTAGCAGAGCGTATCCGCTTTACTTCCTATATCCTGTTTATTGCCTTGTTTAGTCTTCTGGTATATGCACCCATTGCTCACTGGACCTGGCATCCTGAAGGTTTCTTATTTAAAATGGGAGTACTCGATTTCGCAGGCGGAACAGTAGTGCATATTTCTGCCGGTTGCGCCGCTCTGGCAGGAGCATTGGTACTCAAGCAAAGAAAATCTCATCTGGAAAATAAAGAAATCCCTCCTGCTAATATTCCTTATGTATTAATTGGAACAGGTTTATTATGGTTTGGCTGGTTCGGGTTCAATGCAGGTTCTGCTTTAAGTGCGAATGCATTAGCCGTATCTGCTTTTGGCACTACCAATACGGCTGCTGCTGCAGCAGGTTTATCCTGGATGTTCTTTGACGTGGTTCGTGGCAAAAAACCTTCTGTACTCGGGTTTTGCATTGGTGCGGTAGTTGGTCTGGTTGCGATTACACCAGCAGCCGGTTATGTAGCTTTACCCCAAAGTATTTTTATTGGCGTAGTAGCAGCTATCATCTCTAATCTGGCTGTTTATTACAAAGGCAAATCCTCATTAGATGATACGTTAGATGTATTTCCTTGTCATGGTATTGGTGGTATGGTTGGCATGCTGATGACCGGCATCTTTGCTACCAAATCAGTAAATAGTGGCGGGGCTGACGGCTTATTTTATGGAAATGCTTCTTTTTTTCTCATCCAGGTAAAAGCTTTGCTGATCGTAGTCGCTTATAGTTTTACAGTTTCTTTCCTGATCTTCAAATTTATCAACTTTATTTTGCCTTTGCGAGTTAGTCAGGAAGAAGAAGAACTGGGACTGGACGCATCCCAGCACAATGAAAAATATGGAAGAACTCCACAGGTTTTATAAAAAATGAGGTACAGCCATTTCGCGAACTTCTGACCAAGTTTGCAGGCTGTACCCTTTATGGTTCATGATAAACCATTACAAAAATAAACGCTTTGCATCATAAAAGACTCAATTTATCAAGCAAAGCGTTTATAGTTTTGCTCTCTTAACCTGAATTTCCAATGCAGTCTGTTAGGTTTTATTATTCCCCGCCAATTAATCATTCCCTGTTATCAATTATTAATTAATTTACCAACTCAAGTTGGAGAAATGAAATTGCTGATCAAACCGATTCAGTTCATCTATTGTATCTATGCCCTCGTAACATTCATATTGGTAATGCTTATGGTATTTCCATTTGTGATTATTTCCCTGCTTTGGGGAAATATTACCGGAGGCAATATGATTTACCAACTATGCAGGCTTTGGGCAAGCATCTGGTACTTACTCATAGGAATCCGTCATAAAGAAATTTACGAATTTCCACACGACAGAACCCGTCAATATATTTTTGTAGCCAACCATATTTCTTATATGGATATTCCCCCTGTGGTATTAATTGCTCACCAACCGGTTAGGATATTAGGGAAATATGAAATGGTTAAGATTCCGGTATTCGGCTGGATCTACCGGGCAGCGGTAATACTGGTTGACCGAAGGAATTCTGAAACAAGGGCAAGAAGTGTTCGTGCACTCAAATCGGCTCTCAGAAATAATATCTCCATATTTATTTTCCCGGAAGGCACGTTTAATGAAACAAAGCAGCCCCTTAAAGATTTTTATGACGGTGCTTTCAGGATTGCTATTGAAACGGAAACCCCTATAAAACCGATTATCCTGGCCGATACACTTGACCGCCTCCATTATAAAGGCATTTTCGAATTGACACCCGGCGTTAACCGGGTGATTTATCTGGAAGAAGTACCGGTAAAAGGACTTACCCTGAACGATATACCAACACTGAGACAACAGGTATATAGGCAGATGGAGTCGGCCTTACAACGCTATCGGAACTATCCTTCCCCTTAAAGCTTATTTTTGAGTAAATTATCAACTTGTACGTAGAAGTTATTATACCATTAGCCCTTCCAAAAAATTATACCTGGGCAGTACCGGTTCATATGCAGGGCTCTGTGCAACCCGGTGTTCGTGTAGAAGTCGTATTGGGCAAGAATAAACGGTATGCTGGTATTGTAAAGCAGGTGATCTATACAAAACCAGCATCTTTTACCCCAAAAGATATCCTGAATGTATTGGATCAGGAGCCTTTGCTTCACCCACATCAATTGAAATTATGGGAATGGATGGCTGACTATTATATGTGTACCGAAGGAGAAGTAATGCAGGCGGCTATTCCTGCAAATCTCAAACTGTCTAGTGAAAGTATCCTGATCTGGAACGACGAAAGAAGCCTGAACTTCAACGATCTGTCGGACACAGAATACCTGGTTGCAGAAGCTTTGGAATTAAAAAAAGAGTTACACTTAATTGAAGTGCAACAGATATTAGATGTGATGAATGTTTACCCGGTAGTTAAAAAATTGATCGAAAAAGGTATTTGCTATGTTTGGGAGGAATTAAAAACTAAATACAAGGCAAAAACAGAAACTTTCATCACCCTCAACCCTATATATCGTGATGAAGAGAAACTGGCAGATCTTTTGAACAACTGGAGTAAAGCACCCAAGCAAATGGAATTGCTTTTATCTTATCTCCACCTGGTAAGGGCTGAAGGAGAAGTTACCCAATCGGAATTACTAAAAAAATCAAATGCATCATCAGCCCAACTGAAAGGTTTGGTTGATAAACAGATACTACTTGTTGAAAAAAGGGCTATCGATCGGATTCTGGCATTACCCAGAAATATCCAGATTGATTTTACTTTATCAAGTGCCCAGGAAACCGCATTTTCAGAGATAAAAAACCGTATTGCTGAGAAACCGGTATGTCTGTTACATGGGGTGACCGCAAGCGGGAAAACAGAAATCTATACCAAACTGATTGAGGAGCATATATTAGAAGGTAAGCAGGTATTATATATGCTTCCCGAAATTGCACTTACCTCACAAATCATACGGAGACTGCAAAAACACTTTGGTGGATATATTGCCATCTATCACTCTAAGTTTAATGCAAATGAAAGAGTTGAAATTTGGAACAAAGTAAAAACTGGCGAAACAAAAATAATCCTCGGGGCCAGGTCCTCCTTATTATTGCCTTTTAATAACCTGGGCTTAGTTATCGTTGATGAAGAACATGATGCTTCTTATAAACAGCAAGAACCGGCCCCCCGATATCATGCAAGGGACACAGCCATTTATTATGCATCTCTATTCAATGCCAAAGTTATATTAGGAAGTGCTACACCATCAGTGGAAAGTTATTACAATTGTCATCGACATAAATATGGATTGGTTCGTTTGTCAGAAAGATTTGGGGAAGCTGAACTGCCAGAGATACTATTGATCGATTTAAAAAAAGTAAAGGCCAAAGAGAAAGGTAAAATAGCCTTAACACCTGCACTTCTGGAATCCATCGATCAATCATTGAAGGATAACAAGCAGGTAATCCTTTTTCAGAATCGACGTGGCTATTCGCCTTATCTTATTTGTGATATCTGTGGATGGATACCCCATTGTCAGCAATGCGATGTTACCCTTACCTATCATAAAGCAAAACACCAGTTAACCTGTCACTATTGCGGAACAGCATACCCCATAATCAATACCTGTGCAGCCTGTGGCAATCATCGGTTTTCTCAAAAAAACTTTGGTACCGAGAAAATTGAGGAAATGGTAGCAGAAGCATTTCCTGAAGCAAAGATTGCCAGAATGGATTATGACAGTGTGAAAGGGAAAAATGAACATGATGCACTAATTAAACTATTTGAGCAAAGAAGGATTGATATTTTGGTAGGCACCCAAATGGTGGTAAAGGGGCTCGACTTTGATCATGTAAATCTGGTGGGTATTATTGATGCAGACGGCATTCTCAACTTTGCTGATTTCAGGGTAAATGAACGGGCATTTCAATTAATGGAACAGGTAAGCGGGCGTGCCGGCCGAAAAGACGGAAATGGCAAAGTATTGATTCAGGTAACCAATATCCATCATCCAGTTTTACAATTTGTAAAGGGGCACGATTTTACCAGGTTATTTGATTTTGAAATACAGAATCGAAAACAGTTCGATTATCCTCCTTTCTCCAGACTCATTCAGATAATTTGTAAACATAAAGAAAAGCATATTGCAGAAGAGGCAGCTAATATTCTGATGCAGGGCTTGAAAGCCAATTTTGGAGAATTATGTAATGGACCTGCGCAACCGCTGGTTGACAGGGTAAGAAACCAATACCTATGGGAAATCCTGATTAAGCTGCCAAAGGATGCCCGAAAGATTGACCAATGTAAAAAAGAGATTTGGCAGCAAATAAGTATTATCCAATCCAATAAAAGGTATCGAAGTGTTACGATTTTGCCTGATGTAGATCCGGTTTAATGAACTGTATTCAAGTTGCATGAAGATTCAGAAAAATATATCGTTGAAACCTTATACCAGTTTCGGAATTGATGCCAAAGCCGCATTTTTTGCGGGTTTTACTTCATTAACAGAACTGGAAGAGTTAGTTGATTATACAAAATCTCCTTTGCTGATATTAGGTGGTGGCAGTAACCTTTTGTTTACTCAAGATTTTCAAGGTTTGATAGCCCGGAATGAAATAAATGGGATTCAGCTGATTAAGGAAGATGCGAATTTCTATTATATTAATGCTGCAGCAGGCGAAAACTGGCATCGTTTTGTTTTGTACTGTTTGGATAATAACTATTTTGGTCTGGAAAATCTAAGCCTGATACCTGGAAATGTGGGTGCTTCTCCTATGCAGAATATTGGTGCATACGGAGTGGAGATCAAGGATGTTTTTCATTCTCTGGAAGCCTATCATTTAACAGATAAAACAGTCCATCAATTTGAAGCCAAAGATTGTGAATTCGGGTACCGGGAAAGTGTTTTTAAAAATAAATTCAGAAATCAGTTTGTGATTCTCAATGTTACATTTCGGTTAAGGAAGAACTCAGATTTACATATTGCTTATGGTGCCATAGAACAGGAACTGGCTAAAATGCATATAAAAGATATCACAGCCAGGAGCATTTCAGAAGCCATTATACGTATCCGAACCAGTAAACTGCCAGACCCCAGGGTTATAGGAAATGCGGGAAGTTTTTTTAAGAACCCTGTTATATCAACTCAATTATTCGAGAAAATACAGATGCAGTATCCTGAAATTCCAGGTTACCCATTGCAAAACGGACAAATCAAAACAGCTGCGGGATGGTTGATAGAACAATGCGGATGGAAAGGGTATCGAAAAGGAGATGCAGGTTGTTATGAAAAACAGGCTTTGGTATTGGTTAATTATGGAAAAGCCAAGGGAGCAGAAATCAATGAGCTGGCGGGTTCTATCATTGAATCGGTAGCAAAAAAATTCAATATCCAGCTGGAGAGAGAAGTCAATATTATCTAAACTAAAAATGGACTTGTATACAAAACAAAAGGGTCATCATATTGATGACCCTTTTCTTACTAATCCAATGATTTATTTACGAATACTAGTATTTCAGTTTTAATTCCACACGTCTGTTCAGGTTACGACCCTCCGCGGTTTTATTATCAGCTACCGGTTTGGTTGATCCATAACCTTCAGCAGTTAATCTGGAGCCATCTACCCCACCTTTGGTAGTAAGGTATTCAAATACAGCTTTTGCTCTTTTTTGACTCAAGAGAAGATTTGCATTTTCAGAACCAGTATTATCGGTATTCCCTTCAATATCCAGTTTCAGAGAAGGATCTTCTTTAAGGATTGCAGAAACATCATTCAATGGCTTGAAAGAAGCAGGTAATAATTTATCACTGCCTGTTGCAAAGAGGATACTCTTGGCACTCGCAGCCACTTTCTTTACAACTTCTGCTTTAACTACAGGACAACCGAAGTTTTCTTTTACACCAGGTACATCCGGGCATTTATCTTCTTCATCATTGATACCGTCGCCATCTCTATCAGGAATAGGACAACCCTGGTAACGGGCAACACCCGGAACAGTTGGACATTTATCATGTTCATCATCAATACCATCTCCGTCGGTATCAGGCACCGGACAACCCTGGTATTTAGCCACTCCTTTTACATTAGGACATTTATCATTTTCATCATTAATACCATCTCCATCTGTATCAGGAATTGGACAACCATCATATTTAGCCACACCTGGAACGGTTGGACATTTATCTTTGCTATCTACGATACCATCACCATCTGTATCTTTTTCCACAACTGCAGGCGCAGGAGGAGGTGGTGCCGCAACTACAACGGGTGGTTCTTTCCTGTCAGCTATAGGCGATCCGATACCAATTGAGTAATTAAAATGACTGATAGCCAGATCGGAAACTTTTGCATTATAACCAAACATGGTATGAATAAAAGTGCCTTCTCCCAGTCCAATCTGTAAGCCCATACCTGTTGGGATATACGCTGCAAAATAAGTTCCTGCATACATAGAAGCACCCAAGCCAGCATATAAGTAAGGTACTATTACATGATCGTCAGTTAGTAATTTGAAATCCAGACCACCTGCTAGTTCCAGCAAGAATTTGTTATCAGTAGAAGGTGCAACACCAGACCCAGATGCAAAAGGGTATTTGGTGAAAGTACCATTCAATGAACCAACAAAATCGATTTTGTCAGTAAGACCCTGGTAGTAGTTTAGACTAAGTCCCGGAGCCATATTAGCCACCTTGGTCCACTGTTTATTACTGATTACACTTGAAAGAGACGAGTTACTGATTAATGCCTGGGTATACATATCCTTAAGGAAAAAAGCCACTTCAAGAGAAGGCTTTTTCTTCTTAGTGTTCATTTTTTGGGCAAAAGAACCTGCCGACACACCAATAGCAACAAGACAAATGAGAAATTTCTTCATAATATTTTTTTGTTAATTAATGCAAAAGTACTCTCAGATTTTGATTTTTTAAAATTATAATGCTCCAATTGTTATAGCTATTTAACTACTCTAAAATCCCTTTCTCAGCCAGTTCTACCTTGACTTTTGATAACCCATTTTTATTCAGAGCCAGCTTTTTAGCCACCGCATTACTCACATCTATGAGTTTAGCTTTCTTCTTTTTATTATGATGCAATTGATCGTTAATTCGCAGTATCACCGACTTATTATTTTTTACGTTAGTAACCCGGACCCGGCTATTCAAGGAAAACACATCGCAGGCTGCGGATAGTTTGCTACTCCGAAATTTTTCACCAGTAGCAGTTTTCTTTCCATCCATATCTTCACTTATTACCCCCGCCAATCCAATTGCTGATTTTACTTTAACAGTATCTGCTTTTTTATTACTCAAGTCAGATACTGCTGTGTCTTTTAATTTAATTGAGTCTTCTATTTTAATTGATAATGAATCATTTATTTCAATTGGGTTTGATTTTATGATTTCGATGGTTTCCACCCTCACCCTGGTTAGCCCTTTACTAATAAAATCTAATTCGTTTGCTGCAACCCTGCTCAAATCAACCACTCTACCCTTCCGCATCATCCTTGGGTGCATACGGTCGTTAATGCGAACGATCACAGTCTTTTTATTTGACAGATTGGTTACCAAAACCCAGGTATTCAGTTTGAGATTATTGCTTGCAGCGGTTGCCTTGCTGTTTTTAAATACCTCCCCGGTCGAAGTTTTTGTCCCGTCTAGGTTGGAACTATAAAAACTGGCAATCCCACTAATCAGCTTTCCTGTTTTCCTAAAACTAACTGGTGCTTTATTACCAGATTTTATCAAAGAGTCTTTATAAATGTTATTTGTATCTGATATGATACTATCTACTGATTTCAAATTAGTTATACTAATTTGTTGTATATTAATTTTATAAGAAAATTTATTATTAAACACAAGTGTTTTAGCCGCAGCCCTGCTTAATTCTATTACCACGCCTTTTTTTACTGCAGAAGCACTCATCCTGTCATTGATACGAACGATCACCTGCTTGTGATTCCGGCTATTCGTAATCCGAAGCCATGAATTGAGTTTAAAATGGTTACTGGCAGTTGTAAGACTATCATTTGAAAAAATCTCGCCGTTTGCAGTCTTACCTCCTTCTAATTTTGTACTATAGATACCTGCTATCCCTGAAATAGGCTTCCCTTTATCCTTATATATGACCTGGGTTGTCGATAACGGAAGCGTATCAGTGATTTTTTGAAACAAGCTATCCTTTTGGGCATGGGCAAACCAAGCCGTTACCATAAAGATTACCAGGAATATGCTTTTTTTGATCATAAATAGATAATTTGAAGCTTATTCAAGCCAGGCGTAAGAGTAAAATAGGAAAAGCACTTGTATAAAGCTTGCTTTTCTATTTATTTTTCAAAATAATCCGACGACCTGAATTGTCAAATACGGTGCCAATTTTTATAATATATTTCAATATTTAATTGAATTATACTATAATAAATTATTGATAAACAATATTTTATTATTAATTAACTGATTGTTGATATTAACTAAAATGCCAAAATTGTCTTATTATAAAAAACCACTTTTCATTTACTTGCTAATCCTTTGGGGAAGTACAATGACCATAGGCCAGGGTAAATCTGCATTTCCTGAAAAAACGATTGATATCAATAATCCTCAAAATAAAACCTTGATCAGGATTGTCATGCCCCCTCACTACCCTCAAAGCAAGGGCAGGAAAACGCTTTTAGTATTTTATGCTCTGCCTAATGGGAACAGCATTGAGTGGACGATGGGTAAACAGATGAGCAAAGATGATGACTGGCATTTTGATATTCAGCAGATTGCTGCCCAGACCAGGTATCTTAGAGAACTGATCAAAAATCGAGACCTGGTGCTTGTGTACCTCACCAATCAGCAAAAAAGCTGGCCAGCCTGGAAAAAACAACAACCGGGCGCACCTGCCGAGATCAAAAGGATTGTGGATTCGATTTCCGGGATGTTTGCGGCCACAAAACCTGAAATAGTGCTGGATAGTCATAGCGGGGGTGGAAGCTTTATTTTCGGCTACCTGGATGCGGTAAAGTCAATTCCTGCTTCTATTCAAAGAATCGGATTTATTGATAGTGATTATGGTTATGAAGATTCATTGCATACTACCAAACTCATTAACTGGTTAGGGGGATCACGAAAACATGCTTTATATGTTTTGGCTTATAACGACAGTGTAGTTATCTATAATGGCAAACCGCTCGTAAGTGCAACCGGTGGAACCTGGTATCGTAGCCAGTTATTACAGCGGAAATTGGGAGTCGCCTTTTCTTTTCAGAAAAGGGAAGACACTGCTTTTATCCAATTCTATGCATTACACAAAAGAGTTGCTATTCTTTTAAAAACCAACCCAGGGGGCGTTATTTATCATACTGAACAGGTTGCCAGAAACGGCTTTATTCATACCATTATCGGAGGAACCAGATTTGAAAAAAAGGCAGGCTATCTATATTGGGGACCAAGGGTGTATACCCCGTTTATTGAGGGATATTGAATTTTGCGGTTTTTTCATCCCCTGTTATATCTCCCGCAGTTCTTATCTGAACCTGAATATTGGATATCCATTCGCTACAGCCTTTAGAAAAAAGATATTCATTCACCTGATGAATAACAGCCATTACTTCTTCATAAGTACCTTCCAGTACTGTTGCAAAAGGTCCTACTTCATGTTTTATCCCTGATTGCTGGATGACAGCAATAGCTTCATCCACCCATTCATAGGGATGTTTATCCGTTACAATAGGCAGAATTTGAATGGAAGCATTAACGAGGTAATTGTGCATAGCTTTATAATTCGATGACTTCAACCACTGCATTTAAGTTAATGGCACCATGAATATGGGGGAACACTTCGTTAATAGAGCCTGCTAGTTCAAAAATCAGGGGGCGCTCCACTTTACTCTTTTCAATTTTCAATTTGAGTAAACCTGATTGACCTTTGTAATATCTTTCTAGCACTCCGGCTACCTGTTGCTCGGCACTACAATGAATAAAGCCTTCCGTAGCAAGGGTGGGCGATTCATATTGCCCCTTTTCCAAAGCCTGATCCCACAAATCGCGGGTAGTTATATGATATATATAATCTGAATCCATAAAGCATATTTTTATTTGATGAATCATCCTTTTTTGAGTTCCGGCTTAACCTGGATTTCCAAAAAAGGAATTTAATTTACTTCTTTTCAATAATTATTCCCATACCGGCTTTATTTTCTGTGCAAGCATCATCAGATCAGCCATCACCATGGCTGTTACTGCCTCTAAAACAACTGGCACCCGCAGGGCAATACACAGATCATGACGCCCTTTTACTGAAAACGTTTCTATTTCATGTGTATCCCAATTCCAGGTTTGTTGTTCTTTTGGCGTTGAAGAAGTGGGTTTAATGGCTATTCTGAAAACCAGGTCATTCCCATTCGTAATTCCACCTACAACCCCACCCGCATGGTTGGTACGGGTTTTTCCTGTTTCATCTTCAATAGAATCATTATGTGCTACCCCAAACATTCTTGCAGCAGCGAAACCGGTTCCAAATTCAATTGCCCGTACGGCGGGAATGGCAAAAACAGCGTGACTGATTACTGACTCCACCGAATCAAAAAAGTGTTCGCCTAAACCAACTGGCAGCCCCTTAGCAAAACATTCTACGATTCCACCAACACTATCTTTTTCAGCAATCGCTTTTTGTAACCCTTTCTCCAAGTCTGTCTCTCCACCAATTTCCAAAATGGTTGACTCTATCCTTATTCCGGCAAGTAATTTCTTGGCTATTACACCTGCTGCCACAAGGCAAACAGTTAATCGCCCACTAAAATGTCCCCCACCTCTATAATCCTCAAATCCTCCATATCTGGAATGTGCTGTAAAATCGGCATGGCCCGGACGAGGAACAGATCTTTGTTTTGCATAATCATTGCTGCGGGTATTCTTATTTTCAAAAATGATGGTAATGGGCGCGCCAGTCGTATGCCCATTAAATATCCCGGATTTGAAAATAGGTAAATCATCTTCTTTACGGGGAGTGGTTCCTTTTTGCAGTCCCCCTTTTCTCCTTTCTATATCTATGAGAAAATCTTCTACTACTAAGGGAAGACCCGCCGGACAGCCATCAATGGTAAGTCCAACGCATTCGCCATGCGATTCGCCAAATATATGTACCCGGAATATGCGTCCAAAACTGTTCACGCTATTTTGTTTTATACATTAACCAATGCCCCTAATTGTTTGAGGTGGCTATAGAAATCAGGATATGACTTATTGATTGCTTCTGCTTCCTCAATCAACACTTCTTCTTTTGCGCCTAAGGCTGCTACGGCACAAGCCATTGCAATCCTGTGATCGTGATGAGAATGCACTTTTGCTCCCTTGATTTTTCCTCCCCCTTTTACCATCATCAAGTCATCCTGCAGCAAAATTTCAACCCCTAATTTAGCAAACTCCTGCTGCAAGGTAAGTGAACGGTTGCTTTCTTTGTGCGTAAGCCTGTTTACTCCTTCAATTACAGTAGTGCCATTACAGTAAGAAGCCAGTGCTACCAGCGGTGGAAAAAGATCGGGGCAATCAGTCGCATTAAAATGAAATGCTTTCATCGGTAACCGGGAAACTGTTATTTCGTTGGTGTGAACAGAAATATTGCATCCAGAGTCCATCAGTGCCTGTAAAATAGCTTTATCGGCCTGTGTGGATTCAATATCTAACCCTTTTACCTTAACCGGTCCCGAAATTGCACCGGCAACCAGTAGAAAGGCCGCCCCGCTCCAATCACCTTCAACGATGTAGTTACGGGTTGCGGGTTGCGGGTTAGTAGTTGGTTGGGTGAAAGAGAACGCTTCATAATTTTTGTTTTCAACCTCCCATCCGAAATATTTCATTACTTGTAATGTCAGGTCTATATAGGGTTTACTTTTCAAGTCATTCACTGAAATAGTGATCTTGTTTGCTCCTGCCGCAGCAAAAGACATTAACAGGCCTGTTAAGAACTGAGAACTTAATGATCCGTCAACTACAATATTGGCTGGCTGTAACGGCCCCTGAATGTTGAGTGGAAGTTTCCCATTATTTGATTTGGTTTGAACAGATAGCTTAGGCAAAATGCTGTCAAAAAAATCCATAGGTCTTGTTAGCAGACTACCGGTTCCATTCAATGTAAGCGGATAGCTGCTTAGCGCTGCAATAGGCGTAAACATCCTGATACCCAAGCCGCTTTCTCCACAATTGATTTCATTACTTATCGGTTGAACACCATTGGACGTTATCAATAAGTTCCCATTTTCCAACTTACTGATCGTAGCCCCTAGTTTCTGAATTACATCCAGAGCCGCCAGGTCATCATTACTGTTACCCGGATTGATCAATGTGGTTTGTCCTTTTGCCAACAAAGCTGCCGCACAAGCTCTTTGCATACTGCTTTTACTGGCTGCTGCCACAATATTTCCTGTAACCCGGGAAGGCTGTATACCTGCAATCATATAATTAATGGAAGAAGCATTTTAAAATTTGGAAAGGATTTCCTGCAAAAAATCAAAAGATAAGGGCTTAATACCTGCTTTTCCGATACGCTCAAGGAGGATATATTGAATACCCTTACTATCCTTTTTCTTATCCATCCGCAGAATCTTAAATGCCTTTCTGGCATTGAACTTTGCAAATGTGGGTAGCCCATATTTTGACAAAAGAGATACCAATTGTTCGGTATCTGCAAAACCATTGATCTGCTGCGAAAGAATAGCGGCATAGGTCATGCCAATACTGATGGCTTGTCCATGACTCAATTCATACATATTTTCAATAGCATGTCCAAGTGTATGACCAAAATTCAGCAATTTTCTTTCCCCCTGTTCAAACTCATCACTGATTACCACTTTGGTTTTAATCACTACATTTTGCTCAATCAGTGAAGTGAGTAATTGCTTATTTTTCTGAAACTGTGCAATGGAATGTTGTTGCAACCATTTGAACATTTTGGCATCTTTGATACTGGCATGTTTAATAATTTCCGCAAACCCGTTTTGCCATTCTATTTTCGGCAATGATTTTAGAAAGGAAATATCATACAGCAAAAAAGAGGGTTGTCTGATCAACCCCACCATATTCTTATAAACACCCACATCAATCCCATTTTTCCCACCAATAGAAGCATCCACCATCGCCAGCAATGAAGTAGGTACAAAACCAAATTTGATACCTCGCATATAGATACCCGCCACATACCCGGTAATATCCGTAATAACACCGCCACCCACACCAATCAGCATCGTTTTCCTATCCGCTCCCAAAGCAATCAATTGATCAATGACCACATCCACGGTTTGCTGAACCTTATATTGCTCTCCTGGTTTTAATACAATGGTATTCCAGCCCTTGAATTTTTTTTTATGCTTGTCAAAAACATTTTCATCAGTAATGATTACTGTTTCTTCACGTGTGGTTAGTTTCTCCAGTTGAGCGAATTCCGCATCAAACAGATAGGTAACGGTAGTATTGGAAAATGTAAAGTTTCTTTTTTTCATTTTCGGCAGTATTCCATTACTTATTCATGATCTTATTCTGGTGATTGATACTTTCCATATGAACTGCATCAAAATACTTGGTCACAAATTCTTTGCTAAGTCCAAATTTTTCACCTTTTTCAAATGCCCTTTCCAGAATGGAATTCCATCGATTGGTTTGCAAAATGGTGATATTATTTTCTTTCTTATACTGACCAATATGTTCAGCCACTTTCATACGCTGGCTTAATATCTGCATCAATTCATCATCCAAGTTATTGATCTGTTGACGTAATTTTTCCAATGCAGCATGGTATTCAGGAGAAGCAATATCTTCTTTTCTCCAACGAATACCCGAAATCATTTCACCCAGTCTTTCCGGCGTAATCTGTTGTTTGGCATCGCTCCAGGCATTATCAGGATCAATATGACTCTCAATGATCAATCCATCAAAATCAAGATCTATGGCAGTTTGTGCAACTTCTGCCAGAATATCTCTTCTGCCACAAATATGCGAAGGGTCATTAATCAGTAATAATTCCGGATACCGACGTTTCATTTCAATCGCCAGGTGCCACATTGGCGCATTCCGGTATTCTGTGTTACCATAAGAACTAAATCCCCGATGAATCAATCCAATATTCTTAATACCAGCTTTGGCTACTCGCTCCATAGCTCCAATCCAGAGTTCCAGATCGGGATTAATCGGGTTTTTAATCAGAACGGGTTTATCCACCCCTCGTAAAGCATCTGCCACTTCCTGAACACTAAACGGGTTCACCGTTGTACGTGCACCAATCCAAAGAACATCCACATCAAAATGAAGTGCATCCTCTACCTGTTTACCGGTAGCTACTTCCACGGCTACTGGCAATCCGGATTCTTTTCTTGCCTGCTGTAACCATGGCAAACCTTTTGTGCCAATCCCTTCAAAACTTCCGGGACGGGTTCTGGGTTTCCAGATACCTGCACGCAGAATATCTACTTTACCCGTAGCAGCCAAACGGTTAGCCGTTTGTATAACCTGCTCTTCAGTTTCGGCACTACAAGGACCTGAAATGATCAGTGGGCGCTTCTTTAATAATGTTTCCACGGGTGTTACTTGTTCCATAGCCTGTTCCATAACGCAACTATTATTTGTATTTAAATGTGTATTCTTTATCTGGTTTATCAAAAAACTCCTGTTTCAGACTAACCCAAAACAAGTTTATTCAATATCCTTTTATGCCCCTCTTCTGGGTCCTCCGCTATCTGCATCATTCATACGAA
>Ga0007882_10000365_pt1 | contig 26756 bp, 19 predicted proteins | sample CryBogCBH12Aug01_FD_71195 | JGI IMG/M metagenome (GOLD analysis project Ga0007882, IMG submission 71195) | Freshwater microbial communities from Crystal Bog, Wisconsin, USA - CBH12Aug09.1 | ecosystem: Environmental > Aquatic > Freshwater > Lake | place: Crystal Bog, Wisconsin, USA | collected... | reverse complement strand
TCGTGGGTGACGAAGATCGAGGTGATGCCCAGCCGTTGGTGCAGCTCGCGCAGCCAGCGGCGCAGATCCTTGCGGACGCGGGCGTCGAGCGCGCCAAAGGGCTCGTCGAGCAGCAGCAGGCGCGGCTCTATCGCCAGGGCGCGGGCAAGCGCCACACGCTGGCGCTGGCCACCCGAAAGCTGCGCCGGATAGCGGCTGCCCAGCCCCTCCAGCTGCACCAGCCGCAGCAGTTCCTCGGCGCGGGCGCGGATCGCCGCGCGGCTCGGCCGATCACGCCGGGAGCGCACGCTGAGGCCAAAGCCGACGTTCTCCGCCACAGTCATATGCTTGAACAGCGCGTAATGCTGAAACACGAAGCCCACCCCGCGATCAGCCACCTTGCGCCGCGAGACGTCTTCGCCATCGAGCGCCACGGTGCCGCCGTCCTGCACCTCCAGCCCGGCGATGATCCGCAGCAGGGTGGTTTTGCCCGAGCCGGAGGGCCCGAGCAGGGCAATGAACTCGCCCTTGTTGATGGAAAGGTCGATGCCGTGCAGCGCGGGGTAGTTGCCGAACTGCTTGGTGATGGCGGAAAGTTCGATCACTGGATTGCTCCCTTACGGTCGATGTCGAAGCGCCATTCGAGCAGCGTCTTGGCGACGAGGGTCACCAGCGCGAGGCCAGCCAGCAGCGTGGCGACCGCGAAGGCTCCGACAAAATCATATTCGTTGTAGAGGATCTCGATATGCAGCGGCATGGTGTTGGTCTCGCCGCGCAGATGGCCCGAGACCACCGACACCGCGCCAAACTCGCCCATCGCCCGCGCGTTGCACAGCAGCACACCATAGAGCAGCCCCCAGCGGATATTGGGCAGGGTAACGTGCCAGAAGGTCTGCCAGCCATTGGCGCCGAGCGAGATGGCGGCCTCTTCGTCCTCCTTGCCCTGCTCCTGCATCAGCGGGATCAGCTCTCGCGCGACGAAGGGGAAGGTGATGAAGATGGTGGCGAGAATGATGCCGGGCACCGCGAAGATGATCTTGATGTCGTGCGCCTGCAGGAAGGGCCCCAGCACCCCTTCCGCGCCAAACAGCAGCACGAAGATCAGGCCCGACACCACCGGCGATACCGAGAAGGGCAGGTCGATCAGCGTGATCAGCAGGCTTTTGCCCGGGAAGTCGAACTTGGTGATCGCCCAGCTGGCGGCCACGCCAAACACCATGTTCACCGGCACGCTGATCGCGGCCACCAGCAGGGTGAGGCGGATGGCGGAGATGGCATCGGGGCTGGAGACAGCCTCCTTCCAGGCACCAAGCCCACTCTTGAACCCCTCGGCAAACACCGCGACCAGCGGCAGCACGAGGAACAGCGCGAGGAAGGCCAATGCTGCAAGGATCAGCGCAAAGCGCACCGCGCGGCTTTCGGTGGTGGTGGTCAGCGGCCTGCTCATGCTTGCCTCCGGCGGGCGAGGGCTTGCAGCAGATTGATCAGCAGCAGCACGCCGAAGGAGGCCGCCATCATGATCGTGGCGATGGCGGTGGCCCCGGCGTAATTATACTCTTCCAGCTGGGTGACGATCAGCAAGGGGGCGATTTCGGTGAGGCCGGGCATATTGCCCGAGATGAAGATTACCGAGCCATACTCGCCCACTCCCCGCGCGAAGGCGAGGGCAAAGCCGGTGAGCAACGCGGGAAGAATCGCGGGAAGAATGACGCGGAGGAAGGTTTTCGCCCGGCCAGCGCCCAGCGTGGCGGCGGCTTCTTCCACATCCTTGCCGAGATCGGCCAGCACCGGCTCCACCTGCCGCACCACGAAGGGCAGGCCGATGAACACCAGCGCGATGGTGATGCCGAGCGGCGTGTAGGCCACCTTGATGCCATGCGGCTCCAGCCATTGGCCAAGCCAGCCATTGACCGAGTAGAGCGAGGTGAGCGCGATACCGGCCACCGCCGTGGGCAGGGCAAAGGGCAGATCCACCGTTGCGCCGATGATGCGCTTGCCGGGAAAATCATAGCGCACCAGCACCCAGGCCACCAGCAAGCCGGCAAAGCCATTCACCAGCGCGGCGGCCATCGCCGTGCCAAAGCTGAGGCGATAGGCATGGATGGCCCGATCCGAGAAGCCGACACGGAGGAATTCGTCCCAGCCCATGCCGGCGGTTTTAAGGATGATGGCGCTCAGCGGGATCAGCACGATCAGCGTCAGCCAGGCGAGGCTGAAGCCGAGGCTCAGCCCAAATCCCGGCAGCACCGAGCGATTGCGCTTAAGCGCGAAAAACGCCCCCCTCCCGGGGGCACGAGGCTTTGGGGAGGGGGTAGTCAGGGTGAAGCTATTGGTCATCTGCAGTGGCCTGCTCGAATGAGAGTGTGGTGCGAGGATCAGTGCCGGGCGGCGATCTGATCGAACACGCCACCATCGGCAAAGTAGGTCTTCTGCGCGTTGCGCCAGCCGCCGAAGTCATGATCGATGGTGACCAGATTCAGCTTGGGGAACTTCACGGGCGCGTGGGCCAGAGCCACCGGATCGCGCGGGCGGTAGTAGTTCTGCGCGATGATCGTCTGGGCCTGCGGGGTGCTGAGCCACTTGAGGTAGGCATAGGCCACCCGCGCGGTGCCATGCTTGGTGGCATTGGCGGTGACCACGGCCACCGAAGGCTCGGCCAGCACCGAGATCGACGGGGCGACGATGTCGAACTTGTCGCGGCCCAGCTTGTTCACGGCCAGATAGGCCTCGTTTTCCCAAGCCAGCAGCACATCGCCAACGCCGCGTTCGACGAAGGTGGTGGTGGAGCCGCGCGCGCCGCTGTCGAGCACGGGAACGTGCTGATAAAGCTTCTGCACGTAGTCGCGCGCGGCGCCTTCAGAGTGGCCAACCTTGCGCCCATAGGCCCAGGCGGCGAGGAAGTTCCAGCGCGCGCCGCCGCTGGTCTTGGGGTTGGGGGTGATGACCTGCACGCCCGGCTTGATCAGGTCGTTCCAGTCGTGGATGCCCTTGGGATTGCCCTTGCGGACGAGGAACACGATGGTGGAGGTGTAGGGCGCGCTGTTGTTGGGCAGCAGCTTCTGCCACTCGGGGCTGAGCAGGTGGGCCTTGTCGGCGATGGCGTCGATGTCATAGGCCAGCGCCAGCGTGGCGACGTCGGCATCCAGACCATCGATGATCGCCCGGCTCTGCGCGCCCGATCCGCCATGGCTCATGCGGAAGGTGAGGTCCTGCCCGGTGGTGCTCTTCCAATAGCGGGCAAAAGCGGGGTTAAGCGCTTCGTAGAGCTCACGGGTGGGATCGTAGGAGACATTGGTGATGACCGCTGGGGCAGGGCCGGCCAGCGCGGGCGCGCTGACGGTGGCGGCCGAGGCGGCGAGGGCAGTGATGGCGGAAGCAAGGAACAGGCGGCGTTTCATAACAGGTGACTCCGTGTGCGGGGTGGCCTTAAATCTCAATTGATTGAATAGACATTCAAGCCTACTCTAGTCAAGAGATAGAGATTAAACTTGTTCTGTGCCGCGATGAAGCCCGGCTTTGCTGGCTGCCTTTGCGAGCCAATCCGCTATTCGGCCAATCCGCTATTCGGGGAGTCTCGCAGGCGAGGCTTCCCGTTCATGCGCCAGACGGAAGGCCTCGCCCGTTCGAACCGCGGCACCGGGGGCGATGCCGTCGGGATGGCTAGAAGAAGTACGCGCCCCGCTCACCAGCTGATCGAGCAGGGATAGGCCAAAAGGCCAATCCGCCAGCCCCGATTCGGCGTTGATGTGGCCAATCGCGCCCGCATCGGCGAAGGTGCTGCCCCAGTGTTGGGCCAAGCGGCGCGCAGCGCGTAGCGAGATGTGGGGATCATCGCGGCTGGCGACGAGGATGCTGGGAAAGGGCAGTGGTTCCAGCGGCGTGGGGGCAAAACTGACCAGACGGACGTCCGGGGCGTGTTTTTCAACCCGGGGCGGGGCCACCAGCAGCGCACCGGCCACCAGATCGCCCGCTTCCGCCCCTTCCAGCGCCGCCCACCAGGCCACCGCGAGGCAGCCAAGGCTATGCCCCACCAGCACGATCGGGCGTTTGGGCGAGTGGCTGGCATCCGGGTGATTGGCGCTGCGAATCGCGAGGTTGAGCTGGTTTACCCAGCTGTTGCGGTGGGGATGCTGCCACTGGCCCAGCTCCACGCGCAGGCAATCCTCGCGTTGCTGTTCCCACAGGCTCTGCCAATGCCCCGGGCCGCTGTTGTCGAGGCCGGGGACCAGCAATACCAGCGGATCAGAGGCAAGCGGTTCAGAGGGCTGGGTGTGGCGGTTGGCATCGGGCACGTCACATCTCCGGGAGGCCGGAACAGGGGTTCGACTCGCCTCCGACTGCGCTCCACTATATCTCTATTAAAAAAATAGACAATGCGTTTGCCGTGTAAGGGGCCAGCCCGGCCTGCCTGTGATGTGCCTGCCTAAGACCCGGCAGGCCACTGCAGCTCCGTCAGCCATTGCGCGATCATTGCCCGCCCGGCCGCCACCGCACCGGGGCCATGCGTGCTGTGCGCCGCGCGCAGCGAGGCTTCATCGCCGCCAGCTTCGACCACGGATTCGGGCCATTGCCGGATCCACGCCTCAAAGCGTTCGTCCTCGCCCATCTCGGCGTGAAACTGCAGCGCCAGCAGGTTTGGCCCACGGCGAAAAGCCTGATGCGCGTAGAGATGACTGGAGGCGAGCAGCTCCACCCCCTCGGGCAGGGTGAAGGTATCGCCATGCCAATGCAGGATCGGCACCCCGGCGATATGGCGCAGCGGCCCGCTGGCGGCTTCGGCGTGCACGGTGATGGGATGGAACCCCACCTCCTGGGCCGGGCCCGGATAGACCCGCGCCCCCAGCGCCGCCGCGATCATCTGCGCGCCGAAACACACGCCCAGCGTCGGTCGGTCCGCGGCAAGGCGCAGGCGCAAGCGGCGCAGCTGGCAGGTGATCCACGGGTGGCTATCCTGCTCATACACGCCCATCGGCCCGCCCATCATGATCAGCAGGTCGGGCTCCCGCAAGTCGAGCGCGGCGAAACCCGGATCGGCCACGTCGATGCGATCAACATGATAGCCCGCCGCCTCGATCGGCTCGCGATAGCCGGCCACGCCTTCATAGGGCACATGGCGAATGATCAGGGCGCGCTTCATACCGGCATACCATGCCGTATCAGGCTTCCGGAAGGAAGTCCGGGACGGAGAGATAGCGCTCGCCGGTATCATAGTTGAAGCCGAGCACGCGGGCATTGGCGGGCAGATCGGGCAGCTTTTGCGCGATGGCGGCCAGCGTGGCGCCTGAGGAAATACCCACCAGCAGCCCTTCGCTGCGGGCCGAGCGACGCGCCCATTCCTTGGCATCGGCGGGATCGACCTGGATCACGCCATCGAGCAGCTCGGTGTGCAGATTGGTGGGGATAAAGCCCGCGCCAATGCCCTGAATCGGGTGCGGAGCAGGCTTGCCGCCGCTGATGACCGGCGAGAGCGTCGGCTCCACCGCGTATACTTTGAGGGCAGGCCACGCCGCCTTCAGCACCTGCGCCACGCCGGTGAGGTGGCCGCCGGTGCCAACGCCGGTGATTATCGCATCGAGCGGGGTGTCGGCGAAATCCTCGAGGATTTCCTGCGCGGTGGTTTTTACATGGATGGCGATGTTGGCCGGGTTGTCGAACTGCTGGGGGATCCACGCGCCGGGGGTGGCGGCGATCAGCTCCTGCGCGCGCTCGATGGCGCCCTTCATACCCTTTTCGCGCGGGGTGAGATCAAACGTCGCGCCATAGGCCAGCATCAGACGCCGCCGCTCGATGCTCATCGATTCGGGCATGACGAGGATCAGCTTGTAGCCCTTCACCGCCGCCACCAGCGCGAGACCCACCCCGGTGTTGCCCGAGGTGGGTTCGATGATCGTGCCGCCCGGCTTCAGCTCGCCCGAGGCCTCCGCCGCCTCGATCATGGCCAGCGCGATACGGTCCTTGATCGAGCCGCCGGGATTGGAACGCTCGCTCTTTACCCACACCTCGCGGTCGGGAAACAGGCGGGCAAGGCGGATATGCGGCGTGCCGCCAATGGTCTCGAGAACGGATTGCACTGTCATCATTAGGCCTTTCGGGTGGAAGTGGGCAAATGCGAGGCTGCCAGGAAGGCCGGAGCGGGGCTAAAGCCCGATCCGGTCCCAGAAGTCCGTGGCGGTGTTGATATGCGCCGCGCTTTGCCCATTCCCCGATATCGCCTCGCGCCACGATGGGTGCGGCAGGCGGAACGAGGACAAGGGCGGCGCGGATCGGCGGGGGCGGGATACGGAATTGCGGTTCATTTCGTTTCTCCATTTAAGGATCACGAAACCGGCGTTGTCGCCCAGGCTCCGTGCGCTTTAGCGGTTGGTGACGCGGAGCAAGCTGACATCCGTTATCGGTGAAGAATCATCGGTGACGGGTTGGCATCAAAAGCCGCGGCCGGGCCGTGGGGCGGAGGGCCTTTGGACTCGACGATTAATATCTACCAAATAAGTTGAGTATTGTCGAGCAACTGTTGGTTGCCCTGTGGCAAGATTTTTTGTTGCCGTAAAAATGCGGGGGCGGCACCGCCCGAAGTATCCGGTTGGCGGTGGTCGAGGGCTGAACCTCGCATTGCAGGGTTGAAAGATTTCGTTCGCGCAAACCGCGCCAAAATCCCGCGAGTCGACTTGACAGCGATATCTCTACCAAATAAGTAGACATCACGAAGCGTGACCACGGCTGGCCGGCCGCACGCGATTTCACGATATCCGGCTCGCGGCATTTTACGGGCAAGCAGCTTTGCTCCGCGTTACCAACGGCTAAAGCGCGCGATGCTCAGGCGACAGCGTCAGGCATCGTGTTCCCCAGCAAACAGGGGTTATACGATGCATACCACAACCAGCCCGGGCTAGGCCCGTCTGGCCACTGTTGCCCTGTCTCGGCCCGTCCTGACCACAGGCGGCTAGAGGCACTCGCAATTCGCCAGAATCAATCCAGCCAGTCGGCCCCGCATGCGCGGAGCTTGACCGCCGGCGTTCGGCCTAATGGCTGCATGTCAGTGCCGAGGGAGGTCGTGCATCCGACGGGTGAAGCCATGGCCGACTGCCCCAGATCATCCAGTCACATCACCATCAATCAAGTTCAGGGAAAAAACCATGATCCGCTTGTCATCGCATTCCGGTCGTCGCGCGCTTGTTGCGGCCTTGTTGCTCTCCACCTCGTTTGCCGCGCCGGTGTTGGCGAAGGACGCCGCCGCCGCTTCCGCATCCGACAATGCCGGGGCCGCTGGTTCCGAGGGAGCGTCTGCCAGCAGTGACTACCTCGACACCCCCGCTTCGGAAATCACCGTCGTTGCCCGCCACCGCAAGGAAAAGCTGCAGGAAGTGCCCCTCGCGATCTCGGCGATCGGCGGCAAGGAGTTGAGCACCGAGCATCTCGAGCGCGTGGCGGATTACACCTTCAAGGTGCCCAATTTCAGCGCCCTGCAGCAGAACACCCGCGTCTCGGGTCTGTTCATTCGCGGCCTTGGCGGCAATGCCAGCAACGATGGCGCCGAGGGCGGCGTTGGCCTGATCGTCGATAATGTGGTGTTCACCCATGTCGGCTTCAGCTGGCTGGATTTTGTCGATCTTGAAGGCATCGAAGTGGTGCGCGGGCCGCAGGGCACGCTCCTGGGCAAGAACACCACCATCGGCGCGGTGATCGTCAAAACCGCCCAGCCGAGCTTTGACCCCTCGGTCAATGTCAGCGCCACCTATGGCAACAACGATCTCTATCAGCTGCGCGCCAATGCCACCGGCCCGATCATCGCCGACAAGCTGGCCTTCCGCCTCACCGCCTCCACCGATCAGGGCGGCGGCTGGGCCACCAATGCTTATAACGGCGCAAAACTGCTCAACAACGATCGCTGGTCGCTGCGCGGGCAATTGCTGTACACCCCCAGCAGCGACGTGACCGACCGGCTAATCGTCGAGCATTATGAAACCCACGAATACAACAACTTCTACCCCGCCGTTGCCGACATTAACACCAATTTGAACACCAACGGCACAACCTTCACCACGCTTCCCAACCCGACCAACGCCAGCTCCCAGATCCCTAACCCCACCGGTCAGCGGGTGGATTGGCAATACAAGCTGGCTAATCTGTTCGGCTACACCAACACCAATTACAACAAGGCACCCTACAACGCCAATCTGGATAGCCAGGGTCGCCTGTCATCGAAGGTGGATGGCGTTTCCAACGAGCTGAACTGGGATCTGGGCGGGCCGGTTCTGACCTCGGTCACCGCCTACCGCCGCCTCAGCTTCACCCCCCACAACGACAGCGACCTGACGAACCTGCCGATCTTCGGTCAGGGCTTCAATGTTGATGTGAAGCAGTATTCGCAGGAATTGCGCGTCGCCTCGAAGAAGGGCGGCTTCCTCGACTGGCAGCTGGGCGCCTATTATCTGCAAGAGGATCTGGTCAGCAACCACCTCTATCAGTTCGGTCCCGATGCCGCCCAGTTCATCGGAGCAAGCCTCCCCGTCGCCGCTACGCCCGCCGCCGCCATCAGCTATGTTCAGGCGAACGTCCCCGCGGGGGCCCTTAACGGCGACGTCTACAGCGCTTTGGGTCAGGCAAATATTGATAGCATTGCCGGCTTTGCCCAGGGCACGCTGAACATCACCAAGCGCTTCACCGTGACCGGCGGCCTCCGTTACACGCAGGAGCGTAAATCGGCGAATGTAACGGGCTCCAATTCGGGCAACGGCGCTACCGGCGCGTCGCTGGCCGTGCAAAATCAGATTTTGGGTGCTGCTTTCGGCGGGGCAGGTTCGGGGGCTGGCGGCAGCTACGCGATCAGCGGCGAGCAAAACAATGGCTCGCTGTCGTGGCTGGCCAATCCCGCCTACAGGCTCACCGACAATGTGCTGCTCTATGGCTCGGCGGCCTATGGCGTGAAATCGGGCGCGGTGAACACCGCCGCCAACGCGGCGCAGCAGAATGTGCTGCTCATCCAGCCGGAAAAGTCGCTGGACTTCGAGGCAGGCGTGAAGACCACCTGGCTGAACGGCAAGGGCATCCTCAACCTCAACTTCTACAACGACACCATCACCAACTATCAGGATAGCGCGACCAATCCGTTGAGCCTGACTAGCGGCAACTACCTTGCCAATGTCGGCAAGGTGCGGCTGCGCGGTGTGGAACTGGAAGCCAGCCTGAGCCCGCTCAAGGGCGTGACGGTGTATTTCAACACGGCCTACAACGACGCCAAGTATCTGTCTTACAACGATGCCCCGGCGCCGACCGAATATCAGTACTCTCTGGCGCCGCTGCAGTTCGCCGACTACTACACTTTGCAGGCAACTCCGGCACTGACTCTGGCGCATCAGGCTCAGGAGCGTAATGCCACCCAACTGTCGCTCACGGGCCATCAGATCCGCAATGCACCCAAGGTTACGGTGCAGGCCGGGCTGAATCTTGAGGAGCCGATCGGTCATAAGCTGCTGGTCAATGGCTATGTCGACGCCAGCTATCGCAGCAGCGCCGCTCTGATCAACCCGCTGTCAATCTATGGCTGGCAGTCGGCCTATACGCTGGTCAACGCCGGCATCGGCCTGAAAACCGAAGACAAGGCCTGGTCGCTGCTGGTGTGGTCGAAGAACCTGACCAACAAGTATTATGCCACGGCCTACGCGCCCGCCACCTCTCTGACCCCGGTCTCCGAGGTCTTCGGCGATCCGCGCAGCTTTGGCCTCACCGTCTCGCATAAGTTCTGAGCCATGACCCGGAAAACATCAGGGCGCTTGGGCCAATTGCGCCTCGGTGCTTTCCTGCAAAGTGTCGGTCACCACGCTGCGGCGTGGCGGCATCCCGATGTCGATCCGGGCGATATCTTTCGCTTCGATTTCTATCGGGAGCTGGCACAGAAGGCGGAAGCGGCGAAGTTCGATGTGGTGTTCTTCGCCGACAATGTCGGACTACTGGGCGGCACGCCGGAAGCGATCAGCTACAGCCCACCGGTTTACTGGTGGGAGCCGCTGACGCTGCTGGCGGCGCTGGCCACCCACACCAGCCGGATCGGCCTCGTGGCCACCGTCTCGACGAGCTACATGGAGCCCTATCATGTGGCGCGCAAATTCGCCTCGCTCGATGGTTTGAGCAACGGGCGGGCGGCGTGGAACCTCGTCACCTCGGGCACCGATGCGGAGGCCGCCAATTTCGGCCTCTCGCATCAGCGCTCCCACGCCACCCGCTATGAGCGCGCCGCCGAATATGTCGAGGTGGTGAAGGGGCTATGGGACAGCTGGGATGATGACGCGGTGCTGGCCGACAAGGTCAGCGGCCGCTTCTTCGATCCCGCCGCTGTCCATCCGCTGAACCATGTGGGCCAGCACTATGCGGTGCGCGGGCCATTGCAAACCGGGCGGCCGGTGCAGGGCCATCCGGTGATCGTGCAGGCGGGCTCTTCGGAAGATGGGCAGGCGCTGGCCGCCGCCACCGCCGAGGTGGTCTTCACCGCGCAGCAATCGCGCGAGGAAGCCCGTGCCTTCGCGCAGGGGCTGAAAGATCGCGCCGAGGCCCTCGGGCGCGGGCGCGACGAGATTCTGGTGATGCCCGGCGTCAGCATCTATGTGGCCCCCACCAGGGAAGAGGCGCAGGCCAAGTTTGATGTGCTGCAGCAATTCATCGATCCCGCGGCCAGTGTGCCGGTAATCAAGGCCTTCCTCGATTGGGATCTGACCGGGCTCGATCTGGATGGCCCGCCCACCCCGCCGCCCTTCACCGAAGGCTGGCAGAGCCGTCAGCGCCTGTTCTATGATCTCGCTGTGCGCGAGGGGCTGACCGTGCGCCAATTGGTGGGCCGCATTTCCGCCGCGCGTGGGCATCTGGTGCTGATTGGCACCCCGGTCGAGATCGTCGACGAGCTGCAGGCATGGTTCGAGGATGGCGCGGCCGACGGCTTCAACATTCTCGCGCCGATCTTTCCGCAGGGGCTCGACGATGTGATCGAGCTGGTGCTGCCCGAACTGCGCCGACGCGGTCTTTTCCGCGAGGACTACGAAGGCACCACCCTGCGCGAGCATCTCGGCCTCGCCCGCCCGGAACCCCGCCGCCAGAGCGCCAGCGATGCGCGCTCCGCCGCCGCCTGAAGGATCGCCGCCGATGAGCCAGAGCATCGCCATTGCGCCAGAGGGCTCCTATGCGCCCGCATCACCGGCATCCGGGCCAGCTGCCGAGCCGCATCACCGCATCACCGCCGGGCGGCTGATCGCCTTCGCCTCGCTGGGGATGCCGCTGGCGGCGGTGGAGGTGCCGCTCAGCACCTATGTGCCGCCGCTCTACGCCAGCGCCTTTGGCTTTAATCTGGCCACGGTGGGCCTGATCTTCCTCGCCGCGCGGCTGTGGGATGCGCTGATCGACCCGGCGATCGGCCTGCTCTCCGATCGCACCCGCAGCCGCTTTGGCCGACGCCGGCCATGGATCGCGGTGGGCGGGGTGATCTTCGCGGTGGGCGCGGTGCCGGTATTTCTGCCGCCGGTATGGTTTGGGCCGGTGGCGCTATCGGCGGCGCTGTTCACGCTCTACCTCGGCTATTCGATGATCGCCACGCCCTTCTCGGCGTGGGGCGGCGAGCTTTCGGCGCAATATCACGAGCGCACCCGCGTGGCGACCTATCAGCAGGTGATGACCTCGCTGGCGCTGTTGCTGGCGCTGGTGCTGCCCAGCCTGCTGGTGCATCGCTTTGCCGGCCTGCCCCGGCTGCAACTGGCGGCGATGGGGGCGATGGTGCTGATCTTGCTGGTGCCGAGCCTCGCCATCGGTCTGCGCGCGCTGCCCGAGCCCGAGCCGGGGCCGCCCGCCACCGGCCCGATCCGGCTGGTGCAGACGCTGCGTCTGGTGCTGGCCGAGCGACTGCTGCTGCGCGTGCTGGCCTCGAACTTCGCGGTGCGGCTGGGGCAGGGGGTGCGCACCGCGCTGTTCGTGTTCTTCGTCAGCCATTACATGGGACGACCGTCCTGGGCGCCGGGGCTGTTTCTGCTGCAATATATCTTTGGCATCGTGGCCTGCCCGATCTGGCTGGCGGTGGGCCGTCGGCTGGGCAAAGAGCGTGCGGCGGTGGCCGGCGAATTGACGCAGGTGGTGATCAACCTTGCCCTGCTGCTGCTGGCCCCCAACAGTATCGCCCTGCTGCTGGGGCTGACTGTGGCGCAGGGCTTGGCGCAGGGCTCGGGCAATCTGATGCTGCGCTCGATTGTGGCCGATGTGGCCGATCAGCACCGGCTGTGGGCAGAGGAAGACCGCATCGGCCTGTTCTATTCGGTGTTCGCGCTATCCGACAAAGCCGCCTTCGCGGTGGCCGTGGGCGTGGCGCTGCCGCTGGTGTCGTGGCTGGGTTTCGATCCGCGCCATGCCAATCCGCCGCTGGTGCTGGCCCATTTGAAATGGGCCTTCGCGCTGGGGCCAGCGCTGGCGCATCTGCTGTCGGCGGCGCTGATCCGGGGTTTCCCGCTGAACGAGCAGCGCCATGGCGAGATCCGCCGCGCCCTTGCCGCCCGCGATGCCGCCGGGCTGTTTTCCGACCCCGCCCGCGAGCGCTGGCTGGCCGATGAAGAGTGCCAAGGCCCGGATCGGGCATGAGCGAAATTACGCAAGGGCTTGTCACCAGCGCCCCGGTCTCGGGCGGCTTCCACCTGATGGCCAAGCCCAGTGGCCCGGCCTGTAATCTCGACTGCAGCTATTGCTTTTATCTTGAAAAAGAAGCGCTTTTCCCCGAGCGCAACACTCGCCGGATGTCGCCCGAGGTGCTGGAGGCCTATACGCGCGCTACCATCGCCGCCACCCCGGCAGACCAGCCGGTGCTGTTCGCCTGGCAGGGCGGCGAGCCGACTTTGCTGGGCATTCCGTTTTACGAAAAGGCGCTGGAGCTGCAGCGCCGCTATGGCGCGGGCCGGGTCATCGAGAACTCGTTTCAAACCAACGGCACGCTGATCGACGAGGATTGGGCGCGCTTTCTGGGCGAGCATGGCTTTCTGATCGGCCTAAGCCTCGATGGGCCTGCGGAGATCCACGACCGCTATCGTCGCTATCGCTCGGGCGCGCCATCGCATCATCTGGTGATGGCGGCGCTGGAGCGGCTGCAGCGGCATGGCGTGGCCTATAATGTGCTCGCCTGTGTCGATCGCCATTCCTCGCGCCAGCCGCAGGTGGTGTATAATTTCCTGAAGGCGCACGGGGTGGAGTTCATCCAGTTTACCCCGGTGGTGGAGCGGCTGGCGGGCGCGGATTACGCTGCCGCCGGTTTCGATCTCGAAGGGCCCGCCAATATCGAAGGTGATGATATCGCCGCCGCCGAGGCCGCCCCCTTTGCCGTGCGCCCGCGCGAATGGGGCCACTTCCTCGCCACCGTGTTCGACGAATGGCGCCGCAAGGATGTGGGCCGGGTGTTCGTGATGAATTTCGAATGGGCGCTGGCGGCGGTAATGGGCGAGCCGGGCGTGGTCTGCGTGCATCAGAAGCAATGCGGCCGCGCGCTGATCGCCGAGCACAATGGCGACGTCTATTCCTGCGACCATTTTGTCTATCCCGAATACCGGCTGGGCAATCTGGCCAGCGATAATCTGGCGGCGATGGTCACCTCCACCCGCCAGCAGGCCTTTGGCGCGGCCAAGCACGAAACCCTACCCGAGCAGTGCCGCAGCTGCCCGCAGCTGGATCTGTGCTGGGGAGGTTGCCCCAAGCACCGCTTCCTCACCAGCCGCGATGGCGAGGCTGGGCTCAACTATCTGTGCGAGGGCTATCTTTCGGTCTTCACGCATATGCGCCCCTGGCTGGAGACCCTCGCCGTGCTGCTGCGCTCGGGGCAGGATCCGGCCGCGATCATGGCGCTGGCCCGCCCCGGCATTGGCTCAGGGCAGACGGGCGCGCCGCGCTGAATACTCCTGCTTTGGCGGGGCAAAGCAAAGTTGCGCTTGATCTGCAAATCTCAATCTAATAAGTAGAGATATACCGCGCGGGGATGGATGATCAGACCACCCGCGCGATTGCCAACCGCGAAAGCGCGCGATGCTCGGGCGACCACGCCAGGTGTCGTGTTTCCTCCATCGATGAGGTGATACGATGCGAATGCTCAATTTCTACACCTAGCGGCGGGGATCGCGTCTGGCTTTTCAGGCCAAGGCCCGCCTGCGCCCGCAGTGGCATCTCGGCCTTTCCCGTCCTGTCCGCGTGTTGCAGCGAGGGGCTCGCACCCAAGGGGCAGGCTCCCGCAAGCCGAAAATACATTCAGATTTCGGAGATTCTCCATGACCTCTATCGTTGCCACCTATCCCAACGCCAAAGACCCATCCTCGCCGCTCGACATCCGCCCCGTCACCGGGCGTATCGGGGCGGTGGTTGAGGGGCTGGTCCTCACCCCCGATCTCGATGAGGAGAGCTTCCGCGCGCTGGAGGCTGCCGTTGTCCGCCACAAGGTGGTGTTCCTGCGCGGCCAGCACCAGCTCGACAACGCCACCCACGAGGGGCTGGCCGCCCGCTTCGGCGATCCGGTGGCCCACCCCACCGTCCCGGTGGTCGAGGGCTCGCGCTACCTGCTCGAACTCGACAGCAAGGAGGGCTATGCCGCTTCCAGCTGGCACACCGATGTCACCTTTGTGGATGCTTATCCCAAGCTCTCGCTGCTGCGCGCGCTGACGGTGCCCGAGGCCGGTGGCGACACCGTCTGGGCCAATGGCGAAACCGCCTATGAGAGCCTGCCCGAGCCGCTGCGCCAACTGGCCAACCAGCTGTGGGCGGTGCACACCAACGACTTCGACTATGCCGCGCTCCTCGCCGCCTCGGGCCTGCCCGACAAGCAGGGCACTATCGCCCGCGAGCGCGCCGAGTTTCAGAAAAGCGTCTTTGCCGCCACCGTCTATGAAACCGAGCATCCGGTGGTGCGGGTGCATCCCGTCTCGGGGCAGCGCAGCCTGCTGCTCGGGCATTTTGTGCGGAACTTCGTGGGGCTGAACAAGGTCGATTCCCAGCGCCTGTTCGACACGTTGCAGGATCACATCACCAACGAGGAAAACACCGTGCGCTGGCGCTGGCAGCCGGGCGATATCGCCATCTGGGACAACCGCTCCACCCAGCACCGCGCCATCGCCGATTTCGCCCTGCAGCGCCGCACGCTGCGCCGCGCCACCGTGCATGGCGAGGTGCCGGTGGGCATCGATGGGCGCACCAGCACCACCATCCGCAAGGAGAAGCGCGCCGAATACCAGCCGGTCTGATCGGCGACGGGTGACGCGTATCTCCCCCGCGTCTGCCGTGTTTACCGCCGCGCCGCCGATGTTGGCGGCGCGGCACGGATTGTTTTGAGAGGATTGCCACGGATGGAACTTTTCGCCGCGCCCAGTGCCTGCAGCTTTGGGGCCCATGTTATTATCCGCGAGCTGGCGCTGCCGGTGGATGTCACGCTGGTCACGCTGAGCGATGCCACCTCGCGGATAAAGGCCGTCAATCCGCTGGGGCGGGTGCCAGCGCTGCTGCTGGATGATGGCACGGTGCTGACCGAGAACAGCGCCATCCTGCCCTTCCTCGCCGATCTTCGCCCCGGCACCATCCTGTTTGCTCCGGCTGGATCGGTGGAGCGGGCGCGGATTCAGTCGTGGATCGGCTATATCAATTCCGAGCTTCACGCGGGCAGCCTGCGGGTTTTCAACCGGCCGCAGCTCTTTTCGGCCGATGTTTCCGCCCACGAGGGCATTCGCGCCGCCGGCCTCGCGCGGATCAAGGCGGCGCTGCTGCCGCTGGAGAAAACCCTCGCCGGCGAGGCGTTCCTTGTCGGTGGCCGCTTCACCATCGCCGACGCCTATTTCGGCAATTTTGCCGCTCTGGCCGGGCGGCTGGGCGACGAGCTGGCCGAATATCAGGCTATTCTGGCCTATGCCCGCCGCTTCGAGAGTCGTGCCAGCGTGCAGGCCGCGCGCGCCTATGAGGCAGAGACGGTGCCGGCATGAGCATCACTATCCGCAACCATGGCCGCGTCGGCGTCGAAATCCTCGGGGTGGATCTGGGGAAGGCGTTGGCCGCAGAAGAGATCGAGGCCATCCGGCAGGTCTTTGAGCAGCATGGCGTGGTGTTCTTCCGCGATCAGGCGCTGAGCGAGGAGCAGCACATCGCCTTTGCCCGCCTGTGGGGCGGCATCAACATCAACCGCTTCTTTGCCGCGCATCCCCGCTATCCCGAGATCGCGCTGGTGCTGAAAGAGCCGCATCAGCAGGACAATATCGGTGGCGGCTGGCACACCGATCATTCCTACGATGCCATTCCGGCGCTGGGCTCGGTGCTGGTGGCGCGCGAGCTGCCGCCGAGCGGCGGGGCCACCGCCTTTGCCTCGATGTATGCCGCCCATGATGGCCTGCCCGCGCGGCTGCGTGCCCGGATCGAGGGGCTAAACGCCGTGCATTCCGCGCGGCATATCTTTGGCAGCTATGCCCGCGAGGAGATCAAGGACAGCGACACCCGCGCGGGCCGGATCGGCAATGCCGCCCTCGCCGATGTGCTGGAGGATGTGGTTCACCCGATTGTGCTGCGCCATCCGCTGAGCGGGAAGCTGGCGATTTTCGTCAATCCCGCCTTCACCACGCGGATTGTCGGGCTGGAGGAAGAGGAATCGCGCGACCTGCTGGCCGAGATTTATGCCCACTGCCTCAGCCCCGGCTTCATCGAGGATTTCGAGTGGCAGCCGGGCTCGGTGGCCTTTTGGGATAATCGCGCGACCTGGCATTTTGCCCGCAACGATTATCCCGGCTACCGCCGCGAAATGCATCGCATCACCATCGAGGGGGCGCCGCTGGGCTGAGTGCCCTTCGCGACCACCCGCTCTTCACCTACGGATTTGTTCATGCCCTCATCTTCCCGCCAGCCCCAATCCAGCGAAAGCCCGGCATCGCATACCCAGCCGAACATCGACGATCTCGTCGCCCGGCTGCGCGATGCGCGCGAGGAGTGGCGGCGCGCCCACGACCGGCACACCGAATATGGCGAGCACGGCTTCCCCTCGCGCCACGCCATCGGCCGGGCGATCGATACGCTGAGCGCCTCGCTCTATCCGATCCGGCTCGGCCCGGCGGAGCTGACACCGGCCAGCGAGGACGAGTTCGTGCGGGCCTCGCTGGGCTCGACCTTGCCGGCGCTCTCCGCGCAACTGCGGATGGAGATGGCCTATAGCCGCGAGAGCGCCAACGAGGAGGAGGCCATCGAGGCCGAGGTGGCGCGCATCATCGCCGGGCTCTCGCAGCGCCTGCCCCAGATTCGCCGCATCCTCGATACCGATCTCGACGCCGCCTATGCGGGCGATCCCGCCGCGCGCAGCGTGGACGAGGTGTTGCTGTGCTACCCTTGCGTGACGGCGGTGATCCACCACCGCATCGCCCACGAGCTCTATCTGCTGGGTGCGCCGCTGGTGGCGCGGATTATTGCTGAGATCGCCCATTCACGCACCGGCATCGATATCCACCCCGGCGCCTCGATTGGCGAGAGCTTCTTCATCGATCATGGCACCGGCGTGGTCATCGGGCAGACCGCGATCATCGGCAGCCGGGTTCGTATCTATCAGGCGGTGACCTTGGGCGCGCGCAGTTTCTCGACCGATGCGGAGGGCAATCTGGTGAAAGACGAGCCGCGCCACCCGATCATCGAGGACGATGTGACGATCTATGCCGGGGCCACCATCCTCGGGCGGATCACCATCGGCAGGGGCTCGGTAATTGGCGGCAATGTGTGGCTGACGCGTTCGGTGCCAGCGGGTAGTCGGGTCTCTCAGGGCACACCCAGCGTTACCATCGAGGCCGACAGCACGGTGGATTGGCTGCTCTGAGCATGGCTGGAAAGCGCGGATTTCCGGCGAAACGCGCTTGACTTAATAATGTCTATTTATATTGTAGAGTTTAAGCGCTGGCAGAGATGCCGCCTGCTTTTGCATTGACCCTTCTGGCCGATGCGCCCTGACCCAAGGCGACCACGCCCGGGCCTGTCTACTCCATATCCGGGGATGGCTCGGTCGGCTTGCCTGTTGTGGCGGCGGCTCCACCCCCTTGATCAGAGGCTTTCCCGGAGATGATCCGGGCTGGGTCTCATTCGTGCTATAAAAGGGGTTTTCATGAAAAAGTTCGCAGCCGTCACCGCGGCGCTCATTTCCACCACCGCGCTGGCCACGGCGGCGCTGGCCCAAAGTGTGCCCGGTGGTGTTGAGGGTTTTACCGGCAAGATCGGCCTGACCCGCGCCGATTCCATTCCCGCTTTTCCCAAGCCGGTGCAGGCTCCCAAGGGCGCGCCCAACGTGCTGCTGGTGTTGATCGATGACGCGGGCTTTGCCGCCAGTTCCACCTTTGGTGGCCTCGCGCGCACTCCCAATATCGATCATGTTGCCGCCGAAGGCATCCGCTTCAACCGCTTCCACACCACCGGCATCTGCTCGCCCACGCGCGCCGCGCTGCTGACCGGGCGTAACCAGCATCAGGTCGGCTTCGGCAATCTGGAAGATGTCGCCGCTGGCTTCCCGGCCTATAATTCGGAGTGGAAGCAGGAGACGGCCTCCATTGCCCGCATCCTTCAGCTGAATGGCTATTCCACCGCCGCTTTCGGCAAGTGGCACAATACCCCGCGCTGGGAATCCTCGGCAGCGGGCCCGTTCAACCACTGGCCGACCGGGCTGGGCTTCGATCACTGGTATGGCTTCCTGGGCGGCGAGGATAACCAGTGGGAGCCGCACCTCTACAACGACACCACCCAGGTCCCCCCTCCCGGCACGCCCGAGACCGGCTATCACCTCACCACCGATCTGGTGAACAAGGCGATCGGCTGGGCGGACGACCACGAGGCAGTGGCCGCGCAAAAGCCCTATTTCCTCTATTTTGCCACCGGCGCGGTGCACACGCCGCACCATGTCGCGCAGGAATGGATCGACAAGAACAAGGGCCGCTTCGACGAAGGCTGGGACAAATATCGCGAGGAAACCTTCGCCCGCCAGAAGAAGCTGGGCGTCATTCCCGCCGATACCAAGCTGACCCCGCGCCCCGAGGGCCTGCCCGCTTGGGATAGCCTGAGCGCGGATGAGAAGAAGCTCTATGCCCACCAGATGGAGGTCTACTCCGCCTATCTGGAAGAGACCGATGCCGAGGTCGGCCGGCTGATCACCACGCTGCGCGCCCGCCCCGGCGGCGATAATCTGCTGGTGTTCTATATCATCGGCGACAATGGCGGCAGCGCCGAGGGCGGGCTGGAAGGACGTATCGCCAGCGAGGAAGGCTCTGCTGGCGGGGCCGCGCATGATGTTGCCACGCAACTTGCCCATTACGACCAGCTCGGCGGACCCGATTTCGCCAACCACTATGCCGCTGGCTGGGCCTGGGCAACCAGCACGCCGTTTCAGTGGATGAAGCAGGTGGCCAGCCACTTTGGCGGCACCCGCAACCCGCTGATTGTGGATTGGCCCGGCCACACCACCGATTCCGGCAAGATCCGCAGCCAGTTCGGCCATGTCAACGACATCGCCCCCACCATCCTCGACATCGCCGGCATCAAGCTGCCCGACACGGTGGATGGGGTGAAGCAGCTGCCCTTCGAGGGCCACAGCCTTGCGCCCACCTTCACCAACCCGGCCGCTCCCGAAGCCCACACCGAGCAATATTTCGAAATCTTCGGCAACCGCGCCATCTACAAGGATGGCTGGGTGGCGGCGGCGCGGCGGTCCTATCTGCCGTGGAACATCTTCACCGAGATCGCGCATGTCTACACCGACGATACCGCCAAGGACCGCTGGGAACTGTATCACATCACCACCGATTTCAGCGAGGCGAAGGATTTGGCGGCCAGCAATCCCGCCAAGCTGGAAGAGCTGAAGGCGGAGTTCGTCAAGGAGGGGCAGCGCAACGGCGTGTTCCCGCTGATCCCGCTGCCGCTCGCCGCGCCGACCCTGTTCGACCCGCGCCAGAAGAGCTTCACCTTCGAGCCGGATATCTCCTCGCTGCCCACGCGCCTGCTGCCAAAGACGGTAGGCGTGGCGCACCATTGGGATATCGAGATCAAGGGCGATGCCGCGAAGGGCACCGGCGTGCTGCTGGCCGATGGCGGGCGGCTGGGCGGCTTTGTGCTCTATGCCAAGGATGGGCATCTGGTGTTCGAAAACAACGCCTACGATCTCCACCGCAATGTGGTTACGTCGAGCATCGCCCTGCCCGCCGGGCCAGCGACCGTCGGCTTCGACTTCGTGCCCGCCCCGGATGTCGCCGCCAAGTCGATTACGTTTATTCCCAAGCCCGGCGCGGGCACCATCCGTCTGCTGATTAATGGCCAGCCTGCGGGCGAGGCCGCAGTGGAGCAATATCCCACCGCCGCTGCCGCCATCTCTGAAGGCTTCGACATCGGCCAGGACCGTGGCTCGCAGGTGAGCAAGGATCCAGCCGGTCGCCAGCCCTATTCGCAGGCGCTGGGCGAAACCCACCTCAAGCTGAATTGAGCATCGACCCGACGCCGGCCAACACCGGCGTCGGGTTCTGCCAGTCTCGCTCTGCGAAATCGATTGCGATAGGGCTGCTTGTGCCTGAGCAGGAGGCTGCTGCTCGCTCCTCCACCATTTCTTGTCGCAAGGCGCTGGAAACGGCCTCGGCGCTAATGCTGAGAGCGACCTTTGGGCTGTGCTTCAGAGCTGGAACGACCCCCTGCGCAACCGCTGGCGCGGGCAGCGCCGAGATGCTGGCGGGACGCGGCCCGCGATAGATTGAGATATGCCCCCCATAAGGCCCCCAAATGGAGCGGATTATAGGGAGGCGGCAGCGCCCAACCAGCAACAGCGCCGGACGATATAGCCCATATATTCCAGGGCTTTGGTGCCCCAGAGGGGGTAATTGTATACATGAAAATGGTGCCCAGAAGAGGACTCGAACCTCCACGCCCTTGCGAGCGCCAGCACCTGAAGCTGGTGCGTCTACCAATTCCGCCATCTGGGCACGGGGCACGGTGCAAAGCAGCATCGTGCCGGGTAGGAGGGGGCGGATAGCGGGGTGGCCCGGGCCTTGTCAACGAGTGTTTTGCCGCAACAGCATATTGTCGAAGATAAAGCCAATTTTTGCGGCACGGAGCAGGCCCGTCAGGCGGGGTGCCCGGCCGGATGATGCCCTATCCGCCACGACAGGTTTCGTCTGTGGGGCGGGGCGGGGAGTGTGGGGCAGGGCGTTTTGGCCCCGGGGTATTTTGAACTGGCCCGGGGCAAGGGCAGACAAACGGCCCCTCAGGGCAGGTCTATCATGCCTTGCGCGGTTTTTTCGGCTTCGCGCAGATCACGGGCGGCAACAATGCCGATCTCGCGGTCTGCCAGCGCCTGCCATGCGGCCTGCGCGCGCAGATATTTGTCGCGCTGGTTGGCCAGGGCAGTGCCCTGGGCGTTTTGCGCGCAGAGCGCGGCCTGTGCGAGGTAGAATTTGCCTGATGCAGACATTGCTTTCTCCTTCCCGTTCAGCCGCGCATCCACGCGCTCACACTTAGCCCAGAATTTCGAGAACCTCGCGCTGCAATTCCCGGCGAGAGAGCACGGGGGAGTGGCGGGCAGACCCGGCGTTGTGCGCGCAAATCGCGCTGACGGGGCTTGGTGAAATTCGGTGGTTTGAATTACGAAAACTGAGATGATTTAAATGCATTATTGTCCTTGAGGCGCAGTGCGCGCCGGATTTCCCGGCACCCCACGAAAGAGGCGCCCGGTTGCTGGGGCAGGCTTGGTGGCCATAGCGGCTTGTTCGCAAGCCAGTCCCGTCAGCGAATAAAAAAGGGGGGGCGGCCTAAGCCGCCAGCCCCGCTCCCCGAAATCCTCGGGGGGAAGGCTAGGGCAGGTGCCGATCATTCCAGATCGGAACCTGTGATCAGCCCGCGCGGCGCCTGAGCGTTGCCTTTCCCTTCGCGTCAGCTTGAACGGCAAAACGCTCGAAAGGTCATCGGCCGATCCAGGGGCCCGATGCCTCGTCAGCACGCTGGCGAGGCATCGGGCCCCTTTTTGCGCCTGTCGCTCCAACGTCCCTGAGGGCATCCACGATGTGGTTATCTTGCTCAACGCGCAAGGACGATTCGCTTAATGTCCAAATCGGGCGCACAGCCGGGGCTCATGCACCATAAATCCAACGCGCAAGCCACTATCGCCCCCAGCCGCGACACAGACCAGACCGAGCCGCCCCTTCCAGACACCCTGGCAGCACGCGGTAAGTCGGCTATTATCGCTATCGTGCCGTTCGTCATCTCGGCAGGCTTTTTCTGCGCGGCCCTAATGTGGAACAGCATCAACGAGCCGTCGCTGTTTACCTTCCACATGATGTTCGCGTCAGTGAGTGTCCTGCTGGCCTTGGGGCTATCTGCCGCGTCGCTGCGCCAAGTCTGGCTGGTATATTTGGTGAGTGCCATCGTCCTTGTGCTGGCTCTGGCTGTGTTTGGCATGCTTACGGTCTTCCCCTACCCGCGCATCGCGCCGCAACTGCTTGCTTCCGGTCAATGGGTCGCGGGGCCTATCCCCTGGTCACTGGGCAGGCCGCGGTTCGTGGCAATTGCCATGTTGATTACGGCCGCCTTGGCCCTGCCTTATGCCCTCCACCGGCGGGACAGCTTGGCAGCGGGGGCGATTGTCTTCGTCCGCATCAGCATCTGGGCCACGACATTCATGCAACTCGTTTGTATGGTCCTTGGCGCCCATATGGAGCGCCTGACCAAGGGTGCATCTGGTGTCCTTCAGCTGGCAATGGGGGGCCTATGTCTTGCATTTTTGGTCTATTTTGGGCGGGGGGAAAGGGATTGGCTGCGTGGCATAGCCAAGGGCCGAACCTGGGCGCCACTGATGCTTTCTGTCGCCTTCATCCCTCTATTCATCGGCTTTGTTGAAGAGGCATGGAACCACAATGGGGCGATGGTGCCCGTTGATGTCGTTTCGCTGCTTGTTGTCGAGGCATGGGCGATCGCGTTGGTGATCGTTGGGGGGCTGGCAATCCAATTGACTTGGCGAGTAAGGCTGGATCAGTCGCTTGTTACCAAGGCCTTCCAGCGGTCTTCGGTCATCATCCTTTCGCTAGAGGGCGTGATCACATATTGGCCCGATGCTTGCCACAAACTCTATGGCTTCACCGCTAACGAGGCGGTCGGCCGCATTGCACGGGACTTGTTGCAAACCGTTTATCCGGTACCGGTGCCCGAAATGGTAGCGGCTCTGAAGCGTGACAACGAGTGGCGTGGAGAGCTCTGTGAGACCGCGAAGGATGGTAGCCAACTTTGGGTTATGTGTCGGGCGGTCCTCTACCACCCCGATCACAAAGCCCCGATCCAGGTGGTTGTAACCTTCACCGACATTACCGAACTGAAGCTGACTGCCGCCGCCTTGCGCGAAGCCAGCGAGAGCCTGACCCATACCCTATCCGCCTATGATCTCAGCATTGCCGAGTTCGACGGGGGCACCGGTTTGATGAGCTATACCTCTGAATTTGAGCGCCTAATGTGCGTTGCGCCTGGAAAACTTGGCCCCAGCCTTCGCAGTTGGAGCTCTGCGCTAGGCCGCGATGATGCCGACCACATGCTCCGGCTGTTTAATGCGGATGTCGCCTCACATCAAACGCAGCGGACGGTGGATGTCAACATTTTGGACGCCGCTGGCAGGCTTCGGGATGTCAGGTGCATATTGCGCTATCGCTACAATGCCGATGGACAGATCGGCCGGATGATAGGCATCTTTACGGATGTCACCGATATTCTGCACGATCGCGCGGAAGGCGTCCTCCAGGGCATCAGGCTGTTGGAACTTAAGGCTCAATTGAGCCATGTCGCCAGACTAAGCGCCATGGGGGAGATGGCCGCCACATTGGCGCACGAACTCAACCAACCCCTGACTGCGGTGAGCAATTCGGTATCCGCCATCGGCATCATCCTGTCGAAGAACGATCTGACGATGGACGATCTGACGCGGAATAAGGTGTTGCGGGCCGCCAGGCACGCCGATTCACAGGCCAACCGTGCTGGCGAAATTGTCCGACGCCTGCGTGAGTTCATCGCTCGCGACGATGTTGATGCCAAAGCGGAAGATATTGGCCTCCTTATCGCAGACGCCTTCGCGCTTGCCCTGCCCAATCCTGCCGCAGCGGGTGTGATAACCACCACCCGCGTGGCGCCGGAGGTCAGGCATGTGCTGGCTGACAAAATTCAGATACAGCAAGTCATGGTCAATCTCATCCGCAACGCGGTGGAAGCCATGCATTCGTTGGAGACGAAGCGGCAGATAGATATCACCGCGACCGCCCTGGATGGTTTCGCCTTGATAAGCGTGAAAGATACCGGGCCACAGATGTCGCCTGAAAAGGTGAACGATTTGTTCACCCCATTTCTCTCGACGAAAAACGATGGGCTGGGGGTCGGCCTCTCGATCTCGCGCCGCATAATCGAATTCCACGGCGGCAAGCTATGGTTCGTGCAGACGCCAAGCTGCGGCGCGGAATTCTGCTTCACGCTCCCTTTTATCGCAAGCGAGGTGGATCATGACCTTCGGTAGATGCGTACACGTTGTTGATGATGACGAAGCGGTCAGGGAAGGCGCGGCGATTCTGCTCGAAAGTGCTGATTTCGAAGTGTTCAGCTATATTTCTGGCGATACGTTTTTGAAAACGCTGGGCGCGGCCAGGCCGGGCTGCATATTGCTGGATATAAATATGCCGGGGCTTGATGGGTTGGCGGTGCAGTCGGAACTCAGTGCCATGGGCATCGATTGGCCCGTGATCGTCCTGACCGGAAGGGGCGATATCGGTCTCGCGGTGCGGGCAATGAAGAACGGGGCCATTGAGTTTATCGAAAAGCCCTACAATCATGATATTCTGCTCGAGGCTCTACAAGCGGGGTTTGAAAAACTTGAGAGCGGGGGCGCGGCTGTGGCGCGAAAAGAGCAGGCTTGCGCTGTGATCAATACGCTATCGCAAAGAGAGCTTCAGATCATGGAGGCGTTGCTAGCGGGATTGCCGAACAAGGCTATCGCCCATGAACTCAGTCTTAGTGTGCGAACGGTCGAAGTCTATCGCGCTAATTTGATGGCCAAGATGGGGGCCGGCAGCCTGTCTTCCGCCGTGCGGATTGCACTGCTTGCGGGTGTTCAACCCCGGGACGTCTGAGCCACGGTCGTCGCGCGATCGCAGCGACATGCCCCCCCCGTCGGCATAACCAAGGCGGGTGGGCGCTGGTGAAATAGCCTGCACTATTTTTTTAAATAATTTTCCGCCACTTTCCCCCTTACTAACCACCTGATGGCGCCTTAAATTCATATTTAATATAAATTAAATAATTTTTCAGATTTTTTATGATTTAATTTATTTTATTGTATTTATACAATATTGGGATGGTATGGTTAATGATTGATAGAGGCCTTCGACGATTTTTTCCGAATCAGGTAAATCAAAAATGTTTTTATTATGAGGCGTATCGCTCTTGCTGCTGCCGCAGTAATCCTAACAGCCGCTGCCGCGCCTGCCTTTGCTGACAGCGTCAACGGCGTTGCGGCCGTCGGCACTGCTGGCGTGACAATCGTGACCCCGATCAGCGTAACCCAGACGCAGGCTCTCGACTTCGGCACGGTCACCTCCAGCGTCGCCGCAGGTACGGTCAACATCAGCACAGCCGGCGCGCGCGCCGTTGCCGGCGGTGTCGGTGCCGTTGCAGCGAATGTTGGCCAAGTCGGTATTTTTTCAGTAAGCGGAGATGCCAACGCGGCCATCAACGTCGTCGTCGGCGCCGCGTTGACCGGTTTTGGCACGGGCATCACAGGCACAACAACTGTTGGCCCGCTGCCTACCTCGCTGACCGGCTCTGTGGCCACCTTCGTGGTCGGCGGCGCGGTGGCGCTTCCGGCATCGCTTCCGGCAGCCCGTTATACCGCTACCTACACGGTGGCTGTAAACTATCCCTGATTCTTTCGCGGATAGTTTTCAAAACCAGTGCCTGGCGCGGTCGTGTGAAAGTACGGCCGCGCTTCCGCGTCATAATTCCGCATTTCTTTCATGCCAAGGTCCATGGCTATCAGCTATAAAACGTCGCACTTAATACTTGGCCTGCTGATTGCCGCCACCACCCCGCTTGTGGAGGGAGCGCACGCCGCCCCGGCCGATCCGGCGGGCTCAACCGTGCCCGAAAATGCTGGCGCCATCGGCGCTGATCTGAACCTTTCGCCAAAGCGCGTGGTGTTCAACGCAGCAACCCGTTCCGCAACCGTGTATGTGTTCAACCAGGGCGCCACGTCTGGCACTTATAGCGTTGAACTGGTCGATGAGATCATGCGTCCCGATGGCAGCATTCAAAAGATGTCCGATGCTACTGCCGATCCCGCTGCCGCCACCATGGCAGCCAGGCTGAAGTCAGGCCGGGATCTGATGCTGGTCACACCTCACAGAATTTCGCTGGCTCCGCATGATAGTCAGACCATTCGTATTCGCGTCCACCCGCCGGCCGATGGCGCACCCGGCGAGTATCGCACCCACCTGCTTATCAGCGCTCTGCCGCCCGCGGCCACGGGCCTTACCGCCGATCAGGTAGGCTCCAATGGCGATTCAACTGGGCTGTCGTTGCAGATTATCGCGCTCTACAGCCTCAGTATCCCGTTGATCTACCGTCAGGGCCCCGCCGATGTTCGAGGTCATATTGATCACATCGCTGTCCGTCGTCGAAACATTTGGCGCAAAGAGCGTGGCGTTATAACTGAGAGCGGGCCTCGTCTGGGGTTGGCTTTTAGGCGGCGAGCTTGCGGTGTTGCAAGCGCCGATGTTCGATGG
>Ga0007882_10000362_pt1 | contig 26821 bp, 25 predicted proteins | sample CryBogCBH12Aug01_FD_71195 | JGI IMG/M metagenome (GOLD analysis project Ga0007882, IMG submission 71195) | Freshwater microbial communities from Crystal Bog, Wisconsin, USA - CBH12Aug09.1 | ecosystem: Environmental > Aquatic > Freshwater > Lake | place: Crystal Bog, Wisconsin, USA | collected... | reverse complement strand
ACTCCAGCAGCACGCCGCCGGATTATGTGGTGGGCCGGCCCGCCCGCGCTGCCGGGGTGATTCGCCCGGATTGGCCGCGGCCACTGCCCTTTAGCCTGCCGGACGGCAGCTTCCATGTGAATGCCGCCGGGCCGGATGGCGCGTGGTATGTGGTGCAACATTCGACCGATTTGCGGAACTGGTCAGCCGTGGCCACCAACCAGGTGGTGCAAGGCTCGGTTGACTTTGTGGATCCCGACGCCCCGGCCAGTGCCGCCGGCTATTACCGCACGGTGCCGCTGACGAACGCTCCGCCCGTGCCGTAAACGATCTGCCGAATTGGCTTGCCAGCGGGCGTCATTCATGCGAAAAAAAGCGCGGTCGCACGCGTGGCCGGGCTTGCCTGTCCCTGCGTATTCCTCCAAGTTCCCTTCCCGGGGCAACGCCAATGTAGCTCAGTGGTAGAGCAACGGTTTCGTAAACCGTAGGTCGTCGGTTCAATCCCGACCATTGGCTCCACTTTAAAGCCTTGATAAAAAATGCGATAGCTGCGTTTTTAGCCGGGTTGCAATTTTTCAGGATTTGACCACGTGACGTTTTCGTGACACATTAGGCTGTCTCTATGAGTCAAAAGAAGCCTGAACCGGCCTCGAAAAAACACCCATGGCCGAACGTCTATCATCGAACCCGCGCCCGCCAGCAAGCTAGTTATGTGGTGGACCTCGGTCTGATCAATGGCCGTCGGGAACGTCGCGCCTTTAAAACCAAGGCCGAGGCTGAAACGTTTGCAGACCTCAAGCGCACGGAGCGCAGCAATCTGGGGATGCAGGCGGTGATGCTCCCTACGGCCACACGAACTGATGCGCTAAAAGCCAAGAAAATTCTCAAAGGCCACGACATCTCCCTGACCGAGGTTGCCCAATATTATTTCGACCACGTCATCGTCTATCGCAACGCCCCCATGATTCAGGGCATTGTGGACAAGATGGTGGAAAATGCGGAAAAGAATAATCGCCGTGACCGAACCGTAATGGATTTAAAATCGCGACTGACCAAGTTCGCTGAAGAATTTCCCACCAGCCGGTTGAGTGAAATCACCGTGGATGACATCAATGACTGGATGGATGACTGGGAGGACTGGTCACCGCGCAGCCGAATCAACTACCTGACGAAGCTCTCGCAACTCTACAATTTCGCGGTCAAAAACAACTGGGTGGACTCGAATCTGATTGAAAAGATCGACCGGCCGGAGACCGAGGACAAGGAACCAGGAATCTTCACGGTTGAGCAGGCAAGCGCTCTCCTCGAACACGCGCCTCGGTTTCAGCTGATGCATTACATCGCCCTCGGATTATTCGCCGGCTTGCGCTCAGCTGAACTACAGCGGTTGGATTCGGATTCGGTGCTGCTATCGGAACGGTCCATCGTGGTAGGATCTTCGGTGGCCAAGAAACGGTCGCGACGGGTGGTGGAGATTTGCGACGGTCTGAAACATATCCTGGAAAAATATCCGCTGCCCAAGGGATTCATTGTCGAAGCAAAAGAATTCCGGCAACGGCTGAATGATTTGCGGGTGGCGGCCAATATCACCAAATGGCCCCATAACGGGTTGCGACACTCCTTCGGCTCCTACCACCTAGCCCAGCATGGCGACGCCAATAAGACGGCGACGCAGATGGGGCATCGTGATTCCAACATCGTCCACAACCACTACAAGGCGCTGGTGCTCAAAAGTGACACCGACCGCTATTGGCAGCTTGGACTCGCGGTTTAGTGAGCTTCTGACCGGCTTGTCCGAGCCGTGGCAATAAATAAAATCGGAACTATCTCCCTTCTGGCGGAACTATCCCCCGCTTCAACGGAACGACCATGCCCATACATGGTGTTTTTCTGCCGCTTCTGGGAACTGCCCAAAAAAGCCCTTTTTTTGCCATTAGATTGGCACCCGTTGAACACGAAACGGAACAGCGCAAACGGCAGAGCCTGGGTGACCCGCGAGAGTATCGCGGAACACTTCGGGATCTCCATGCGCACGGTGGCCAATTGGAAGCGCCGCCGTATCCTGCCTTTCGTAAAGGTGGGTGGGCTGGTTCGGTTCAACGTGGCGAAGTGCGAGCGGGCTCTGATGAAGTTCGAGTCCAAAAGCATCTTCGATGAATAAGCAACGAAACGCGGAACTGTAGAGAAACTATGGCAAAGAAAAAAGCACAGAAACTGATGAAGAAGACGAATGCCGAAGTGACTGGCAACGTGAATACCGGAGTGAATGCTGAAGTGGATATCATTGAGGAAGTCGACGAGTATGAAGAAGATGGTGGGCGTGCTCGGGCAAATGCTAGGAGGGAAGTGATTGAGAAGGTGACCGCGTCAGACCCGGTCTTTAGAAAATACGGTCCGCCCTTTGTGGTTGATGATCGTGGAAAAGCCTCCATCAATGAACGGGCGATCGCCGCCAAATGTGCTGAGGAGCACACGATCATGTACGACACGAAACTTTGTGTCTTCATGAGATACAATACTGCTACGGGCCTGTGGGTGAAGGAGTGTGAGTCGATGGTGCGCCGTCTGATCGGTGACCTGCTTTTGGAATTGGGGAAAAAATGTGAGTTGCTTAGATTCGCGCAGGGCCTCAAGGTTTCGCACTTTACAGCAGTTGCGAAAATGATTCAGTCCTACCAAGTCCCGGTGACAACCTTGCCGTCATCCGGTTTGGTGCATGCTGAGAATGGCGTGATTGACTTGCGTGGGAGCAAACCGAAGCTGTTGGATCATGCCCCGGGTTACATGTATACCCTGAGCGCCGGGGTGAAGTATGATCCGGCTGCAAAATGCGCCCGCTTTGAGAAGACCTTGCTTGGTCAGGCGTTGGAAGATGAAGACAGTCTGCTATTACAGAAATATTTTGGCTCCATGCTGCTGGGGCCAAATCTCACCCACGGCATCCTGATTATTCGTGGCACCCCGGGTGGCGGCAAAAGCACCCTCGTCACGATTATCGAAAAGATATTGGGCTTGGACCTGGTGGCTCATCTGCGCACCACGCACTTGGGCGGTCGGTTCGAGACCTCGGCCTTTATCGGCAAACGGCTCCTGGTCGGCAAGGACGTAGGCGGGGATACTCTGTCCAATTCAGGCGCGCACTTCCTTAAGAGTCTGGTTGGTGGGGACCAGTTGCAGGCGGAGGTCAAGTTTAACCCCAAGAAGTTCCAGATTAAGGGCGACTATCACGTGGCCATTGCCGCGAACAGCAACTTGAAGATTGCCTTGGATGGTGACGTGGAAGCCTGGCGTCGCCGTCTGCTGATCGTAGACTTTAATCGCCCCAAGACCACCAAGCCCGAATCGAATCTGGCGGAGAAGCTGGTGGCGGAAGAGGCCAGCGGAATTCTGAACTGGATGGTGACCGGTGCGCTGCTCTGCCGCAAAGAATGTGCCGAGAAAGGACACATCGTCCTGACTAAAACGCAGGAGCAACGCGTGACCGAAATGCTGAAAGATTCGGACAATATGCCGGCGTTCATTGATGCGGCGGTGGTCGGGGATGGGGATGCCGATGTGACGGGCGAAGAACTTTTGCTCAAATACCGCGAGCATTGCCTCAGTCATGGCTGGAAACAGGTGCCCGGATCAAAGTTCCAGACTCGCATGCCGGATCTGTTATGCGAGGAATTCGGGGTGTTGCGCCGTCATGACATCAAGCGCGACGGCCGCCCTTTGCGCGGGTACAGGGGCATCCGGTTGAAATGAGCCAAGGGTAAACAGAGCGCCAGACTTCGGTCTGGCGCTTTTTTGTGCCCATTTTACGCGAAAAACCCAATAGTTCGGACGGGGCGGACGGGGTTGCCTCAGTCTTTTCAAAGAGCAATGTGGATTCATGGATTAGTGCATATTAAAACATGTGTCGTAAAAAGTAATTATGTTGTTGACGTTTTTCTCGTAATCTGCGAAACTGTGCTTACACCTCATAGCTGAGGTCTTTCCGGCAGAACTTCAAAATCGGATTGCGCGAGCAGGCAGCTGCTCACGCGTTTCAAAATTAAATTCAAAAGAAAACTGACGTGTGTCCTTTGCCTGCTCGCAGCGCTAAACCCGCTCAATAGAGCACAACCGTACAAGAACATTATGTCAGATAAAACAAAGCAGGGAGTCACCATCATTGACTCCAACCTAACCCCGCTCACGAAGGCTGAGGCACAACAACTCGAACAGCGCGAGCAAATCATCAAACAGGGAATCACAGCCTTCAAGCAGGTAGCCGAAGCCCTTCTGGAAATACGCGACCAACGCCTCTTCCGCGCCCAATACAGCACGTTTGAAGATTATTGTCGCGAGAAATGGGGGATGACCCGTCGCCACGCCGACCGCTTGCTGCTGGCCAATGCGGTAGTGGAAAATCTGGAATCAGACCAATTGGTCTCAAAGATTCCCGTCGCCATTCCCGCAAATGAAGCCCAAGCCAGACCGTTGGCGGCATTGACTCCGAAGCAGCAAGTGGCAGCCGCTTGCAATGTTGCTGCCAAGACCAAGGCGCCAACGGCCAAGGATTTTAAACAGGCTGCCCAAGAAGTCGCCAACGCCGCCAGGAAAGACAATCCACCGCAGTCTCAGGTTGAAGATGAGCCCAAGCCCGAGGTTAAATCCTACAATCCCAAAAAAGAGGACACCAAAGCCAAATTGTCTGAGCTGATGGAAAAGGTGGATGACGCCGAGACCTTAGCTCGCAAAGCCGGTAATTGCGATGATGTTGTCAACCTGCTGAATCAGGCCGGCAAGCTCATCACCAAAAAATTAAATGGAGGTGGTTTGTGATCATCCCCAAATCCAATCCGTTGGTCGTAGCTGTTCCCAAATCCACCAACTTCCATATCCCGGAAGGCAAGTATCTGGCCAAAGTCTCATCGGTCAGAAAGCTGCTGGTCGAAAAAGCCAACTGTACTGGTGAGATGTTGAAGTTGATGTTTGATGTCTCCGTACCGAGTTTGCCAAAAACCATCAACCTCGCCAAAGCCGAGTTCAAGCTGGATCTGAATCCCGGATCTGAACTGCACAATCTCTGCATCCGTTTATGCGGCAAGCAGACGATGGATGAGGCTTCGGGCGGTAATTTTAATCTGGCGACACTCGAAAACAAGCCGGTGGAGATTGAGATCGAACATGTGATCACCAACCGCCGCGACGAATACCAATATCCCTTGGTAAAAGTCCGCAACATTCAGCTCGCCCAACCGGAGGCAGCGAAATAAATGAAATCCAGGACGGATGGCAAAAAACAAAAAGCCACCGTCCCACTTTGCGTCTCGCAAGGGCTGAATCTTACAATAAAAATTGTCCTATTAGAGGATAATCCAGTTTTTGCAAACAGTTGGAATACTGTTGACTATAAAAACAACAACCCTGACTTGGCACGGTTTATGCAGAGGAGCTGACCCCCTGCGTGAAATGGAAAAGAGGCGGTTGTTTATGTTGACGTTGTTCTCCATGCTCGCACCTCTGTCATTGGCTCAGTCACATCGACAAAGCTGCTAGCCATCGTCAGCCGGGATGCGTGCAAACTCGGCTGTAATGCAATCCTGGGAGGTTTGGTGTCTTGGTTTTTCTCAACGGCTACCCGGTCGAGTGTTTTTAGCGAATTCCCCAGCTTCGGCTCGGCGACAAAAATCTGCAGCCGCTTCTGCTGAGATGTATTGCCGGCCGTAAATATTCACGGTCTTGAGGATGCCCCTTTTTCGCCAGCGCCATCCCGTGATACTGGTGACTCCCATTGTTTCAAGCCATTTATTGAGGCTGATCATTTTGGGAATGCTTTGGTCGTTTGGTGTGGTGTTCATTTCGGAATATCCCTCCCCTCCCACAGAAAATCAAATATCGGTGGGATAATAACAGGATGACGGTCTGGCTTTCAGCTCGACCACCAAGATCATCACGAACAGCCCCTTGATGCACTTCGAGGGGCTGCGTCGTTTTCATCCCTCTCAACAAAAAGGAATCAAAATGTCACCTCAAGCCGGTTATGTACTCCGCGACGAAATTGCACCACGTATTGCCGGAGTTGTCCCCCGGTCCATCCAGCCAGTAGGAGCTGAAGACCATCAGGAACTCATTGCTGACGGCATCTGCATGGCCGCCCAGATGATTGACCGCGTAGAAACCCAAGGTAAGCTCGGCAAAATCACAGCCGGCAACATCGCGTACTATTGCCTCCAGCATATGAAATCAGGGCGGCGTGCTCGCGGTTCAAACACGGTAGATGCTCATGGAACGCAAACCCAGCTCAACGGCCACACTGAACTGCACCTGATGAGCGAAGTAGTGAGCCAGAGTGAAACTGGCGACGACATCCATGAACTGGCCGACGTCATCAGCCAAGACACCGAAGATCCGTCTACCATTGTCGCCAGGAACATGGACTGGGCCGTGCTGATGTCCAAGCTCACCACCATCGAACGTCTGCTGGTGGAATGCCTCACCGATGGGCTGACCGTTCGTGAAATCTGCCGGCGAGTGAAGATGACCAAAGCCAAGCTCTCCCAGTTGCAGCATCAGGTCGCCGAGAAGATTGTAAACGTGATGGGCGCCGAGGTGCTGCGTGACATTGTTCGGGTTCCTCAGTGGCGTATTGGTATGGACTGTGAACGCTCAATGTTGGCTTGTAGGGCAGATCGGAGGAATTGAATCTCTTGGCCATTGAGCATTTGATGGCTGGCTGATGTGGTGCCAGCCTGAATGCACTTCACTCTATCATACCTATACCTGCACCACCATCCTGGCATTCATCTGCGGCTTGATCTCTCTAGATTGGCTGCTGATGGATGTAGGGATGGTGGTGTGGGCGTGGAGAAGTTTTGAATCCAAACTTTAGCTGGCAGATGTTCAACAATGAATTAAATTTACGCTCCGCGTCGCATATAGCTGCTCTGTCTAGAAGTTGTTGCACGGGCCGCTTACGCACTTCAGTTGATACCGTACTTTAAATCAAAAATACTGACTTAGCCGGATACAGCCGATTGATGTTTGGTGACCGCCTCCGCAATTGTGTTTACGCTTTGAAGAATCTGCCGCGCAACTTCTGAATCGGCAATCTTGAGTCCATATGCCTTGTCGAGAGCGACCACAAGTTGCAAAGCATCCACCGAATCCAACCCCACACTGCCGGGACCAAATAACGGCTGCTGGTCACCGATTTCCTCCGCATTGATTTGAAGCATGAGGTTTTCGACCATCAGCTTTCTGATTTCTTGCTTGATTATGGCTGTATTGTCCATTGGATAATTCTGCGTTATTGCCAGCTTTAGCGCAAGCTGAGAACTCCCGCCAGCCTCCAGCCATTACGGGGGCATTTTTGTTTAGACCTACCTGGCCAAATCAGCCAGAATTTGTCTGGCATGACTTCAGTCAAGAGGCTTGATCATCCACTTGCCGGCACAAAAAATAAGCCTGAGTATTCTTCTGTTATGGCTGGCGGTTTTGGCGACACCACTCACCAGCTTTACGCTTTTAACCTGCCTGTGCTGGCACCGGATGCGGTTCCCTATCGCGACCCAAAGGCGTTGCAGACTGGCATCATTTGCACAAACTTCTCGGCAAGCTGGTTCGGTGCAAAGCGTTCACCGCCGAAAAGGAATACTCTTCTGTCGGTCGCATTGTCTCGACATTTAATTCCGTAAGCGACGCCTCGTAGAAATAATTTTCGACCGTCCCTTGCCTGGTTATCAACGGACGCATTTAGCCGGCCGACAAACTCGCAAATTCCATAAATAGCGTCACCACCATAATGGAAAGTGAGTGGCAGATGAACTGGCAGTTAGAAAACGCTTTCCTACAGGCGACAGGTTACGTTTATGCTGTTCACATGTTCAATATTCGCCTTACTTTATTACACAGGTAAAAATGGCCGACCGGCGGCATTTTGAATGGATGATTTATTTACGGCAAGGTGGGTGAGAAAGGTTTCCCTTTTTGGGCGCAAATCATTTGTGCGACATAACGACCAGCCAGAGCCGCTGATGGCAGGCCTCCTCCCGCAATCACCCAATGGCCGGCCATGTAGAAATTCTTCAGTCGAGGCAGCGTGTAAGAGATGCGTCGTCTAAGGACGAGCGGTGTCGGCAGCCACCCTTCGTAACTACCTTGCCAGTTGCCGGTATAACGCATGAAAGTTGCCGGGGTAGCGACGTCGGACTGCTCAACCGACTCAGCCAACCCTGGAAACCGCTGGTCTAGGTGGGTGATGATTTCCCGAAGCACTCGTTTTTTCTCCTCCCGGTAACGCTGGGGATTGTTTTTTTTAAGGCCTGACCAGAACTCAAACTGGGTCTGTATCCGCACCGTCATGACGGTGGTTCCTTCCGGACAAAGTCCCGATGCGGATCCGAACGTCTCGACCTCCAGCCGCTCGCATGGTCTCTGGTCGTCTAATTGAAGTGGTCGGCGTAGTAGTATGTTAAGCGTGTGTGGCGCATTCGGGAAAATATTTTTAATGCCCAGCGAAACTTGGACGATTGCTGGAAACGGCTTGCATTGCTCGTAAAGAAAACGGGTTTTTTTGTCCACGAATCTTCCATCCAACATCTTGAAGATTGTGGTGAATCCGTCCGCGCAAGAGACAACGGTGGTCGCTGGCATGAACGCTCCGTCGGCGCATCGCACACCTGTAGCGCGGTTATTTTCCACCTTCACAAATGCTGCGCGGGTGTTATACCGGATCAGGCCACCCAATTTAGTGTAACGATCAGCGATGGCCTTTGCAAAATCCAACGACCCCCCCGCAACAAAACCGGCGTTATTGCGCGTCCGAAACGCAAGTAGCATCACCAGTACGAGAGCAGACATGTTCTCATTGCCGACAATGACCTGCAACACCTCACGAAGAAATTTATTTTTGTACCGAGCAACGTATGTGGTGATCGGAAGATTTTTATAGCGGAAAATGGTGGGAACCATCGGCATGTAGCGCAGCCCCAGCTTTATCTTCTCGAAATGACTCATCAGCTCCAGTGCGTTTTCTAGCGGCGGTTCCAGCGGCGTGCAACAACGGGCATCTCGCACCAGGCGATCGATCAGCGCGCTATCCTCGGGCGCGATGCGTTTAAACTCAATAGCGAGTTTTTCCAAATCCGCCGGCACGACAAGCACCTTTCTATCGGCGTATTCGATGCGCAGCATTTCGTCATGGAGGAATACTTTTCGCCCGCTAATCGCACCGAGTTCCGTCCAAATCTGATGAAAGGCCGAGGGTGGGTGTACCCCAATCAACCAGCGCATACAGCCATCGAAAACATACGGCCCACGATGCCAAGCAGTACAAAGTCCGCCCGGCAGCAGACCTGCCTCTAAAATTTCTGTTTGGATGCCGTTCATTTGGAGATAACAGCCACAGGCAAGCCCGGCAATGCCGCTGCCAATTATAATGATTTTCTCGGTAATAGGAGCGTTCACCGCTAGCGCAGTCCCCCCTCCCTGAATTGACATCATATTGGCGGTCATCTTGGTTTTACAAAATCCCGCCATCCACTTTAATAACGGAGCCAGTGACATAAGAGGACTCAGGACTGGCCAAAAAACGGACGGCAGCGGCAACCTCTTCCGGCCGACCAAAGCGTCGCATTGGGATTTTCATTTGCGTGGCCTTGCGCTCGTCGCCTCTCAAATTGGTCAGCGCTTCCGTCTCCACGAAGCCGGGGCATACGGCGTTAATCGTGATGCCAATGCGCGCCACTTCCTTCGCGACGGACTGTGTCAATGCTACCACGCCTGCCTTGGCAGCCGCGTAATTCGCCTGTCCGGCCGGGGCCAGAAGCGCGCTCAGGGATGACACATTGACAATCCGCCCGGCGTGCTGGCCGATCATTGTGGGTAAAACCGCTTGGCAACCGTGGAATACTCCGTCCAAGTTCGTTGCCAAAACCCGCTGCCACGAATCTGGCGGCATCGTGGCCAGGAGAGAATCCTCGTGATTTCCGGCGTTATTGACCAGAACATCAAGGCGTTGGTGCCGTGCTAGAATTTCCTTAACCGCCGCCCGCCAAGATTCTGGGGCGGTGATATCCAACGTGACGCAGAAACATCGGTCGGGATTTTCCTGCGTTAGCTTGTCGGCATCTACGCGATTTGATCGAACTCCGAGCCAGACGATATTGGTGGGTGACTCCTGAAGAAAGGCAAACGCAATGGCCCGTCCTAGGCCGCCATTGGCCCCGGTGATTAAAATGACTCGGAAACTCATGGCTTGAAATTGCGCGTGGGCGCAGCGTTGGACAAACGTGGAATATCAAAATCCGCACGCTCGAACCGGGCACCGATAGCCTGCTGATTGAAGCCGACGAGACTGACATTGGCCGCCGAAAATCGTTTTTCCGCCAACGCATCGCACGCAGCCGCGCATTGCCATGCGGCAGCAGCCATCAATCCCTCGCCTAAAACTCGCTTCGGACTAATGCGGACACCTGGCCAGTCGTTCCACGCAGCGCGTTCTGCTGCATCTATTCGCGGTCTGTCGACGAGGCCGTCACAGAGCAGTTCGGTGGAAGAATTTCTGCCGAGCTGGCCGCGCATTGCCCGTGCGGCCTTAGTCCGGTCGAGCTGCGCCGAAAAAATATGGGCGGCGGTGATGGCGACCAACTCGACGCCGGCTGATAATTGAGGATCACGGCACAGACACAAGGCACCCGCGCCAGCCGCGACGATGACGCGGTGGTCGAAATGGCGGTGGGCATCCGCGACGATCCAGTTGGTTTCTTCTGCGCCTATGACGAGGCAAGCGTCTACTCGATCTTCCTCCAGCCACTGGGTTCCGAGCGCAACGCCCTGCAAATACGAGGAGGGATCACCAACCAGCGTATAGGCGAGCACCACGTTTCCCAGCAGCGCAGCAACATGGCTGGTTGGTGCGGCATAAACGGTTTCTGGAAAAACCAGCGGACTTGCCGTGGCCGGGTTCTTCAACGTCTCATCGTAAAAGCGGCAGGAATATTGCACGCAGCCGGATTGCAGACAGACGATGATGCCGAGCAGTGATTGGTTCGCGGCGGGATTAGCGCGCAATCCAGCCAAAGCTTCGAGTGCAGCAGCGGTGGCGTAATGCGTTATTGGACTAGTGCGGCGCAGTCGCGGGTGCGCCAAGAATTCCGGCCGCACGGCCGGGATGGGCACCAAACGGGCTTGAAGCGGTTTTTCCCAACCTGGCCGCACCACCGGCTGGGTCGGCAATAATTCGTCTTTTTCTAATGCCCCACGCAGTGCCGCGACGTTCCAACCGGCAGGTGAAACCGCGCCAACCCCCGCGACAAAAATCCGGTTCATGACCACCTCCTGAAAATTAGGCTGGCATTGACCCCGCCGAAACCAAATGAGTTGGACAGCACGGTGTTTACGCAGGCGTTCTGGGGCTTGGTTACAATTGGAAATTGGCAGGCCGGATCAGGCGATTCGAATTCAAGTTCTGGCGGCAGCCATTGTTCGCGCAAAGTCATCAGGCAGACTACAGCCTCGACCGCACCTGCCCCGCCCAGAAGATGGCCAATACTGGCTTTAGTAGAGCTGACAGGCAGTGTTGCGGCGCGACGCCCTGCCCAAGCACTAATCGCATTCGCCTCTGAACTGTCGTTGAGCAGTGTGCCAGTTCCGTGTGCATTGACGTAGTCAATATCTTCAGGCGTGACGCCGGCGCTTGCACAGGCTAAGTCCATTACTTTCAAAGTGGTGCTGCCTTGAGGATGCGGCTGTGTCAAATGGTACCCGTCAATTGATGTGCCATAGCCGATAAGTTCGCCCAAAATATCCGCCCCCCGACGGCGCGCGCTTTCAAGGGTTTCAAGATTTACAACCGCCGCGCCTTCGCCTAGCGCCAGCCCATCGCGATGTGCGTCAAATGGACGACAGATTGTAGGCGAAAGTGCTTGCAATGAATCAAATCCGGAAAAAACCATTTCACCGAGTGCGTCGTATCCTCCAGCGACCACACGCGCGGCTTGACCGCGACGGATTATTTCCCAGGCATAGCCAATGGCATTGCCGCCAGAGGCACAGGCGTTTGAGATGATGGTCACAGGGCCATTGCAACCGAGGGCGGCGAGCACCATTCGCGCCTGAACCTGTGGCTGGTAGTTGACAGCGCGGACAGCTTGCCGGTGCCTCCGCAAAGGCTGCTGCAATGCCTGCCGGTAATATGCTTGTCCAAGCAACATACCACCAGCCGTCGTTCCGAGAATGAACTGCAAATTGTCGGCGATATCCCAGCCGGCTTGCTGCCACGCTTCCTGCGCAGCCAGCACGAGCATTTTTCCTGCACGGTCAAGCCTGTCAAACTGGCGAAAGTTGAGGCGCGAGGGCGGAAAGGTTGCTGGCAGATCAACTTCCGCAGCTACTTTTACGCGCTGGTGACTGACATCAAAAAGTGACACGGGCCGGAACGCCCGGCGGCCGGAACGGAAGCCTTCAGCGTTTGTTTCCCAGCCTTGACCGAACGCGGTGACAATACCTGCTCCGGTGACAACCACTCTTGGTGGTGCGGTTGTTAATGAGGGTGACGGGAAAAGCATCGGCGGTTGGTACCGCATAGGTTCATTCAAAACGTTAATATTGCTTCACATGAGATGGAAATTGGCATGGTTTTTTGTGTGATATTCCTATTGCTGCGTAATGTTTATTGCTGCGTAATGTTTATTGCTGCGTAATGTTTATTGCTGCGTAATGTTATTCGCCAGAGTTACTCAACCGTAAAAAATGATCAAGAATTTATATTTTTTCAATGCAAATAGCGAGAAGGACTTGGATTTTTCGCCTCGATTCCCGTCGAAAACCCTTTCAAGCTGTCGTCATGATTAATTCGAAGACCTGTACAGCCGTGATTCCCTGCTTCAATGAATCTGCCAGCATTGTGAGTCTTGTCACGGCACTGCGCTGGAATCTTACGTCAGTAATGGTCGTGGACGATGGCTCGATGGATGCAACGGCCGAACTTGCCCGAACTGCCGGAGCTGTCGTGATCCAGCACGGGTACAACCAGGGCAAGGGCGCGGCGCTTAAAAGCGGACTATCGCGTGCGCTCAAGCAGGGTTTTGAATGGGCGGTAACGCTTGATGGCGATGGTCAGCACACTCCGGAGGATTTGCCTGCGCTGGTGCGGCGCGCTGAGGAAACCGGGGCTTTGCTGGTTATCGGCAACCGCATGGGCGAGGCCGAAAAAATTCCGTGGCTGCGCCGATACGTGAATAGGTGGATGAGCCGGAAACTTTCGCAGCGTGCCGGGCGACATTTGCCAGACACCCAGTCTGGCTTCCGTCTCGTGCATCTACGAACTTGGGCGGCACTCGCCCTGAATGCAAAACATTTCGAAGTGGAATCCGAAATGTTAATGGCATTTTTGGCAGCGAGGCGTCCGGTAGAGTTTGTTCCAATCAGGGTCATTGGCAGCCGCCGGGGCAGTCATATCAATCCGGTGGCCGACACGTTGCGTTGGTGGAGATGGTGGCGGAATCTTGGCCGACGCCAAGTTGGGGGGTTAAAGTAAAACGCTTTGCTATTAAATCATTACGATTTCATCACCAGTTACTTGGATGGACTCCAGATGTATTTTCCGCCCGCGTCAACGTATCCGAAGCGGCCACCTGTCTTGATCCATGCCAAGCCATTAGTGAAAGATTTGACTTCATCAAATTGCGGATTAATCGCAATTTTGCCACCGGAACCCACAAACCCCCAGCGGCCCGATTGACGCACTGCTGCCAGTCCCTCCGAAAACGAGGTAGCTTTGTCAAACTGCGGACTGACCACAAAGCTTCCGGTCCGATTGATGAACCCCCAGTTCTTGCCTTGCCGGGCCGGTGCGAGGTCTTTAACAAAGCTCCCCACCTCCTCGAACTGTGGATTGATGGCGATTTTTCCGGTCTTGTCTATGAATCCCCACCGTCCGTCTATCCTGATTTCGGCTAACCCTTCGGAAAAAGCCTCCGCCCGTTCAAATTGGGGGTTGATTTCAATTTGCCCGCTTGTGTCTACGTAGCCAAACCGTCCGCCTATTTTGACCGCTGCAAGACTCTCAGAAAATGCCCGGGCTTCGTCGAATTGCGGGTTAATTACCAATTTCCCAGTCTGGTCAATGAAGCCCCAGCGTCCCCCAAGCTTGACGGCAGCGAACCCACCGACAAACATTTCCGCTTCGTCGAACTGTGGATTAATGACGTATTTGCCTTCCCGATTGACGTAGCCGTAGCGTCCACCGATACCGAAGGGATTGAAAGGTTCAGGGCTGCCACCAAGTTTGACCACCGCAAGACCATCGTTGAAAACTTCTGCCTCGTCAAACTGTGGATTAACTAGCATTTTTCCCGAAGTATCCACATAGCCCCATCTGCCCACGCGAACCGGGGCCAGTCCTTCAGCAAAGCCTTCTGCCCGGTCGAATTGCGGATTGATTACCGTTTCGCCTGATTTATTTATATATCCCCAGCGACCACCGACGACCACAGGATAAAGGGTGATTGCCGCGGTGCAAGCAGACACGGCTCCCAACAGCGCCAGTGTGGACAGCAAATAAAATAAAGCATTTTTCATGGTTTGAGCGGCTGTTTTCACGCCATATGGCAATTAAAGGCCACTTTACTTAACATGGACTGTTGACATGCAGTTTATTTTTTTACAAGAGTGAGTCAAGAGTCAATTTTAGCCGTGTCAATAAAAACAGGCTTGCAACTGCAACGAATGATGCTTATCACCTTTGAAACAAGATGCTCTATGAACGTTGGCAGCAGGTGGTATATGAAAGGCGAAATGAAATTGCCCTGCGCGATTTGGCTTCCGAACGGTGCTGGACGTTTTCGCAACTGAACACCGCAGCCGAAGCTTCGATGCCCCAAAAAACAGCGATGATCTATCCACAGGGCAATTCCCCTGAATTCATCATTGCCGTTTTGCAGGCGTGGCGCGAACACATCGTAGTTTGTCCGCTGGATGTGCATCATCAGCCGCTGATTGTCTCTCCGCCGCGAATGCCCTGTTGTCATCTTAAGACCACGCCAGCCAGCAGGGGCGTACCGCGTGCTGTCGCCTTCACCCAGGAACAACTGGCTGCCGACGTGGCGAACATTGTTGCCACGATGGGTATGCGTCCCGACTGGCCAAACCTCGGCGTGATTTCACCAGCTTATTCCTATGGATTTTCAAACCTCGTGCTCCCGCTTCTGCTTCATGGGATTCCACTGTATCTTGTGCCGTCGCCTTTGCCGGTGGCATTACGTTGCGCAGCACACGCGCATTGGAATCTCACTGTAGCTGCGGTTCCTGCATTGTGGCACGCATGGCACAAGGCCGGCGCGATTTTGAGTAATGTGCGTCTAGCCATATCCGCCGGTGCTCCGCTGTCACTTTCACTGGAGCGCGCAATTTTCAAAGAGCATGGCGTGAAGATCCATAATTTTTACGGATCTACCGAGTGCGGCGGCATAGCCTATGATGCGACTGTCACTCCACGCACGGATGAATCTTCAGTGGGGCGCCTGATAAAAAATGTGTCGGCGGAAATCGGTGAGAATGGCGCGCTAATTGTGCGCAGCCGCGCGGTGGGAGAAACTTATTGGCCGCAGTCGGAACTGGCACTGGGCGGTGGAATATTTCGGACGTGCGATCTGGCTGACATCAAGGACGGAGAAGTTTTTTTGAGAGGTCGTACCGACGACCATATTAATGTGGCCGGGCGAAAAGTGTCGCCGACCATCATTGAGCAGGCGTTGCGAGAGCATGAGGCGGTCGCCGAGTGCGTGGTCTTTGGCGTGGCCAGCGGCAGCGCGGACAGAATGGATATGATTGTGGCGTGTGTTGCCGTTTGCAGCCAGGTTTCCAAGGATGAACTAAAGCAGTTCCTCCTCCATAAACTTCCCAGCTGGCAAGTGCCGCGCGAATGGTGGATTATGGAATCCCTTGGTAATGACGGCAGTGGCAAACCGTCCCGCGCCAAATGGCGGTGCGACTTCCTCAATAACCGTTCAAAACAGGGCGTGGTGATGTAGCTCGGATATTTCATGGCAACTTGGAAAAAATGAAACTAATCCTATCAATAAATTGGGGTAAACATTTTAATACGGGCTTTTTAGAGGCAGTTGTAAGCACCCTACATTAGCTTGCGTGATTTACTGATTCCACCTGAAAGCCAAGCCTGGGAATAGGTTTTCAACCGTGGCGGACTTTGCCGCTGGTAGTAGTGTTGATTTCCAAGACAATTTCCACAGAAGTCGGTACTTTCTGGCTCGACAGCCGTTTCCGGCAATAGGCGATGATGTCTTCGCCTTTTGTTTCAGAATGGCTGGGACGCAGTTGCACTTCGGCGTGGACGGTCTCGCCCATTTGCGGATGCGCGTGGGCGAAAACACGCGAGCGCAGAACCGCCGGATGATGATCCAGCACTGCCGCGACCTCCTCAGGAAACACCTTGTGGCCAGCAATATGAATCACAGAAGTAGTCCGTCCGTCCAAAACGATGCGACCGCCGCTATCGCGGTGTGCAAGGTCGCCAGTAAGAAACCAGCCGTCGTGCAGAATTTCCTCGCGCGCGCGCGGCGGATTCAAATAGGCGGAAAACATGCCCGGGCCACACAACGCAAGTTGGCCTGTTTGACCTTCCTCTAGCAGTTGCATTTTGTCACCCACGATTTTTGCTTTAAAGCCGCCAACGGGCTTTCCGATGGCTTCGGGATGTTCGGCGGCTTCGAGGTTGTTTTGGATGGGCAATCCCACCTCGATTATTCCATAGCCCTGGGACACAGGCACTTTGAATTTTGCCATAAAATCCAGCGCGGATTGGGGATGTAGTTTGGCAGAAACCGACATCACGCGCTTGAGCGATGGAGGCAAGCCGCGGCCTGATTGGACGCTATTCATCATGCGAACGTGCATCGGCGTGATGTAAAGAAACGTGGCCTGATGTCTCTCGGCCGTTTCCAAAAGGCTGTCGGCCAGATAATCGGCGCTGATAATCACTGTGGAACCAATCTCCAAATACAAGATGATGGAAACGTAAAAATGATAGGCCATTGGCAGCACCCAGAGAATTTTGTCATGGTTGGTCAGGCCAAGCCCGGTATTGGCGGCGCGAATTCGCTCCAACACATCGCGATGCGTGAGCACAACGCCCTTCGCAGCGCCGGTCGTGCCGGAAGTGAAACGAACGAACGCAGCGTCCGCAATTCCTGGTGCAAGCGGTAACTGTGAATTATTCAGCCGCGTGAAGCGCAATCCATTTGCGCCAGGATTTTCCAAAGAGACAGTATTGCCAGCCTGCACTGTGCCGCTACCATCGTCGAGAATTACGCACAACGGCGCTTTGGCCAGCATTTCGGCGAGTTCATCTGGCTTCATTTGGTGATGGATAGGCATGATCACCGCGCCACAACCGAGCGCTGCCAGCGCACCGATGATGAGCGCGCGACCGTTGCGTGCACGTATACCAACGCCCTGTCCTTCACCAACGCCGAGCCGAACGAGTTGGATACGCAGCGCCTCAATTTCGTTCCAGAGAGTTTGATAATCCAGCGCGCCGCCAGAGTCAATTATGGCTGTGCGGGCTGAACTTTGGCGTGCAGATTGTGCGAGCACTTCGAAAATGTTCATACGTGAAGGTTAAATTCCTGGCCTTCTTGGAGCAAGGCTCGTATATGTCACCAACGAGATTTTAGCCCATTTGTTTACGAATGAGCAGCACGGCGTCATCTAGAGATAGTCCGGAAGCCTGGAACACAGCAGCCGTCCCCGCAGCCCAACCTGTTGCCAAAACAGTTCCGATAACCCTGGCTGATGTCATCGCGCCCATTTCCGCTGAAAGACAGCGACCGGCTACGAATACGTTGTCCAGACCTGCCGGACGAAGGCAATCCATTGGAATATCGTAGTAATCACGCTCGGCGAAATAAGTCATTTCCGGATGGGGATTTTTGCCCCAGCACTCCATCGGCCAGCAACCGCGTGCGATTCCTAAGGGCGATTTGTGCGCGATTAAAACCGCTTCATCAGCCAGCCTGGAGCGCCCAAGCAGGCGGCGGCCAGATCGGATGCCAAGTTGTGGCGCAACGGACTCCAGCCGTGCGTGTCGAAACGCGGCGACATTGGCCACAAGGAAGCGATGCAGCGGTTCGATCAGCGATCTCGACTCGCGTTCCCAATCCGTGACCTGTTGCCAGAGAGCTTGGGCGTGGTGGGCGGGCAGCAAACCCAGCTTGAGCGCGAGCCGACCATCCGGACCGGTACCAGGAACGAGCGACAGCCGTTTGCAGATTGACGGTAATAAATCGAGATCAACTGCACGGTGCAATTCACGGCGAACCTCCAGCAACCCGCGGCTGGCCAGACTTGGATCAACATTGTTAAAAGTAAAAACTAGGGCAGGAGACTGATCATTAGCGCCATTTTCTGAATTCATGCCGGCCAAGACAGCGACAGTGGCTTCTCCAGTGCTATCCACAACGGTTGCGGGTGAGAAGTCCAGAATTTCGTTCCAAGCTAGGGCGCGGACTCGATCCAGCCTCCGCCCTTCCGCACGCGCCCACGATACAGTGGCGTGCAGAATCACCGTAACATTTTCAGCTTCACGCACGACAGCATCTGCGAGATTAGCAAATGCTGGTGGCGAATAGGGCAGCACCCAAAGGCCGGGGTCAACGCGCAACGGTTTGGCTCCGCTGGCGTATTGCAGCCGCGCTCCAAAATCACAGGCGAATCCGCCGGCGACCGGGAAGGCTTCTGTACCGGTTGTATCGCGCAGATATAGACCGCAAATGGTGCCCACTTGCGCAGTGGTGGCGAGGCCACCAAGAAAGCCGTAACGCTCCAGCAACACAGTTCTCGCACCAGCGCGCCCGGCGGCAGTGGCTGCCGCCACGCCGGCCGCGCCACCGCCGATTACCAGCACGTCACACGGAATGGTAGAAAGGCTCATTTGCCTGTATCTATTTTATTTCCTGTTTCCGCATCCGACGTCCGTAGCTGCGGATGTATTTCCACTGCGGCCGCACGTTGAACATCACAGTGATTTTTTGCCCAAACCGTGTGACGAACCGGCGCCAGTCTATCGGCGATTGCCATGACTCGTCTCGCCGCGCGATGCAATCCAATTTTTTTTCAGTCTCCTCCGCCATCTCGGGTGAAAGGTAATACGTCGGCTCAAACAAATCGTGGTCAGGTGCCACTTGCCCTTCCTGGATGGCCGTCGCAGCCAGCGGTGTGTTCTCAAAAACACGGATGCCGATGGTGGCAAACACCGCGTTGGCAGGCGCGCAATCTTTGAGAAAGTTTTGCGTGTCCTCGACATCCTTCCACGTTTCCGTAGGGCCACCAAACAGCATGATGTTGGCAAACGGCAGGCTGGCATCGTGTGCTGCCTGTAAAGCTATCCGCGTTTCCTTCTGGCCGAACGGCTTGTTCATCACCTGGATCATCTTGTCGTTGGCAACATCGAGGCCAAATTCCACGCCGGAGCAACCTGCCTCCGCCATGGCGTGCGCCAATTCCAAATCAAAGCCCACCGGGTTGCAAAAAGCGTTCCAGTGGACGGGCAGCTTCCGCCGCGAAAGCTCACGACACACTGCCAGGGCATGATTCCGGGGATCATTAAAAACGCTGTCCACAAAAAAGAAGTAGCGCATCTTCGACTGGCGAAAAACTGACTCGACCTCCTCGACTACCGCTTCCGGAGGGCGCAACCGGTAATGTTTACCTTCGAGCTGCGGATAGATGCAGTAGCAGCATTTGAACGGACAGCCGCGCTTGGTTTGCACGCCGACAAATCCACCCCCTCGCGTGTAGCGCGAGTAGCGGCACAAGTCATGGGCAGGCAACGACAGTTTACCAAGATTGTCAATCGTCCGGGTCGGCAATGCAACGACCGGCCCGCAGTTTTTCGGTGCAGTGATGACGCCGTCAATGCCCTCCAGCGGCAAACCTTTTTCCAACTTTGCCAAGACTTCCACAAACGCCCGCTCTCCTTCGCCCACCACACCACATTCGGCGTTCAACCGCCGCATCCAGCTTTGTGGTGAAACCGAGAAGCCCGCACCGCCAAGAATCAGCGGACCGCTGAACTTTTCTCGTACAATGCCAGCAAAATCGCGTACGTCATCAAAATAGGAACGCGGCGCAAAAAACCAACAGTTATCGAGATTGCGTATGCCAAAGGCGACGGCTTGAAAAGCATTCTTGGCCAAGGCAGAACGCAAAGCCATATGCGGAAAATGCGCTGAACCCATGTCCAGAAACTCCACATCGTGCCCCACCGCCCGCGCCGCGCCAGCGACGAACAACGCACCTAGCGGTGCCACTGGATAAGGTGAACGCTCACGATTTGTAGACACCAGTAATACTTTCATATCGGTGGCTCCTCCAGCAAAGCTTGGCGCATGTCGCGTTCCATGCCGTCTACTTCCTCCAGCGTCAGGCAATCATCCACCCAAGATATTTCTGCGGACAGGCGTAGGCCAAATTTCAAAAAAACAACCATCAATCCTGGCGGCCGCCAAGCTGGCACAAAATGCGTCACCTCTAAGATTTTCCCGCCAATGAAATCTTTCATGCCAGCACAGCTTTCGCCAGAATCTGAAAAACAAAACGAGGCAAACTTGCCACGCGTCGGCTTGCCCAGATGGTTGACGTAATAACCTAACGGCAACGGCTTGAACATGTCCAGCGCTGCCATGCAGGATTCGGGAAACTTGTCGCGGATCTGATCCGTCATTTGCCGGCTCAATTCACTGAGAATATTGGTGATATGTCCAGCGAATCTGGGTTCAATGCGGTAAAACAGAATCGATAAATGGTTGGAAAAAATGGGTCCATTCGCACCGCGCTTGCGTGTGTCGTGCGGCACGGGAACAAGATAGGCCCCGTCTTTATTGCCACGCTTGATAGCGACAGCGTGGAAGGCCCGGATCGAGGCCGCAAGATAAAAGTGGCTGCGACGGAAACTACAGTTGAACTGTTGGCACCGTGCGTCGATGCAGGCAGTCTCAGCTTCTGTGAAATTAATAACGCGATAATGATTTCGGCATAAACCGGGGCGTGAACCAAGTGGTACGAGGCTGAATAGTGGTTCGTCGCCCGATTCGTGTAGCCACTTCACCGCACCGCGCGCTCGTTTCACGTTGGGCCACCAGCCGGCCAAACCGGAGCCAACTTGTTTTGGGTTGATGAATTTTGGGTCGCCAGGCGAGGACTTTGCCGGTTCGTCAGTGTTGAGATAATTTAATAAGAAATCCAAACCGCGCGCATCAAGATGCGTATGGTTCCACGAAAGGAAAAGATGGCTCGTGTTGTCCGCGTGGCGCATCACATCAAAGGCCAACCCCGGCCCGCATTCGGCATCCATTTTGCGCGCCGCTACCACTGGCGGCAGCGGCCACTGGAGATCGGCGCTGTCATTTTGCACGACGTGTTCAAAAAGAATTTCTTTTGATTTTGGTAAAATGCGCCACAGCGGAGGAAACAACATTGGCAGTGGCCGGAAAATTCGTACGCGTGCCAGCCAGTCCATGAGGGGCGATGCGGCGATGCGCCGACGAAGTCGAACCAAGTCAAACCCGCCGTCCAGCTTGATTACCGCGCAGCAGACATTGCCCGGCAAACCGGCCCGCCTCATCCGGCGATCCTGCCCATGCATAAAGTAATCGCCGGCAGCCAGACGAATTTGACTAGGCAGTTCAGGCATAAAAACAGACAGAAGTTTTCAAGACGAAGGCTGGTCGCTTCGTGCCAGTTCTGCGATACAGCGTGCCAGCGAAGATAGCGAGGAAAGATTGGACGCGGTCAAGTGCGAGTCCGGAACCCGAACACCAAGTCCCCGCTCGCAAAAAAGCACCAATTCTACCAAGGCAAAGGAGTCAATGCCAGCCTGCGACAGGGGGCTATTTTCGTCAAATCTAACGCCCTCATCCACGAAGTTGGTTCGGGCAAAGTCACAAAGTTTAGCGGTAATGATGTCGGGATCGGTTTCGGGTGTCATTAAGGTTCGATTTAAGGCGATGTTGAGGTTGACGAATATCGTAAATCTGATCTGGTGCAAAAAACGACCCAAAGTTAAAACACATTTTATCCGCCAAACTTCTTTAACTAAGTATGAAGGGCGTAAAGACGGCGTCAAGCTTGGAGAGGGAAGAAGGACGCGTATCGAGGCAGACCTAAAGTCAGTTGTGCCAGGGAAATCTGAGTTCGGTGACGTCTCCGCAATAAGGTAGAGCAGAGCAGCTGCAAAGTGCTTAACCGCAAGTCACCATGCGGTTTCAAAACCCATTTACATATTGTGCTGACTCGGCGGCAAAATCTTCTTGCCTGAGCGAGGTTCACTGAACATGCTTTGCCGCATGTCTGAATCTGTACAATTGGTAGCGACTGCCCCCGCCGTTTTTTCAAAAGCGAAAGCGATCATGATTAAAATCGTCGCTTTGACAGCCATCAGCTTGATATTAGTTTTTGCCCAAGGCTGGTCGTCCCCACGCTATTACCAGCCCAATTACGTTGCAGGCTTTTACACCGGTCTGCTTGAAGGCGCGCTTATGCCAGCCGCCCTGCCGCAATTACTTGGAGGACACGATGTGCCAATATACGCGCCGAATAATTTGGGACGCGACTATAAGATCGGCTACATTCTTGGGCTGAATGCCTGCGGCACCTTTTTTTTTGGGGTTGCCTTTTGGCAGCCGCAGCGACGCCAGGGAAAGAAAAACTAATTAATAAGGCCAGTCGCAATAAATCTCCATCACGCTCAAACTGCCACCGCCCCAATAGCAATTTGGCGCCATGGTGAACCCGCAGCGCGTCTTTTCGTATACCAGTTTGACTGGATGCCCGGGAATGTTTGGATCGTAAGCGGCGAACTCAACGTGCTGTTTCGTCTCGGCAATATCATACAACACTATGCCGTGGTTAATGGTGATACGTGGAAACCGAAACAAATGCACTAACGAGATTTCGTGCTGGGCAAGAGAGCGCTTCAATTTTTCCGCCATCTGTTCTTGAAACCGGCTGGAAACCGGAAAAATCATACGCCAGTGGCTGCGCAGAAAATAGGATTCCCACGCAGCACCGCATTCCGCCTTGAGCAGCATCTCGTGCGACTTGCTGAACGAACGCAGGCCGTCGAAACCTGGAATCACGATCCGTTCCGCATCCGCGCAACCGTGGCGTGGATTGCGGGAGACGACGGCGCGAATGAGTTGGCGGTAGCTTTCCTGCTCTGTCGGTGACCGTTCCGGAGCAAATTGGGCGTGCTGGAAGAATTGCCGAGTCGCACGCACTAGCACAAAGCATCGGTGATAGTAGGTCGGCGGCGGATCAGTTTTTTGGGTGGTCATCACTCCGGTGACAGGATCGAAGTGATATTTCCATACCAACTCGTGCGCGAACGCGAATGTATCGCGTTCGAATTGAAAACTACGATTATACACTGTTGCGGTCATGGTTTTCCACCGGGTCGGCACTGCTTAATGCCACGTCCGCCGATAATATTAGGTTGTCGCCGACGAAAGCGGAAACTTGTGCCTGAATTAATGCGCCCAGGCAGGCAGTGATTGAGGCCTTGATCTGCAAAGTTTCGCCGGGCCTCACAGTGCCAAGAATTTTAACGGCGCGCAATGCGGTTAGCTTTAGGCGCGGCCAGCGGGGGTTGGCCGGATCCTCCTGCGCTACCATGCCGGCCACCTGGGCGGCGGCCTCAACCATTAACACCCCGGGAAAAATGGGTTCGCCCGGCAGATGCCCGCGCAAAAAATATTCGTCTCCGCGCACATGATATTCGCCCTCGCCTTTGACGCCGGGCGTGAGGCTCACCATGCGATCCACGAAACGGAACTCTGGTCCGTGCGGCAGCGATTGCATGGCCAGTTGCAGAATTTCAGGCGGAGCGCTCATTTCTTCAACGGTTCTACTAGGGTGTAGTCCGCTGGCAGTTCCACCTTGAACAGTTTGGGATCAATTTCCGGGTTCAACGTGACATTAATAAAATCGTTCCGCAGGCGGGAACCGTCAGCGAAGTTCATCTCGGTTGAGGTTATGTGAAAACCGTTAGTGTCAAAACCAATCACAATTTGCTCTATAAACTTGCGGGCGGCCGCGCTTCGGGGTTGGAGGGTCATTAACAACGTGGCGTTAGTCTCCGCTGCCGCGAGCAGCTGAAAACTTTTCTCCATCGTTGCCCGGTCACGTGGCAGACTGGCATCGAGCAGGGCCAATGCGTCTTTCATCGGGCCGGAAGGAACACCCTCTAGAGGATATTTTTCCGCCCGCTTGAGGCGTGGATAAATGATGAGCAGTTGATCCGGTTGTCTTAGCACGATGGTTTGCGCCGGTTGGCCAAGCTCCCAGCGGAATTCACCCGGTTTTACCCAAACCTTGCCGATGGAAACTAGCGGTTGAGTCAGCACCTTGAGCGAACGGGTCTGAGTGAAGTCGGCGGCCCAGCTTTGCAAATTGGTCTGCACCGCAAGCCATTGGTTGAACTGGGCATCGCAACCCGCTGCGCGAGCAACTGAGCCAGTTAGGCATAAAGCCACTAGTCCGATCCATATTTTCAAGGTCTTGCTCTTGATTGTATTATTCACAGACTGAGCCGCAAGATTGTCATTAAGAAAAGTACGAAAGGCTATCGGCTGCCAGATCAGCCTTAGGGCTGGTGTGGCCAGATGGGAGTGAATTGATACCATTGTTCAATATCTTTGCGGATTTCCTCCTCAAATGCACGCAGGATTTGTTGCGTCAGCTCCCGGCGGGCCTCACGTTTACCCAATGCTTGGCGCTCGTAAACGAACTCCGGCAATACTTTTACAGCGTAGCCATCATGGCGGCGAACAATCGTCACTCCAACCAACGCGCATCCGGAGGCCCGCGCTAATTCTGCTGCCGCCAGCGATGCCGCAAATGGTTGCCCGAAAAAATCCACCAACACGCCACCTTTTTCTGGTGGCCGATCTAGTGAAATAGCCAAATCCGCGCCCGCCTGGAGTTGTTTGATGACTTCCACAAAAGCAAAACTGCATTCGCCGATGATCAGCGTGTCTACGCCGTAGCGAGCTCGAGCGGCCTTGCGCAAATCGTTGAGGCTGGCATCGGGTTCGGACTGCGTAAGAATAATCAAACGTATCCCAAGCTGCTTCAGCAATAAGCCGCCGTGTTCCCAGTTACCAAGATGCAGTGTGATAAACAGCGTGCCGTGTCCGCGACGCCTTGCGGCATGGATGATTTCCAGTTCGCCATCGTTTGTAAGCCAGTTTCGAACTTCTTGGCCGTCTTCTACCTGCCATAAATCAATGAGCTTCGCGGCGAAATTTCGATGCGCGGCGCGGGCGGCTTTTACTGCAGCGGCTTGGTTGCCGGCAAAAACCGGCAGGAAGTTCTGAACCACCACTTCGCAACGTTGGCGCTGGAACAACCAGTAAAGATCGGCTAGGCCGGCAGCGATAGCTTTTAATAAGGTTACGGGGAAGAGTTTTGCTGCCCCTGATCCCAGTCGCCACAGGCGACCACGATAAAATACTGGAGTGGCAGCCTTGTTTTTGTCGCCAGTCACCCGGTTGCCTCGGAAAAACAGCCACCATGCCGGCAGGAGGAAAACCGAGATCAGCATGTTGGTGCCGATGCCCACCGCGCAAACCTTACCCAGGCTTGCCATTCCCTGATTACTTGAGAATGCGAGCGAGCCAAACCCGGCTACCGCCGTGCCCCCACACAGCATCAGCGCCCTACCGACGGAACGACGGACAGCTGCAAGATTACCGTCGTGCCGCCGCAAGGCGAGTTGGATGAACAGTGTATAATCCACGCCTGTGCCAAGAATTAAAGGCAGCGCCATGAGATTCATCAAATTCCACTTCCAGCCGGTCAACGCCATGATCGCCAGCAAACAGATGCCGCTCAAACTTAGCACCACCACGCCGAGCAGGATTTCTGTAGCGCGGCGAAACGCGAACCATAGCGACAGCAATACCAGCACGACCATCGGCATCACCACTTCCCACATTTTTGACTGCACGCGTTTCAGTGTTGCACTGCCCAGCAGTTCCCAGCCGGAAAGCAGCGCGTGATTTTGCGCCAGATTTATTGAGAGAGTTGTCAGATCTGACGCATCCACATGGTTGGTTGCAGGATAAATCAAGCCCATTACTAGATTTTCATCAGGCGTTCGCACAACGAAGCGCTTCAACAGCCACTGGCTGACGTGATTGGTTGGCCAGATCACCGGTTGGCTGGCACCGGCCCGCGCCCAGAACCGCACCAGTTCTTCGGTCAACACCATAGCGTTGGTATTGAAGCCATCAGCTGACAATGCTTCGCGCAATAGTGGGGCTTTCCCACCCAGAATCGTCGCCGTGCCGCGGTTAGCAGCTTGAAATTCAGCGCGCGGCCAAAATGTGTCCGGCAGCAAATAACGACCTATAAGATGATTCGTGACCGCGTTATTGAGCAGGGCTTTAGCCCGGGTCAAACATTCGTATACTTCCGCTTCATTTTGCCCGTCAATGATCAACCAGACCGGCTGCGGTGGCAGGTCTAGTTCCGTGGTCATTTCATCCAGCGTCGTCTGAGCGTCGCCATGCTGTGGTTGCATCGCTTTACCGGAGCGATCCAAACCTGGCCACCGAAAGCACAGCACGGTACACGCGCCTAGGAAAACTAAGATAGTCAGCAGAAATATAAAGTTCGAACGGCCCGTTTGAACGTCAGAGCCTGTGGGCGGAACTATAGCGCTCTGAACTGTTTCTGTCACCGGCGACTTTAGCGGCGCAACGAAATAACCATACCAGTGAAACGGTGGCTGATTCGGGCGCGGCTGGCGCCGCCCCGGGAACAGTGGCGGCAAATAAATCATCACCATCACCAG
>Ga0007882_10000361_pt1 | contig 26838 bp, 23 predicted proteins | sample CryBogCBH12Aug01_FD_71195 | JGI IMG/M metagenome (GOLD analysis project Ga0007882, IMG submission 71195) | Freshwater microbial communities from Crystal Bog, Wisconsin, USA - CBH12Aug09.1 | ecosystem: Environmental > Aquatic > Freshwater > Lake | place: Crystal Bog, Wisconsin, USA | collected... | reverse complement strand
CCGGAAGGGGTTTGTTTCGGAAGTTTGGCGACAACGGAGCGATTGCAGCAAGGACAGGTTCCGCCGAAGCGTTGATGCTCTGTGACGGTATAAGTGATCTGGGGAAGATCGAAGATCTGATGCCGATCCTTGGGGTCCGTATCGATCATGATCTCGCCACCACATGGGCAGCGGGTATCCGGAAAATGACGCTCGATCTGATCGACTTCGGATTCTGGGACGACCTTGCGGGTATTCTGGATATGCCCTGGTTGAGCGCCCCGTTTCTTGCCGGAGGGTTTGCGGTAATTTTCTTTCTCGGCCTTTCCAGAAAGGCGGTCCTGACTGGGCGGCTTTGAAGAGTTCGAAGAATTGGCTTGAAGACGCTCAATCGTTTCGCGGAGCTCTTCTATCGTCCGCTCGAGCGTTTCGACGATCGCCCGGAAACGACCTAGTAGTTGGTGGCATTCTGCCACCGTATCCGGGTCCTTTTGATGATCGATTTGCAGACGCTTATTGGCCATAACGTATTGTAAGGCCGCTTTTTTCAGGCTGATTTTTCCTCTTGAGCCGCCTTCAGGGCAGCGTTACTTACGAGCCGCAAGGGGCTTTGGTTCCTCGCGAAAAGGAGGTGAATTCGGGCGCAGAGAGGATGAGATAGCCCCCATGGTGGCGAGCCTAGGAGACGACTGAAAATGGACGTTTCGAGCCAGAAAACCTGTCAAGTCTTTTTTTGCTTTTTTTGAAGATTATTTTTTCCGCCAATCTTCTTTGCAAGGCGAACTGTCCCGCCCTGGTCAACCATGGATTGAAGCTGTGCTGCTTGAATTTCGAGAGAAGCGTGATACTCGCGCAATTGATCAAGCAGACGGCGAGCATCCTCAAGGTCGTCGGGAAGTTCGGACGTGGAATGGAACTCACCAGAGGGGATAAATTGCGGCTTTTTCATGGTCAGCCCATGATGCAGATCAAGTCATCATGAGGCAACCCCGTGAACGCTTACGGATTTATCTGGCGGGCAAAGATTTCAACGTTGTCGATATCGTCGTCACCCAAACGTTGCTTTGGGCCAGCGAATATGGATTGCTGGCGGACTTTCCTGACCTCGAAACATATCTAAGGCGCCACAAAGCCCGGGATTCGTGTCCTGAAGAGCTACTGACTTAGTCTATTGTGCTGTTCACCTTGAACGCTAAAGCATATCTATCCGAATATTGCCCGCGGACGGTAAACTCGAGCGCGAGGTCAGCATCTGTTTTCGTGCCCGAAGGATTGTCCAAACCCGCATCTCCGAAAGGGGATGAGCAGCCACTCAATTTTTGAGCAATCAGCAAATATGAGTAATAAGCAGCCAGAGAAAAGCCGAGATGAAACGAGTGAGGATGGCCCGGAGAAAGCCCCAGAAGAAGGCCGATTCAAAACGGGAGCCAGCCTCGTTTTCCATCACGCGCAAGATGCCGGTAGCGCGCTCATTCATGCGACAAAAGGCTTGGCGAATCAAGCATCGCAAGACATTGACGGCAAGGGCTTGGCCGGTGGCGTTATTGCGATGAGTGCCGGTGAAGCCGTCGGTTCAGCCATCGGGGGGGTGATTGGGGCGGTCGCTGGACCTGGTGGCGTCGTGGTAGGGGCTCAAATCGGCGCCTTCGCCGGAGGATCTTTGGGCGCTCGTTATGGATACGACTATGCCGCAGATAAAGCTGAAGGCGCGCCTCCCCCAGAGACGATCGAGCCAGAAGCTATTCTTGCCAGGAAGGGAACAGAACGGCTCGGGGAAGCGGTTGGAGAAGCGGGTGGTGTAGCTTTGAGTTCGGTCCTTGGAGGTCCGATGACCCGGACTGTTTTTGGCAGGATCGGAGGTCGCGTTGGCGGCGCCATCGCGGAACAGGCCACCGACCCAGTTCCCGAGACCTCGGAGGGGTCCGATGCTTCGCAAAACAGCTACCGCAAGCCACCGACCAAGGTCTGGTTCAAGCGAATTGCCAAAGAGCATCTTGCGGAGACAGTTCTCTCTGGCGCACTCGGCCTTGCGGGAGGATTGGTGGGCGGAGGGATCGGTCAGAAACTCGGTCACAGTGCCGGAATTGTTGCCTCCAGCCGACTTCGATTCGGCGAACCGAAAGAGCCTGAATCCCCGGATTTACCGGATGTGAACATTGACGAATCGGAAGAATAAGCTCCGACCCAGCCCCCTTCCCTTTTCTTCCTAAAAAATAGGCTGCCATCAAGGCCCCGTACACTTCTGGAGCCCGTGATTATTTATACAATCACCCCCTGAACGAGAACTTAAGGCGAGGCTCAGATTAAAGCGCCTCACTTAAACAGTAGGGGTCATTCATGGATATCTATTGGATCTACGATATACCGAGCCTGGAGCTTGGGCTCGGCATTAAGGCTATTTTCTTATTGGTGTCACTGACCGCACTGGTGGCCACCCGTGGAATCATCGCCAAACATTTCTACAGGTCTCATGAGGCGGATCAAGCCGTGAGTGCCATTTTTGGCGCTGTGGGCATGCTTTATGGCCTTCTATTGGGATTGGTGGCGGTTGCCGCCTGGCAGAACTTTGACAAGTTAAACGACCTCGTGGATGAGGAGGCCGCCTCCATTATCCAGCTCTACCGGTGTGTCAATGTTCTCAAGGATCCATCCCACGAAGAAATTCTTGCAGAGATCAAGACTTATACGAAAGACATTATTGAAATTTCGTGGCCCGCCCATAAACACGGCCAAAGCCCCATGATCGGTGTCGATTTGATTACCACCCTTCACAAGAAACTTGCCAACTATGAGTCCAAGGCCAAGAATCAGCCTGCAGGCTATGGTGAAGCAGTCTCTGCATTTTCCGACATGGTGAAAGCAAGAAGAATGCGCGTCAACGGGGTAGACGTAGGTATTCCGAGCGCCCTATGGCTGGTGATCATTGGAGGCGCTGTGCTTACCATACCCATCACCTTCTTTTTTCACCTGCCATCGCTCAAAACCCACGCACTCTTGACCGGGTTTTATGTCGTTTTCTTGGCCGGCATGATTGCTCTGATCGCGGTTCTGGATAACCCTATCCGGGGTGAAATAAGTATCTCAACCGAGCCCTATCAGAAAGCATTGGAGGCCATGGAGCGGATTGACGCAGACAATCAAGCCATCTCAAACGACTTGAAATAGTCGGCAATACTTAAGGATGCCCCCTTGTTAACCTTGATCCACAACTTGTGGAGATCGCCACATTTCTCGCCGCCCCCTGACGGGAAAGCGGCAACTCCACGAGTTGTTTTGGTTTCGTCGGCTTAATTCAAGATACGTAAGGGAATACAGAGCTTGTAGCCCTCAAGCCGAATCGACTTGATCAGTGGGCGGTTCCCCAGAGAGGACCTCAGTTTCGAGCGGATTCGCGTCAAAATAACGGCCAGAGCCCGTCGCCCGGCAGCATCGTCAGGCAATCCCAATAATTCAAGGAGCCGCAAGGTCGAGACCTTTTGATCTGGCGCCTGAGCGAAGGTTTCCAGAATTCGAACAGCGCTTTCTCCCAGACTAAAACTCTGTTGATTTGGTGACTCGAGGACACCTGACTGACGATCCAACTTCCAGCGATCATCGCTCAATGCCCTGATATTGAGGTGACGAGTAAGCGATTGCATGGCGGCCAGTAACTCACGGGAACGAAGGGGCTTAGTGAGGTAAAGATCGGCGCCTGCCTCATAACCCAGCACTTTATCTCCAGGCCTGACTCGTCCAGTCAAGATAATGATCAGAAGGTCAGGACTCAGCTGACGGTATCGACTCGCGATACTCAGACCATCCTCCTCGGGAAGACTTAAGTCCATGATGAGAAGGTCTGGCATGCCCTCCTTTGCAATTTCATCCAGACTTTCACCACAATCAGCGCCATGGACGTCATACCCTTCATCACGGAGCCGAATCAATAGCTCTTCCTGATGAGCAAGGTCATCTTCCACGACCACGACCTTGATGCGGGATGGCGAACTTACGGCTCGCATGGAATCCATACAGAGAAGGTCACCATCGATGACGTGATCTCCGCTCCTATGAAGCCTGACAACGCATTGACGATTTGATTCGAATACCACAATCCCAGGCCCATGCCTGGCAAAAAGGCAACCCTGTCAGATCGGTAATACTTTCGGAACAGCTTTTTTGGATCAGGGGCAGTGCTGGGATCAATTTGATTTTCGCAGCGCACAGTAACTCCCCGACGTCCGCGTTTCATTTGCTCAAAGACTATAAGAACCACATGACTGCTTCTCAAAGAATATTTGAGTGCATTCTCCAAAAGGTTACTGATCACGGTGCCATATAAAAAAGAATCCGTCACTATCGATGCCGTGGACTGGCAATCAAAAACAATACGCTCTGGAGCAACTGAAAAATCAATTCGGTCCTTAATGAAAGGCTCTAGATTAAAAGAACTTAATTTTGGCGAAATCTTATTCAACTCCAGAAGATCGGCATCAATACATCGGGATATGACATCTTCTATTTGCTCACTGGCTAAGAGGAGATTTCCTGCTCGCCTTGAAGAATATTCATCGTGTTTATCCTCGTGAAGATTTTCTGCCGCCATCTTGATGGTTGAGAGCGGCGTTCTGACTTCATGAGCGAGAATGGCAATAAAATCACTGAGCATCTCTCGCTGAGCCCTTTGATCATTGAGCAATCGGCGAATGCAGGCGCTGAGCGCCAGAACCGGGATAGCCATCGCGAGATTGATGGGAAGTGCGAGGGGGTAGTCAGGATTCGGATGCGTTCCCCAAAGGTAAATACTCAACCCTGTCATGACGAGCATCATCAATCCCGATCGGAATCCCAGCAGGAAACCGGTGAGAACCAGCGCAATACCAAACGGGAACTGCTGCTGAATACCCATAGCCGGAATAGCGAAATGCTCCCTGATAAAAAAACACACAGCCACAATGAGGGCCGGTAACAAAATGTACCGGTTCACTGACAACATCGGTTTCTGCGTTAACGCAAAGAAATCACTTGAGGACATTATCACTTGAAGCTCGATAACCTTAAGTAATCCATGGTTAAAGCGGGGAGTTCTAACTCAGATTAACCTTTAGCCAAATCATGAATCTAACATGTCGACGCACTGCCAAAATTGAAATAAGTTGAAATAAGTTGGCTCAACCTCTGATGTCTGCTCGTTTTCTCAGTTGTTCGTCATAATTGAAAATGATGCAGCAATAAACGGACACCCTGATTCGAATCGAGAAAAACATTCCTCCTGAGATTGCACCCCACCCCCGCAAGAATGACATCCCCAAAAAATATGACGATTAGCGACAGCAACAACCGGAGAAGTACGCATTCACTTCGCTAAATGTCCCTCTCAGTTAGAGGGGGCTGCGCGTGTCGCCCGCATTAAGCCGAGATGAGCACACTCATGCTCTCCAAAACGGACGGAGTAACCTCCTCAATCGTGAACCTGATGGCTACCAAATCCGTAACCGGGAGTTTTTTTCCAGGTTGCCCTGTGCCCTCGAACTCAGAAGTTCGGGGAGCAGGAGCGTCAGCGTGAGCTCCCTTAAAATCAGCCGCGGGAACATGTGCCCTTTTGGCTTTTCTTAAGCACTCTCAGGCGACCCCGACAGCAAGATCAGCTCAGGAAAGTGATTGGGGAAATAGAGCGGGTATGCGTCGGGAACAGGGAAATTCCCCTCCAGAGGGACTGCCCTCAAAAACGCTCAGGGCGAGTTTTCAACTCTGGAAACAAACCGGTTGCCGCTGGCTCCCGGCGGCAACCGCTGCAGGGTCGTCAATACCCTTCACTCATGCACGACGAGTTGGGCGGTAATGACCTGAAACGGCTTTTTCGAAACCACAATGCTGCCGAGATAGGGATTGGATAGTTCAACCACGACGTAGATATTGAAAGCAATGACCAGTGACATCAACGCGGTCATAGCCGCCTGCATCCAGAGGCTCTCCAGCACGAAAAAGTAACTAAAGACCACCGTCACCAGTCCGCCAATCAGGAGAACCTCCCACTCAAGATCCGGCAATCGGTATTCAACATGACTGATGCGTTGCCGCCGCATCGTCCAGGCCGAGGTGAGTTCATCCTGCACTTTGTCGTAAACCGTCTCCTGACCCTGTGATCCAGGCTCAATCGCATCGAGCTTTCGACTGATCGACACCAAAAGCCCCCGAGCGACATCATCACGATGCCCGCTCTTCATCGTTTCCCATTCAGATTCGATGACCCGGTTGGCGTAGGTTTTGATCAAAGACTGAATTTCGGCACCCTGAGGCTGTGGTAATCGCTCTGCATGCAGGTGAATCATGAAAAGGGCACTCGCTTCACTTTCGACATCCGTCTTGGCATCGTCAAAGCGTGCCTGCGCATCAAAAATAATCAGGCCGACGAGAACGGCATAAAACGTACCCACTACCGAAAAGTAATAGCCTCCGACCTCGTGACACGACTTGAGTCGGTCTGGCCCCAACAACTTTCGGAAGGTGATTTGCCCAAGGCATGACAAAATGATCGAGGCCACAATGACATGGGTGCTATACCCCGTGACGATCTGATCGACCAAGTTCAGGCTGTTCGTGACTTCACTCATTATTTTTCTGCATATGATGGGGCAAAAGATCGGCCGGAATTCAGGCCACATTAGGGAACTGATGTGATTTTTCGATGATGCCAAACACCCATAAGATCTCCACTTTGCCCGATGTAAAGTCAATTGCCGAGGCACCTTCAGAGGACCCAGCCTTTGAAGCCATCGTCAGCCTTCCATCAGAAGCGTATCGAACCTTCGCGCCCCTTTTATCGAGTGTCCTTTTAATGGCCATCTCAGGGCCACTGACCGCCGCCCCTCCCCCTGAAGGGATCAAACAGTCGGCCGGTTTCTGGACCCAAGCGGTCGGGGAAGGAAACCTCTCCAGCCTGGATGAGCGCCTCAGCACCGTGAGACTCTGGGTTGAATCGCAAGGCCGCTTCAATAATTCAAACCCGATGGAAAACATGAACTTCTATCAAGGACTGATCCGATCCGCTGTGGGTTATGCCGTGACAGATCGTCTGACCGTGTGGGCAGGTTACACCTATCTTCCGACCGAAAACTACGGCCAACGTTATGTCGGCGAACAGGATGCCTGGCCGGCCATTCGCTACATTTTCCCCACCAGAATCGGCACCGTCACCCTCCGGGAAATGGTCGAAATGCGTTTTACTCGGGGCGACGCCCCGGGCATTCGGCCTCGCACCCTCATCAAGCTGCTCCATCCCTTCGAATTTGAGCCTCGGTTAGGCCTGGTCCTCTGGGATGAGTTTTTCTTTAACGCGAACAATGTCGCCAATAATCCCAATGGCGGGTACTCTGGCTTCAACCAAAACCGTGCCTTTGCCGGTATCAGCTGGATCGTCAACGAAAATGCACGTCTTGAGTTCGGTTACATGAACTTGATGGCCAATAAATCCAAGCCCGAACTCCCTTATAGCGCCTACAACAGCATGAATACGGTATCCGCCTCGGTCTTCATGGGCTGGTAAGCCCCCTTCGCCTTGATCAACCCGCTCTCAATTGAGGACGTTTATGCTCATCCGCTTACAACAGCCCCTCCTTGCCCTGCTGTTTTGCCTGCCCTTTCTTCTGAGCGCCTGCGCTGCAGTACAACATGACGCTTCCCTCGATCAGCGCTTCCTGAGTCGCGACCTAAGCGCAGCGGAATCTTTAGCGCAAAAGACCGGGCAAAAAGACCTTGCCTGCGCCAACGTCAAAACGGAAGAACTTGCCGCAAAGAACTCTGAAGGCGCCCCCATGGGTCCGGTATGGACCAACTACATGATCCGGATCAGTGGTTGCGGAAAAGATAAGTCCTACAAAATTCAGTGCGAGGCGGAATATGCCTGCTTTGTAGCCAAATGAGACAGATCAGCGCTTTTGGCTCAGGCATCAAGCATGTCCATTACTCTGAGACGCTCTCCACATACCGAGCTCCACCGATCAGAACCGGTCATGCTAGTATCTAGGGAAGTCTTCAAGCAGGCACTTTGAGTTCCTTTCATTGACCCAATCACACGACCATGATGCACCGTTTCCGTGGCTACGGCCTATTGCTTCTCATTTATGTCGCACTGGGTGGATGCAGTCTTTGGGATTCCCCAAAGAGCAGTGAAAACCCCAATCCTGGAAAGCCCCGACGCGGGGCTATCACTTGGGAAAGCGGTGAGTGAAATGGGTTCACGCCGGATGCTCAATGCCCCCGAGGAATGCCGGCATCGTGATCGTGCATATGCCTTTGCGTCAGATCATAGGGCAAGCCCATCGACATCCGGGTAAATATCCCCGCCGCTGAAACCCCATTCAGCACCATCGATATAGCGATCAAGGGCGTCAGCCACGCATGATCAATGCTCGTGTAGTAGAGAATCAAATCCTGTCCGACAAAGGCAGGGGATATCGGAAACCCTACGACTCCCAGAAAGGCTACAAAGAGCAATAAAGTCAGTCCTGGCGCCCGTTCCGCCATCGCCCGATAGACGAATGGACTGTCCTCGTAATCCTTGTTTGCCCTCATCCTCCACATGGCGAGAGATCCCAGTATCCACGCGAGCAAGATCGTTCCAATGAACCAAATCAGGTAGCTTCCCACCCCGTGACTGATCACCCAGGTGGAAACGCCTGCACACACGGTACTGCCGCAAACCGAATGCCAGGTTTTAAAGGGGTCGCGTTTCCGCGTAAAGGCCAAAACGGCAAGAGTCAACATCATCAACGCCAGCAATCCAGCCCAATAGGGCCTGATTGATAATCCGGCCATAGCGATTCCAAAGCCGACCCCTGCGAGTAAAAACACCATAGCCCACCTGAACCATGCCCGGGTTTTCGAGATGACTGATCCCAAATGTCGAAAGGAGTCCCAAAGGATCGATCGCACCGTAGCCTCAAGATTGAACTCTTGGACTGCAATCACCTCAAGGGTAGTTTGAAGAACCTCAGATAAATGCTCCTTAATGATCTCCGGAGCACGCTGAATAATGGAGGTTTCGCGAAGATCGACCCGAGTATCGGTTGCCCCCTGAACACGCAAACGATGCGTAATGATTGAGGGAGAAACCAACAGTTGATAAGAGCGAAGAAACGCATTACCGAGGAAATGCAAAAGAACCAGAGGCTGGAGGCCCAGCGAAAGCTCAACAAACATGAGCCCAACCTGAGCAATCGAGGCATAAGCAATCTGGCCTTTGATGTTCGATTGAGCTTTTTCCGAAATGGAGGCCACCAGCACGGTGAGAATTCCGACAAGAAGGATGATCAGGCGAGCCATCAAATGGTCACCCCAAACCGCCTCGGTTCTAATGAGTAGAAAGACACCAAGGTGAACAGAAAGCGCACCATAGAAGATTGCGCTGGAAGGTGTGGGTCCCTCCATTGCACGCGGAATCCAGAAGCAAAAAGGAAATTGTGCCGATTTTCCGCAGGCCGCCAGGATCAAGAGTAACGAAAGGCCCGTTAATTCGAGGTAATTTTCAGACCGGACGGGATCTAGCGCCTGATCCAATTCGATGAAGTGATTGTGACCATGAACAATGACGTCTAAAAGCAAGGCCGCCAACAACAGACCAAAGTCACACAACCTGTAGATGCTGTAAGCCCGCTGAGCGTTTCGAATGGGTTGAATCCGATGCCGATAAAACGCAATCAAAAGAAACGAGGAAATCCCGACGATTTCCCATCCGGCGAAGAACATGTCGAGCACACCCGACAGAATGACCATATTCAGCCCGAAGATAAAACTGAAAATGGTCAGAAAAAAGCGTTTGTACCCGGCCTCACGGTGGAGATAGTAGCGACAGTAACGGACGATCACCGAGAAGATGATCCACGTGCAAAAAAGGTATACCGCCGCGGTCTTATCGAACAGAAACACCAAAGGAAACTGATACTCACCCGAACGATAGAGAGTGAACCATTCGTATTCGTGTTGTGGAAATCCCGAATAAACCCAGACCGACAGGAGTCCGACCACCGCGATTCCCATCAGGTGGGTAAAGAAGAGGCTGATTCGAGCGACCGCATTTTCCGAGTGTCCGATAAAAACAATCGTCACAAAACCGATCAGCGGGAACAATTGTGATGCGAGAATCAGTTGATTCATGCGAGCCCCCGGGTCAGATAGTGAACGGGTATGGTTTCTGTTTTTCCCTGATAAACATCCATGGACCATCGACCCGTGGGGACCTCAAAATCAGGAGGCAATGCCTCCTTCTTCCAGCCGTTGTCTCTGTAGATGTGAATGGTCTGATCCGAAGGGTCTAGCGATGCAAAACGAACCCACTCATTGTCCAACCAGTTCATGAGATGACTGATCTGTGAAAAAGCCTGATCTATGATAGTTGGCACCTGCTCAACCACGATCATTAAGCGCGCAGCCTCATGAATCTCCACCATTTGCGAACTTAGGCCGGTTCTGAGGTCTCCTTCAACGCCATTAGCAACACCCAAGAGTCCGATCACATTGTGCGGTAGCTTTGTTCCTGCCCCATAAGCTGAATTGTCGATTCTCGAGAAGAAGTACTGCAGATTGATCCCGCCACAGACCGGAATAATGGCCCCGAGAATTCGTGCCAACGTGCTTCCATCCAAATCGTCAGCGGGCTGGTAGGAATGAAGAAAAGACCGCCGATCAATAAAGAGGGAGCTGGTGAGATCTCGATTACCCACCACACAATAGAGATTGTTATTGTGGTCGTACTCTGGTCGGGGTTCAAAAATGGATGTGGATCGGGTTTTTACATGCTCAATGGCTGCAGCTAAGGTCTTCGCGCTTGGCCCCAACTCGAACCAACGGCAACGTTCATGGGCGTTGCGCTCTAAGGCCTCATCCATACTCCGCTGAAAGGTAACCAATGGCATAGGGATCGGCTCTGGCCAGTCATGTCGGTCAAAGTAAGTGACTTCATCACTGGTTGTGTTGTGCATCGCTGCTACAAATAACGTCGTTTCCGGAATATCGATACCGCGGGCACAGAGGATTTCCCGGACTTGCGGATCATTTGCCATCTGAGCAAATGCCCGTGCATTGGGAGCCCCAGGCTTACCTGCACACGCACCACAATCGTATGCGGCAAAGTGCGTATTGTTGGTGCTCGTTGAACCATGGGCTATGACAACCACAATCGGTGCAAAATCTCGCACCAAACCGATGCTTTTTAAGAGCCCCTCCAACTTTTCTGCCATTTCTTGGCGCGAAAAGCCCAGTAATCGCCCTTCAGCATCCGGCTCATCTGACTCTCTTAATAGGTGAAGTCGAGTACGCACATCCACTTCGCTCAACTGACGCAATTTAAGAAGATTTGAACCGGGCCGGAAGGTGTCAAAGGCCAACCGAACGGCATAGCCAAGACCTGCAGTCTGAGTAAATAGCCAACCTTTCATGAGTGAACGCGAACCAAATGGCAGATGGCCGGTTTCAGTATTCGTTTTTTTGAGAGGAGAGCCCTCGTCCGGAACAGACTCCAATACGAGATGTCTCGGCGTTATCACAGCTGGGCACTGGGCTACCGGATAGATGTCACCGACTCCTCGATAATAAAAATCAATACCAAAGAAACCTGCGGCCCCGTAAGTCTTGATGGATGAATTGACCTCTTCTAGATGGCGCCGTATCGAACATTCACGGTCATCGATACAGAAGAGCGCCTGCGCCAGAGGCGGCTGGGAGTTCTTATGCCGCAAAGTTGCACTTTTTTTCAGGCCAGCCAACAACTCAATGTAAAGGGAGTGCTCAAAAGCCTCCTGCCAAACCCTCAGGGTCTTTGGAAGCAAAGGGTTCGTCATGATCCGTTCAAGGCTATCAATCGCTTTAACACCTGCGGTGCTCGATACCGAAGGAAACGTCTTTCCACAACGGTCGGACAGAATCGCGAGCTGTATGGCCAGCTCAACCGCCAAAAAGTCCTTCAATCGAATATTTCGGGGGGAAAGCAACCTCTGCGGATTTTTTTCAATGACACGAACCATTCCAGACCATCCCGGATGGGCCAAAGCCATTTCGAGAAGGTAACGCTCAAAGTATTCCCTTTTTCCGGCTAATCGATGAAGGGCGTAGCGAATGGCATCGTCGACATCCATTTTGAAAATTTCCCGGGACTCGGGATTCTGAAAGGGATGGAGAGAGACGATACTGGCTCTCACCATACGCCCGATACAGGACCATAAGCTCTCTCCTTCCCGGGCTATCGACCATTGGCTAATGCCCTGATCCAGAAAGTTTCCGATTAGGCGAAAAAGAATGGGATGCGCCAGGGCATCGAGATTGACTTCTAAAGAGGTTAGCCAGAGTGACCGCACACCATGTTGTGCAATCGAGGTAGGCCTTGAGAAGGTTTCCGGCTCATCACGAAGGACCTTGTCGCGAAGCGATAAACGACGCGTTGAATCCGGCTCAATCATCTCCAGCGCATATTGCAGAGAGTGCGGACTGATTCGACCCGACCGGTAACGGGCCTGATAGTAGCTGAGCGGCAGATAGCTCCGAGCACCATAGATTTTGGCGGCGATAGCCAGCGCTTCATGAAAGGGCTTATCTTGAAGACACGCTAACGTGTTTTGCTGAATAAAGTCCTTGATGGGATTTTGAGTTGGCAACCAACGACTTAATGCTTCAATCCCCGCATCAACATCAAAATCAACTGGGGCTTCCTGACGCTTTGCATCCATAACCATTCGCTCGAACCTAACTTTGTAGCACTCTTGGAGATTTACAGGCAGTTTTCATGCCCATCCATAATGGAGCGGGAATGCCAGCGGTACAGGCCCGATCTAGCTCTTCAGCCTACAAGGGATGGTTGATCTCAACCATCCATGGATACCCTACCCCCATCGATTGCTTTAAGCTCGTTCAAAGCCAAAACCAGCGCTTGCATGCCACTATAAAAACCATACAATTTAAATGGTTTAAGGCGCCAACGAGATCTGGAGACCGATATGCTTAAAAAACAGCTTCTTAGCCTGAGCCTCGTGATAGGAACCACCGCCGCATGGGGGGGTGATCTTCCCAATTCAATGCTGACACCCGGCGCTCTGGATCCTGAAGTCATGCAATCGAACATCAAGGAAACCATCTGCAAGGCCGGTCATTTCACATGGACCGAAGGCCACATGCCTCCCAAATCCTTTCTGGAAAAGACGGAAAAGGAACAAATTGCGGCCTATGGTTATCCCGATGAAAACACCAAGCACTACCAAATGGACCACCTTGTTCCCCTGTCCCTTGGGGGAAGCCCCACGGATGCCAGGAACATCTGGCCCCAACTCCTGATCAGTAAATGGTCTGCCCGTCGCAAGGACTATCTTGAGGGCATCCTTCACGAGAAAGTCTGCAAAGGCGAAATCAGCCTGACTCAGGCGCAGGAAGAAATCCGCAACAACTGGATCGAGACCTACGAGAAATATCTCGGGTCTGCCGATCGCCATCCCTAGCAATCCCAAGAGCCTGCTGGCCACCGGAGTTTCCCGGGGCTGTCACACTCCCGAGATAAAATTGTCATTCTGGCAATTCGGAGGATTGGCGGCGATGCCGAGCAGCTATTCGATCACGCACAAGGGACGCCACTACCCTTTCGGGAACCTCAGAACGTTGATGGCAAAGGCGAGCCCCAAGCGCTCAGCTGATGAGTTGGCGGGGCTTGCCGCAGAATCGGAGGTCGAACGCGCCCTCGCGCAAAGGTGCCTTGCCGAAATCCCGCTGCAACGTTTCCTCGACGAGCCCCTCATTCCACCAGAGTCCGATGAAGTTTCACAACTGATCCTGGACCGACATGACACAGAGGCCTTTGCCCCCATCCGGAATCTCTCCGTGGGCGAGTTTCGCGAATGGCTGCTTTCCCATCCCGGCGATCCGAGTAGTTTAGCCTGGGGCATCACGCCCGAAATGGCGGCAGCCGTCAGCAAGATCATGCGGAATCAGGATCTCATTGCTGTCGCCAAACGTTGCCGCGTCGTGACGCGTTTCAGAAACACCTTAGGCCTGGATGGTCGCCTTTCAACACGTCTCCAGCCAAACCATCCGACTGATGACATGCGGGGCATTGCTGCTACGATTCTGGACGGTCTCCTTTATGGGAGCGGCGATGCCGTGATCGGCATCAATCCTGCCACCGATCATTTGGGGAATGTCGGCCGTCTGATTCATCTGATGTCCGATCTCATTGAAAAATACTCGATTCCAACTCAATCATGTGTCCTCTCCCATGTCACGACGACCATGGAGCTGATTCAGAAAGGGTATCCCGTCGACCTCGTTTTTCAGTCGATCGCGGGGACGGAAGCGGCCAACAAGAGTTTTGGCGTTGATCTTGCGCTGCTTGGTGAAGCCAAGACGATGGCAGAATCGCTGGGGCGCGGCACATTAGGTCAAAACATCATGTATTTCGAGACCGGCCAAGGCAGCGCGCTTTCGGCCAACGCCCATCATGGCGTTGACGCTCAGACTCTGGAGGCCAGAGCCTATGCTGTGGCGCGGGAGTTTTCGCCTCTTTTGGTCAATACCGTCGTTGGATTCATCGGTCCAGAATACCTTTACGATGCGAAACAGATCATTCGTGCAGGTCTTGAGGATCATTTTTGCGGAAAGCTCTTGGGTCTCCCCATGGGATGTGACGTTTGCTACACCAACCATGCCGAAGCCGACCAGAACGACATGGATAACCTTCTCACGCTCCTGGGCGTCGCAGGCTGTAACTACATCATGGGAATTCCCGGCTGTGATGACATCATGCTCGCCTACCAAAGCACCTCCTTCCACGATGCGCTTTATGTTCGAGAAGTTCTGGGCAAAAGACCGGCACCTGAATTTGAGATCTGGCTTGAAGAGATGGGACTTTTTAAGGATAACCGACGCCTCCTGAATCACCCCCAGCGATCCCAAATGATCCAGAACTTCACCGATCAGATCCAAGGGAGCCACTGATGGATCCCTGGCACACCCTCCGTGCATTTACCCAGGCTCGAATCGGTCAGGGGAGTGTGGGCTCAGCACAACGCACAGAATCCCTGATTGATTTTCAGGTTGCGCATGCCGAAGCACGAGATGCCGTTTGGAAGGAGTGGGATTGCGAGAGCTTTCGCCGTCAGGTCGAGCAGCAATTCGGTTCAGCGATCCAGGTGGAATCCAAGGCGGGGACCCGAACCCTCTATTTGAAACGACCTGATTGGGGTCGAAGCCTGAGTGATGAAAGTCTAGAGGCATTGAAAACATCAGAGGCGCAAGGTTTCGATATCGCCCTGATCCTATCGAACGGGCTTTCCACGACCGCCGTCGAAACCCATGCACTGCCTTTTCTCAGGATATTGAGAGAATCACTCAAAGGCTGCGGCCTGTCGACCAGCCCGATCGTGCTGGTGCGCAACGGACGGGTTGCCCTTTCGGATGAGATCGGCATCGCATTGAAATCACGCGTCAGCCTGATTCTGATCGGGGAGCGCCCCGGACTTTCCTCGGCAGACAGTCTTGGCGCCTACCTGACCATCGCTCCGGCACACAGCAATACCGATGCCGAACGAAACTGCCTCTCCAATATTCGCGAACCAGATGGCCTTGATTATCGGACAGCCGCAGACAAGATTTGCTATCTCACCCTCAAAGGTTTACGAGAAGGCATCGGCGGCGTTTCTCTCAAGGATGATAGCCCTGATGATCCCGCGCTATTAGGACAATCCCTGCGTTTACTCGCTTGCGAGGGGCCTGACCGCTGAGCGGATGATTTCGGCGTAAGCCTCAGAGGGTCGATCACCCCAATGGTCCTCGGCGCACCGTTCGGTACTTTCCTGATAATCAAGGCTAAACAGGCCAAATCGGGCGGAGTAAGTTCCCCACTCGTAATTATCAAACAGGGACCAGTACATGTAGCCTCTAAGGGGAACGCCGCTACGAACCATTTCAAGGACCTCACCGGCATGTAAGCGAATGAACTCGCTTCGGATCATGCCATCGGCTCGCCTTTGGGATTGATTGTCGTGATCCCGCCGATGCGCCATCCCGTTTTCCGCAATCAGGAGCGGTTTTCCGGGATACGCCTCCGCCAGCAATTTCGAAAAAAACCTCAGCCCTTCAGGCAATACCCGCCAGTCCCACCACTTGCTGAAGAGGCTGTTGCGAAAGCCGTCAAACGGGTGAACCCTGGTCGCCCAAAGCTGCGAAAGCCGGGGAAGTCGGAAACTGTGCGCACAAAAAGGATCGTAATAGTCATAGGCGATGTAATCCATCATCACTGCGCGGGGGGATTCATAAACACAGCTCAGGAGGGAATTGACGGACGACGACCGCATTCCTTTTTTTGCCAGCAAGGTTGCTACCTTCCGGACGCAAATTCCGATGAAGCGGGAGACCCTGCCCATTTTTTTGGCTTCAAATTGGGAAATCTTGCGATTCAAGTCTCGAGCCTGGGAAAAAAGGAACGCATGGGCCTTTTCGGGAGGGATCGACCACTCCCTGAGCATCACCACATCGGTCAGAAGCTTGTCGAGCCAATAGACATCGCTGGTGTAGTTGTTAAAAGTCGCCATGACGGGACCCCAGCCTTGGTCCTCATAGAGATCATGAATAAGGTTGTAGCTGCGAATATGGGCTTCCATCAGGCCAGCAAGAGCGGAGCTTGCCGACTGCAAGCCGCGGCTCGCCTCTGTGGGAAACTGATCGCCAAGGTAGGTACTCATCACCAACATGTTGGGCTCGTTGATGGTGATGAAATAGCGAACCGGATCTTGCCCCAAGGACACGAGAAAGGAATTGATGGTCAGAACGACCTCTTTGACGAATTCGGCAAAAAGTCCCTGGGTTTCCGCTTCCAGCCAGGGATCGCTCCCCAGCCAGGCAGGATGCACAAAGTGATGCAAGGTCACGATCGGTTCGATCCCTAAATCACGACATGCAGCCAGGATCCCGCAGTACTGCCGGAGAGCATCGTGATCAAAGGGCGGCGGAGCACCTCTTTCGTTGATCCACGTTGGTTGGACTCGGCTCCACTCAATGCTCATTCTGAAAGCATTGAGACCGAGCTCCAGGCAGCGGCGAAGATCCTCCTCATAATGCGAAAAAAAACGGGTGGAATCGCCTAAGGGATCCACATCTCCCCTCAGCTCCGCCGAAGCCCAATTCGTCTGAGGCTCTCCCATCCGGTTGTAGCCCCCCTCGGCCTGATAAGCCGAGATGGCGACACCCCAGAGAAAGTCTTGTTGATGCTTCATCAGTTGCGCAAGGAAGGGTGAGGCTCTTCAGTGAAACTCACTATCCGGCAACAAGAAAAAGCCTCGGGTCCAGCTAGGGACACGGCCCCCTACCCACTCCATATGCTTTAGCTGGTGCGCCCCGAGGCCAAGAGCGAGAGGGTCATAGAGCAGCGTTTCAATGAAGATCGAATTGGCGCACTGGTTCTGATTGACAAGGTCTCCGCCGAACTGGTCTTGAAAGCTGGACCAGGGAGAGGTGCAAGCGGCTTCGACCACTTTAAGACTGTCATGGGGATTACTGCCTTTCAGCTTCCAAAGACTAATGCTCCCCTTAATGGGGCCGACCGGATTCCCCTGCCCAATCCCCGCAAAAGACTGATTCACCGCACCCTTGAGCAGGGCTCGATCAAAATCAGGATTTTGCCGGATCACTTCACGATAGAGATTTCGGCAACGTGAAGCATCAAAGGAACCGCTCAGCGCATCAACGCCGGTTTTCTTGTCGGCTACAGAGACGCCCTGGGGATAGCAGGGATTTCCCTCAAGGCCACCCCCAACACTATGAATCATGGATTTGCGAGCTGCATTCTGTCCAAGCCCCAGAAAACTTCGACTCACTATGCGATAGGCATGGCCCTGAATCTGCCATGTTTTGGATGCTGTTACCGCTGGGCCTTTCACTTCATAGGCGATCTGCGACGATGCCCCACCAACTTCCACTATCCCCAGCGTCTCCTTTCCGGGGGCAAGACGCCCGGCCAAGGCGTTGACATCGGCCCAGGCCAAAAGACCTTCTAGCTCCGAAGGAAGAATGCCGACCCGCCCCACCTTGAGCTCGGTGGTTTTAAGTCCGGTGCTGACCGCTCCCAAAATGGCCTCGCTTTGCGATGGGTCCAGTAACCTCAGACCGCCCGTTGCAAGCAGATGAACGATGACCTCACGTTCCTTGAGGCCTCTCTCTGCAAAGAATGAGCGAAGAGGCTGGAGTAACGGAACAATCCCCGCGTTATAGGCGTCATTCGGACGCTCTTTGAAATCAGAGAGCCCAGGAACATCTTTTGGCTCAAAACCCCACAGATCCTCGACCTGAGTCGCTGAGCCCTTTTGGGAGGTCTTATAGAGGTAGATTCGTGAACCACTGCTGCCCGCGTCGATAATGACCGAATAGGAAACGAGAGGTACGGCATTGGCCCATGAAGGAGCGAGCAGGATAGCGAGTCCCAGAATGACAAGACGCAATACACCCTCTTTCACGTTGTAAGACCCTCTTTCTTGGCCGGGATTTCCAGCAGTTTTGATCAATTCAAGCGCTTTGTCGCCATCGATAACCTTTGATCCGGCGTGATCGACAACGTCGTCAGATTATCGGTCAGTAGGGTTGATACCACTTTCTGGGCCGCATCAGGCTTTGCAAAACGCAGGGCACTTGCCCGCATTCGCGCCAATCGCAGGGGGTCATCCAGCAGACGCTGGATCTTGAAGGCGAGCGTCGCCAATTCGTTACATTTAATGGCGATGCCTTGCTCGAGCAGATGATCGCTGTTTCGCTCTTCCTGCCCTGGGATCGGATTCACGATACACATGGGAAGCCCTGAACTGATGGCTTCAGCCGACGTCATCCCTCCAGGTTTACCAATAAAAAGGTCAGCCATCCGCATCAACGTGGGCATTTCGTCGGTATATCCCAAAATTCGAATTGTTGCAGAAGAACGCTGCTTCAGGCTGTTGATCCTTTCCCGAAGGCCTTCGTTACGACCGCAGACGACCACCGTCTGAACATGCGAGGGCAACTCGAGGAGACGCTCGACCATGAACTCTGTCAACTCGGTGCCGGCGGCACCTGCAGAAAGCAACAAAATGGGTTGTTCCGGGTTCAGATCAAACTTCCGGCAGGCATCATCCCGATCGATCGGGTAACTGAAGCTGGCATCAATCGGAATGCCGGAGACGGTAACGCGATCCCCAGGGATGCCCAGCATCTCGAGATGAGCTTTCGTTTCATCGATAGCGACAAAGTAGCGATGAAAGACGCGTGAAAGCCACATCGCGTGAAAATCGAAATCCGTTACCACGATGGAAAGCTGGGCTTGAATCTGCTGCGTGGCAATCAGATGGGAAATGATGCCCGCTGGCATGAAGTGGGTGCAGACCGTGATATGCGGATCAAAATCCCGGATAAATTTCACCAGCGGGCGGGTATTCAAGCGGTCAATCATGTGCCGCATGGCATCAGTGCGCCAGGGCTCATCGCTGGTCTTGTACCACCACCCGAGAAAATTGGGTGCCGACTTGACCAAGGAGCCATAGAGCTTGGAGTAGAAGTCCCGGAAAATGCGATTGGTATAGCGAAGGGCATCATTGTTGATGACCTCCTCCACGCGCGCATCCAAGGCAAAGCTCTTCTCCAATGCCGCGGCCGCCTTGACATGCCCAGCCCCCGCAGAGGTCGACATGATAAGGACGCGTCTGCCGTCTTCCAATGACAAAGGAAAGGCGCCACTTTTCGCCGCGACCAGACCCTGAGAATGTCCCTTGCGTCGGCTAGCTGACATGTTCAGCCTCTACCCATTTGGCGATCAATCGTCCTGATCGTGGCCATGGATCTTGTTGAGAAGTCCCATGACCCCGGCGATGAAGAGTCCGAAAACAATAATGATCGTATTGATCGAGAGATCGGCCTTGATCATGGCGGAGTACCCCGCGAGCATGAGCAAGATTGAAACATTCTCGTTCAGGTTCTGAACGGCAATGGAATGACCCGATCCCATCAGGAGATGACCCCGATGCTGTAACAGGGCATTCATCGGGATGACAAAACTGCCGGCCAGGGCGCCAATCACAATCAGCATGAGTACAGCGGCCCAGAAGCTACTCACCAGGGTCATGATGAGCACCGAAATCCCCATCAATACGCCCAAAGGCAGGACCCGAACTGAATGTTCCAGGGGAATCAGCTTGGCGGCCACCACAGAACCCACAGCCAATCCGACCGCGACCAGAGCAGTGAGATGGGTCCCCTGTTCCATATCCATTCCGAGAGCTGAAGCTGCCCACGCAAGGATGATGAACCTGAGCGTCGTACCCGCCCCCCAGAAGAGCGAGGTCACCGCCAAGGAAACCTGCCCCAGAGGATCCTTCCAAAGACGAACAAAACAACGCCAGAACTCTTTCACGATTCCGACAGGATCTCTGGATTCCAGCTGATGTTCGACGGGAAGATGAGGGATATAGATATTCCAGATCGCTGCAATCAGATAAAGGATCAGCACAGCGACGATGGCAAACTTGGGCTGGGCATCGGCTCCCAACCAGCTCAAAAGATCTGGACCCAAAAGTCCGGAGAGATCCAAATGATTGCCAATCAGGAAGCCCCCGATGATCGCACCCACGATCACGGCAAGAACGGTCAAACCCTCCATCCAGCCATTCGCCCAGACCAGCCGATTGGCCGGAAGGTACTCAGTGAGAATGCCGTATTTTGCGGGGGAGTAGATGGATGCCCCAATACCGACCAGGCCGTAGGCAATCAGGGGATGAACCCCCACCACCATGGCAAGACAACCCAAGGTTTTGGTGGCGTTGCTGATGAACATCACCCGCCCCTTCGGCAGGGCATCCGAGAAGGCCCCGACAAAAGGCGCCAGCAGGATAAAGGAAAACACAAAGAACTGTTGAAGGACCGGCACTTGCCATTCGGGAGCATGCATCGATTTCAGCAGCGCAATCGCCGCAAAAAGCAGTGCGTTATCGCCGAGGGACGAGAAAAACTGGGCCGCCAGAATCGTCAAAAAACCACGATCCATGTCTCTGTCCTCCGGACAATGTGTAAGTTAGCGTGAGAGAAACGAAGGACGCCAGTGAATCAATTCAAGGACGCCATTTTCATGTTCGACAATGGCTGTGCAACTTTCGACAAAATCACCCGTATTGACGTAGGTAAAGGAACCCATGGTCTTGATTTCGGCGTGGTGAATATGCCCGCAAATCACCCCATCAAGCCCCTCATCATTCAGGGTATTGACGATGCTCTGCTCATAATCCGAAATAAACTGAACGGCATTTTTGACTTTGAACTTGACGAATGCCGCGAGGGAAAAATGGGACTGGATCCCCAGAAACCGACGGATGGCCCTGAGGGCGCGATTGGCTTCGAGTAGGAAGTCGTAGCCTTTGCTGCCGAGCTTAGCGATCCACTGGTGGTATTTGGCGATGGTGTCATATTCATCACCATGGACCACCAGATAGCGTTTCCCCTCGGCTGTCTCGTGCACGATGGAATTTCTGACTTCGATATCACCAAAAACGTGATCGTCATAATCCCTGACATTTTCATCATGATTGCCTGGCACATAGATGACTTTGGTGTCATGTCGCGCCTTTCTCAGGATCTTCTGAATGATCGTGTTGTGATCCTGCGGCCAATAGACTCTCTTTGAAAGCGCCCAGAAATCGATGATGTCACCGACGAGATAGAGCACATCACTTTCGTTATGCTTTAAAAAGTCGAGAAGGACATCGGCCTGACATTGCGTGGAGCCAATGTGGAGGTCGGAGATAAAGATGGACTTGTAACGATTGACCGTCATGTTGAATCCGTCGTGACTTTGCAGCCAGGGTGATCATCGGGGTCACTGCATCGCCCCGCGGACATGACAATTCAACAAAATGATTGTTACATGAACATTAAGATCAGGCGCAGAAACACCCTTTCACTGAATTAAAGATCTCGAGGGCAGGTTTCTGGACGGCCTTCAGAGGTGTAGGCCTGATCCCTGCCATTGGTAAATGGCAAATACTTGATTCCATCCTTGCAAACCATCGATTGGTTGCTGAAATCCTGATCGATTCCTTGGTTGAAGGGGGTGCAACCCCAAAGCATGGCGGTGAGCAAACCCCAAGCGATTCGATGGACCCAAAGTGCTGTCGTATGTCGTGTCATAAAGATCCCAAATTCAAGCGTGTTTTAGATATTCTGCCCTCTCCCGCCGTCTCGACGGGGCGTCGTCGACTCTTAACGGGCCAGTCACATTCTGGACCTATCCTGAATGCCGGAATCAGATATCCATTGCAACGAATTTCATGAAGAAGAACAAGCCAGCTGAAACTGAAATCCCGGAACTCCCTGAAGGGCTTGCCCATCTTCCAAGAGATGTGGGCTGGATCCTTCTGATTTCGGGACTTTTAAGTGAACTCGGAATTCCCGGAATTCCTCCGTTCTGGATTGGTGGGATCATGATCCTCTGGCCGGAAACAGGGCACCGAATCGCTCGGCCGATTCAAAAGCGTTTCCCCAAGGCCTATTCGGGATCGATACGCATGATCTCAAGGTACGCTGAGGATCTTGAGCGTCGGTATCCCAAAAAAACGCCTAAAACAGGCGAGAAATCCTGAGCGAGCTCACCATCAAAATCCCCTGAATCACCATCAGGACGGGCCATCCCGAGTAAACACCGGGATACCATGCGCCCAAAAAGACCAGCGCCGGAAACAGAACCCCATTCACCGTGATGGGAACCCCCTCAAAACCGGTCCCCTCGGAAATGTTGTACCGGGCCAGACGTAGCATCCCGCAGCTCACAAACATCGCGGCAATAGCGCTCTTTAGAGCGCCACTTTCCATCGCATCGCTCAGATAGAAGATGACCGCGGGGGTGACACCAAAGGAAATGAGATCGGCCAGCGAATCCAGTTCCTTTCCCATGGCATTTTTCTGATTCAACCACTCTGCCACTTTGCCATCAAAAGAATCCAGAACCATCGCAGCCACAATCAGACCCGCCGCCTGCTGCGGATTCCCGTCAATGGCAGCAAAAATCCCCAATAAGCCGCAGATCAGATTGCCCACCGTGAGAATATCGGGGATCTTGATCAATCGCGCCATGCTCGTCATGTGTTTTTCTCGTTGTTATGAAAAGAAAAGGCCATCTAAAGTGCTGCGGCAATCTTTTGAATCGCCAGCGTAAATTCGTGCTGCGGTTGCTCGACACAAAACAGCCCTGAACTCCCAAGCGCAGCGACATCATCACTCAAGGGGATGACAGCAAGGACCCGCTCTTTGAAGGTTGAAACGACCCGCTCTTCCAGGACCTTGAAATCAGAGCGACTCACCGCCTTATTGATGACCAGATGGACATGCGGCACGTGCAGCTTTCGGGCCAACTCCAACATGATGGCTGTGCCCTGATAATCCTGACGATCGGGCCTTAAAATCAGTACCAGGACATCGCTGATTGCCGCAGCCAGAAGCGTCTCTTCATTGACCCCAGGGTGGGTATCGACCAAAAGGTAATCCAGCTCCAGTTTCTGGATCAATTGCTGAAACCCGATGTTGAGACGACCCACATCGTATCCAGACTGAATGATGTGGGTGATTTCTCCCGTCTTCATGCTCGAAGGAATCAGATAAATCTGTCCTGACTTCGCGCCCACTTTTTGCTGGATTGAACCGGTGACATCGAACGCAGCCTCTTCAATTCTGCAGCGCCCCAAAAGGTAATCATTGAGAGTGTGCTGAATGCCGCCCGGCGAGACACCAAAGAGGGCATGAAGACCCGGCGACTGGATATCCGTATCGATAATTCCAACCCGGTGACCTTGCGTTGCAAGCCAAGCCGCAACGTTTCCCGAAATATTGGATTTGCCTGTGCCACCCCGAAAGGAATGAATAGCGATGAGCCGTCCCATCAAATAGCCTCTAACCATAGAAATTGTTCCCAATCGAGCTCGGGTCTAGACTTCAACATCATGTCGATGGACCCCCCGTAATTTGAGAGCTGTCGCCCGAAGGCCCTGAAAAAAATCAGAATCGGCAATGGCCTGAACCTCGGCTTCCGTCTCTTTATCGTTGACATCGACCCGGAGCTGCTCCAGCTGAATCTCCAACAGGCGGTGTCTCGCTCGCACCTCGGCGATCATCCTGAGGAAGAGACTGGCGAGGCGTCCAAACTCATTCGGACGCTTTGAATCTTCCGTGAGCGCCGACATGGGCATCAGGGGATCATCCAACTGGTTCAACTCAAGCGCCTGCGCCGCCCTTCCCAGGGTCTGAATGGGCCGGGTAATCCAGCCCGCAAGAAAAACGCCCATCAGGATTGCGAGAATGACTAGCGCTCCCGTGGCCCAACCGGCCACCCGAATGCCGTACAAAATGTGATTGATGAGACCGCTTTGTGGAATGGCAATGGCAAAGTTCCAGTCCTGACCACTATCGCGGACCACCGGCGAGACATAGACGTAGTAAAGCTGGTCCCCATGCTTGATTCTGAGCGTCTTTTCTTCGTTGACGACATAGCCCCCTTTCTGCGTTTGAAGCGCAAGGTTGGCCGCCTGAATCGCCGGGTTGCTGTTTTTGGAAAGCAAGGGAAACGCAGCGGGATCAGTGACACCCGCCTCATCATCCGTCTGCCTTAAGGAAGAGGCCAAAAGACGCCCTCCCCCATCGAACAGGAAAATGGACGTCCCTGCGGGCACCTTGAGTCCCTGCAGATTGATCGCAATAGACCGGACATCCATATCCGCTGTGACCATGAGGCGATATCGCCCCTTGAGATCATAGACAGGCTCGTAGACGCTCACGACCTCGGCGTCAGAACGCCAATGACTCGGATGAAGACCCGAGATGACAACCTCCCGCCGCCTCAAGGCCTCAGCATACGCGGGATCCTTGCGAATATCGGACGACATGACACTCTGCACCAAAGGCTTACGCGCATGCCCAAAACTCTCAAAACCGAACCACCGGATGGAGCCATCCTTGGACAGATCACAAAGTTTGACGACGGGTGTTGCCGTCCGTCTTCGGTCCAGCGCAAGACATCGCCCCTCGGCATCGACGAAGCTCAAGGTCATGGCCTTGGTCATCAGGCTTTGCGTCCTCACCGAGGCGATCATCTCCCGGACAAAAGCCTCGTTATGCACATTGCCCGAGTAACAGGTCCGCTCCGTCTCGATTTGTCGGGCATAGATTCGCTCGAGACTCGTCAACTCCCTGAATTCAAGATCGATCAGGTCTTCAACACGACCACCGATCAGTCCAATGAGGACCTCCGCAGACTCATCGGCTTCTCTTAACTGCATCATCAGAGAAATCGATGCAACCAATCCCACAGAAAACAGGATCAACAAGGCAAAAAGACTGGAGAAGACCCACCGAATGGATTTCACCGCTCAGGCCTCCATGGGCTCGTCGCCCAAAAGATCGCCCAGCCCCTTTCGCTGACGTTTGCGCCAATTCATGCCAAGGAGATTCTGATCATCCCGAATCAACCCGTGATCAGCCTGCGCGGGAACATTTTTCACCTGAGAAGGCTGTCTCATGCCGTTGAGTCCCGCCATAACGGTGGCGCCATTATTGATGAGAACGGACAAAAGCGGCCCCATGTTGAAAAGCACGCCCCCAGCCACAGTCACCACGTTGGCTGAGGCCACAATCGCAATATTTTGGCGGACCAGCCCCATCGCGCCCCGCGCGGAATGAATTGCGGCAGGTATGGATTGGAGGCTGTTATTCAGCATGACGACATCCGAACATTCGCGGGCAAGATCGGTCGCATCATTAAAGGAAATGCCGAGGTCTGCGGCGACCAGCGCGGGGGCATCATTGAGCCCATCGCCCACATAAGCGATGGTGCTGTGCTCGCGCTTGATCCTTTCAAGCAATAAGACTTTCTGATCTGCCGACAGCTCCGAAAAGGTGTTGGACGGCTTGAAGCCCAGCTTGTAGGCCACTGCATTGGCCGCCCGACCATTGTCTCCGGTAAAAAGGAAGCATGCGATTCCCATCTCCTGAAGCCTTGCAATCGTCGATGCTGCCTCAGATCGAACCGGATTGGTATACGAAATGGCCCCGACCACGCGACGATCCATCGCGATGTAACGAATCGATCGATCCCGAATGACCGATTTATGGGCGCGGTGATACTGGGCATCCACGAGAATACCCCGGGCCTTGAGAAAATGACTGGTCCCGACCGTGACCTCCACCCCTTGAAGGTCAGCAACGACGCCTGAATCAGAGGAATCCAGCACCTCTGAGGTCATGGGCTCGATTCCTCGACTCTTGGCATAGATTTCCAGCGCGATGGAGAAGGGATGAAGCGTGAAATTCGTAGCCGAAACCGCCCATTCGAGAAGCGCATCCTCAGTCAGCTCCGCATCAAAACTCTCAAGGGCCTCGATTTCGCTGGATTGTTCCGTCAGGGTTCCTGTCTTGTCAAAAACCACCGCATCCACCTGCGCAAGCTTCTCAAGGTTATGCCCTCCCTTGATCAGTATGCCGCTCGCCTGTGCGTTATGGCTGATACTCCGAAGAACCGGGATGGGCGCGCTGATACCGACACCCTGGGCGAAATCAAGGGATAGCGGGGCCAGTGATTTGTTGATATTTCCCGTCGCGATGAAAACGGCAGCCCCACCGATAAGGGCAGGCATCACAGCCCGATTGCCAAGGTCCTCCATGTAATTACTGAGACGCGTATCTTCCTCCGGCTTTTCAAGCCGTCCCTTCAGCATGGAGGAAACTCGCGTATCCGCTCCGATGGCCTCAATCTCGAAAACCAGCTGGCCTTTGCTGACCAGCGTGGAGGCATACACCTGATCCCCCGCCCCTTTTCGGGCCAGGCTCGATTTCCCTGTAAGGAAGCCCGCATCAAGAAGG
>Ga0007882_10000360_pt1 | contig 26842 bp, 23 predicted proteins | sample CryBogCBH12Aug01_FD_71195 | JGI IMG/M metagenome (GOLD analysis project Ga0007882, IMG submission 71195) | Freshwater microbial communities from Crystal Bog, Wisconsin, USA - CBH12Aug09.1 | ecosystem: Environmental > Aquatic > Freshwater > Lake | place: Crystal Bog, Wisconsin, USA | collected... | reverse complement strand
AGGAGGAAGGCCTCCCGTACGACTCTCTCCGGGGGCCGCTCCGAGGCGGGCTGGAACCGCAGCGGGGTGCGCGCCGCGAGGGCCTTCACCCGCTCCAGAATCAGGCGGGTGGGCCTCTCCCAGCCCAGGTTCGCCTCGGCCCAGAGGCGGCCCTGGCGACCCTTCCCAGCGGCCTCCTCAGGATGGGACGCCACGTGGCGCAGGAGGGCCACCAGATCGTCCAGGCGAGGCTCCTCCAGCCAGAAGCCCGGAGCCGAAGGCTGGAACTCTTCGGTCATGTTGATGCGTCGGCGGTCACAGGGAATCAGGTAGGCGCGGTCCTCCGCCAGGAAGTCCATGGCAGCGCCTCGAGCGGTGGCAATGACCGGCTTCCCGGTGGCCATCGCCTCCGCCATGGGCAGGCCGAAACCTTCGCCCCGATAGGGCATGACGAAGGCGTCGCAGGCGCGGTAGAGCGCGGCGAGCTCGGCTTCCGCCAGGTCCGCGGTGGTGTACTCGATCTCCGGGGCTCCGGGTCGGGCCTTGATGTCTCTGAGTGCTTGCCCAAGCTCGGTTCCCTGATAGACCTCGCCCCCCTGACCCTTGATCACCAGACAGACGTCGTCAGCGGCCGTGAAGGCGCGCTGGTAGGCCTCCAGCAGGAGGTCGATGCCCTTGCGGGGGATGGTCCCCCCAAGGAAGAGGAACTTGAAGCGCTTTGACGTGGCCAGGGAAGCTCGCGGACCCTCGGGGCAGAACACCTCGGGGTTCACACCATTGGGGATCACCTGCACCTTGTCCGCAGAAATACCGCTCTCGACATAGCAGGCCTTCACCCAGGTAGAGGGCACCCAGATTTCATCCACTTGCTCCTGCATGGGGAGCACCCAGCTCTGCGGTATCCCGCCGAATTCCCAGGGCTGGATCATTACCCAGGCGCCCTCGGGGGGGGGCGTGAAGCTGGGCGGCCACTGGTGCCGGACATGCACCTGGGCCGGGCCGGACAGCGGCGCCAGGACCCGCTCCGCAAGGGGCGCGATGGCCGGTTCTGTCTGGGCATCGAACTGGTCCCGCTCGTAGGGGATCAGGCTCAGCTCAGCCGCCCCCGAGCCCAGCAGCCCAAGGCAGAGCTGGCGGTTGACGTGGGCCAGGCTGTGGTAGACGAACTGCGAGCCTTCCCAGCGGAGTCGGGGGGGGGCTTCAGGGCATGATCCCCGGGCCGCTAACCCAGCAGCCATGGCCTGGAGGGAGCTTGCGACGGCCTCTGCCACGTGGAAGGTCTCGGTCCAGGCTTCCCACCCGGGCCAGGGCTGGGCCGTTCCAGCCTTGGACAGCCCGTAGGCCTCCCGCAGAGCACGGCGGACGTCCTCCACCCGGAGCATGGGCATGGGCTTGCCCCGGTGGTGGGGCTGGTAGGCCAGCATCGCTTCCGTCATGGCGGTCGTGTAGGCAGGGTCTTCCGCGATGAGAACCCGGGCTCCCACGGGAGAGCTGCTCCCGTAGCACTCGGGCAGGAGCAGCCGCTTCCCGCGCACCATGGCCTCGAAGACCGGGGCCGTGGTGCTGGTATCGGTGGAGACGAAAAAGTCACAGCTGTCCAAAAGGTTGCAGATGCCCATGCGGGTGCCCAGGTCATCATCAACGATCACCCTCGCGCGGGAGCCCGTGCGAGCCCGGAGACCCGTGAGGAGTTTGGCCAGATCCCGCTGGGGCTGCCCCGGAATGGGATGCCAGCCCGGGTAGTTCACCTTGAGGTAGAGCTCAGCGTCCGAGTCCGCCTTGAACTCTTCCAGAAACGCCTCAAGCAGGATGTCCCACCGCCGCCGAGGCTGGAACATGGCAAGCGCGAGAAACCGGAAGGGTCCGGGCCTCTCGGCACGCACCACGGGAGGCAGAAAGGGGTTGTCCATCCAGGGATGAGGCACGACCTGGCAGCGCACCTTGGCCGGCTCCATGCCGGCGCCGCACCAGCCCTGGATCTCGTGCTCACTCATCACCCAGAGCTGGTCCATCTGGCTGCAAACCTCCACCCAGGCGGCGGGGGGGAGGTTGCCCTGGAGGCTGCTGTCGAAGGTCGTGCACATGATCCGGAGGGTGCCTGGTGGCAGCTGGACCTGCAGCCAGCCCGGGTTGGGGACATGCAGAAACACAGCCACCAGGGCTCCATGGACCGGGGTCTGCTCGAGCGCCTTCAGCAGGCTGAGGTCAACGTCATCGACTCCCGCCTCCACCTGGTCCACCGGGATGATCCGAACCCGCAGCCCCGCCAGATGCCAGGCCATCGCCAGCGCCCGGCCGCCCATCCCATAGCCAGAGCGGTTGTAGAAGGGCGCGAAGAACAGGATCGTGTGCGGCTCGGGCAGGAGCGCCCGGAGGGTGTCAGGTGCCATGGAACCTCAGAGAATGATGCCTTCCCCCGGAGAGTAGCCACATCCGTACCGGAAACCATCGTGGACCTGGGGCACCGTTGGCCCTCCTCAAGGAGCGGAATGCCCGGGTTTGTCCGCCTGCGCCGACCCGATTGGCGCGGGCCAGGGGCGATCCTGCAGATCTGCCCGAACCTGTCCGAGGCGCTCAGGGCTGTCGATGGCGCACCGGTAGCCCGTGAGGGGGAACCCGAAGAGGCGCCCGCCTGAGACCAGGCCAGGAAAGACCTGCTTGGGAAAGTCACTGGAACCCGCCGGGATCAGGTCCAACACGGCCGGGTCCAGGAGGTAGACCCCCGAGTTCACCCAGGGAGAATCAACCCCCCGCCGCTCCGCCTCCGTGGGCCGTTCCAGCAGCCTCTGGATCCGCCATTCCTCGTCCAGCACCACCACGCTGTTGGAATGGGAACGCTGGTGGAGGAGCAGGGTTACCAGGGCGGCCTTCTGCTGGTGGAACGTCACCATGGCGCCAAGGTCCTGGTCAGTCACCACGTCCCCATAGTGCACAAGGATCGGACCTGGCCCGCCAAGCAGATGGGCCGCGTGGCGCACGGAACCCGCCGTTCCGAGGAGCTCGGCCTCCTCTTCCAGCTCCAGCTTGAGCCCCCAGGTCGAGCCATCACCGACATAGGCCCGGATGGCTTCTGAGTGGTGGTGGAGGTTGAGCACCACCTCGGTGAAGCCGTGACGTGCCAGGTTCGCAAGGATGCGGTCGAGGATGGGCCGGCCATGGATGTCCAGCAAGGGCTTGGGCAGCTCCAGCGTGAGGTCGCCCAGGCGGGTGCCTTTCCCGGCGCAGAGGACCATGGCTTTCATGGGTGAAGGTCTCCCTTGAAGAGGTGGGTGCCTGCTCGAACGACCAGGCTGGAATCAATAGCGCTGGAAATTCCCTTGGGCGTGATCGACTTCGAGGAAGGCAAGGCCGTGGCCGCCTCCCGGTTCCGGAACAAAACCAGGGGTCAAGATCCTCGTGACGCTCGGGTGCCTCTTCTCGAGGATCTGCACTATGTCGTCGCGATAGAGGATGGAAGCGACCAGGATCGTATCCACGCCCAAGGCCTCGAGCCTTGAGGGCGGCGAGATGACGTGCCCAAGCAGGGTCTGCCCCTGCCGGCTGACGCTCTGGTCGAAGAGCGGGATGTCGCTCTCCCGGAGGGCGGGGGAGGCCTTCAGAAGGGCGTTGGCGATGTTGCCCGCGCCCCAGATTCCCAATCGGCTGTTTTCTGCCAGCAGAGCCTGGAACTGGGGTTCATAGCGGCCCTGGAAGGTTGAGAAGGGTTCCAGATCATGCCGCTGCAGGCAGTGGGGGCAGGTGATCAGATTGGCCCCGAAGACCCAGACATCCGGGTGGAGGCTGGTTCGGCTGCAATTCCGGCAGGAGATCTCGGCCGTGCAGCACCCCCGGAGGTCGGGCTGCAGCAGCCTGAAGGTGCTGGGTGTGTACAGGTAGGCATTGCGGTAGGAGTCGATCTTCTCCCCCAGGGCCTTGAACTCGGTCTCACTCATCCGGGAGACATTGACCAGAGGACACCCATCCTCGAGAAACTTCAGCTTGTCCTGGATGATGCCGCGACGGCAGGCCTCGCGGAAGAGGTGGGTGCCGGGGTAGACGTTGATGAAGAAGATGCTCAGGCGGTATTCCAGGTGCTCCTTCCACCAGTCCAGCGTGTGGTTGGCTGTCTCGAGGGTCTCCTCCAGGTCGCCAAAGATCAGATTGCCCTGGACCTCGATCTCGGCCTCGCGGGTCAGCCTCAGGGCCTGTTCGATCTGGGCCCGGGTCGTGTGCTTCCGCATGCTCTTCAGGATGTGGTCGTCAGCACTCTCAATCCCGAGACTCAGGTAGGTGCAGCCGGCTTCCTTCAGCTCCTTGAGCAGCTCCCGCGTCACCAGGTCCACCCGGAGCTGGATGTCCCAGGTGATGCCATAGGTCTTGATCCTGCGGCAGAATTCCGAAGTCCTCGCGTGGTTCTCGGAGAACAGCTCGTCCTGGATATTGACGTGGTCCAGGCGATAGGTGCTCACCAGGTGGTCGAGCTCCAGGAAGACGGCATCCAGGGACCGCTGCCGATACCGTCGGCCCGTGGGGTGATAGCAGAACGTGCACTCATAAGGACAGGAGCGACTGCCAGCCATGGACAGCCGGCGTCGAGCGCCATCTGGGAAAAGCATTTGGAGGTAGGTTTCCAACTCCAGGCCCTGATAATCCGGCCAGGGCAGGGCATCAATATCGGGGTTCTCACGCCGCTTGGGGGTCTCCTGAAGCTCCCCGTCCTTGCGGTAGATCAGCCCCGTGATCGACCCGGGATCCAGCCCCTCCTCCAGCGCGTGGGCCAGCTCACACATCGAGATCTCGCCCTCGCCGATGATGCCGAAGTCCGCCCCAGTCCCCTCCATGACGACAGCCGGTTCGCTGCTCAGCAGTCCCCCACCGAGCACGGTGAGGATGCCGGGCTGGATTGCACGCGCACAGTCGAGGATCTGCTTGACCATGGTGTAGTGCGGGCTGAGCCCGCCCGTGCAGACGGCATCGACACCGTCCTCGAACTGCTCCTTGAGGAGGTCGCTGATGGATCGGGCACTGTGGTTCAGGTTGAGGGTGCGCACCTCGAAACCAGCGCGCTTCATGGCGGCGGAGACGTAGGCAATACCGAGAGGGAAGGTATAGAAATCCCCGAAATTCGGAGAGAAGCGGGGCACCACAAACAGAAAACGCACGGATTCACCTCTTGGCTTCCAGGGCTGATACCTCGGTGGAGGAGGACGACTGGGCGAGTATCCAGCGCGCCGCTTCCAGCAGACTCCCGCAGGTGTGATCTGCGCAGGGCTGTTCAAGTGACGACTCAGACGTCTGGATGAGGGGGGCGTCATGCTGCCCGGTGTGGACCCACACCGTCTTGCAGCCCGCTCGCTGGCCCGCCAAGAGGTCTGTGGGGCGGTCACCCACCAGGTAGCTTCGGGAGAGGTCAAGTCGCCGCTCCATCGCCGCTCGGAGAATAAGACCTGGCCTGGGTTTGCGGCAGTCACAGTCCCGTCGGTACGCCTTCAGGTCGGCCTTCGGATGATGGGGGCAGAAATAGAACCCATCGAGAAGAGGGGCGCCAACGGCGCGCAGCTGTGCCTCGATGTGGCCCTGGAGAGCCTTGACCTCAGCCTCATCCAGGAGCCCCCGGGCGACGACCGCCTGGTTGCTGACAACGACCAGGTCATAGCCAGCGGCCTTGAGCAGAGCCAGAGCCTCCGGAACCTCCGGGAGCAGGCGGACATCCTCCTCGCGCCTCAACAGGCCCACGTCTTCCACCAGCACCCCATCCCTGTCCAGGAACACGGCGGGGCGTGGCAAGAGCGGCGAGCTTGAGGGCTTCAGGAATTGGTTCATGGTTCCTTGTCGGCAGAGAAGGAGATTGCGGGGAGTGCGGGGGGGGACGATGGCCGCCGCTTCAGACGAAGGGGAGGTGGTCAGGATCCGTGCCCAGAAACTCGAGAATCGCCTGGTTCGGGGCGTTAGCCGTGCAGTGGTGGTTGCAGTGAAGGGCCGGGTCGATCCCGAAGAAGGCCTCCTTGTCCTCCAGCCAGGCGTCCCGGAAGCGTCGCTCCTTGATGGAGAAGAGCAACCCTTGGGAGTTGTAGGCCTTGTCCTGGCAGGAATACACGCTCAGATCCGCACCGATGACAGGACGGACCTGGAGGAAGGGACACCAGCGGTAGCTCTTGGCAAAGGACTGGAGCTGAGCATGGTAGGCGTTCGAAAACTCGGTCCGGCCTTGCGTGTAGCCATGCACCAGGGCGATCTGCTCCCGTACCAGAGACTCGATCTCCGCGTGGTAGTGATTGGTGGTCTCCGCATCGTTGCTCACGATCACGGGACTCAGCTTGATGCTGTCCACGCCGATGTCGGTGAGGGTGCGAACCAGCTCCGCAAGGTGGGCCGCGTTCTCCTTGTCCACCACCACCACGGCGCTGAGGGCGCAGGGCCCACCCAGCTTCTGGAAGGCCTCCATGTTGGCGAGGACCTTGCCAAACTCCGTCTCCTTCACGCGGCGGGCTTTGGCATAGCTGGGGCCATCCCAGCCGTCGATGCTCACCCTCACCCAGGTCCCGTGGCGGGAGAAAGCTTCGGCGATGGGGCCCGCCAGGCGCGCGCCGTTGGTGAGCGTGGCGAAGCGGATGCCGTGCTCAGCGAGCCGCACCACGGTTTGAAGCAGGTAAGGGTAGACCAGGGGCTCCCCGCCGCCACTGAACGTGACAGCCTCGACCTTCATCTCGACGAGGTCATCCACGATCTCCATCATCTTGTCGAAGGGGATCTGGTCCCGCTCCACCATGGTCTCGCCCAGCTGGAAGTCCTCCTGGCGGTAGGCACAGAACCAGCAGTCGTGGTTGCAGATGTTCGTGGGCTTGATGCGGACGTGAATGGGCGGCAGGACCTCCCCCTGCTCCCGAGGCAGAGAGCGCAACTTTTCCGGGAAGTGGAAGATCTTCATGCCCGAGTTGACGATGCCCTTCGACTTACTCGAAGAAGATGAATTCATGGTCGCCGCCGTAGCCAAAGTGCTTGAGTAGCCAGGTCCATTCCTCTTCGTCGAAGAAGCTCTCCGCGGTGAGCGCCCAGCACTGGAGATTGAACAGCTCCTGCATGTTCCGGTAGCTCTCAACCATCAGGTACTGGCTCGGGGCGAGCCGGACCATCTCCTGCACGGCGGTCTTCAGATCAAAGAGACGCAGGTTGTGCAAGGTTCCCAGGCTGATCACGAGATCAAAGCTGCCATTGGGGAACGGCAGCGGCTCGCGCAGGTCGTGCTGGAAGAGGAAGGGCCGGATGGCTTCCGGCGCGGTATCCAGGCCGTGGCGCGAGATATCACAGCCCTTCAGCGTGGCAGCCGGCAGAAGCTGCTGAAGCTCGTAGAGCAGGTGCGCCTTGCCACAGCCAAGGTCGAGGATCCGGGACCCGGAGCCCAGGCCATAGAGCTCGATGAGGCGCTGAGCCACAAGCCGCCAGCGGCCATCGTAGCGATAGCCGCCAAAGCCATAACGGCGATCCCCGTCCCAGTAGTCGAACCCATACTGCCTGGCGACACCCATGGCCTCGACCTTGTTGTCCACCATGCGCGCCAGGCAGTCTCGGGTGGTGCTCTGGTGGAGGGGTGTGACCAGTCTCTGGAGCATGGCGGACCTCAGACCAGCAGCCGCTGAATGGCGGCCACGGCAGCGTCAACATGAAGGCCACAGGCCGCCATGAGGCTGGCCTGGGAGCCATAACCTTCGGCGAAGGCGTCGGGCAGCGCCAGGCGTGCGAACCGCTTGGGAAAGGGAAAGGGCTCCTCGGCCAGCACCTCGGCCACCAGGCTGCCCAGACCGCCTGTGCGGTGGTGTTCTTCAAGGGTCAACACGGCCCTCATGGGAGCCAGGTAGGTCTTCAGGGCCTCCAGGTCCAGGGGCTTGAGGGTAGGCAGGTGCAGCACCGCTGGCATGTGGCCGCTGGCGGCGAGCCGGTCCGCGGTCTCCAGGGCGAGGCTCGCCGTCGTGCCCGTGGTAATGAGCAGGATCTCCTGCCCAGGCCGGAGCACTACCGGCGCGCCCAGGACGAATGGCTCGTTGGGCGTGACCACCGGGTCCCCACCCTTGCCCAGCCTTATGTAGAGGGGGCCATCGTAGTCCACGGTGGCCGGCATCAGCCGCTTCATCTCCGTGGCATCGGCCGGAGCCAGGATCCCCATGCCGGGGAGGGGGCGCAGGATGGCGATGTCCTCGGTGGCCTGGTGGGTCGGTCCCAGCGGCGCATAGACGAGGCCGCCTCCGCTCCCGATCAAGCGGACCTTGGCCTTATGCAGACAGAGATCCAGGGCCAGTTGTTCGTAGCAGCGTCGGGTGAGGAAGGTCGCGATGGTATTGAGATAGACGATCCTTCCCTCCAGCGCCAGGCCGGCAGCCATGCCAATCAAGGCCTGCTCACTGATCCCCTCCATGAGGAACTGCCCGGGCAGTTCCTCTCGGAAAGCTTGCAGAGTCCCTGCCCCGAGGTCGGAGCCGAGGAAGAGGATGCGGGGGTCCTTGCGGGCCAGATCATGCACCTGGTTCAGACACGTGTTCCGCATACAAGATCCTTCAGCCCTTCAAGGCCGCGAATAGTTGATCGACGGTGGCGGAGTTGAGCGAGCTCTTGTGGTGCCAGGCCAGGTTCCTTTCCAGGAAATCAATCCCCTTGCCTTTAACCGTGTGGCAGATGATCGCTGACGGACGGCCCTCAGCCAACGGAAGTACCTGGAACGTCTCCCGGAGAGCAGGGACGTCATGCCCATCCACCTCCGCCACGGCAAACCCGAAGGCCCGCCACTTGTCCGCGAAGGGTTCCAACGGGAGGACCTCCGAGGTGCCGGCGTAGGACTGCTGTTTGTTGTAGTCGATGATCACCACCAGCGAGTCAAGGCGGTGCTTGGCCGCGATCATGGCTGCTTCCCAGGTCGACCCCTCGTCACACTCGCCGTCCCCAAGGATGACGAAGGTGCGATAGCTGGCGCGGTCGAGACGCCCTGCCAGCGCATACCCCAAACCAATGGGCAATCCGTGCCCAAGACTGCCCGTGCTGGCCTCCACGCCGGGGACCTTGCCGCGCTCCGGATGTCCACCCAGCACAGAGTCGGGGCGGCAGAAGGTGGAGAGCACCTCCTCGGGGAAGAAGCCCTTGTCCTGCAGGAGGGCGTAGAGCGCCAGGCACCCGTGCCCCTTGCTGAGGATGCAGCGATCCCGGAGTGGCCAGTCCGGGCGGGCGGGATCCAGGCGCAGCACCTCGTCATAGAGCACCCGGAGGATCTCCACCAGCGAGAGCGCTGAAGGCAGGTGTCCGCGGCCCCCCGCGATCATGGTCTCCACGACCTTCCGCCGAAGTGCGAGAGAGCGCGCATCGAGCATCGTTTGATCCATCCTTGGGCGTGGGTCGGGGCGGTTCAGGGGGCAGGTGGCCAGGGATCATCCCGGGGGTGGTTCTGAAGGTGGTTGAGCAATTCCCGGGCCATGGTCAATTTCCGCCTGAGGAGGTCTCTCCTTGCCGTGACACCGTCTTCCCCGGCGGCGAATTGCCGGCGGGCCAACCCGGTTGGCGTGAACTCATTGAGGATGATCAGACACCAGGAGAGGCCAAATAGGGGCGTCAGCCGTTCCAGCCTGGCCTCAAGCGCGCGGCGTCCCGGGAAGGCATCGAGGGCGAGGCTGCGGAAGAGCTCCTTCAAACCGCCCTGGAGCCTGGGTCGTGGATGCAGGATGAAGTCCGCGATGATCTTGACGGGGTCCTCCCGCCCAAAGTACTCAAAGTCAAAAAAGACAACGCCCCCCTCGGGCTGCCGGATTGCGTTGTGAAAGGCGAAATCCGAGGGGCCAAAGGTCTGGCCCTCGATCCCGAGGGCCCCGGTGGGCCCGAAAGCACGGGCCGCCTGCCGAGCGAAGGTCCCCATGGCCGGCTCAAGCTGGTGGTCCAGAAAGGCCTGAAGCTGCAGGTATTCGGGCGCCAGGCTAGGTTCGGGCGGGGAGCCGGAGAGGAGCTTCCGACGCGAGACCAGATTGGTGAGAATGTCCTCCAGGTTGAAACAGGCGAAGGACGCGGGAGCGTATGCACCGAGCTCCAGCCGTCGCGCCAGGTCCTGAAGCGCCCCAAGGAAGGTGACAGCCTGACGCACATCCGGGTCGCTGGCGCCCTCCGCGAGAAGCGCCCCTTCCAGGAAGGAGTAGAGGGCGGTTCCCAGCCGCCGGTCCATGGCTATGGGTTCCGGGACACAGGTGATGCCACCGGCCCGGAGCACCTGGAAGGCTGCAAACTCGGTTCCCTGCCGATCGCGAGGATCGCCCTCCTGCCGATGGTAGTGCTTGAGCGCCAGCGGCTTCCCGGAGGTCTCGACTCGATAGACGCGGCTGTTGCCGCTGCCGCCGATGGGGAGCACCCCCTCCGCGGGGACCGTATCCCCGCAGATGGCGCTGGCCCACGCTGCCAGGTCGGCAGTTTCGAGGAGTTTCATGCCATCCCCAGGACCAGGTCCGCCACGTCCACCCAGCTCCGAGCGTGCCGCCCCGTAAAGCCAGCGGGGCAAGCCCCGATAGGCTGATAGAGGATCCCAGCCACGAAGGGAGGGAAGCCCTCTTCCTGGAAAACCTCCAAGAGGTCATCGACGAAGATGGTGCAGCCCCGTGCGGCGATCCGGCGCACCTTTTCCTGGCGTGTGGGTTCGAAGTCCACGGAGGCAAGGGGACCACCGGCCTCTCGGGTCAGGTGGCGAGCCTCGAGGAAGCTCTGCGCCGAGGCATGAAGATCGACCGGGCAACCCTCCAGCAGGGCTGTGCGGGTCTTGTGGCTCACCACGCAGAGGGTGATGCCCCGAAGAGCGAGCCTGTGAAGGCTCTCCGCCGCATGGGGTGCCAACTCAGCCTCAGCCATCCCTGGCCCATAGGCCAGCGCCTGCAGCTCCCGCCAGCGCGCCTCTCCGCCAGGCAGGGTCCGCAGGTGGTCCCGGATGGCCAGCTTTCCCAGGGCTGCAACCCGGTCGGGGACCCAGGATCGTGCAACCGACAGACGCTCGAACAGACGGTCATAGACCACGAGGGTATTGTCGAGATCCAGGCCTAGCGTGACTGGCATGGCGTCACCATAGCACAGGGAGTTGGCGCCCAGAGGTGCGCGGAGCCCGCCCTTCAGGCCCCAAGGAAACCTGCGATCTGGACGGCCACGTGCTCCACCTGGGAGAGGGTGAGGAACTGGTGAATGGGAAGGGAAAGGATTCGCTCCGCCTGGGCTTCGCACCTGGGAAAGCTCCCCTTGGCATAGCCCAGAGCCTGGGCTGCCGGCTGCAGGTGGATGGGGATGGGATAGTGGATGGCGGTCTCGATACCCTGCCCGGACAGGAAGGCCTTGAGCTGGTCGCGGGCCTCGACCTGGATCACGAACAGATGGAAGGAGCTCTCGGCGCCGGGCAGCGGAGTGGGGCGGAACACCCCTGGTGGGAGCAGCCGTTCGTAGCTAGCGGCATTCTGGCGGCGACGCTCTAGGACCGAAGGCAGACGGCGCAGACGCAGGCGCAAGAGCTCCGCCTGGAGCGTATCGAGCCGGGACACGGTCCCCCAGGAGACCACCGTATTGCGGTCCTGCATGCCGTGGGATCGGGCCAACCGCACCCGGGCCGCCAGCGAGGCATCGCGGGTGGCCAGGAAGCCGGCGTCCCCGGCGGCGTTCAGGTTCTTGAGGGGATGAGCAGAGAAGCAGCCGATGTCACCAAAGGTTCCGACCGAGCGGCCACCAATCCGGGTCCCGATGGCCTGGGCCGCGTCCTCGATGACCACCAGACCATGCTGTTGCGCCAGGGATAGGATCGCCGACATGTCGGCGGCGTGTCCGGCGAGGTGAACAGGCATGATCGCCCGGGTCCGCGGCGTGATGGTGGCGGCGATGGCAGCGGGATCGATGTTCTGATCCTCTCGGACGTCCGCGAAAACCGGGGTGGCACCCACCGCCACAATGGCCGCCGTGGAGGCCACGAAGGAGTTCGGCGGCGTGATGACTTCATCCCCGGGGCCGATGCCGAGCGCCCTCAGGCCCAATATCAGGGCATCGGTGCCCGAGTTGAGGGCCACGACATGGGCCACGCCGAGGTAGGCGGAGAGCTCCTGTTCGAGGGCTTCGATGGCCGCGCCGCCAACGAAGTCTCCACGGGAGAAGACGCCCTTCAGGAGCGGCATCAGCTCCGCCCGCTCCTCTGCGAACTGGGCCGGGAAATCCACGTAGGGAACACGGAGCATGGCGGCTATCCCTTCTGGTAGAAGGCGCGGACCACCTCGACCACGGTGGCCAGGTTCTCCTCGGTGAGGTGCTGGTCCACGGGGAAGCTGATGACCTCGCGGGCATGCCGGTCCGTCACCGGGAAGTCCCCAGCCACATAGCCGAGCTCTTTCAAGCCCTTCTGCTGGTAGAGCGGGATCGGGTAGTGGATCTTGGCCTCTACGCCGTGCTTGAGGCAGTATTCGAAGAGCGCATCCCGCTGCTCGGCGAACACCATGTAGAGATGGAAGACCCGCTTCACGCCCGAGCGTCGAGGGGGAACGCGAATCCCTGGGATCTGCGCAAAGGCCGCGTCATAGTAGGCGCCGTTCCGAATCCTCGCCTCTGTGATGGCTCCCGTCTGAGGGATAAGCCAGTTGCCGATGACCGCCTGCACGGAGTCCAGGCGCGAGTTGCAGCCCAGGAGCTCGATCTCATCCCGGTTCTTCAGGCCGTGGTTCCGCAGGAGGCGCAGTCGAGCATCCATCGCGTCATCATTGGTGACGATGATGCCGCCGTCCCCCCAGACATTGAGGTTCTTGAGCGGGTGCAGTGAGAACCCGCCGGCAATGCCCCAGGTGCCGGACCTTCGCCCATCCCACTCAGAGAGGATCCCCTGGCAGGCGTCTTCGACGATGGGAAGCTGGTGGCGATCTGCGATGGCCATGAGCCGCGTCATGTCCACCACCTCACCCGTGAAGTGGACAGGCATGATGGCCCGCGTCCGTGGCGTGATGGCCGCCTCGGCCTGATCCACGTTCATGCAGAAGTGGTCCTCGCAGTCCACGAACACGGCCCTGGCCCCGGTCTCATGGATGGCCCCCACCGTGGCGATGAAGGTGTTGGCGGCCGTGATGACCTCGTCCCCTGGTCCAAGTCCAAGTGACTTCAGGGGGAGCTTGAGCGCGTCAGTCCCAGAGCCAACCCCGATGGCATGCCGCACGCCCAGCATGGCGGCGAAGGCCTTCTCGAACTCGCCAACAGGCTTGCCAAGGGTGAAGTCACCCGTAGCTACCAGCTGCGCCAGCGCTGCCAGGATCGGGGCCGGGTCCGCGAACTGCTGCGCGAGATAGGAGTAGCGCACGGTTGTCATGGAGTGTCCTGGGTGGGAACAGCGGGGAAGGATACTGTGTCTGCTGGCTAGGCGAGATTGATCGCCTGCATGGTGCGAATGTTGGAATACCGGGCCTCGCTGAGGGCATCAGGCATGAGCCCTGCGTGGAAGGCCCGCACCAGGTCGGCCACGGCCTCCTCGATGGTGTGCTTCGGAATGAAGCCGAGGTCCTGGCGGATCTTCTCCGAGGAGATGCGGTAGGAGCGGTTGTCTTCCGCGGGGGTGGTCTCCACCGAGATGCCTGGGCCGACCACAGACCGCACGATCTCGGCGATCTCGGCAACGGAGTGGTTCTGGTAGCCCGCGTTGTAGGTCTTTCCGTCGATCGCGGCCTCCGGGTAGGTCAGGGTCTGCACGTAGAGGTCGGTCATGTCCTCGATGTGGAAGTTGGGGCGGGCCTGAGCACCGCCGAAGACCTTGATCTTGCCGTGGCAGAGAGCATGGGCCGTCATGATGTTCACGGTGAGGTCCAGGCGCAGGCGCGGAGACCAGCCACAGACTGTGGCGGGACGCAGGATCAAGGTGGTGAAGCCTGGTGCGCGCTTCTCCCTGAGGACCTCCTCGCAGAGGGCCTTGTACTTCGAGTAGTCGGTGAGGGGCTCCAGGCTGAGTTCCTCAGTGACCTGGGACTCGGACTTGACGCCATAGACACTGGAAGAGGAAGCGTAGATGAAGCGCTTCACCCCAGCCGCCTTGCTGAGCTCCACCAGCGGACCGAAGGCATCGAAGTTGATGCTGCGGCCGAGCTGCGGATCCAGCTCGAAGCTCGGATCGTTAGAGATGCAGGCCAGGTGGATGACGGCATCGCAGCCAGTCAGGATGCGCCGGAGCAGGCTCTGATCCCGGAGGTCTCCCTTGATCTCCTTGAGATTCGGGTCGCCCTTCACCGCAGCGAGCACCTCCTCGCCATAGATGTAGAGATCCAGGACCGTCACTTGATAGCCCGCGGCCAGGAGCTTGGGCACCAACACGGAGCCCACGTACCCCGCGCCGCCGGTGACCAGCACACGCTTGATGGCCCCACTCATGCCTGACCTCCTTCGGTAAGAGACTCGAGCAGCCGATCCGTGAGCTGATGCAGGAGCACCGCATGCGCCGACTCCACCGCCCCGTAGGCCCGGCTCGACACATGGAAGTTGAGGTCACCCAGCGCGCGGAGGGGGTTCTCCGGCCCGAAGCCCGAGAAGGTCAGCAGACCGCAACCCCGCTCCTTCGCGGTGGCTGAGGCCAGGAGGATGTTGGGGGAGCGGCCGGAGGAACTGACGGAGATCATGAGGTCGCCAGAGTCCACCCAGAGCGCTGTGAGGTTCCGGAAGGCCTGCTCGTAGCCATGGTCGTTGGCCTGGGCCGTGAGCAGGGAGGGCTCGTGCAAAACCAAGGCCCGGACCCCGGCCGAGTGGGCGAGGTCGGTCTGCACATGGGCGGCGATGGCGGCGCTGCCCCCATTGCCCAGCACCAGGACTTTCCGTCCCGCCGCACGGACCTCTCGCAGCAGCTCCAGCGCCCGGGTGAAGCCTTCTTCCAGGCCCATGCCGCGGCCATGGCCATCCGTCACCCGGGTTTCCGCCAGGAGTTGGGCCAGGAGCTGAATCCAGCTGGAAGGCTCGGTCATAGGATACTCAGGCCAGGATCGCGGTGATGTGCTCGGCCAGACTGTCAGGACTCAGTGAGCTGCGGTGGCCCACCGTGGCCACCGCATGGGCGCCCACCACGTTGCCCAGGAAGCCCAGAATCTCGGCGGGGATCCCGATGGCCACGCAGAGGGAGGCCACCGAGAGGACCGCATCCCCCGCACCCACCCGATCGGTGATGTGGGTGGACAGAGAAGGGGAGGTACCGATGAGTCCCTCCTCGTCGCAGACGAGGTTACCGTCCCGGCCCCGGGTGATCAGGAGCTGGCGGGTGCCCAGCTTGGCGGCCACGGCCTTCATGAGCTCGGCCGTATTCCGGGCCTTGCTGCGGGTCTCGAGCCGCAGTTCCTTTTCGGAGAGGCTGCTGAAATCTGCTCGGGGGTATTTCGAGATGGTGTTGAAGCCATGGTTGTCGGCGTTGGACTGGGTGTTTACGGCCAGGAAGCGGGCCTTTGCGCAGAGCAGGTCCACGGCCCGGGGCACCATCATCCCGTGCCCGTAGTCGGCCACGATCACCACGTCGAAGTTGGCCAACCGGGCCTCCAGCTCCTCGCAAAGCGCCTGGGCCACCGGCCCGTCCTCCTCCAGGTAAGTGAGGTCGTAGACCTCGAAGAGCTTCTGGAGAGGGTAGTGTTCCACGTAGCGCCGCTTGGTGAGGGTCGGGGCTTCGGGCTGGTAGAGAAAGATGGGCTTGATCCTCGGGTGGAGGCTCTCCCGCAGGAAGGACTCGGAAGCGTCCGGTCGTCCACCCCGGCTGCCCAGGATCGTGAGGACGGTCACGTCCTCCGCGAAAGCGGCGACGTTGTTGGCGATGGCCAGCACGCCGCCCGCGAACCGTTCGGAGTGCAGGTACCGGGTGGCCAGGATGGGCTCCTTCCCTGACTTGCCCAGCGTCTCGCAGTAGTGGTACTCGTCGAGGATGGCCTCACCCACCACCAGGACCTTCAGCCCGGCGATGGCCTTGAGCCAGTGAATCACCGTGTCGGCCGGGTGGTGGCCTCCGAAGTCCCGGAGGTAGTCCTGGACCTCCTGGGAGAGCGCGGAATAGGGACTCGTCGCCTGCTTGATCTCGGTGATCATGCTCACCCCCTTGGGCTCATGTACTTATGCCAGTCTCGGGTGGCCTCCCGGACCGACTCGGGGTCCCAGACTGGGGCGCTCCGCCAGGCCTCGATGTGCTGGAGCATCCGGGCCACGCCTGTCTCGAAGGGTACGGTGGCCTTCCAGCCCAGCCTCGCGGCGATGAGCCGCGTGTCGGCAAAAGTGACGTCGGGCTCACCCGGCCGTTTGGGAACGTGGACGACCTCACCGCCCAAGAGCTCCACCAGGCGGTTGACGCTGTAGGTGCCACCGCTGCCCACATTCAGCGCCATGCCCGAGAGGTCGGATCGGGCCGCAGCCAGAAAGGCGTCCACCACGTCCGAGACGTAGGTGAAGTCCCGAGTCTGAGTGCCATCGCCCACCACCGTGTAGGGCTTCCCAGCCAGCTTCTGGGCGAGGAAGACCCCGAAGACCGCCCCGTAGGTGCCCGAGGTCCGCGAACGCGGTCCATAGACGTTGAACATGCGCAGGGAGAGCACGGGCAGCCCATAGATCCGGTGCCACGCCAGCAGCAGCTCCTCACCCATGAACTTGCTGAGGGCGTAGGGATACATGGGCCGGATGGCTGCGGTTTCCGGGGTCGGCACCACGTCAGGCAAGCCATAGCAGGTGGAGGAGGCCGCATAGAGGACCCGCTTCACTCCGGCGAGCCGGGCGGCCTCGGCCACATAGGCGCAGCCGTCCACGTTGGTGGTGTGGTAGTCGAGGGGGCTCTGGATCGAGGGGACGATATCGGCCAGGCCCGCGAAGTGAAAGACCCAGTCCACGCCGACCATCAGGGGAGCGAGGGCGGCAGAGTCCCGGACATCCACCTGGGCGAAGGAGAGCCTAGGGTGGTCCAGGACATCGGCAATATTTTCCCGCCTTCCTGTCGCCAGGTTATCGACCACCGTCACGGCATGGCCTTCGGCCAGCAGCCGCTCCACGAGGTGGCTCCCGATGAACCCGGCGCCTCCGGTGACAAGGGTCTGCTTGGTCATGGCGATAGGCTCGGTTTGGTAGCGGTTGGAAGGGGCTTGCTTTGTGGCAAGAGGAGTTCCATAGAGCAATCCCCAGGCCAGTTGCCATTTCGCCGACTCTGTTCAGATCTAGGCTCCGGCAGGCCCACACCTAGCTCGGCGAACCGAACCCGAGCAGGTAGGCATGTTCTTCGGCAAAGGCCCGCCCAAGCTGGCCGTTGGTGCCACCCAAGGGTTCGTAGGCCGCCCGCCAGGCCTTCTGGTGGCCTTCGTTCACGGGCTGGGGACGCCCCTCCAGGCGATCCAGCATCTCCAGGACGACCGCGTTGATCTCCTCGGCGGTGTTGTCCACCAGGGTGATGCCCTGAGTATCCAGGTAGGCGGAGGCAGAGATGCAGCCGACGGGAGAGCTGAGCAGCTCCTGGAAGGTGAGGAACCGCTGTTCCCGCTCAGAGTAGTAGCGCTTGTAGATGCAGAGGTCCTGCTCGTAGCCCAGGGGGGCCAGGGGCGGCGCCCAGTTGGTGAGAACACAGGGCAGGCCGAAGGTGGGGGGAACCTGCACGGGCCCAGACTGGGTGCCCAGGAAGAACCGGCAGGTGGCCCACAAGAAGACATCCATCCAGTCACTCTTGTGGGGGCCCAAGGCATAGTCGATGACCCGGGGCGAGGGCGGGAGCGGCGTCATCGCCGCATCTCCCATGCGGATCACCCACCCCCCCCTCTGGAGGATGGAGTCGATGGCGAGCTGATAGCTCTGGGTCGAGGCATTGCGCACCTTGTCCCAGGCGTCCTCCCGGATGTGGAGGCCCACGAACCAGGCACCTTCAGGGACACCCAGCTGCCGGAGGCACGCCTGGCCCCGGACGTGCTGAGTCTCGGGAAGCGAGAGCAGGGGCGGCCGCTTTTCCGCCTCCCACTGCCGAAGCACCTGGACAAAGTCCCCCCAGTTGTAGGAGATCCGCTGGCCGCCCTGGCGATCCATGATGCCGTGGGTGTGGTCTTCCAGCTCGTCCACGAGCGGGGCCAGCCGCAGGTAGGTGGCGGGATCGGTGATCATGTCGGGCAGGTGGGGGCGCCAGCAGTCCAGGTAGGCAGCGTTCCCGATAGGCTTGAGGCCGGTGACCAGCACCGGCCGGGCGGCTGCGCGCAGGCCGAGGCGATCCATCTTGATGTACTGGTCCAGCAGGCCAATGTGCCCGACGTGGGTGGAGAAGTCCCGCAGGAAGCGGATGCCGAGCCGGTCCAGCTGGCGCTCGCGGGCCCGGGCATTGTTCCGATCTACCCGCGCCTGGAAGATCTGGTCCGCGAAGGCCACCCGGCCACAGAACAGCATGGCGGCGGTGAGGCGACGGTGCGTGAAGGCCGCCTCGGGACAGAGGGGGAAGAGGCGCTCCCAGAGGGCCATGGCCTCCTCGAACCGGTGCTCCCCGATGAGGGCCTCCGCGAGCTTCACCAGGACATCCGGATACGCCAGGGGAAAGACGGTGTGTTTCTGCCAGCGGTCCACGGCAGCTTCCAGCTGCGCTGGATTCCGCAAGTCATCTCCCCAGTCGGGGGTGACCACCGAGGCCCGGAGCCAGAGTGCCAGTCCTTCCTCGGAGCGGTTCAGCTTGAAATAAAGCTCGCCGAGCTCGATGAGCACTTCCCCCCACTCGGGTTCAAGCTCAAGGGCCCTCTGGAAGCTGGCCAGGGCGGGTTCCCACTGCTCCGCCTGCTTGAAGGCATACCCCTGGAGGGCCTCTTCGACGGCCGAGAGCCGGCGGGCTGATTCGTCGAGTCTCACCATGCTTGACAAGGCCTCAGAGGTGGCGGCGTTAGGGTTGTCGATCTGTTCCATACAGTCTTTGTATCTGATCGACGCCTCATCGGCCGGTCCTGGGCCGGACCCAAGCTTCGTGCGGCGCCTGCGCATCCAGGCTGGTTGCGAGGCTAGACAAAAACAGATCCCGGACCAGGCCCGGTGACCTGGGATGATGGGCAACACGCAGGAGGACCAGGACATGAGGTGGCTCCCCCAGAACTCCGAGGTGTTCTATGCGGAAGGGCCGGTCCTGCAGGTGGGGCAGGCTGAGCTGGAACATCTGAAGGCTTCGGCCCGGGCCAACCCCAGCGGCAAGGCCCGCCTCTGCGCGCACCTCCGCGCCACCGACACTCTGCATGAGATGCTGATCGTCCACCATGCCAGCACCTACGTCCGGCCTCACCGGCATTCCGGTAAAGGCGAGTCATTTCATATCATAGAGGGGGCTGGCGAGGTGGTGCTGTTCGATGAGGCGGGTGAGGTGACCGAAGTCGTTCGCCTGGGAACCCTCGACTCAGGCAGGTCCTGCTTCTACCGCCTCCGCGAACCCCGCTTCCACTGCGTGCTCATCGAGTCTGAGGTCCTTGTCTTTCATGAGACCACTGCGGGCCCTTTCCTGCCGGAGGAGACGGAGTTCGCGCCCTGGTCCCCTGCGGGACTCGATGTGGCGGCCGCCAGAGACTACCTCCGAGTTCTTAAGGCCCGCGTCCAGGACTTCCTCGGTGGAAACGACTAGAGCAGGCGGCACTCCGGCAAAGGGATGAGAAAGCGCCCTCCCCTTTCGTGAAATGCCCGCTGCTGCGCCATGATGGCATCGCTGTAGCGCCAAGCCAGGATGAGTATCACATCAGGTTTCAGAGCAGCCACCGCCGTCGAATCATAGACAGGCAGATGGCAGCCCGGACTGAGCGTGTGCTGCTTGGCGGGATTGTCATCAATGAGGTAATCGATCTGCCCGGTGATGCCGAAGTGGTAGATCAGGGTGGTCGTCGTGGCCGAGGCGCCATAGCCCGCGATGCGCTTGCCGTCGGCTCTGAGCCTGGAGAGTTCGGCGACTACCAGCTCTCTCTGTGTCTCAATCCGGGCCCGAAAAGTCTGAAAAACGTCACTTCCTGGGTTCTGGAGGCCCAGAGCCTCCTCTTCGGCCGCCAAGTCAACCACAGCAGGCGAGACCACACGGGGTCCTCCCCCATGCTGCACAAAGCAGCGGAGGGACCCCCCCTTGGTCGGCACGCGCTCCAGGTCAAACAGCTCCATGCCCAGGGAGGCAAAGAAGTGCTGGAGGGGGCGCACGGTGAAGTAGGACAGGTGCTCGTGGTACATGAAATCGAACACTAGGTTCTGTAGGTAGTCCAGGAAGTAGAACGTCTCGAAGACGAAGACCCCGTCCGGGGCAAGCAGGTCCCGCACTCCGGTAACCGTGCCCTTCAGGTCATCGATGTTGGCAAACAGGTTGTTCATGGTGATCAGACCCGCGGGCCCATGGGACGCGCGGAGGCTGGCAGCCAGCCGGGGGGTGAAGAACTCCGGCTGAGTCTCCACGCCAGATTGGATGGCGGCCCGGGCGATCTCCTGAGCGGGTTCCACGCCCAAGCCCCGGAACCCCAGGGCCTGGAAGTGGCGCAGGAGCGTTCCATCGTTGCTCCCGATATCGACGACGAGGACCCCGGGGCCCGGCTTGAGCTTCTCCACGACGTGGCTGGCGTAACCCCTGAAATGATCCGACAAACCCATGGAGCTGGTGGTGACGTAGATGTAGTCGCGGTAGAGCACGGCCGGGTCGATGACGTCAAGGAGCTGGGCATGGCCACAGGTCGCACAGAGGTACAGATTCAATGGGTGCGATTCTTGCATCCTGAATCCTTCCGTTGCGGGTACGTAAGCATCCGCGATGGGAGTAGGGGCCAAACCTAGGATCATTGGGCAGTCTCGACCACCACAAAGACGGCAGGAATCTCGGTGAATCAGCACATCATTCATGGCTTTTTGCCCACCCAGGTTGAATTCGGAACCAGGGTAACAGCAGGTTCCCCCTGTCCATCCAAGGCTTCTCCCCCTCGCACCTCCCAGAGGGCAGCACCCACCCCCCAGGCGCCCCATGCTGTCAGCAGGCTGGCCCATGAATGAAATCCACTGGTGGAGAACCAGGTTTGGTAGCGAGGAAAAGATCCTCATCGGCGAAGCCATCGACGGGGAGCACATCAGCCAGGGCACGGTGACCCGGGCCTTTGAGCAGGCCCTGGAGGCCTACCTGGGCGTGGACCACGTGGTGGCCACCACGAGTGGGAGCATGGCCATCCTCATGGCCCTCATGGCGCTGGGGATTGGTCCCGGAGACGAGGTCATCGTGCCCAACCGCACCTGGATCGCGACGGCCCATGCGCCCCTGGTGCTGGGCGCGAAGGTGAGGCTGGTCGACGTCCAGCGGGAAGTCCCCATCCTGGACGCGTCCCTGCTGGAAGCCGCCATTACGCCCCGGACCCGGGCCATCCTCCCGGTCCACCTGAACGGTAGGTCCGCCGACATGGTCGCTATCAACCAGGTCGCCGCCCGGCATGGCATCCCTGTCGTCGAGGACGCGGCCCAGGCCCTGGGATCCCGGAACGCCGCAGGACTGCTGGGAACCCAGTCTGCCCTTGGCTGTTTCTCCCTCTCCGTCGCAAAAATCATCGCCACCGGACAGGGTGGGTTTGTGGTGACCCGTGATGCAGCGCTCTATCAGCGCCTGCTGGCGCTACGCACCCACGGTGTCACGGACGTCATCCACGCTCAGTGGACGAGCCTGGGCTTCAACTTCCGGTTCAACGACATCCTCGCCTCCATCGGCTTGGCCCAGCTCCCGCGCCTGGAGTCCCGCATTCAGCACGTCCGGGCGATCTACCGGCGCTACGAGCAAGCCATCGCCACCCTGCCCTTCCTGCGCCTCATCCCCGTGGATCTGGAGGCTGGCGCCGTGCCGGTCTACATCGAAGTGCTTGCCTCCCGACGCGAGGAGCTGATGGCCTTTCTGGCAGCTCGCGGCATCCAGACCCGGCCTTTCTATCCGGACCTGGATAAGGCGGGCTATCTCGAAAATCCACACGCCTTCCCCCATTCGGAGGTCTTCGGCTCCCAGGGTCTGTTCCTGCCCTCAGGACCCGATCAACCGCTGGAGTCCGTCGATAGGGTCATCCAGGCCCTGCAGGCCTTCGGAGCTCAGTCATGAGTCGGCTCGCGCTGCTCCCGGCCTGGCAACCAGACCATCTCCAGACACTCGACACCCGGAATGCCCATGGCTAAGAGCCCTGATCTAGTGGCTGTCCTGGGCTTCCATGATGGCTCTGCGGGGCAGGTGGAGACCTGGTTCGAGGAGGTAACGGGGCTGCGCATCGCCTGCTTCGTGCACGAGGATCCTGGCCCATTCCTGCTCGACCCCGCCGAAGAGCAGCGGCGGCGAGTCTCCCAGCGCACAACCTTCCCGGTGAACGGCCTGTTCAAAGGCCGGCCCTTCATCGTGTCCCAGAACTGGGCCGAGGAACTCAAGCGGCAAGGCATCCGAAAGGTGCTGCCCCTCACCCCTGACAACCAGACTCGGCTGCGCCAGCTCGACCTCTGCCGCGACCAGGGATTTGAGCTGGTCTCAGCCATCCACCCATCTGTGGTCTGCCTCGAGGGGGCTACGATCCAGCCAGGAGTCTGGATCAATGCGGGATGCCTCCTCGGATACCAGGCGGAGGTAGAGCCTGGAGTCATCCTCAACACGCGCGTCCAGATCGACCACCACAATGTCCTGAAGCAGGGTGCCCAGGCGGATCCCGGCGTGGTCCTCGCGGGGAATGTCACCCTCTGGGAGGGCTGCCACCTCCACACGGGCTCCATCGTGATCAACCGAGTCCAGATTGGCAGGGGGGCCATCGTGGGGGCCGGGGCGGTCGTGATCCAGGACGTTCCTGCGGGATGCACCGTGGTCGGAGTGCCCGCGAGAGTGATCAAGCGGGACGGCATTCAGATATGAAGCCGCCGAGCGTCCGATCCTTCCGATGCCAGGACCTACAATGGGCTCCATGACCCGACAGGATGGCAAGGACAAACCCGCGGTGGACCTCCCCAAGCGCCGCTTGCCCGAGGTAGACCTCCGGGACGTGGCCAAGGCCCTCGGCCCGAATTTCGGCGGTTTGGGCGATGCCCGGATCTTCCTCTCAGGAGGCACTGGGTTCCTGGGGCGCTGGCTGCTGGAGAGCTGGCTGCTCGCCCGCAAGGAAGCGCTGCTCCACGGAGAGCTGGTGGTCCTGACCCGAGAGCCTGAGCGCTGGGCGAGCGCGTTGGGCTGTCCTGGCCTGTCCTTCGTGGGGGGCGACCAGACCGACTTCGGGTTTCCTGAGGGCACCTTTGATCTGGTGATCCATGGGGCCTTCGAGCACGGCGATGCCCGCAAGACCTTCTGGAACAACCTGCTGGGCTGCCGACACATGCTGGATTTTGCGCGGCAGGCGCACGCCTCCCGATTCCTCCTGCTCAGCTCGGGGGCGGTCTACGGCAGCCAGAGCATGGACCGGGTTCCTGAGACTTGGCCCGGCACCGTGGACCCGCTGGACCCGCGCCAGGCCTATGGCTCTGCCAAGCGCGCCTCCGAAGCGCTGGGCGCCGCCTTCCAGGCCGATGGAGGGCCCGCCTTTGTCTCGGCCCGAGGCTTTGCATTCCTGGGCCCGGGGTTACCCCTGGACCAGAACTACGCCATCGGGAACTTCATCCGGGATGCCCTGCGGGGCGGCCCCATCCGGATCCAGGGGGATGGAACACCCTATCGCTCCTATCTCTACGCCTCCGATGCGGCGGCCTGGTTCTGGGCGCTGCTGGCCCGAGGGGATGGCGCCGTGAATGTGGGCTCGCCGGAGGCTCTGTCCATCCTCCAGGTCGCCCAGAAGGTCCGGGACACCCTGGCACCCGAGGCCACCATCGAGGTGGCGGGTCGCCCCCTGCCAGGGACACCTCCCAGCCGCTATGTCCCCGATACGACCCGCGCCGAAGCCCTGGGCCTGCGCCCGCGGATCGGGCTGGAGGAGGGGCTCCGCCGCACTGCGGCCTGGTCTACCAACAAGGAGGGCGCTTGAGCCTGGTCAAGGTCTCGGACTATGTCACCCGGTTCCTGGTGGAGCATGGCATCCAGGACATCTTCCTGGTCTCGGGCGGCGGCATCATGCACCTGCTGGACTCCGTGGGGCGCCAAGAGGGCCTCCGCTACTGGTGCAACTACCACGAACAGGCTTGCGCCATCGCGGCCGAAGCCTATGCCAAGGTCCGGCGATCTCCCGGAGCCATCCTCATCACCGTCGGCCCCGGCGGCGTGAATGCACTCTCCGGTGTGGTCGCCGCCTGGATGGACTCGGTGCCGACCCTGGTCCTTTCCGGACAGGTGCGCAGGGACCTCATCACCGACAGCGACCTTATCCGCCAGAAGGGCCCCCAGGAAGGGAATGTGGTGGGGCTGGCCAAGCAGGTCACCAAATACGCAGTTACCGTGCTGGACCCCCTGGAGATCCGGTGTGAGCTGGAGCGGGCCTGGCACCTGGCCACATCCGGACGGCCTGGGCCCGTCTGGATCGACCTGCCCCTGGATGTTCAGGGGGCCATGGTCGAGGAGGAACAACTGGCAGGCTTCGAGGTGCCGCCAGAGCCTGCGGGTGAGGCGGAGCGACTCCTTGGAGCGGCCCGAGTCGTGGTGGCAGAGCTCTGCCGAGCCCGCCGCCCCCTGATTATCGCCGGGAACGGCCTGCACTGGGCCCGCGCGGAAGCGGGGTTCCTCGCCCTGCTCGACCGCCTCCAACTCCCTGTAGTCATGCCCTGCACCGCCAAAGACGTCCTCTGGGAGGACCACCCCTGCCACCAGGGCATCTTCGGGACCGCTGGACAAAGGCGAGCAAATATTGCCCTGCAGAGCGCCGATCTCCTGCTCTCCCTGGGCTCGGGTCTCTCCCTCTCCAAGACGGGCTACAACGTGGCCGGCTTCGCCCCCAAGGCAAGAAAAGTCTTCGTCGACATCGACCCGGGCCAGCTGCAGCACCAGATCATCCGGCCGGATGTGGGCATCCAGGCGGACCTTGGCCCTTTCCTGCAGGCCCTGGACCAGGCTCTCGATGAGGTGATGCCGGAGCTGGATGCGGCCTGGCTGGAAGCTTGCGCCGACTGGCGTGGCCGCTACCCCCCTGTCGAGGCCGAGCACCGGGTGCCCGGGTCGGCGGTGAACACCTACGTCTTCGTGGACGAGCTCTCGGAGCGCCTCGGACCTGACGAGGTGGTGGTGTCCGGGAACGGCATGGACGTGGTGTCCTACTATCAGGCCTTCCGGGTGAAGCGCGGACAGCGAGGCATCTTCAGCGGCAACTGGGGGGCGATGGGCTGGGACCTCCCGGAGGCCGTGGGCGCCGCCATCGCGAACCCGGGCCGGCGCGTGGTCCTGATCGCGGGGGACGGCAGCTTCCAGCTGAATGTGCAGGAGCTCCTGACCATCGGCCACCATCGCCTGCCCATCTGCATCTTCCTCTTCAACAACGAGGGCTACTCCAGCATCCGATCCACCCAGAACGCTTTCTTCGAGGGGCGCTTCGTCGGCGCGGAGCGGAACAGCGGGGTCGCGAACCCGGACTTTCACCATCTGGCGCAGGCCTATGGCCTTGCCTATGCCCGCATCGACACCCCGGAAGAGCTGGGAGCTCGCCTGGATGAGGTGCTGGCCGGCCCCCTGCCGGTGCTCTGCGAGGTGAGGGTCGACCCCAACCAGGCGATCAGCCCCAAAGCCAGCGCCTTCAGGCGGGAGGATGGCACCCTGGAGAGCCGGCCCCTGGAGGACATGGCACCCTTCCTGCCCAGAAAAGAGATCTGGGCGAACATGCACCGGTTCGACGGAACCCCGTGAGGAGCAGCATGACCAGGGCCACAGTGGACATCGGCGGCAGAGTGATCGGAGCGGGACACCCCTGCTTCGTCATCGCCGAGGCCGGGGTGAACCACGGCGGCGACCTCGAGCAGGCCCACCGGCTGGTGGATGCCGCTGCTGACGCGGGCGCCGACGCTGTGAAGTTCCAGACCTTCCGGGCCGAGGACCTAGTGACCCCGGAGGCCCCCAAAGCCGACTACCAGGAGGCTCGCTGTCCCGACTCCCGCAGCCAGCTGGACCTGCTGAAGGCGCTGGAGCTGAGCGAAGCGGCCCACCGAGACCTGATGGCGCACTGCCGGGACCGGGGCATCCTCTTCCTGTCGACCCCCTTCGAAGCGGGCAGCGCCGACCTGCTGGAATCACTCGGAGTGCCGGCTTTCAAGATTCCCAGCGGGGAACTCACCAACCTGCCCTTCCTGGCCCACCTTGCCCGAAAGGGTCGGCCCCTGATCCTCAGCACGGGCATGGCCCGCCTGGGGGAGATCGAGCAGGCCCTGGCCGTCTTCGAGGCCACCGGACTCCAGGAGCTGGTGCTCCTGCACTGCGTCTCCAGCTATCCGACCGAACCGGTGGACGCCAACCTGCGGGCCATGGCCACCCTGGCCCAGGCCTTCCACCTACCAGTAGGCTACTCGGACCACACTGAGGGTCTGGACGTCTCCCTAGCCGCCGTGGCGCTGGGTGCCTGCGTTCTCGAGAAGCACCTCACCCTGGACCGCAACCTGCCCGGACCGGACCAGCAGGTCAGCTTGGAGCCTGGCGAGCTGAAGGCCCTGGTGCGGGGGGTCCGGATCGTGACCGCGGCCCTTGGTCACGGCAGGAAGGTGCCTGCGCCCTGTGAGTTGAACACCGCCCAGGTGGCCAGGAAGAGTCTGGTCGCAGCCGTGGACCTCTCCCGAGGGACGGTGCTGCAGGCGTATCACCTAGTCGCGAAGCGGCCTGGCACGGGACTGCCTCCGCAGCATCTGGCCGAGGTTCTGGGCCGGACCCTGGGCCGGGACCTCGCCAAGGATGCCCTCCTGGCCTGGGAGGACTTTGCATGAGAACCCTGGGCGTGGTAACGGGCGGGCGGGCGGACTTCGGGATCTACCGGCCCCTGCTCCGGGCAATCCTCGCCGAGCCCTC